>Ga0307378_10011708_pt1 | contig 11280 bp, 12 predicted proteins | sample UN1MG_FD_202238 | JGI IMG/M metagenome (GOLD analysis project Ga0307378, IMG submission 202238) | Soil microbial communities from Risofladan, Vaasa, Finland - UN-1 | ecosystem: Environmental > Terrestrial > Soil > Coastal area > Acid sulfate soil | place: Finland: Risofladan, Vaasa | collected...
GACTGTCATGGGTGTAGGTGCTGGTAGTGAGATTACTGGTGCGCATGTGGACGTGATTTTGCCTGACGACATTATTGGTCGAAGGACTATTGAGAACAGTGAGTTGCCGAAGATTCACGCATGGTGGCAGAACACGGCTTTGCCTGTATTGAACAATGATGGCAGGATTCGGGCAGTAGGTACGAGGTGGCATCCTGACGATATTTGGGCGACGTTTTTGGCGACACCTACGTGGGATTGTGTGGTGCGTGCTGCTTCGGAGATAGAGGGGCAGTCCGACTACACGTTACAGAATCCCGTTCATTTTGGTCCTGAGCCTGGTGGGAAAGAGAAGGCGATAGCTCGTCTTGTGATGGCGAAGGATGAGATGAAGGGGGACTTTGATCCTCAGATGATGAACGATCCTTCTCCTGCTGCTGAGAAGCCTTGGGACAAGGAGACTTGCGAGCATCTGGTGGATGCGAAGTACATCGCTGGTGCTGGGATCATCTATTTGATACACGATCCGGCTCCAGCGAAGATTGGTTCTTTGGATGCTATGGGTTCAAAGACTCGTGGTGACGGCAGCAAGGATTTCTGGAGCATTGGGGTATTCAAGTTGCGGTTGAATGGCGACCGCAAGGAGATCATGTGGGTTGATGGCGCTCAGTCACAGGAATGGGATCTTGATGCTGGGTTACGTAAGGGCTGCGAGTTGATGCGCAAGTGGGGATGCAAGCGCATGGCTATTGAGGCTGTTGGGGTCAACGGAGCCATTTACACGACACGTATGCGCGACATAGCCAGGGAAGAGGGCGTCAAGTACATGCCAGTTGAGTTGGAAGGCACGTATAAGGGGAAGCAGCTTAGATTTGGTGTGTTATGCTCTCGTGCGCGAGCGGACGAGTTTCTCATTGGAGAGACTGTGCCTTCAGACGTTCGCCAATCCTTCCTAGATCAGGCTCGTGAGTGGCGCTCATTGGAGAGTGGCCGCAACGGCTTGAAGCACGACGACATGGCAGACGTAGTGAGTTACGCGACTGACCCCGCTCTGAACCGATACGAGATGTCGGAGAAGATGCAGGAGTGGCAGGCGTTTCTTACTGACGAAGATCCATACGGGCCACCATCGCGCTCCCGATACTGTGGAGTGTAGGAGCTTTGTGAAAGATTCTGTTTTGATGACGGTTTACAACCGGCCTCACCTGGCCTTACTCAACACCCTCACCGCGCTTGGCAAGAACGACTTGACGGAGACGGAAATTGTCATCGTTGACGACGGTTCCTCGGTGGACTACTCCGCGATTCAGGAAGCGTATGCGGCGCTGCCGATCAAGTGGGTGCGCGTAGACACGGCGGTTGATCGTCCCGGCTCGTACAGCATTGATGGGTACAACAACCCTTCCTACGCTTGGAATTGCGCCTTAGCGGCTGCATCGGGCGAGACAATCCACATTATTTCGTCTGACACGCTGTTGCCTCCTCACGCCTTGGCTTCGGCCAGGAAGAGGATGTTGAACAAGGTGGTGTACTGCGGCATGGTCGTGGACATGGACACGGCGGCTGAGTACCTGGGATCGCAGCGGGTGGCTCCTCTTGGTTGGTTTCTTTCCACGACCAAGGCTCAGTTGAAGAAGATCGAAGATTCGTCTAGTAATACCTGGGACGAGAACTACCTACAGGGCATTGCCTTCGAGGACAACGACTTCACGGCTCGATTAGCGTTGAGTGTCGGTCGAGTCGTCATTGATCTATCTGTGTGTTGTTGGCACCAGTCGCATCCCCAGTTGGCGTACTCTGACGACATGAAGGGCTGGAAGGCGAACGAGGCGTATACGCTCAAGAAGTGGGGCGGTATTCCCTGGTCAAATAGAAAATGGCATACAGGCCATGTTGATCCATTGGCTGAAATGACAGTTACCACAGTCGGCCATTTGCTTCATGTTGATCTATCCGAAGTCACGGTGAAGGCATGATCTACGATTGTTTCCTATTCAATGATGAAGTCGAGTTGCTTGAGCTTCGCATCGCTGAGACTGAGGACGTAGTAGACAAGTGGGTGCTTGTTGAGTGCCCGATGAATTGGCAGCAGAAGCCTAAGCCGCTGTACTTCAAGGACAACCGGGGGCGGTTTGCGCCGTACCTGGATCGCATCCACCACGTCGTACTGCATGAGCATCCCGTAGGTCCGTATCCGGTCATCGAACACTACCAGCGCCGATACTTGCAGAACGCTTGGCGGGATGCAGGTGCAAAGTCAGGGGATACTATCGTCATCTCTGACGCTGATGAGATTCCAAGCCCGAAAGCGTTAGCGTCGATTAAGTTGTGTCCAGATCCCGACCCGGTTGTGCTGTCGCAGTTCCTTTTCTACTACTCGGTTGACTGTTTGCAGATGCAATCGTGGAACGGCCCCATCGCTTTCCAGATTGGAGAGGGCGACGTGGACGTGCAGGCGCTACGAGACAGGCGCAATCGGCTTCCAGTGGTGTCTCCTGGCGGCTGGCACTTCTCTTGGCTGGGTCCGCTTGACAAATTGCAGTACAAATTGGGCTGTCACACGGTCAAAGAGGACAGCGGGGGCGCTTTGACGCCACCGGATGCCTCGGATGAGGCGTTTTTGTCCGAGTGTTTGGCCTACGGGAAGGATTTGTTCGGTCGAACCGACGATTACGCGACCAAACGGTTCGTTTCGTTGGCTCCAGGGTCGCTTCACCCATCAACCATCATTGCCTGGTTAGCTACTTACCCACAATTTTCACATAGGCACTTACCAAGTGGGGATGCGGAGGCTGTACGTGACCACCTCGGCGTATAGCGACTTAAAGGCAGCGTGGCATCTCGATAAAATAGGCGAGATGCGCCTCGGTAGACAGACCGTACCCTCCCAAGTGCAGTTGATCCTATCGGATCTATGCAATCAGGACTGTCATTTCTGTTCCTATCGAATGAGCAATGGATTTTCGTCGGAACAGTTTGGCGAAGACGGGAATATGAACCCTAATCGCAAGATAACGACGTTCAAGGCCCTTGAAATCCTAGATGACTGTGCTTCTTTAGGCGTGAAGGCGATCCAGTTCACGGGCGGAGGTGAACCCACGGTTCATCCAGATCACTTGCCCATTTTCCTGTACGCGCAGAGCCGTGGGATGGAAACATCTCTTGTGACGAACGGAGTTTTGTTTCGTGAGGGCTGGGAGCAGATTCTTCCCAGGATGAAATGGGTTCGCGTGTCCGTGGATGCCTCTAACGCCAATGAATACGCAGCGGTTAGGCGAGTAAAGCCTGAGTTGTACGAGCGTGTTTTGGACAACATCACAGCTTTGGCCCATGAGATCAAGATGCAGGGCACTGACTGTTTGTTAGGGGTGGGTTATGTCATCACGAGGGAGAATTGGTCTGACGCTTACGAGGGTGTTCTACGCATACGTGCAACTGGCGCGGCGAATGTACGCCTATCTGCGATGTTCTCTACTGAGGGAGCGTCCTACTACGATGGGGTTTACGACAACATCAAGGCAGAGATCGAGCGGATTAAGGAACTGGCTACCGACGAGTTTTCTGTCGTGGACCTTTTCGGAGACAGAATTGCCGATCTGGTTCAGCACGCACCGGACTATGAGTTCTGTGGCTACCAGCAGTTCAACTGCTACATCGGCGGCAATCTTCGAGTCTACCGATGCTGTACCACCGCATACACCCAACACGGGGAAGTAGGAGATTTGACGCATCAAACGCTAGCATCTTGGTTTTACTCCAAACAGAAGAAGGATGCGTATGACTCCTTCGATGCTAGGTCGTGTTCCACCTGCCAGTTCAATGGGAAGAACCGGGTCATCAACTACCTTGTTCAGATAGATCCAACCCATGTGAATTTCGTATGATCGCCGTGCTGACCTACGACGCTCCTCACCGCAAGACTGAGGACGTTGTATGGAGGCTGCTGTCATCTGGGTTCAGAGATCTACATTTAGTGGCGACCCCCTGGGTTGTTCGCCCAGAGCGTAAGTTCATTTACCCTCATCGCCCCGGCGAGATTGGATGGCCTTGTGAGCCTACGTCAAAGACTGAGGTGTTCGCAGAAAAAGTCCAGATTCCGTTCACGAAGACGGTGGGTACGTCTCTTGAAGCCACCCTCGACTCTTTGGAATGTGAGGTGGTTGTCGTTGGTGGCGCTCAACTCTTACAGGAATCTGTTGTCACCCGGTTCAAGGTAGTCAATGTACATCCCGGCTTACTCCCGATGTGCCGTGGACTCGATATCCTAAAATGGTCTGTGCTTGAGCTATTGCGCGTCGGGGTGACGGCTCATATTTGTGATGGCCGCGCTGATCTAGGTCGCCGCATCGCGGAGCGCACCGTTCCGGTCTACGCTCACGATACGTTTCACTCGTTTGCTATGAGGCAGTACGAGATGGAGAACGCGCTTGTCCCTGACGCTGTAATGGCTGCGATGGCGAATGACAAGGAAGCGTTCGAGGAGATACCGGAGACGTTCGAGCTACACGGCACGGACATCGTTTCCGAATCCAGGCGAAGGATGCCGAGGCGCATCGAGGCTGGACTGTTGCCCGCGTTTGAGCGGTACAAGCTGGTCTATGCAGCCTGACCAATTCGATTTGTGGCGCAGCAACTATCGTGAATCCTCGATTGCGGATCACGCAGAGTTCTACCGCCTCATCCACTCTGAATACCCCGACCAGAAGCACTACAACTTGGAGGCCGTTCTTGTGTTCCTTGGTGCCGTACAAGAGCGCCGATTCATGGTGGTGGAGCTAGGCGGCTACGACGGCGCGTTGGCTAAGGAATGCTTGGAATCCACGGGAAGGATTCAGCGGTGGGAGAATTTCGACATCTGCTCCCCAGAGATCCAGCAGCCGTCCGATCCGCGCTACGTCGCAACGAAACTAGACCAGCAGTTTTGGGAGATGCTAGTCCTCCCTCACGCGGACGCTTTCGTAGCGTCTCACGTCATCGAGCATCTTGACCGACCTGATTTTCTAGCTTTATTGGACTGCATCCAGAACGTTCCCTACGTGTTTCTGGACTCCCCGTTAGGAGATTCGGTCGCCGTCGATTGGACTGGCGCGACTGCGGCCCACGTCCTCGATCTTTCGTGGGACCAGGTTGCCCGCGCTATGGAACTGCGCGGGTTTGAGTCGTTCGAGACTATCGGCTCATCCCGCTCGTTTAGGAGGATTCCGTGATCCCCAAGATCGCTCACTTCCACTGGGATCAATCCGGCCCACCGATGAGTTGGCTACGAACGGTGTCCATCGCCACGTTTGCCAAGTTCAACCCTACGTGGGAGGTTCGCATCATCCGATCCGATCCGGTGCTTGTAGGCCACGGAGCTTTGCAGCACGGGCATAGGGCGGATTTGGCATGGTGGGAAGCGTTGCGGGACGTTGGCGGTTTCCAGGTGGCAACAGACATCGTGTTCACGAAGCCCGTACCTGATGATTGGTTGGATGCTGAGTTGTGCGTCTGCACGAAGGGCCAGGGCAGGGTAGAGCAGTTCGCTATGCTCGGGTCGGTTGCTGGTCATCCGTTCGTTACCGCAGCGGCTCAAGAGGGTCGTAACCGATGTTCTGGTGGCGGGGCAATGGACTACCAGGACGTAGGCGTATGGATGCTTCATGGACTGAGTAAGCATCTTGGCGACTTCAAGGAACTACCGAATGAGGCGCTATGCCACTACAACTGGGATTGGTGCCCGATGTTTTGGTCCAATGGGTTTCTTGAGGATATCAACCTACCTGAAGAAGCTATCGGCTGTCATTGGTACGGTGGCGACCGGCTCGGTAAGCAGAACGAGTGGGCGGCTGGGCCTGGGTCTGACTACTGGATTGTTCGCTTGGCGAACTCGGTGTTTCCCTGATGGACCTTAATACGATTGACCCTCTAGCTGAATCGTCCGCCCAGGAATGGTTTGAGTATTTGACCAAATACCCTGGGTTGTGCGAGCAAATCGTTCTATCCGTGCCATATCGGCCACAAGAGAGCGTTCATCACCGCATTTGGCACGCTTCTATGCCGTGGTTTGCTAATGGTATTGATGTTAGACCGTCTCCAGATGCGATGATTGGGTGGATTGAGCGAACAAGGAACAACATCGCATGGCAATTCCTCAAAACCAGTGATCGCAAATTTCTAATAATGCTAGATTCAGACATGGCTCCACCTCTTACATTACCTCTACTATTGGCTAGACATGATTTGCCTATAGTAAGTGGCGTTTGCATGACTGTAAACGCTGCCGAGGGACCTATGTTATGCTTCACCCGTCCCGATACTCTCGGAGACTGGAGGATGCCTGCGATGAAACACGTAGGGTCCATACCGAAAGAAGGTCTAGTCGAGACGCATCATTGCGGTACAGGAGCAATCTGTATCCGTAGGGACGTGCTTGAATCGTTCTCATTCGAGGGGGACGATTTGCCGTTTTTAATCCCTGAAAACATCCGAATGGCTAGTATGCGCCAAGAGGAAATGACTAAGGGAGAGGACATCGTATTCTGTATCAAGGCGAGGAAAAAGGGGTTCCAAATATGGGTCGATTTAGAAGCCCATTGTGGACACCGCAAACCCTTTGATATGGCCTGGGAGAACGTCAGGCGGGATGACACGCTCGACCCAGCTTCATGGGTACTCCCCCCGAAGGGATTGAGGATAACCGACAATGGCGTCTGATAGACCCATAGCAAGCGGGGCTAAGGATGATCTAGCGGACTTCGTTCTATCATTTGTTGATGACAGCACGAAGGATCGTTCTGACCTAGAAGACATTTGGGAAGAGACTGAAAACAACTTCCTAGTTCGTCCATTCACCAACCAGTCTCTTGGGTCGAACACTAAGTTCCCCCTGGCAACAAGTACGAGAGACTTCCGATCAGATAGAAGCCGATCCGTTCTCAAAGATCCAGAAACTCACCAAGAAGTAATGACCATCGTTTCTAAGATCATGCTAGCGCTTTTTCCAGAAGATCGGTTCTTGACTCTCAAGCCTGTTGGAAGCGAAGACACGTTTAAGGCTGAAGTAGCAGCAAAGTTGCTCGATTACGCCTTCCGTCTTCCTAACCATTACGGCGTATTCTTCAACTGGTTCTTGTCTGCTGGTATTTACGGTAAAGGGATCATCGAGGCCTATTGGAGATATGAAGAGGCGGAGCGAGAAGCTAGAACCGTAGAGTACGACATGATGGTAGGTCGAGAAGTCTCTAGCTTCTCAACAGTTGTAACTCCAACCTACGATGATGTTGAGTATTGTAATATCGACGTACGCGACTTTTTCGCTGATCCAGGTGCTTCCAGACTAAACAAGATGGCCGGGGCGGCAAAGCGTTTCAGACTCAATGCTTATAAGGCTAGGTCGCTTGCCGAGGCTGGCCTGTATGAGATGGCGAAAGTCGAAGACGCAATCGTAGCTAAACAGGAACATGACTCACGGCAGATGACGGATCGTGAAGCTACGTCTATGTCTCCTGCGAAGGAGTCCTGGTCTGAGTTCTCTCCGATGATCGGGTACGAGTATTTCGGTGAGGTAGCTCGAACTAACGGACGTACTGAGCGCATGGTTGTTACCGTGGTTAACGGGATTACGGTGAGAGAGGGTAGCTGGCCTAGGCGCTTACCGTTCTTCGATACTGAGTTTACACCGAGGCTCAATTCGTTCTGGGGAATAGCTCCAGCAGAGATTATCCGTCATGACCAGGACTTCGCGGACATTATGAAAATGATGCTCGCGGATGCTGTAGTTAGGACAACTCACCCTCCTTTCTATTACGCTAAGGGCGGAGATGTTGACCTAGCTAAGTTGAGGAATTATAAGATTGACACGCCTATCGGCATGAACAACCCAAACGAGGATGTTCAGCAGGCTCAGTACAACCCCCCTCTAAACAACACGTTTGCCATGTATTCCCAAGTCAAAGGCCAAATGAGGGAAGCCACTGGGGCGTTAGGTGTGGTGCAGGGACTTGGCCTTGGGGTTGATCGCGCTTCGGCCACGGAGGCGTCCAATACTTTCCAGGCGGCTCTTGATCGTCCAGAGATGTTCGCTCGGTTAGCAGAGCGTGAGTATCTCCCGCCCATCGCTAAGTACACCCTGGAGATGTATAAGAACACTCTCGACAGTGAGGAGCTTGCGTTGCGCGTTGGCGAGTCCAACGTGGGCGATGTAGCTATCGCTGACATCATGGGCGAGTTCGACATTCGATTCATCGGAAGCCGCGTTGAGGGCAGTCGCCAGGAAACGGTGGCTGCCTTCCGCGAGATCATTTCGCTTGCAGCGAACCCTATGGTCGCCACTATGGTTCCTTGGCCTATGGTCATTGCTAAGTTCTTCGAGAAGCTCGGAGCCAACGACATTGCGGCGATGGTTGCTAACCCTCAGTTGATGCAGGCTCAGGGTGCTATGCAGCAAGCATTAGGGCCAGGTCAGGGACAAGGCAACGGAAATGGAGAACAGCCCAGCTTGGCTCCTCCTGGGATGATGCCCGCTCAGTCTGGAGGGCAGTCCATTGGCTCTTAGCAATCTAGTAGAGAGATACTTCTACCGCCCCCTTAGAGAAGATGAGGAGACTACGGAGAAGGACCGCGCTCTAGCTGCTAATGCGGCTGCGTTTATGCGTACCGAATACTTCCCTGAGTTCCGCTCTCATCTCGAAAAGATAAGAAAGGCTAATGAGCCAAGACCGGGCCAGGAAGGTCAAATGCTGTATCAGTGTGGCGTCAGAGATGGCATCGACATGGTGTTAAATCATCTGAACGGCCTGATGGAAAAGGTAAGGGAAACGTATGAGTGAAGTAGACAAAGAAGCCCCCGATCCAAGCTCTATCTCTATGGACGACTTGGCTAAACTCGTTAACAGCACCGAGCCGACGATTTCGGACGAGCCTGTTATCGAGTCGCCGGACGAGCCAGAGGAAGAACCGACCGAGGAGGTTGAAGCCCCGACCGAGGTACCAAGCGAAGAAGAAGTACAGGAGAAGGCCCCCGAGGTTGAGGAAGCAAAACCCGAGGATTCTGTACCAGATCATGTTCGACTTCGACTTGAAGCCACGGAACTGGAGCGCAAGAAATTCGAGATGCTTGCCGGTCGCCATGCCGGAGAACTCGGGTTCTTGAAGAATAAACTGCGCGAGCTTGAAGCACGGTTGCAGTCTCAGCAGGAAGGTGAGCCAGAGCGACAGTCTTACGATGCTACGGATCAGCAACCAGTCAGGACGAAAGCCCAGGACCGTTTCGCTGAATGGGCCGTACAGCAATCGCTGGCTCAAACTGTAAATGCTTTCACGGCGCAGTACCCAGACTCGAACGACATGGCGGCAGACATCGCTGCGTACTGGAAGGACAACGGTATCGACATGGATTCTTTTGCTCAGTCGAACGATCCTATCAGCGCAGCACAGGATACAAGGACGGCTCTTGAATTGGCTTACTTGCATGTTGCTACTGCCAAAAAGCACGAAGCAGCTACAAAGGCTGAACAGGAGGCGTCCCGACGCACCGCCGACGAGGTGAAAACCCTATCAAGTCGGCGCAAAGCTATTGCCGCAACGCCCACTGGGGGCGTGAGGGCAGCAGTCCCAACTCGAAATATCGACCCTAGAACCATGCCGCTCAAGGATATGCCCGCGTATATCGAAAGGCTGGGTTCTGGGGAGGAGTAAATCATGGCAGTAACCGCAGGTCTAGCCGCCGTCAGTGGCGTGTGGACCACCTACATCCTTCGCAAGTTCGTTCCGATGCTCAAGAACGAACTCGTCTTTGCAGACTATTCTGAGCCTGCTCAGATCCCCAAAAACTCTGGTGGGTACGTCGCCCGCTGGCTTATCCCTACCAAGTTCAACGGCTCAACCACCGTCATCACCGAGGCATCGGCGGGTACGGTAGGAGAGCGCGGTAACACGACGATCAACTCCGTTGAAGCAACCATCTCTACCTACGGCGAGTTTATGAAGGTGGGGGAGATTGCGGAGATGTCCCAGATCACTGGGACGCTCGACGTGTACGGCGAACAGTTCATGTACGCCGGTCAACAGGTTATCGACACGTTGATTCGGACTACGGCTCTTACCACCACTAACGTCTACAAGACGGGTGGTGCGGTCGGAAGCGGTACGCTCACCGCTGCGACCACGGCTACAGTACGAGACTTCCCGAAGATCGCCGCATTCTTCCGTGGGACAGGGGCCAAGGGCCACGACGCGGTTAAGGGCGACTTCATCTGGATCATGCACCCGGATCAGGAAACCAACATCCTGACCGAAAACACATCCAACTCTCTGTCCTGGTCGCAGGTCAATCAGAATGTCCCTGCTGGGTATCAGCAGTTGATTGACAACCATCGCTTTGTCGGGCGCTATGCTGGCGTTACGGCGATTCGTACAGCGGAGATTGGAACTTCTACGGCAGACGTTACGGCTTACGCATCCATCGCCTTGGCGCGTTGGGGCGTCGGATGGTTGGGTCTTGCGGAGAACGGCCCAACGGCTCCGTCCATCAAGATCAAACGTCCTGGCCCGAATGACACGTCTCAGCCTCTCGACCTTTACATGACCATCGGCTGGAAGTTCAAGGCCGTTGCTCGCCTCCTCGACGTGAACCGCGTCTTGAAGGTCTATAGCTCGGTCTAGTTTTCCAAGGGGGCCGGGGAAGCTCGGCCCCCTACTCGGTGGACTATGGATATCGGTAAGGATTACGGGCACTGTATCGACGAGACAACGCTAAAGAATGCTCTTAAGTCCTGCAATCCCAGCCTTCATTTTGATGTAGCAAGCCGACGAGGCTGGAACCATTTGCGTCAGTCTCAGTGGCAGGGAGTTTGGCTGGACGAGACGCATATCACCGCTATGGGTCGCGGCCAGTTGCCTGAGTTTGACATCTGGGCTTCTAAGGGCTCAAAGCGGTTGTTTATTTTGCAAATTGGATGGCGAGACACGGTTCAGAGGATCATAGCCAAGAACGTACCGGGGGTGTCCTGGGAGAAGTTGTGTTCCTTGCTGAGTGTTCCTCGTCTTTTCTTTACCGGGGCGAAAGAGAGCCTAGACATCGGCTCAAAGACCGGATTCGACTTCATAAACTGAGGGTGAAATGAGCGAATCCACCTGGTCAGTAAGTCCAAACACAGAGACGTATGACACCATCCGCAAGGCTGTAGCTGGCTACGTTCTCATGCCCACTGACCCCGAGGTCTTGGACTGTGCTGGACAGGGGCTTCGCCGCGCCATTGATCGACTGAACACGAGGAACTGGAATTGGCTGCTGGCGTACAACGACATTACGTTTGTGGCGGG
>Ga0307378_10011709_pt1 | contig 11279 bp, 7 predicted proteins | sample UN1MG_FD_202238 | JGI IMG/M metagenome (GOLD analysis project Ga0307378, IMG submission 202238) | Soil microbial communities from Risofladan, Vaasa, Finland - UN-1 | ecosystem: Environmental > Terrestrial > Soil > Coastal area > Acid sulfate soil | place: Finland: Risofladan, Vaasa | collected...
GGGCCAGCGCTGATGCTCGTCGACGACAATGGCAAGCCGCGCGCATGGCTGGAGGTGGGCAAGGACGGGCCGCGGCTGAAGCTGATCGACGAGAAGGGCAAGCCGATATGGCAAGCGCCGTGAGGGGGCAAGACTGAAATGTGAAGCATGAAGTGTGAAGGGTGAAATTCGGAGGCCTGAAGGCTCATGTGTCATTCTTCATGCTTCCCACTTCCCCCTTCCCACTTGAGGCGGAATGTGAGTTTTTACTTGACGCAAGGCTCCAGGCGTGGTATGGTAGTGTTGTCGTGTGGAATCGGCGGCAGGTTAGAGCATTGGCCTGCCCGCGAGGTTCTTCGGAGCCTATTCCACCGCGGGCGGGCTTTTTTTGTCTGAACAAGGACACAGGCTAGGAGAACTGTCATGGGGCGTACGATTCTGTCTGCAACTTCGATAATGTGCGGGTTGGTGGCGTTGTGCGGCTGGGCCGGTGCCGGCGAGATCTGGTACGTCGACGACGACGCCCCGGCGGATTTCAGCACGATCCAGGCGGCCATCGATGCGGCTTCCGACGGCGATACCATCATCGTCCGCGATGGCTACTACACGGGCGCCGGCAACCGCGACATCGACTTCAAGGGCAAGGCCGTGCACCTGAAGTCCGAACACGGGCCGGAGAACTGCATTATCGACTGCCAGCAGCAGGGTCGCGCCTTTAAGTTTCACACCGGGGAAGATGAGAACTCCATTCTGGATGGATTCACCATCACCGGGGGTTATGAGCGGCTTGGGGGAGGCATACTATGCGACACTTGCTCGCCTACGATAGTGAACAACATCATCAGTGGCAACGAAGCATACGTGCAAGGCGGGGGGATAATGTCCTACACCGCCTCAGCGTGGATCATCGGCAATATAGTAACCGACAATGCCGCCATTTCTGAGCTAGGCACCCATTGGACTTACGGCTCTGGAGGTGGAATCTTTTGCGACCGGCTTTCGGCACCGGTGATCATGGCGAACATAATCGCGAGGAATGTGGCAACCAACAACGGAGCGGGCATCTGTTGTGAGAATCACCCGACGGTACAGATCGTCAACAACACCATCGCTCACAACACTGCGGGCGGGAAGGGCGGCGGAATATATTCTTGGTCCGGGGCAGTGGTAACTGTCACAAACAGTATTCTTTGGGGCAATCGGGCAGAGAATGGAAATGAAATAGCCTTGCGCGGATCTGTGTCGGGCACTGAGAATTCGTCGCTGGTCGTCAGTTACAGTGACGTGGCGGGAGGAGAGAATAGTGTGTATGTAGAGCCCGGAGGAGAACTAGGCTGGGGCTCCGGCAACATCGACGCCGATCCGCTGTTTGCCGACCCGGAAAACAGCGATTTCCATTTGAAGTCAAAGGGTGGACGGTGGAATCCGGCTACGGAAACATGGATCGCTGACGAAGTAACCAGCCCATGTGTCGATGCGGGAGACCCCGCAAGTGATGTTCCGTATGAGCCTGAGCCGAACGGGAACATCCGCAACATGGGGGCGTACGGCAATACCGCCGAAGCCTCGAAGACCAACTGTCCCTCACTTACTGTTCGATCTCATCCGCTTTCTTCCCTCAGCATCATGGGCGACCACCCAGGCAATACGCCCTACGCGGTCGGGTGTGAAGAAGGTGAACTCGTGGAGCTGGCCCTTGACGAGCCGCTGAGCATCGTTTCAGATGATCAGCTCTACAAGTTCGCCTATTGGGTCATCGACGGTGTGCCAAAACCACATGAGGCAACCACAGTGACGGTGTCAATTGATGGCCACCATACGGCCACGGCGGTTTACAACCTGTTCGCCGACGCCAACGGCGACTGCGCCGTAAACGTGCTCGACCTCATCTTCGTTCGCAATCGCCTCGGCTTGAATCCGAACACGGGCGACAACTGGCGCGCAGACGTCGTAACGGGCGACGGAGCCATCAACGTGCTCGATCTCATCGCCGTACGGAATTACCTCGGAACCAAGTGCGGGGAATAGCTCCGTCTGCATCCGCCCCAACATCGCCACTGCCATGTACAACACTTAGCCCGCCAATTCGCCCCCCACGCTGTCTGTACTCGATTCTGCGGCAACGCGCACCCCGCTATAGTGTCATCATACCGTACCACCGATTTCGGCTCCTGAATTGTTGACATGCCCCCCCATCAGCCCCTTGCGAGAAAAACGCCCACCCACGCGACATCGCCCCCCGAATCACGCCCCAACGTCTTAGGATACCTACACCCGCGCCCCAGGCCGGGAATCGTGCACCTATCCTGTGTTTCCATGCAACAGCGGCAAGCTATGGGCTGCACACCAACTATAAAGCACACAGCCCCATAGCTGGGTGGGCTTTTAGCAGCGTAAAATCGATTTCGACGACTAGTAAGGTGTCCTGACACCTTGCAGCAATCCGACGCTGTTTTAGGGGCGAAAAATTAGCCTAGCCCGCCATTTCCAAAACAGCCCTAAAAGGGAACCCACAGCCGCCCCCCGATTCATCCGTCTGTCTGTGTCCGACACCCCTATGGAACGATTCCTCTCGGACTTGTTCCATACCGCGCCCCGCTTACCGGGCACGCCCCCCCTCACCGGCGCCGACCGTCGATGGCCTATAGGACAACACGCCCGGCCGCCGCACCAGGCACACACCGCAAGCACACCAGACAGGGAACCGTGTATAACGGTTGTTATACGCAGCAATACGCACTGATAAGGCACGAATCAGCCCCGAAACCCTACCCTTATCGCCCATAATAACCGCACACAAGGGAACACGCGCAAACATCCGAGCACCCATCCACCCCAAACCGACCCCGCTTTCACTATCGCCATGCCTGCATTAGGCGCCCATCAGCAGGCTAACACCGAGTGTAACACCGATGGTAACACGCCCGGCAACACCGCCTGCTCCCAAATGACCGAAAGCAACCCGGTAACTACCGGATTTGGCGCCCGAACACCGCAAGTTTCCGCACCCGGTAACTACTGGAAAAAAGGACTTGCAATTACAGCGGGCATGTGCTATACTATTACAGTATAAGGACTTTCAGGCTTTTCGGCGGCTTTGCCAAAGGCGTTGCCAACGTCGTTGTCGTCGGTTCGAATCCGATCACCCGCTCCAGCCTTTCCCCCTCCACCTCCTGCCTGACGATCTCGATCGCGCGTTTTTTGTTTCAAGTATATATATATGTGCTACCGCGGCTGCCTTCTGGATGCATCGCAACAGGCCGGGCAAATCTACCTATGCAAGAAACTGACACCACGATAACGCTCGGCGACGGCCGCAAGCTCGGCTACGCTCAATTCGGCGACCCGCACGGCACGCCCGTCTTCTACTTCCACGGATTCCCCGGCTCGCGCGTCGAGGCACGCCTCCTGCACGACATCGCCGTCCGGCGCGGCGCCCGCGTGATCGCACTCGAGCGCCCCGGCTACGGCCTGTCCGATTTCCTCCCCGGCCGCACAATCGTCGACTGGCCGGCCGACGTTGCCGAGGCAGCCGACACCTTCAACCTCGACCGCTTCGCCGTGATCGGCATCTCCGGCGGTGGGCCATACGCCTGCGCCTGCGCGCGATACATCGGCGACCGCCTCACCACCGCCGCCATCATCTGCGGGCTTGGACCGGTCGAATCGCACGACGCCCGCGAGCCGATGATGCAGGCCGCCCGCCTCGGCTTCTTCCTCGGCCGCAACACGCCCGGGCTGCTGCGGCTGGTCTATCGCGGCCTTGGCTCCATGATCGCCGACCGCACCGAAAACATACTCGACGCCTGGACTCACCGCGCACCGCAGCCCGACCGCGCCGTCCTCACCGACCCCGCAATGCGCTCGATGCTGCTGGCCACATTTCGAGAAGCCGTCCGGGGCGGAGCCGACGGCCTGGCGCACGACCTGATCCTCTACTCGCGCCCGTGGGGATTTGAGCTTGAGGAGATCGCCGTGCCGGTCGTCCTGTGGCACGGGGAAGTCGACGCGACGGTGCCGCCCTCGCACGGCCGCGAGGTCGCCCGCCGGATACCCCAATGCCGAGCAACATTTCTCCCCAACGAAGGACACTTCTCCATCGCCGTCAATCAGGCCGAGGAAATCGTGCAGGCGATAATGGGCTGAGGCGATTCCTTCACCAAGTTGGGCGCGACACAATTTTATGCTCTTGCGGCTCGGTCAGCGGCTTTGCATCTTCATTATCCATCTCCTTACAAGCCCGCAAGGGCGGAAGACTTTAGCCCACGGCGTGAGCCGTGGGAGCTTCTTGCATCTTCATCTCCTTACAAGCCCGCCAGGGCGACAGACTATAGCCCACGGCGTGAGCCGTGGGAGCATGTTGCCCTTTCATCATAAGCCCCCGCAGGGCGGCGACAGGAAATTTGCCCGAATGCAAAACGGCGACGAATAACGCCTGTGTTGCCCGGCAGGATTCCGGAGAAGGGGGCGGGCAACGTCTGCCCAAATGACGCGAGGGTTCCCTGCCGCTGCGGCCGCCGCTTTCTTCCGAATATTTGCTTGACATGCCATTCCGGCGGGTGTATAATGCCCGCAGTGAGATCAAGCGACATCTTCGCAACAGCGTTCGATCAAGGAGTGATGCTATGGGGCGTACGATTCTGTCTGCAATGTTGGGTTCGTTCCTTGGTGTGGCTGCTGTGTACGCGGAGGATGTGGTTACGGAGCCGATCCTGACGTTCGCCGGGCATAGCGCGGGCGTCTCGTCTGTCGCTTTCTCGCCCGCCGGCATGAAGGTACTCACGGGAAGTGTGGATTGGACCGCCAGATTGTGGGACGCCGCGACAGGCGCGCATATCCAAACGTTGAGCGGGCATACAGGCCATGTCCTGTCCGTGGCCTACTCGCCGGATGGCATGCGTGTATTGAGTGGAAGCACGGATGGTACCGCAAAGCTGTGGGATGCCGAGACCGCGGCCTGCATCCGCACCTTCAGCGGGCACGAGGCCCGTGTGCGTGCTGTTGCCTTCTCGCCTGACGGCACGAAGATACTCACAGGAAGCCACGATAATACAGCCCGTCTTTGGAACGCCTCCACAGGCGACCTCATCCGAACACTTGACCACCCGGCAACCGTGTGGTCCGTCGCCTTTCCTCCCGACGGGTCTAACGTGCTTACGGGGGGCGATGACTCGATAGCAAGACTGTGGGACACCGCCACGGGTGCTGAAGTCCGCACGTTCAGCGGGCACACGGGGCAGGTCTTCTCCGTCGCCCTCTCGCCTGATGGCACAAAGGCGCTGACAGGGAGTGCGGACGGAACCGCCCGGCTGTGGAATGCCGCGACAGGAGCGCTCATCCGTACCTTCACCGGGCCTGCGGAAGTCCAGTCGGTCGCCTTCTCGCCTGACGGCACGGTACTACTCACCGGCCACTGGGGCGGCACCGCCTGGCTATGGGATGCCTCCACTGGTGCACATACCCGGACCTTCAGCGGGCACCGAGACCACGTCAAGTCCGTCCAGTTCTCTTTCGACGGCACGAAGGTGCTCACAGGAAGCGATGACATGACCGCCCGGCTATGGCTCGCCGGACCTGACCTATCCATCCGCTCCGCCCCGATTGCGGAGGTCTCCATCACGGGAGACGCGACGGGCGTTACAGACTTCCACAGAACCTTCCCAGAGGCGAGCCAGAGCGTCACATTGACCGCCCCCTCCATCGCCTTGAGCGGCGCGGCTCGTTACGATTTCGTCAGATGGGAGATCAATGGCGAACAACACCCGCAAGGCGAAACGACGGTGGAGTTCACGGTGGATGCTTCGATGACTGCGACTGCGGTTTACCAGATACGCACCCACACGCTTACAGTGGTCTCGGAGCCATTCGGGGGTCTGGATACCATGGGGGATCATCCCGGCAACACTCCCTACTGCGCTACCGGGGTTGACCAGGAAGCCGTTCACCTTGCGCTCGACTCGCCGCTCAACATCATGCACGGCGCCAACTCCTACAACTTCCTGTATTGGCTCATCGACGGCTTGCCCCAGCCGCGCGGCTGCACGTCCGTTGACATCCTCATGGACGCTGACCGCACCGCCACGGCGGTTTACAACCTGTTCGCCGACGCCAACGGGGATTGCCATGTGAACGTGCTCGACCTAATCTTCATACGCAATCGCCTGGGGGCCAATCCAAACACCGGGGACAACTGGCGCGCAGACATAGTAGCGGGCGACGGAGCCATCAACGTGCTCGACCTCATCGCCGTACGGAATTACCTCGGAACCAAGTGCGGGGAATAGCCCGATAGTGAGCCGTAACAACTAAGGCCAGCCGCGAATCAGGTTCGAATAATTGCTTGACACCACATTCCGGCGGGTGTATAATGCCCGCAGTGAGATCAAGCGACATGTCCGCAACAGCGTTCGATCAAGGAGTAGTGCTATGGGGCGTACGATTCTGTCTGCGATGGCGATAGTGTGCGGGTTGATAATGTTCTGCGCTTCGGCCGGTGCAGGCGAAATCTGGTACGTCGACGACGACGCCCCGGCCAACTTCAGCACGATCCAGGCCGCACTCGATGCTGCGACCGACGGCGATACGATCATCGTCCGCGACGGCTACTACACGGGCGCCGGTAACCGCGACATCGACTTCCAAGGCAAGGCCGTCCATTTGAAGTCGGAGAACGGGCCGGAGAATTGCATCATTGATGCGCAGGGGACCCAGGCGGAGCCCCATAAGTGTTTTGACTTCTCGAACAGCAGTGATTGGGCAATTGAAGGTTTCACATTAACTGGTGGCTCCCATGGCGGATTATACTGCGTGGATTCATCTGGTTCAATCTGCAGCAATACCATCTTACTCAATACAGGCGGCTCAGGGATAAATTGCTACCGCTCGGCAGCCATAATCGCCGATAATTCAATAGAAGGAAATAACGGATACGGCATTTCCTGCAGTTACTCACCGCTCGAAATATCGGGCAACACCGTACGAGGCAATGCTGCAGGTGGCATATCCGGCAATCCGGCCGTAATCATCGACAATCTGATCACGGGGAACACTGGCACTGGGATATATGGTTCCCCTGACGTTATCAGCGACAACCTAGTCACCGAGAACGTGAGCCTGACTCGCGGCGGGGGCATTTTCTGCTCCACATCAACCGTGGTGATCACAGAAAACCTGATTGCTGCAAATACGAGTGCAGTTTCTGGTGGCGGGATCTACAGCTCCAATGACTCATCGCCTATCATAACCAATAATAGGATTATCGGGAATATGGCGAACGGGTCAGCAAGCGACGGAAACGGCGGCGGTCTTTTTGTTGACGCGGCGGGCGCCGATATTCGCGAGAATGTCATACTAGGGAACACCTCAACAGGTCGCGGCGGCGGCGTTCATCTCAAGAATGGAGCGGTAATACACAGCAGCGTCATTGCAGAAAACACTTGCGACAATGTGGAGGGTGGTGCCGCAGTCTACTTATGGAAGGCGGGTGCGAAGGGATGCACGTTAGCTTTCAACGGGAACGGATACGGATGCACTGTCGCTGGATACCAAGTCGCTATCTCTGACTGCATCTTCTGGGGTAATGACGTGTTTTCCGAAATACTGGGCATCGAGGTGAGCATTCGGTACAGCAACCTGCCAGGGGGAAAGGGCATGGCTATGCCCGAAGCGACCGAAAGCGCGATCTGCTGGGGAGCAGGAAACGTCGATGTTGACCCACTATTCGTTGATCCACAGAACGGGGATTACCATCTAAAGTCCAAATTCGGCAGATGGGATCCGGCCGCGAACGGTGGCACCGGTGGTTGGGTATATGATTCGGTGACAAGCCCGTGTATCGATGCAGGGGCTGAATGGTCATGCTATGATCAAGAGCCACTCCCCCACGGAAGTAGGGTGAACATGGGTGCCTACGGCAACACTGCTGAAGCATCGAAATCGGGATGGGTCTTGAAGGTACAGTCCAGCCCAATGAGCGGGCTTGGCGTAACGGGAACAGGAGGCGGCGTCACGGGCTACGAGAAGCTGTTCAGAGATAAGACGGAGGTATCGCTGCGCGCACCGCAGACGGTGCAGCTTTCAGGCGTCGCGTATTCGTTTCAGCGCTGGGTTCTGGACGGTCAGGAGCTATCACGTGGAGTGACGGCAATTCAAGTTATCATGGATGGTGCGCATGAGGGAACAGCAGTATATGACTTTCCCGATCCGCCGGCAATCCCGACTGATGTAAACGGAGACTGCATAGTAAACATCCTTGACCTGCTTGAGGTAAGGAATAGTATCGGTGAGCGCTGTTCGGAGTAGCGGAGTTAGCTTGATACTCACTGCTATAGAAAGACCCTATCGAATTCCTCGTGCGATTCGACTTTCAATGATACAATGGCATCAGGGAGAATCCGCCGCTTGGTGTTTCCCATGGTGTGTTAGAGAGGATAGTGCCGATGGCTCACCGAGAGAATTTGGGCAAGGCGAGAAGGAAGAGCAGTGCAAGAGAACTCGAACGAAAATTAGAGCATGCGTGCGCTCCTTTTGGCGGAATCAACAAGACCTGCTACTATATGACGGATGAATCTCTTAAAGAAGCTCTAGATAAAATCATACAACAAGAAGGCATTCCAGAGCGTTGTTTTGACACTGGAACTTCCTGGGACAAAGCGGAATCCATTCGTTTGGAAACCGAGCGGCGTGACCGGAACGAAGTAGCCAGAAAGCAGATTCGTCTGGCCTTCATCGCCATCGCGATTTCTACGTTGGCTGCGGTGGCTGCTTGGTTGGTGCTCTTGAAGGGGATATGAACGACGGTGCCATCCTTACCGTCCTTCGCCCGCAAGGCATTGCCCGAATGAGGGATAGCCAACATAAGCTGCACGCGCACAACCAGCCTCCCCCTTTTCCTTGATATTTCCACCCAATCCATGATATGATTGCCGGACGTTCGGGAGCACGTGCGGGAACGTGCGGGAACGCGGCTGATGGTTCTACCGCGTGTGCGGCCGGGCACAACGGTGTTCGTTTTTTCGCCAGGAGCACGTGATGCGCAAGCCTGATTTCGACAATCTGCTGGCCGTGCTGAACCGCGAGGTGCCGGACCGCCCCACGCTGTTCGAGTTCTTCCTCAATGCCCGCCTGCATGAGAAGCTTGCGAGCCTCACGCCGACGGCCGACGGCAACCCGCTCGAGGGCTATCCGCTGCTCGTGCGGGCGTTTGCGAATGCCGGCTATGATTACGTCACTACGCACGCGTCGGATTATGAATTCCCCTACAAGCAGCCGCCGCGCGGGTCGACTATCTCGCTGAATGCCGGGGCGGTCATTTTCGACCGCGCCAGCTTCGAGGCGTATGAGTGGAAGGATCCCGACAAGGCGGATTACTCGCGGCTCGACGAGATCGCGGAGCTGCTGCCGGACGGGATGCGGATCGCCGCGTACGGGCCGGGCGGGGTGCTCGAAAACGTGGTTTTCCTGCTGGGCTACAACAACCTGTCGTATCTGCTGGTCGACGATCCTGAGCTTGTGGAAGACGTGTTTGCGGCGGTCGGCAGCGGGCTGGTGCGCTATTACGAAATCTGCTCGCCGCATCCTGCGGTGGGCGCGGTGATCTCGAATGACGACTGGGGCTTCAACAAGCAGACGACGCTGCGGCCGGAGGATATGCGCCGCTATATTTTCCCCTGGCACAAGCGGATTGTGGAAACGATTCACGCGACCGGCAAGCCGGCGGTTCTCCATTCGTGCGGTCAGCTCGAGCAGGTGATGGATGATGTAATCGACGATATGGGCTACGACGCGAAGCATTCGTATGAGGACAAGATTCTGCCGATCGAGGACGCATACGAACGCTGGGGCGGGCGCATTGCGATGCTCGGCGGGATAGACGTGGATTTCGTGTGCCGGTCGACGCCCGCGAAGATCGTGGAGCGGTCGCGGGCGATGCTCGAGCGGACGGCCGAACGCGGCGGCTGGGCGCTGGGCACGGGCAACAGCGTGCCTGAGTATGTGCCCGACGATCATTACCTCGCGATGGTGTCGGTTATCAATCCGGAAGTGTTGGAATTGTGCGAGTATGACGGACGGGAATTGTGAATGGCGGCCGGGGAATCACGCTGCCGATATGGGTGGAATGCTACACGAATTTCAATGCCTCCGCCATCAGCGAGGCGGGTCTGGACGTCGACGACGTTTTCTTCCGCGGCCTCGCCTACCGCGTCACGTGGATGCTGCGGTGGCACCCGAAGCAAAAGGTGGTCACCTGGAAATACGACCGAGCCGATGACTCCGGCAGACCGACCGACTGGCAGCTATCTGTGTTCAAGGCGTTCGGCGAAGTGAACGATCTGATGCGCAACCGCGAGATTCTGCCGAAGGAGAAGGGTGTCATCTACCGCTCCGACGGCAAACGCGTGCTGTGGGCGTTCCATAATTTCACGCTCCCGCTGGAAGGCCACACACCCGTCCGCGATCTTCTCGCAGGCACGACCACCGACACGGAGAGTGCGCTGGCAGCAAAGAAGCATCGCGTTTACATCATAGGGTGAATCACCGGAAGGCACACGAGGAAAGAAACGACGATGAAAGGCAGAATGAAAAAGGCGGTGCTGTCTGCGCCGCGACGATTTGAAGTAATAGATGCAGACATTCCCTCGCCCGGGCCCGACGAGGTGCTCGTGAAGGTGAATTCGATGGGCATCTGCGGTTCGGACCTTCATTACTACGAGGGCAACTACGTCAGCGATCAGGCAATCGAGTATCCGATGAGCCTGGGGCACGAATTCTCGGGCGATGTTGTGGAAACCGGCTCAAAAGTGACCGAGTTCAAGGCAGGCGACCGATTCATGGCCGAGCCGTCGCTGGGCTGCGGCGAGTGCGAATTCTGCCGGGCGGGCAGGTCGAACCTGTGCCCCGCCACGAAATTCTGCGGCTCGCCGCCGGTCGAGGGGGCGCTGTCGCAATACTACGTGCTCAACAAGCACCAGGTGTTCACGATCCCCGACGACATGATCGATGACGACGCCCTGATGGCCGAGCCGCTGGCCAACCTGCTGCACGCCTTGAGCATGAGCCGGTTCAAGGCAGGCGACACGGCATGCATCATAGGATGCGGGCCGATCGGGCTGCTGCTGATGCAGGTGGTGCGGCGGGCGGGCGCGGCGCGTATATTCGTTTCGGAAAAAGTGCCCGCAAGGCTGGAACACGCCCGGCGGCTCGGGGCGGACGTCTGCATCGACGCACGCTCGCAAGAGGCGGACAAGGTGGTCCTTGCCGAAACCGGCGGCCGGGGGGTCGATGTGGCCTTCGAGGCTGCG
>Ga0307378_10011710_pt1 | contig 11278 bp, 5 predicted proteins | sample UN1MG_FD_202238 | JGI IMG/M metagenome (GOLD analysis project Ga0307378, IMG submission 202238) | Soil microbial communities from Risofladan, Vaasa, Finland - UN-1 | ecosystem: Environmental > Terrestrial > Soil > Coastal area > Acid sulfate soil | place: Finland: Risofladan, Vaasa | collected...
GTCAGAGCACCTTCAGCATCATGGGCGCGGTCCTCCGGGCGGGAACGTTCAACATCCTCCGCAACGACTTTACCCTGCTGGAGGCGCTGGCTCTGGCCGGCGACGTCAGCCAGGTGAACATCGACTGGATCTACGTGATCCGGCGTAAGCGGGAGCCGGGGGGCAAGGCCGGCGGGACGGGCGAGTTGCCCCCGCTGCCGGAGCTGCCCGAGGAGGCTCCCCCGGCCGTGCCTGCCAACGGCGGTCCGGCCACGACGGCTCCCTCCGGTGACGGGCAGCAGAAGGACCCGCTGAAGGAGCTGGAAGACGCGATCCCGCCCGCCGGCGGGGCGGTGTACACCGAGCCGATGCCGGTCCAATTGGCCGAGACGGGCACCGAGCCCTCCGGCGCCGGGCCTCAGGAACCCGCCGCCGCCGATCCGTCGGCGAACGCGCCGGACGAGACGCCCGGCGGCAGGCAGACGCGCTGGGTATATGCCGACGGCAAGTGGATCGAGGTGGACGCCCCGGCGGCCGCCGACGCGACCAAGCCGGCCACCCCGGTGCAGGAGGTCAAGGCGCCCGAGGACCCCTACGGGTGGGGCGATTACGACCTGGGCAAGTCGGCGCGGATCATCGCGGTGAACCTGCCCCGGCTGAAGGCGGGCGACCCGTCGATGAACGTGGTCATCCGCCCCAACGACATCGTGAACATCCCGCCGTTGCAGGTGGGCGAGTTCTACGTGATGGGCGAAGTGCAGCGCCCCGGCGTCTACAGCCTCACCGGCAGGAGGGTGACGGTCAAGATGGCCGTCGCCGCCGCCGGCAACATCGCGCCCCTGGGCTGGCCGAACAACTCGGTCCTGATCCGCCGGGTCGGGCGCGACCAGGAGCAGCGGCAGCAGATCAAGCTCGCCGACATCATCGCCGGCAAGGAGCCGGACGTGTTCCTGAAGCCCAACGACATCGTCGCGGTCGGCAGCTACTGGGCGGCGCCGTTCATGGCCATCTGGCGCAACGCCTTCCGCATGACCTACGGGTTCGGGTTCATCTACGACCGGAACTACTCCGAGCGAGACTTCGAAATCCCGCTGTTCCTGCCCAGCTACAAGTTCCGGGGGCAGCCGTAAGGTCGCGCCGGGACGGACGCCGACCTGCGCCGCGGCTTAGGCCGATGGGGGAGCGGGCCGGGACGGACGCCAGCAGAGGCACCAGGATGTGATGAGGACGACTCCGGACGAACAAGCCACGGGTGCCCGCGCGGCCGGCAGGCGCAGCCTCGCCGACCGTGTGGCGCCCGCGCCCGCGCCCGCCCCGACCCAGGCCCTGGGCCGCCAGACGTTGATCCGGATCGGCGTGCTGGGCGCTCTGATGGTGGCGGCGCACCTCTGGCAGTTGCACCTGCTGGCGATGCAGTGCTACCGCGACCCGGACTGGCGGCACGGGTTCGTGATCCCGCTGTTCAGCCTGTACCTGCTGTACAGTCGGCGGGACGAGCTGCTGGCGGCGCCGCGGCGCACGGGCGGGCTGGCGTACCTGGGGTTGGCCATTCTGGTCTTCTCGCTGCTGGCCCAGCCGCTGTGCGTGTTCCCCATCCGCAACTACTGGCTGATGCAGATCAGCATGGTCTGGTCGCTGTTCGGGCTGGTGCTGTACCTGGGCGGGGCGAAGGTGATCCGCCTGACCTGGGTGCCCATCCTGTTCCTGCTGTTCGCCCTGCCCATCTCCCCGAGCATCTACACCCGGATCTCCGTGCCCCTTCAGAACATCTCCGCCGCCGGCGCGGTGGGGGTCCTGAAGCTGCTGCGCGTGCCGATCGACTCCGTCGCCAGCACCCTGACCCTGACCAGCAAGGCCGGCGAGACCCGCGCGCTGACGGTGGCCGAGGCCTGCAACGGCATGCGCCTGCTGACGGCGTTCCTGGCCCTGGCGGTGGCGATGGCCTACCTGGACGAGAGGCCCATCTGGCAGCGGGTGATCCTCGTCGCGGCGGGCGTGCCGATCGCGGTGGTCTGCAACATGATCCGCGTCGCCATCACCTGCCACATGTACTACATCGACAAGGAGGAGATGGGCCAGGACTTCATGCACTTCTTCACCGGGATGCTCATGCTGATCCCGGCGTTCGGCATGCTGTGGGTGCTGTCGTGGATGCTCCGCGCGGTGTGCGGGGAAGAGGACGAAGAGGACCAGGAGGCCGAGGGCGATCCCGATGCCGCCCCGGCCGGAGAGGGCACGGCATGAAGACGCCGACCGCAGGCAACGGGTCGCGCCCCGGCAGCCCGCAAGGCGGGCGCGGGCACTTCTACGTGGCGGTGGGCGTGCTGGCCGTGGCCGCGGTGGGATTCCACGTGTCCAAGCGGGCCCTGGGGGTGGTCCTGGTCAAGAGCCCGGTTCCTCCGCCAGCGCGGGTGGAAAGGCAGGACCAGCGCCTGACGAGCTTCCCCGAGACGTTCGGGCACTACCGGCTGGTGGCCGACGGCGAACTGGACCGCGACAAGGATGGAAAGCCCGTCAAGGACGGCGTGCCCGACGGGATCCAGGAGTACCGGCACGAGCAGCTCGGCGAGCTCGACATCACCAACCATCCGATGAACTGGTACTACTCCGCGCGGTTCGTGGACACCCAGGCCGGCCCGCCCCGGCTGTTTCACATCAACGTGACCTACTACACCGGCACCCTGGACGCGGTTCCCCACGTCGCCGAGATCTGCATCGCCGCCGGCGGCGGGAAGGTGCTGGACGCTGACAGCGGCGAGATGCCCGTCGACGTCCCCGGCGCGGCGGCGCCGTGGGATCGGTTCGAGGTCCGGCGCATCGCCTACGGCCTGCACGGCAAGGACGGCAGACCGATCCTCGACCGCCGTGGCGAGCCGATCAAGTCGGCGGAATACTACGTCTTCAGCATGAACGGCCGGCCGACGTGCAGCCGGGCCGAGGTGCGGCGGAAGCTCGCCTGGCCGCTGAACAAGTACTGCTACTACGCCAAGGTGCAGATCGCGCCGCTCCAGCCCGAGCCCACGCTCGCCGAGCAGGATGCGGTCTGCCGGGAGTTCCTGCGCCACGCGGTGCCGGTGGTGCTGGGCTTTTTGCCCTCGGCTCAGGATGTCGAGGCGCTGACACGGGCCGACGGATCCTAGTTGTCCGAATCGAAGAAGAGCGAGAGATGGCTAAGAAGCGAAAGAAACTGAACAAGCCGCTGGCGATCCTGCTGAGCGTGTCCGGCCTGCTGGTGGTGATGCTCGTGGTGACGGTGGTGATGGGGACGAAATTGGCGGACCGCCTGTTCCCGCCCGACTCGGAGAAAGTGGCCGCCGAGGCCAAACGGCTTCTCGATGGGGGCGAGTACGAGCTGGCGATCAAGGAGTACGACCGCGCCGCCGACTACGCCAAGGCCAACAAGGCGGACCACCTGATGGCGGCGGCGGACGCCCGGCTGACCTGGCTGGAGAAGGACCCGCCGACGGGGGATGCCCAGAAGGCGGCGCTCTTTCACGGGGCCCTGAACACCTACCGGATGGCGGTGCGGCACCGGAGCAAATTCGTCGCCGCCCAGCGCAAGATCGCGGCGCTGGAGTTCGAGATCGCGCGGCAAAGCAACAACTGGATGGAGTACATCCGGTGCCTCGACGACCTGCACGGCATGGTCCCGGATGACCCCGACGTGCTCTTCGGCAGGGCGATGGCCAAGGCCAGGCTGGCCCAGGCCAGCCCTGACTACGACGCCCCGGCGACGGCGGACTTCGCCAAGGCGGTCGAAATGGCCCCAAGCGAGGAGAAGTACCGCGTGATCCTCGGCGCGTTCCACCGCCAGCGGAACCGGCCCGCCGAGGCCGAGAAGGTCTACCTGGAGGGCATCAAGGCCATCCCCAACAGCGTCGACCTGCGTGTGGCCTGCGCGGAGTTCTACCAGGGGCAGGACCGCAACGTCGAGGCGCTGGCCATGCTCCGCGAGGCCGTCCGCGTCCAGTCGGACGACGTCGTCAAAGGCTATCTCGCCCTGGCCAACTACTTCCAGCGCCAGCGCGACCTGCCCAAGGCCGTCGACGAGCTCATCAAGGCGCTGGAAATCGAGCCGGGCAACCACCTCTGCGTCGACCGGCTCGCCCGGCTTCGCCTGGCGATGGAAGGCGAGGCGGCGGCCGAGAAGGTCCTGGTCCAGGGCGTCGCGGACGCGGAGAAGGCGGCGGCGGCGACCGCGGCCGAGTTGGACAAGCTCGGCGCCACCGACGAGTCGGCGATGTCCGACGAAGCGAAGACGGAGCACCGCAAGCTCGAGGTGGCGATGGCGGCCAAGCTCAGGGACCACAGGGTGGGGGTGGTCATCCTGAACGACCTGCTGTGCGACCTGCTGCTGGGGCGGATCGGCGCGGGCGGCGCCGACGCCGCCGCCCTCCGCCAACGGGCCGAGGAGGCGCTGGCCAAGATGCAGGCCATCAACGACCAGGCCCCGCAGGTGCTCAAGGCCCAGGGCCGGATGGCCCTGCTGGATGGCGATATCCGCCAGGCGGAGCAACTGCTTCGCAGGGCCTACGATCGCCTCCGGAGCGTCGGGGCGTTCGATCTCATGACGGCCACGGCGCTGATGGGCGTCTACCAGCGTCTCAACCAGCTCGGAGAGGCCGAGAAGATCATCCGCCAGTTCCTGATGCTGAACCCCGAGAACCCCCGGGCGATCATCACCATGGCCCGGCTGAACCTGGACTATCACAAGTACGAAGCGGCCTACCGCGACGTGACGCAGGCGCTGACCTACAACGCCAACGCGCCGGCCGATTCCCAGCTGAAGCCCGAGAAGCTGGAGGAGGCGCTGCAGCTGAAGGGGATCCTGGAGGCGCTGACCGAGCGAGCGCCCCGCCTTCCCGAATCGGTCAAGTCCCTGTCCCACGCCGAGGCGAACCTGCTGATCCGTTGGGCCAACCAGAAGTGGATGGAAGGCGAGCGGGACGCGGCTTTGACCATGGTCACCGACATCGTCAACCGCCGGGGCAACTACCTGCCCGGGATCGTGCAACTGATCCGCTGGTACCGCCAGGCCGACCGCGCCGAGAAGGCCGACGAGATCCTCGCCCTCGCCCGGAAGGTCTTCAAGGACAGCCCGGAGACGCTCGTCCAACTGTCCCTGGCGCTGGAGGACGATCCCGCCAGGCGCCTCGCCTACGAGCTGGCCGGCGCCGACAAGGAGACCGCCCCGTTCACCCAGGCGATGCAGAAGGCGTCCATCTACAGCCGCTTCGGCATGGAGAAGGAGTTCGTCGAGCAGCTCAAGCTGGCGGAGGCGAAACAGCCCGATCACCCCGCCGTCGTCGAGCAGTTGTTCCGGATCGCCCTGAAGTCCTCCGACTTCGAGGCCGCGCAGAAGTACGCCGACATCGCCGCCGCCAAGGACATCGACGACGTCGAGGGCCGGATGTTCCGCGCCCAGCTTGCGATGGCCCGCAATGAGCTGGACGAGGCGATCCGCCTGATCAGCGAGACGCTCAAGATCCGTCCCCGCTACAACCATGCGCACTGGTTCCTGGGCCGCTGCTACCTGCAGAAGGGCCGGCTGGACCTGGCCCGGCAGGCGTTCCAGGCCGCCCAGCAGCTCAACCCCTCCGAGGTCAACGCGCTGCTGGGCCTGATGGAGATCGCCGACCGTGAGGGCAAGCCCATGGAGCATGCCCGCTGGGTGGAAGAAGCCTACCGCGCCCGCCCCGACCATCCCACAATCCGCGAGAACTACCTCCAACTGCAGGAGTCGCGCCAGAAACCCGAGGACGTGATCCGCCACCGCGAGCAGATCTACCGCACCCAGCCGAACAACCTGACCAACCTCGCCCGCCTGGGCCCGCTGTACGAGCGGGTCCGGCAGTACGCCAAGGCCGAGGGCGCCTACCGCCAACTGGCCCGCCTGACCAACAACAGCCCCCAGGCGCTGCGGATGCTCGTCCGCCTGCTGCAAAAGACCGACCGCGACCTCGAGGCCCGCCGCATCCTGTCCCAGTGCGCCGAGCAGGCCGAGGACAAGGTGACCGCCTACCTGCTGTGGGCGGAGTACCTGGAAAACGCCGGCGACCTCGCCCTCGCCCGCCTCCGCCTGATGAAGGTGATCGAGCTGGCGGAGAAAGGCAACATCGTGGGCCACCAGGCCATGGCCGAATTCGAGGCCCGGCGGGGCAACTGGTCCGAAGCCGTCTCCCACCAGCGCCAGGTCCTGGACGGCTGCTCGGACAACTTCAAGGCCCAGGCCGAGCGGACGCTGATCAGCTATCTGATCGAATCCGGGGATCAGAAACAGGCCGACCAGCTTATCGAAGCCGCCCTCAAGAAGGACCCCAGGGACGTGGAGATGCTCGTCCTCCGCGGGGTGGCCGCCTTCAGCCAGAGGAACTTCGCCCGCGCCAAGCAGTCCCTCGACCACGTGCTGACGCTCTCCTCCGGCAACGCCAACGCCCTGATGTACCGGGCGCAGGTCCACTTGTCCGAGGGAAACAAGAACCTCGCCCTGGACGACCTGGAGGCCGCGCAGCGGTCGAGCCGGTCGCCCGCCGTCCCCATGCAGATCGTCGCCATCTACGACAGCATGGAGGACTTCCACGGCGCCTACAGCGTGCTGCGGGCCCTGCTGAACGATCAGCCGGGGTTCATGCCCGCGCTGTACGCCTCCGTCCAGTTGTGCCGGCGGTACCAGAAGTGGAACGAGCTGGGCGAGGTCCTGACGCTGGCGCGAAAGACGTATCCGCAGGAAGAGGACTTCCTGCTCTACCAGGCCGAGGCCCTCCAGGAACTCAAACGTCCCGCCCAGGCGGTGCAGCTCCTCCAGGCCGCCAGGCAGGTCCTGCCCTCCTCCGTCAAGATCAGCCTGGCCCTGGCCGAGGCGATGACCGAGGCGGGGCAGTACGACCAGGCCCTCACCGCCGCCCAGGCGTACCGCGACCACCACGACTTCGGGACCAACGCCATCGCCCTGTGCGGGCGGGCATACCAGGGCAAGAACGACCCCGCCAAGGCCGACGCCGAGTTCCAGGAAGCGCTGAAAAGGGCCGCCACCCGCCCGCAGATCAACTATGTGGTCTCCCATCTCCGCAAGGCCCACGAGGGCGACCTGCCCAAAGCGATCGAGCGCTTGAGCGCGTGGGTCGACATCAGGCCCGGCGGGTGGGAGATCCCTCTGCTGCTGGGGGAGATGTGCATGGTTCAGGAGGACTTCGCCAAGGCCCGGCAGGTCCTGGAGCGGTCCCTGGCCAACGCCAAGGAGCCTTCGGAGCGATTCGAGGTGCTCCGCCAGCTCGGGCTCGCCTGCCGCGGCAGCAAGCAGTACGACCAGGCCAAGGCCTTCTACGAGCAGGCCCTGGCGATCAGCCCCAACGACAAGATCTGCCTGAACAACCTCGCCTGGACGCTGGCGTTCGATCTCAACCAGATCGACGCCGCGCTGGCGCCGGCCGAACGCGCCTACCGCCAGGCCCCCTTCAACGCCCACGCCCTGGACACCTACGGCGTCATCCTCCAGGCCAAGGTCCGGTTGGAGGAGGCGGAGGAGATCCTCCGCAGGTCGGTAAACCTGCTGCCCATGGCCGCCAACCGGTACCATTTGGGCGAATTGCTGGAGCAGAGAGGGCAGAAGCCCGACGCATTGCAGGAGTACAAGGCCGCGTGGGATCTGGCCAAGGACGCACCACCGGACGACGAGTACCGCCAGAAGATCCGCAAGGCCCTCGAACGGCTCGGGGAGCCGCCGGAAGAGAGGACTCAGCCATGACAATGACAAAGACGACCCACCTGCCGCCCCGACTGTCCGGCCCGGCCAAGGGGCCGGCGGGCCCCGCCTCCGCGGGGCCGGGCGTTGCCGGAATGACCACCAGGGACTTCCTGCGCGTCATCCAGAAGCGGAAGTGGATGATGGTCCTGATCTGCACGGTCTGCGTGGGACTGAGCGTAGCCGTCACGGCGGTGTGGTACATGTATTTCCCGTCCTATACGGCCACGGCGCTGCTGGAGGTGAACCCGCCGGCGGACGTCATGGCCCGGGCGCAGATGTTCCCCCAGCCGATCCTCGAGCGGTACAAGCGCGACCAGGCGCAACTGATCCTGGCGAAGTACCTGCCGAAAGCCATCGATGAGCAGAAGTTGCGGGATACGACCTGGTACCAGTCGTTGATTCGCAACCAGGAAGACCCGGTCAGGGAGCTGATCGACGCGATCCGCGTCCGGCCCATACCCGAGACCAGCTACATCGAGCTGTCGATGGTCGGCAGGAACAAGCAGGAGCTGCCCAACATCGTCAACACGGTGGCCGCCACCTCCGAGAAGATGGCCAGCGCGGACATGCTGGGCAATCTGGCCGAGACGATCGAAAAGCTGAAAAAGGAGCAGGTCCGCAAGTCCGATGAGATCAAGAGCATCCAGTCGCAGATGTCCACGATCCTGGGCGCCTCCGACGTCGCCGGCATGCTCGAGCGAAGGGGCACCAGCTCCATCGAGCTGGAGATCCTCACCCGCCAGGTGGCCGAGGGGCAGAACCTCCAGGCCGACGCCCAGGCGGTGCTGAAGGCGGTGCTCGACGCCCAGCAGGAAGGCACGCTGGCCAGTAGCGCCGAGGTCCAGGGCGCCCTGCTGATGAACATGCAGTACCGCGCCATGACGATGAGGTCGGCGGACCTGAAGACGTCGCTGTCGAACATCGTCCGGCGCCTCGGCCCGAACCACCGGCAGGTCCTGGCCACCGAGGGCGCCCTGGAGTCGATCACGCTGGAGGTGGACGAGCTCCGCAAGCAGATCATCACCGACACCGTGCAGATCGTGATTCAGACCCGCCGGCTCGAAGCCGCCCGCGCCGCCCAGACACTGGCGGAGATGACCGCCCGGCAGAACCTCGTCAAGAGCCGCATGCGGGACCTGGAACGCCAACTGGGACAGGTCGAGGCCCTGCGCAAGAGCGCCGACATGGTCCAGACGCAGCTCGACCAGATCAACACGACCCTGCTGGGCCTGGAGGTCCGCGTCCGCACCTCCGGCGAGGGCCCCACCGAGCGCACGGGCAACCTGCTGGTGCTGCGAAACCGCGCCGGCGTGCCGCGGGAGATCACCCGGCCCAGTTGGTCGATCAATCTGGCCCTGGGTGTGTGCGTGGGGCTGGCGCTGGCGTTCGGCCTGGCCTTCCTGCTGGAGGTGGCCGATACCTCCATCCGCAACCCGGGCGACATCGCCCGGCGGGTGGACCTGCCGCTGCTGGGGATGGTCCCCCACGGCGACGACCTGGACGAGGAGGTGGCGGACTTCCGGCGCGTGATGCTGCTGGAGCCGCATTCCCCCGCCTCCGAGGCCTTCCGGCAGATTCGCACCAATCTGCTGTTCAGCGGGCCCGCCGAGCAGCGCAAGTGCCTGCTGGTGACCTCCCCGACCCCGGAGGACGGGCGGACCACCGTGGTGACCAACCTGGCCATTTCCGTGGCCCAGGCCGGGCACCGCGTGCTGATCGTCGACGCCAACTTCCGCCAGCCCGCCATCGCCGAGCTGTTCCCCGACGCCAAGGAAGCGGGGCTGTCGTCGGCCCTGGTCGGGCAGGCCAACTGGCGCGACGTCGTCAGCCCCACCGGCGTGCCCAACTGCGACGTCATCGCCTCCGGGCCCCTGCCCCCCAACCCCGCCGAACTGTTCGGCTCCAAGGCCATGGAAGAGATCATCGCCCAGATGAAGGGCGAGTACGACCAGATCCTCTTCGACGGGGCCCCCGTGATGGTCGTCTCCGACGCGGTCGTTCTGGCGACCAAGGTCGACGCCGTGATCCTCGTCGTCCGCGCACACGCCAACAGCATCGGCATCGTCCAGCGGGCGGCCGGGCAGCTACGCCACGTCGGCGCCCACATCCTCGGCACGGTCCTGCAAGGCGTGCGAACCACCGCCGGCGGCTACCTGCGGAAGAACTACCAGACCTTTTACGAGTACCATCAGCGCGCTTTGCCGTAGTATAATTCCAGCGGCCCGCCCGGCCCGGGCAGCGCCCGGGCCGGGTCCACCGGCCGCCAGCGTAGCTCAACGGCAGAGCACAGCTTTTGTAAAGCTGGGGTTGTGGGTTCGAATCCCTCCGCTGGCTTTGCGTTGGGCCTGATCGGCGGCCATGGAGTTGACAGCGGTGCCGCGACCGCTATAAACTACGCGGCTCCCTGGGAGTGTGCCCGAGTGGTCAAAGGGAGCAGACTGTAAATCTGCCGGCGTATGCCTACGGTGGTTCGAATCCACCCGCTCCCATTCCTCTGCCCCATCCCCCCTCCCGTCCTTCACTTTGAGTCTTGAGTCTCCCGCGTGGGTCCGGGTCCGCCGTCCCGGCCGATGCCAGCCTATAAGGCCCTCTGCGGATGAGACTTGTGGGGAGTGCGGCCGCCGACGGACGGAGCGGTTTTTTGTGAGGATTTCGGGCGGCCGCGCGCGGAAATGTGCCCGGCGCTACGTCAAGCCCCGCGGCGGGCTTGCGAACTTTGCCGGTCCCTGCCGGCCGGTCCGCACGCGGAAGACGCCGGGCGGGGGCGAATAAAATGATGTGTGTAGGGTCATACGGAGTTGTGAGTCTTTAAGGAGAGGACCCATGAGTTGGGCAAGCTGGAAAGTTCCGGCGCTGGCGGCTGCCTTGATGGTGTTCACGGCCGCGGCGCCCGTGGAGGCCGCCTGTCTGCCGTGCGCCGAGCCGGTGGAGTACATCACCTGGCAGACCGACGCCTACGGCAGGGCCGTGCCGGTGTTCGTGTCCGCTCCGATGGAAGGCACCTTCGTGTATCGCACGGCCTTCGCCGACGGCCGGCTGCTTCCCGATCCGATCATGACCGCCGTCGCGAACAGCCATCCCTGCGGCCAGATCCTCAGCGCCGATTGCGGACGCTGCTACTGGAGGATCAAGCTGTGCGATGGAGGGCAGGAGTTCCTGATGAACGTGGACCACGACGGCCGGGTGCTCAAGGACAACCTTCGCTGACGGAAAGCCGGGACCATGGGGACAGCCGGTCATGATGGTGTGCACCTGGAGATTGCGGCCGCGGGCACGTGTCTGCCCGCACCGGCTGTCGGATCCCGATCTGTCCTTGTCGCACCGATGCGTGTGCGTTCAACCCCTCTACAGCCAATGACGGCGGGTTCCGCGCCGCGATAGCAGCGACGGCCAGGCCCGCCGGGCCGACCGGGGGCGGTCCGATACCGCCCGTCCCCGGCCGGTTTTTCTTGTCGCGGGCCTTTTCCAGGCCCGGCCGGGCAAGCCGGACGGCGGCTGGATTTGCCTGGCTCCAGCCTGACCGGCCGGAATAATACTTCCATGATCATCAAGCAG
>Ga0307378_10011714_pt1 | contig 11273 bp, 8 predicted proteins | sample UN1MG_FD_202238 | JGI IMG/M metagenome (GOLD analysis project Ga0307378, IMG submission 202238) | Soil microbial communities from Risofladan, Vaasa, Finland - UN-1 | ecosystem: Environmental > Terrestrial > Soil > Coastal area > Acid sulfate soil | place: Finland: Risofladan, Vaasa | collected...
GAAATGAATGCATGCATAATCATCAGATGAACGTGCTCGTCGTCGGCGGGGCAGGTTACGTGGGCGGAGCCCTCACCGATCTGCTGGCAGACGGTGAACACAACGTAAGGGTCTACGACGCGTTGCTCTACGAGGAGTGCTACCGCAAGCCGGTTGATTTCGTCTTCGGCGACATTCGCGACCGGGAGGTCCTCCTCGAGCAACTCCAGTGGGCCGACGTCGTTGTCTGGCTTGCCGCTCTGGTGGGCGATGCGGCCTGCGCGCTCCATCCGGAGGTGAGCAGGTGCATCAATCAGGAAACGGTTCGGTGGATGTCGGAGAGCTTTGACGGCCGGATCCTGTTCCTGTCCACCTGCTCGGTATACGGTGCCCAGGACGGTCTCCTCTACGAGGCCTCTCGCACCGCTCCGCTGTCCGTATATGCGGAAACCAAGCTCCAGGCGGAAACCTACGTCGCAGACAAGGACGCACTCGTCTTCCGTTTGGGCACCCTGTTTGGAGTGGGGGACCCGTTCGCCCGAATCCGGCTGGACCTCGTCGTCAACGCCTTGACCGTGAGGGCTCGGCAACACGGCAGAGTCACCGTCTACGGTGGCGAACAGTACCGGCCTCTCCTCCACGTCCGGGACGCCGCCCGGGCAATTGCGGAGAACCTCACCACGAGGCACCGCGGCGTGTTCAACCTGGCAACGGAGAACGTCCGCATCATCGACTTGGCCGAGCGCGTGCGAGACTACATCCCGGGGATCCTGATCGAGCGGGTCGGTACGACCTACGAGGACGCGCGGAACTACCGGGTAAGCACGGAGAAGGCAGAGGAAATCCTGCGATTCACTCCGGAGCTTTCCATCGACGAGGGAATCGACGAAATCAGGAGGCTTGCGGATTCCGGGAGAATCAAGGATATCGACAATCCGCGGTACAGCAACAAGGGCTTCCTGTCCCTGCACAACACGCACGTCGGCTCCCTGTATCAGCAGCCGGTTAGCCAGTCGGAGTACAGCCGGCGCATCGCCGCATGACCGCCGGCGCAGTGCACGCCGCTTCCGCGCGCGAAGGGAATTCGGGAGTGGACGGACCGTGAGAATCATCTACCTGCACCAGTACTTTACGACGCCGAACATGGTGGGCGGAACGCGCTCCTATGAAATGGCCCGCCGGCTGGTGCGCTGGGGACACGAAGTCCATATGGTGACCTCGGATCGCTCCGGATGCTCGCAACGATGGTTCGAGACCGAGGAGGCCGGTATCCACGTACACTGGGCGCCGGTACGTTATTCGAATTACATGGGGTTCCACCGGCGGATCGTTGCCTTTGCCCGGTTCGCCTGCATGGCGGCCCGGAGGGCGGCGCAGTTGCCCGGCGATCTGGTCTTTGCTACCAGCACTCCACTGACCATCGCTCTCCCGGCCGTGTACGCGGCGAGAAAGAAATCGATTCCCCTGGTCTTCGAGGTGCGGGACTTGTGGCCACAGGGGTGCATCGCCGTGGGATCGCTCCGGAGTCCCGCCGCGATTGCCGCCGCCCGCTGGCTGGAAGCGTTCGCCTACCGGAATTCCGATCGCATCGTTGCCCTGGCAGAGGGAATGAAGCAAGGCGTCGTGGCCGCCGGGTACCGGGAGGACCGCGTCACGGTGATTCCCAACGGTTCTGACTTGCGTCTGTTCCGGGTTCCGGCCCGCACCGGACGCGAGTTTCGTCGCCGCTACGATTGGCTCGGCAAGCGGCCGCTGGTCGTGTATACGGGGACGTTGGGAAAAGTAAACGGGGTCGACTACCTGGCCCGGCTGGCAGCCGCCGTGCGAAAGCACGACACGGAAGTCCGGTTTCTGGTGGTCGGATCCGGTTGCGAGCAGCGCAAGGTGCGGAGGGTCGCGGAGGAGTTGGGCGTTCTGGGCCGGAACTTCTTTCTCCAAGCGCCCGTGCCCAAGCACGAGATACCGGCTATCCTCTCCGCGGCCGACCTGGCCACTTCCACGGTGATCGACCATCCGCACTTGTGGGAGAACTCCGCCAACAAGGTGTTCGACGCGCTGGCGGCGGGACGGCCCGTGGCCATCAACCACGAGGGAGCGCTGGCCGACATGATCCGCACCAGCGGTTGCGGCCTGGTCCTGCACCCCAACGACCCGGAGTCCTCAGCCAAGCAGTTGGCCGAAGCGATCCGAGACCCGCAATGGCGCTGGCAAGCGAGGATGGCCGCGGCGAGACTGGCCGACCAGCGGTTCGATCGCGACAAGCTCGCCGCCGACCTGGAATCCGTGCTCCTGGAGGTGCTCCCTGCCGGACCAAGACGACTGGCCGCGTGATGCGCCGACGCGAGAGGCTCGCAGGGTTTCGCGCGCGTGCAAGCACGCACCCTGCGACTGAACCCCGGCCCCTGAGGCGATGGAGGAAACGTTGACAGCCGAAGTCAGACTGGCCATCGAAGGAGGCTCTCCGATACGCACCGAGCCCTTTGCGTCCTGGCCCGCGTTCGACGACGAACATCTGGAGGCGGTCTCCGACGTGCTTCGTTCGGGAAACGTCAACTACTGGACCGGCCAGGAGGGACGTCTCTTCGAGCGGGAATTCGCCGAGGTATGCGGCTGCCGTCACGCGGTCGCCGTGGCCAACGGGACGGTCGCCCTGGAGTTGGCCCTGGCGGCCGCGGGGGTCCGAATGGGCGACGAGGTGATCGTGACTTGCCGCAGCTTCGTCGCCTCGGCCAGTTGTTGCGTCGTGCGCGGGGCGACTCCCGCTTTCGCCGACGTCGATCCCGTCAGCCAGAACGTCACGGCCGAGACCATTCGGCGCTCGATCACGTCGAGAACCAAGGCGGTCGTCGCGGTCCATCTGGCCGGGTGGCCCTGCGAGATGGACACAATCATGGAGCTGGCCGAGGAGCATGGGCTGCGAGTGATCGAAGACTGCGCCCAGGCGCACGGGGCCACCTACAACGGTCGGCCCGTCGGGTCGCTAGGGCATGCGGCGGCGTTCTCCTTCTGTCAGGACAAGATCCTCACCACCGGCGGCGAAGGGGGAATGGTCACGACCAACGACGAGGCGGTCTGGGCCCGGGCGTGGAGCCTCAAAGACCACGGCAAGAGCTGGTACGCCGTCCATCGCCGCGACCATTCCACCGTGTTCAAATGGCTGCACGAGTCGATCGGATCCAACTGGCGGCTTACGGAAATGCAGGCCGCGCTGGGCCGCGTGCAGCTTCGCCGCCTCCCCGCCTGGCTCGACACCCGCCGAAAGCACGCCGCGATGCTCCACCGGGAGCTCTCCGCCTTTCCCGCACTCCGATTGACGATCCCCCCGGCGCACGTCGAGCACAGCTACTACAAGTACTACGCGTTTCTGCGTCCTGAGCGCCTGCGAGATGGATGGTCCCGCGATCGGATCGTTTGCGCACTCCAGGCCGAAGGCATCCCCTGCGGCAGCGGCATCTGTCCGGAAATCTATCTCGAGCGCGCCTTCACCGACCGTTCCTTCTCGCGCAAGCCCAATCGGCTCCCCGTGGCCAAGGAGTTGGGCGAGACAAGCCTGATGTTCCTCGTGCATCCGACGCTCAGCGAGGCCGAGATCCACGACGCCTGCCGCGCCGTGGACAAGGTCCTGCGCGTGGCCACCGCAAGCGACGCCGTGCCGAGAAAGCGGGCGGCGTAACGTGGGGAACGACGTCAAGGCGAGCCCGGTTCACCGGGCTTCTTGTCGTTACGACGCTTTGCGTCGGTACGTATTCAGCCCGCTATCACTTCCCATCGTTACGACGCTTCGCGTCGTAACGCACACGTTGGACGCTTCGCGTCCTCCGACCAACCGACATTGCTCATCCATTCATCCCACGCTCACGGCAGCACCAGGTCGACGTACTCGACGGCGGCCGGCGGGCCTTCTTCACAGGTAATCGCGATCTGATTCACTCCGTCGCGCACGGCCGCTCGGGGACAGGCGAAACAGGCGTACTGACTCGGCTCGCCCAGCCCGGCTTCGTAAGGGTGGTCCAGCGGCTTGCGCACAAACTCCGCGGGCTCAAGCGCCGTCTCGTTCACCCTCACGGTCCACCGGCAGCCGCTCGAATCCCCGGCCGTTCTCAGGCGCAAGAGACCGTCTCGCTGTTGGTGCTCGGTCGGGGCCATGTCCAGCGTGAGCTCGTGCGTCTGGCCCTTCGCGAACCGCTTGGGCAGCGGCGTGTTCCACGCCTTGGCCAGCACGTACCACTGCGGCTGCCGGGCAAGCCACGCAGGGTCGCCCAGGTGCGCAAGCACGTGAAACGGCGGCTCGTCAAACGGTGCCCGGCCCGGGTGGCCGTGCTCCCGAAAGTAGACGAAGTTGAACAGGCTCACGCCGTCCGCCCCGCGCCGGTAAGCCACGTGGGCGGTGGTGTAGAACTGCTGGTCGGTGGTCCGCGTGTACTGCCGGACGTCGCCGCGGCCCGGGCCCATCGCCTGGCCGGTCATGGTGCAGTGGCACATCTCCAGGTACACCGCGGCATTCGGCACCAGCCTGCGGATCTCGGCCAGGTCGTGATACTGCTGCGTGAAGTAGTGCGGCGAGACGTTGACCATGTCGAGCCCCACCCCATAGAGCGCCGCGAGATCGATCCCCAGCCGGTCGTGCCAGGAAAGCAGGCACGGCACCCGGGCGCAGAGCCACGGCCGCTTCCCTTCCCGAGCGTTCGCGTCCAGGGCCTTGCGCACCTCGGCCACGAAGTCGGTGATGATCTTGCGGCGCTCGGGCGAAGTCGTCTTGTCGAGCTGGAAATAGCTCGTGTGCCGCATGAAATCGAGCTCCAGCCCGTCCATGTCGTACATCTCGCACAGCTCCCGGATCAGCGCGAGCTTGTGCGCCCGGGCCTCCGGGATCGCCCAGTTGTGCACGTGCTGGTCCCAGTCGCCCAATTTCGGGCCGATGCGGTACTCGGGGTGCTCGGCGTAGAACTTCGAGATCGTGTGGATGCCGTTGGTGTTCTTCGGCACGTCGACGTACTGGAGATGGTGCCCGTCGTTGAGCCGTACGGAGATAAACGCCTTCTGACCTCGCTTGCGACAGGCCGCCAGGAACACGGCGAACGGATCGCCGCCCTCGAGGATGTACTGGTGCACCGGATGGACGAGCTTCGTCGCGTCCTTGGCCGGGTCGATCCCGAAAAACTCGTTCCACCAGCGGTGGTGCTCCGCCATCGGGTAGATCTTGCTCGGCCACCAGGGCACCCAGGTAGTGCAAGGTTGGAGCATGTGCACGTCGGTGCCGGGCACCTCGTCCACCGTGCCCTCGATCATCTCCGGGCGCCAGCGCTCGCCCTTCTGGTGATACGGACTGACGCACGACTGCATATTGGTGAAGTCGTTGCTGAACAGCACTCGGAAGGGCGCCTTCGGCCGAGCCGGCGGAGTCGATGGCGCCTCGTCGGCCCGCAACCGCCCCTCGCCGAGGGCGGCCAATGCGTTCAACAACAACCAGATGACGACTCCCGTAAACCAACGCGACGCAATCATTGTCGCCTCCCGAAAAGAGAAGATTCCTCGTAGCAATTTAGCCCCATGGGTCCTTTCGTTCGCAAACTCCAGCTTCCCCTCGTTCCCAAGCTCCAGCTTGGGAACGTACGACGGGGAAGCGGTTACCTTCTCCAGTGCGAAGCAGAGCTTCGCGGAAGTCGCTTCCCAAGCTGGAGCTTGGGAACCAGGGCTATCAAGCCTAGATATTAGTAATCAGTATTTACAGCCCGTTGCGAGCGTCTACTCCCCGACCGTCTCGGCCCACCGCTCGAAGTCGCGCGTCAAGCGGGCCGCAACGTCAGGCTGGTCCTTGCCCAGGTCCTTGGCCTCGCCGGGGTCGGCGGCCAGGTCGTAAAGCTCCCAGGACTTGCCCGTCCGCGGTTTGACCAGCTTGTATCGGCCTTCGCGCACGGCGCTGGAGCGGTTGTACTGCCAGAAGAGCGACTCATGGGGCGAGGTGGCCTGGCCGGCGAGCGTGGCCGTCGGATCGCGCCCGTCGATGATTCGATCGTCGGGCAGCGCCGCCCCGGCCGCCTTGAGGATCATGGGGAGGAAGTCCATGCTCACCAGCACCTCGTCGCAAGTGGTTCCCGGCGGTATCCGCCCCGGCCACCGAACCAGGCAGCACACCCGGATGCTCCCTTCGTAGATCATCACGCTTTCCGTTCGAAACGGCTCGTTGGAAGCGCAGTCCTTTTGGGCCGCGAACGCCCCGTTATCGGCGAAGAAGATGACCAGCGTATTTTCCCGCAGTCCGAGGGCGTCGATCTGGCCGAGCACGCGCCCGATTCCGGCGTCGAGCGCGGTGACCGTGGCCTGATAGCGCTGGCGCACGTCCCGCGTGTCGGGCGAGTATCCGTAGATCTTGAAGTACTCGTCGGGGGCCTGCCAGACGCAGGGCTCGCCCGGCTTCTTGTTCCGCGGGTTGGGGTAGTGGACGGCGTTGAACGGCAGATACAGGAAGAACGGCCCCTCGGCCTTGCGACGAAGGAAGTCGCAGGCGGCGTTGGCGAACAGGTCGGTGCTGTAGCCCTCGATGTGGGCCGGCTCCGTGCCCCGGAAGAGATCGTTTCGCCCGTTGTACACGTGCGTGTAGTAGTCCATGTTGCCCGAGGCGTGTCCGAGGAACTCGTCGAACCCCCGTTCGGTAGGCCGGGTGCCCGGAGCGAACCCGATGTTCCATTTGCCGAAGCAGGCGGTGGCGTAGCCGTGGGGTTTGAGGAAGTGCGGGATCAGAAGCTCGCTGTGCCCAAGGCCGAGGCCCAGGTTTTCGTCGATGGAAAAGTCGGCCGTGGTGCGGAGCTGGTGCGTCAGACCGTTGCGCTGCGGATAGCGACCGGTCAGCAGCGAGGCACGCGAGACGGTGCAGGTAGGCGACGCCGAGTAGAAATTCGTACACCGCACCGCTTGCTCGGCAAGCCGATCGATGTTCGGCGTCTTGATCTCGCGGTTCCCATAGCATCCCGTATCGTGAAATCCCAGGTTGTCGGCCGTGATCAACACGATGTTGGTCCGCGGCGCGGCCTGCCCCCGACCGACGCCGGAAACGGCCCCCACCACGACTAGGGCCACAACCGTCCGAACGACAAGCCGTAGCTTCATCACGTGCTCCCCTTTCGTGTTGCGCGTTTGTCCGGCATAGACCGCAAGCGTACTTTAACCGATGCGTTGCCGGCGAGCCAGCACGGGAATACGGAGGCGCTTCAGAACGGCGAAAAGCCCGTCTTGACGGCTTGGGCGCTCGAAGAACGCAGCCCAACACATGCACAGAGAGGTCCCGCCGATCACTCTCGCGCTCATACTGCCTGCGGCGTCCGCCCAAGGAGGTGGACGGTGGCAGGGGGTTGCCCGCGAACGACTAGCGAGGCAGGGCCTCAGACCGAGGCGAGAGTCCAGCGGTCAGGGTTCGGGGTTCAGGGTTCAGGACTTGGAGTTCCACGTCTACACGTGAGTCCTGAACCCTGAACCCCGAACCCCAAAGACTTGACTCATTTGCAGCCAATGTCCGAAGCCAAGTGCCCTAGCGCTGCGAGGGCCCGACGTTGTATCTCCTGTCCCACTCCCGGAGGCTGCTCGGGAAGTCGCCTTGGGCGCCCAGGAAATCCCAGCAGGCCCGCCACTCGGCTCGGGCCCGCTCCAGCGTGAGGGTGAACGCATCTGGCAGGAGCGCCTCGCAGAGGCTCCGCACCGTGTCGTAGACCGCGTAGGCCACGGCCGTTTCGTCCGGATCGGCGTTGAGGAACCAGTACTTGGCGAAGGCCCGCATGTCGGACCGGCCCCGCAGCGAACGCGCACACGCGTCCCGATCGGTCCGCACCAGGTGGACCCATTTGGCCTCCGGGTAGCGTCGCCTGAGAAGGGGAATCCCGATCGCCAACTGCGGGGAGACCTCGACGTGATCGTCCGGGTAATCCCAGTTGGCGACGTCGCCGCGAAGGCCTTTCGGCGTCCACTTGTCCGTATGCGTCTCGTGACCGCAGGTGTAGTTGGCGGCGTGGGCGCATGCCTTGGAGAACGTCACCGACCCGCAACGGCCCGTCCCGGTCACGAAGACACGCATCGTGTGCTCCCCTTTGGAGCCGCAATCAAGACCGGTTTCTCGCTTCAGACGTTTCGCTCGCCGTGGGAGACTGAACCGGTTGTGTTAGGGGCCCTTAGAACCTTCGGGGTTGAACGCCCGGCACGACGTCGGGGCGGTCGAGGTCGAAGAAGGTCGGTCGCGTCGGCTCCAGCGCCGCGGGGCCGCTTGGGATGCTTGCCATCCGTTGGTATCCCTGCCGGTCGGCCCAGGAGAGCTTCGGGGGCTCGCCGGGGACGGACCAGGGGCCCTCGCCCCACGAGCAGACCAGAAACGGCGTGAAGCCCAGCCGGCATGGATCCGCCTCGCTGGTCCCGGCCCGTTCCAGGCGCCGCATCAGCTCCTGGTCTTCGCCGCTGTTGACCGCGGGCGAGTAGCCGCCGGTCCGCTCGAACGTCTCTCGCCGGAAGGCCCAGGCCGCGTGGAAGAGCTTGCGCGCCGGATCGTTCGCCCAGGTGCGGTGCTGGATCAGCCGGCCCGATCCGTCCCGAGCGGCATGGAGCACGAGCCCGGGGCGCGACCAGCCCGCCCGCCCAAGCGCGGCGACCGAGGCCCGCAGCGCCCACGGCAGGTAGCAGTCGTCGTCGTCCCAGACGGCGATCGCTTCCGCCTGAGGCGAGATGAGCCGGGGGGCGGCGTTTCGCTTGGCGCCGAGGGTCGGATACCGCTTCTTGACCGAGACCAGCCGCCAACGGTCGCCCTGCTGGCCGGCGTACTGACCGGCGTCGTCCAGGATGACAAGCTCGCGGTCCTCGTAGTCTTGGGCGAGGAAACAGGCCAGCATCCGGCCCAACTGGACCGGCCGCTTGTACGTGACGGTGACCGCGGCGATTTTCATCCGTCAAGTCCCTCGAGTCCCTCGAACAGCCTCCGCCAGCCTGCCCAAATCGCTTCCGGATCAGCCAGCTCTTGTTGGAGAGCCTGGCGTGCTCGATGGGCGATTGCGAGTCGAAGGTCTTCGTCGTAGGCGAGCCGGGCGGCGTAGAAGGCCAGCTCGTCGTCGCTCTCGGCCAGGTAGCCCGTCTGGCCGTGGCGGATCATCTCCCGCCAGCCCCAGCGGTTTTGGGCAACGATCGGGACCCCGGCCGCCATCGCCTCCAGCCCGGAGCGGGGCCAGTTCTCGGCTTCCCCGCCGTTGACCTGGAGCATGCCGTGCAGGCTGCCGAAGAACTGCGGGGGCGTCTCGGCGCCCGGCGGCAGGCACTCGGCCCACGGCGGCGGCGGGCCGAGCTTCTCTTCCACCCGGCGGTTCCAACCCAGCACGCGTGCCCTCACCGGGTGCGGAATCCGCTCGTAGATCGCCCAGGTGTGGGGGGCGTACTTGTCGGCGGCGGCACGGCTGATCCGTCCGACGACGAACGGCGCCTTGGCCTCGTGGGGCATGGGGCGGAATGGGAATTCGTCGCATGCGAACGCGCCGCGAATCAGGTGGCACTGCTCGGGCGTTGCGCCGAATTTGGCCAACTGCGGCTGGAGCTCGGACCGCTGGTACGCGCTCTGGAAGACGTACCGATCGAACGGTCCCCGGCGGCGATAGTGCCTTCGCTCCTCGCTGAAGAGCCAGGTCATGCAGCCCACCCAGACGACCTTGCAGCCGAGATCGCGGAAGCGGTCGGCGTGGCGGAGGAACCGGGAGTTGCAGAAGGAGACGACCACGCCGGCGCGGAGGCCGGGAACCTGTTCGAGCCGCCCAGGAGTCGTTCGGACCGTGTTGCAGCCGATGCTCTCCAGGCGGCTCCGCCATCCGGGCTCCGGTCTCCACGTGGGAATGAAGGTGACCTCCACGCCGAACTGCCGCCATAGCCGGACCGTGTGCCAGCACTCCGTATTGGCCCCGCCCACGTCGCCGGGGTAGCCGACGACGAAGAGCGGGGAGAAGGGAGTGGGGAGCGGGGAGTCCGTGCGATGGCGAGCCGGAGGCATCATGAACCGTTTTCACCCTCTCCGATGACACACCCTCACCCCGACCCTCTCTCCACTCTCCACTCCCTGGGCTATCGTTCCCACGCTTCGCGTGGGGACGCACGCTGGGACGCTTCGCGTCCGGCAGACGCGGCGGTTCGTGGGTCAACGGCTCACGGGGACATCGGGACGCGAAGCGTCCCCCCGTGCGTTACGACGCGAAGCGTCGTAACGATGTGGACTCATCATTCTTTACTCCTCACTACCAACTCCTTACTACCCACTCCCAACTCCCCACTCCCAACTCCTTACTACTTACTCCCTGCTCCCACCTCCGCCCCCGAGCTGCTCGGCGACTTGCTCTACGAGGTCTCCATCGCCAGGACTTCCCAGCCGGCGCTTGGGTGGGAATCGGCCATCCGCTTGGCGTAGCCCCGCGAGCCGGGGTCGGCGTCCCAACGGTCGAGGAAGTCGGCCACGGGGAACTCGACGTCGGTCCGCACGTAGCGGCCCTGGCCGGCGTCGTAGATCACCAGGTAGGCGTCCGCCGTGCTGGGCACGTCGCGAAGCCCGTTGGGCACCAGCGCCGTCTTCAGCTCGAACCGCCAGACGTCCTCGGCCGGGCCGAGGATCTCCCAGCGACCGCTCTGCGGGTTGAACTCGGCGTAAACGCGGTCGCCGGTCGTGTGCCGGGGGATCGCCAGCTCGCCGGGGTCTCCCTCCTCGACTTCCACGATCCGGTCGCGCCGGTCGCCGGGGAAGGCGTGGACGTGATAGACACGGACCGCGCGGCTGTAGTCGCCGGCGTCCTGATATCCGGCCGGTGGCCCCGAGCCGCCCGAATCGAAGTGCCAGATCGGCTGGGCCTCTGCGCTGGGGACGTCGTCTCGCGTGCCGCCGGTGACGAGCCGCTCCATCGGGCCGCTCAGTTGCCAGACGGCGATCCGCCGCAGATCGCGCCCGGCCAGACGCAGCCCGCTCGAGCCGTGGCCGGAGACGAATGGTCCCCGGGCCGCCAGACGGCAGCCGTCGGCGCTCTCGCCGGCCCCCGCCTCGGGCTCTGAGGATTGGATCAGATCGGTGGAGCCGTCGGTGGACATGGGAGACGCCTCGGTCAATGTTGGAGATACTCTCGTGGTGATCTGCGAGGCGGAGCCTCGCGTTCGTGCGTTCCCAGGCAGAGCCCTCAGTATTACCCACATTTCAACTTATTTGCATCGGCACCGCGCATGATCAGAATGAATTTGTCCAAGCCGCGCCAGAGGGTGATCCAGCCCGGTTCGCCGTCGTGTTTTCGGCCGAGCCAGCC
>Ga0307378_10011716_pt1 | contig 11273 bp, 18 predicted proteins | sample UN1MG_FD_202238 | JGI IMG/M metagenome (GOLD analysis project Ga0307378, IMG submission 202238) | Soil microbial communities from Risofladan, Vaasa, Finland - UN-1 | ecosystem: Environmental > Terrestrial > Soil > Coastal area > Acid sulfate soil | place: Finland: Risofladan, Vaasa | collected...
ACACAAGCAACAAGGTGATCTGATTCATTTGCAATATCAGTATTACGAACAAACCCAGCACCTTTATGATATTTATTCCAATTGGGATAATAAATTAAAATTGGAATTCCATAATTTTTAGCAATAATTTCTGCAAAACGATCCCCACCTTTTGGGCATCCACCACTAACAATTTGATCACCATCTTCATAAATTTCTAAAAATTTCTTCTTTACTAGATCAAATGCAAAGCCAGTGTCCCTGGTTCGAGATCCTATTATTCCTATTTTTTTCATCTTTTATTCACCTCCTTATGTACTTACAGTATTTACATCAAGCATTGTTTATCCTTTCAAGAACTGGAAAATTTTTACTCATTCTTATAAATTTATAATCATTTTTTAATTTACCCAATTCTCGTTCAACAATAGATATTATAGACAAACGTATAGTAGGTTCTGTATAAGGTGGTTCAATTTCTCCTAATTCTTGATTAAGAAATGAAACTACTTTATCATTAACTTCATAATCACTATATAGACTTTTCCCTTTCAACTTTGGAAGTAATTCTTCTGATATTGATTTACAATTTTTAAGTTGTTCTTTAAAATATTCTTTCATTGTTTCTCCTTTTAATGTTCAGTATTTTCTACACTAACATAGGTTACTGTATAAAATACTATACGTTATTGTTAATGATGTTTACACCCGTTGTTAATACCATGAATCAATGAAGGATATTCCCATCATTAACTCATTACTTCAAATGTTCAAATATACGAACTTTTAAATCAGAATTATCTAATAAATATTTAGCTGAAGAATCATAAAAACTCTTTTTGGTAATAACAATTTCTTCAACACCACAATTTATAATTTCAACTAAACACGGAGAACAAGGGACTCCGCAGGACATATAAAGGGTTGTTCCTTTAGTTGCAATTCCATGTCTAGCAGCATTATTAAGAGCATTCCTTTCTGCATGACCAGCAACACAATATCCCAATCCCTCTCCAGATTTAAATCCAGCTGTATAACGAGGACAAACATTATGATACTTTGGATTATCTGGATTTTTCCCTTTTGATTTTACAAGAGCTCTAATTTCAGCATCAATTATATATCTCTCATTACAATGTGGAATATTTCTGGGAGGACCGTTATACCCAGTTGAAATTATTGATTTATCCTTTACTAATACTGAACCAATATGTCTAGATAAACAGACTGAATTAGCTTCAACTGCTTTACATACATTATAAAAATATTCATCCCATCTTTTTACATTACTCATTTATTTATTCTCCTCTTTAACATATTTTACATTTGAATATGCAGCAATTGGCGCAAATTGGGTGAGTACTTTAACCATAAATTCTATAAAAAGGGTTCCATCATTTACAATAACCCTAAATTCATCTGCCTCTCCTCTTCCATAATTTGTATTAAACTCTGCTGTTATATTCATTTAAATTTCTCCCGTCACTTTTTCTATTGTTTTTTCTGATGGTGGGTCTGGATGTTCATACCCGCTAAATACATCTGTTATCAATATTGAATATTTTTTATAAAGAAAGCTTAGAATCATTTCTTTCGACCATCCCATAAGAGGAGCTTCAACTTTTATTTCTTTTGGTCCAGCAACTTTAAATAATTCATTAATTTTAACAATATATTCTTGATAACAATCTGGAAATAAATTTAATCTATCATCCCAATCACTTCCAAGCCAAATAGTATCTATACCTTTATTTTCAGCAACACTAAATGCTAAACTTAAAAAGACTGTATTCCTTCCTGGAACATGCATTTCATGAACTGCTCCACTCATATCTCTAATACAATTTCCTGTTAACCCACTATTAAGATTTGGAGTTTTAACAGTAACAAGTATCCAGTCTGCTTTTAATTTATAAAGTTGGTTTTTAGCATATTCAAGTTCTTCAACATGTACTTGCCCATAATCAATAAGAACAGCCAATGGGTTTTTACCAAGATCTAAAGCAAGCTTTAACATTAACATACTATCAGATCCACCACTATACAAAATTACTAAATCATTATCCATATTATTCTCCTTTTATTTTTATAGTATTATGTTCTTATTATCAAAAATAATTTCTCAAATATTTATAAGTCATAAACCTTATTACTATATATATTAATAATTGATGTAATCTTATTAACCTATCCAAAGGAGGTTATATGATACAAAAAATTGCAGTAGGAATTATAATGACAATCGGTGTCATTATATCATGTGGTATTGGAGCAATGTGTGGTGCTATCGCTGGTGCTATATTGCTTCCAGTCAAAGTCTTTAGCATAATATCTGATGATTCAACGGGGAAAGCATCAGATAAAATTTAACCATCCCGTAACTATTAGGAGGAATTTTATCATGGAAAAAATTACCGCAAGTTCAACAAAACCAGAAATTTTAGCAGCATTGGCAGAGGCAGAAAAAAAACAGGATCTTCTTCATACAGAAATTACAGGGTTAAATATAAGTATTGAAGAACTTGAAAAACTTTCAAAAGAAAAAAGTGATGCTATCATTAAACTGGAGGAGCTGGCTCAAGAAGACGGTATGAAGAAACAAGGTCTTATCAAAGAGATAGCGAGTCAAGCTTCGGACATCGAGCTGGCCAGAAAGAAAACTGAAAAGTATGTCGAAGTTAAGACTGCTTTAGAATCTGCCAAAAAAGAGTTGGAGTCAGCAAAGAGTGAATTGTTTGCCGCCAATAAGAAAATTGAGTTGCTTACATATGAACTCGCAGGACTGAAAAGTCGGGCATTACCCCCGAAAAAGAAAAGAAAGTTTTTCAGTCCTCTATTGAAGACAGCTGCTGCATGTAGTATAGTAGTTTTTGGTGTAGTTGCAATGATAGCTCTATATGGTTATGTTGGTGAAAGTGACTTTCCGTTATACTTCGTCAAACATGACAATGGTATCACTACGATATCCCATAACCCAAATGGACCTACTATTAAGTCCGACGGTGATGTGGATGTTAGCAATGATGTAAATGTATGCATTACGAAGTGGGCAGAAAAAGCTGGATTTGATAGCGTTCTTTATGGCAATGTATCCAAAGCAAATGAGGTTATTATTCTATCCGAATCTGATGAATCCGGAATCTTTGTAACAATGGATAAACTTGTCGAAAAGCTTGATACCCTTGGATTTTATAATACTCTGGCTCTTGTAAATAACCCAGAGAACATCAAGTTGCCCAAACCTTTTAAGGTTACATCTGAAGGTGAACTAAAGTTTTATGAAGGTCGGCGAAAAGTTGCTGGTATCGTTCCAGTATTTTGGGGAAAGGATAAAAAAGTTTTCTATATCTCTTCCGATAATATTGCTGGGTTTATCACTTCAACTGGTATATTTATGGATGATGGAATCACTAAAACTTCTGTTCCATTTGAAGCAGTTAAACCTGAAGTGAAAGGTAAAGCTAAAGAAGTAACTACTGATGATTCTTCAAAAGAACCAAATGTAGTGTTCAGTAAATTAGCAGAGTGGAAAGAAAACATTACAAATCTCCGGTAACACTGCCATTATAATTAACCTGTGGATGGGGATAAATTATTATTCCTCATCCATATACTTCAAACTATAGAAGGAGAAATATTATGAAACGATCAATTATTACATTGATATTGGTTTTGGTTTTTGCAAGTGTAAGTTTTGCCAGCGATGCCAATGGAGTAAGAGGCAGCAAGTGGGGGTCCGTTCCCCTTACCGTTATGGATAATGAAAACATGCAGGGTGGAGAATTGACCATGAGGGGTTTTAATGATGAAGGTTTATTTGAACTTCAATTTGAAGTCCCTATGAAAATGGGTCTTGCCACATCCTATTATGTCTTTGATGATAATAAAAGGCTTATCAATGGTGGGGTAGGTATTTTCATGAAAGAAAGTGACTGGAATGTTTATTATCAAAACTATATTGCTGTTAAACAATTTCTGAAAAATTATCTTAAAACTGATCCTTCATTGGATTCATGTCAAGAGATAATTATAGTCGGTGGAAACAGCGTTCCATGTCAGGAAGTGAAAAACCTTATTGCTAACCATATCGTATTCAAAGAAGTTGAATTAGAAAATGAATTCAAATCTACGAAAACGAATGCCGTAGTTAAATTATTCGGCAGCGGTAATAGATGTGCAACCGTTTCTGTTCACTACACTCCAACATAAACTATAAGGAGAATATTATCATGGCAAAAGCACCTAAAGGAAAACCAAATAGTGAAATTGGACCAGCTCTGGCAATTGGTATAATTGTAATGTTTTTAGTTGGTATGATTTGTGGGTATTTTGGAATAAACCCATTTGGTTAAAACAACGGTATATCAGCAGTAGAAAAATTGTGGTCGTTATTTAACTGCAATTTTTTCCATCTCATAATATTTTTTTTGCAAATTTTATCAAATGAAATCTCATTGTTTACTGCAAATGTTACTTGTCTTTTTAAATCATCTAGATTATAAAGACTCCATATAATCTTCTTTGCTATATTTTTTTCATTAACTTCAACAACTCCATTCTTTTTATATGAAGGCAACAGTCTTGTTTTCTCGCTAAGAATAAGTGGAGTTTCAGTCATTAATATCTCTGTTGCAATTCTTGGGCAACCATCATTTCTATTGCTCATACATAAACCAACTCGACTCTGATTTAATATATCACATAATTCTTCTCTAGTTTTCAATCCTAAAAATTCAATATTATTCACACCATATTTTTTACACATTTTTTCCCCAGCTTCTGGTTTATTTCCACAATGAACAATGTTTAATTTTTGTAATGATGGCGAATTTGATATAGCTTTTATAAACTCTTCTTGGCCTTTATATCTTACTTGAGTCCAGTTGCAAGGCCAACACACATCCCATTTCATATCTAAATCATTATTCTTAAATATATGAGGAGACGCTGTTTTATAAAACGGCACACATTTATGTCCTGGTCTAAAATCCTGTTCATCCTCTTGTAGTATCCAGTCATATTTTCCGCCATATTGTGGATATGTTCTGCGTCCTGTCCCCAAATATAACTTCACCCCAAAATGCTCAGGGTGTAATTTTGTAATATCGTCATATTCTTTGAAACCTCCTCTAAAAAGAGAAATATCTGATTTTGGATATTTTAACGTTTGAACAAAATTTCGAACCCATCTTTGAATAAATTTTTTACCATTAACATCAAAAATTATATCGTCTCTAACACAATCTCCAAGACGCCATATAACGACTTCATCAAAATAATTTTGTTGTAAGAGCCATATGGGAAATAACATATAAAAATCATGACATTTTTTTTCAAATGTTTCTAGATCCTTGAATTTATGGTAGTATTCTAAGTTTCTAATTGTGCTTCTAAATAGAAAAAAACTTTTCATACATTCTCCTTCCTCTTAATGTTTTTCATCTCGTCTATGTGGAACATACTTACCAAACATATCTTCAAATGTTCTTCCTCTATCAAATTCGATAGCATCTAAACAATGATTTTCATCAAGTGTATTTAATACATAAACTAATGCAGTTAATAATGGTTTTCCCTCCAGTTTATTTTCAACTATCATTTTACCAAGTACACTACTAATTGTCTCGTCACAATCACCATTTATAATTGCATTACCAAGTTGGTCTAAAGATAATAATAAATTTAAAACATAACTCTCTTTGTATTTTTTACTCATTTTTATATCCTCGCTTTTGTTGGATCAAATCTCATTAAATTATTATAACTAACTTCCATACACCTCAATCCAATTACTGATAACGAATGAAGTGTTATAAAATTTCCGCGCTGTTTATTTATAGATAAGTCTAGATTTGGAACTCCTAATGCTCGTCTTCCAGCTACAGAATATCGTCTTGACAAATCTGAATCTCTTAAAAACTTTTGTAATAAAAATCTAATAGCGTCAATTTTACTTTTTCGACCAAAATTACAAACAATATGAAAACTTGCCTTCCCTGTAAATCTTATCTGTGCTGTTGATATTACTGGCATGTCATTCATTACAAAATTATAAACTTCAGAAGTTGCTTTCTGAGCCCAGCGAAATCCATCACGGTCGTCAATGTCAATATCAATAATTCCTACCTCTTCTATATTACTCATAGTAGAATGTATACTCACAGATCTTCCTGTAATAAGAGTATCATAATTCTTAGGATCCAGTCTAATACCTCGACCACTTTTCATCTTTCTACGAATGACTGGTTTATTAACATCTGTCATTATAACAAACATCAAATCTCTATTAAAAGTTGTCTTAAGTAAATCTCTTTTTACTTTTTGATAATAATTCCAAATATCCAGCTCTGTAAGGCCAGTTTTATAAAACTTATTTTTAATAATTATAGTCTTAGGATTTTGTGGATACATCTTTTCTCCTTTATGTTATGTTGTAATATGTAATAATGTATCATTTATGAATCATAAACTGGGTAATATGTAATAATGTATCATTTATAAATCATTAAAAATTATCATCTATAATAATTTTATTTGGTATGCTATCTGGTAATAATTTATTCATATATGATAACATTCCTGATAAATTATTTATATGTTCTTTATCACCACCGAATAATGGTATTCCTAAAATATAACATGCTTCAAATACACTACCAATTGAAACTTTAGTATTTCCAGATTCAATTCTCTCAATTTTACTGCGACTTACATTTAACCTTTTAGATAATTCTTCTTGGGAAAATCCACGTTCTTTTCTTGCAAGTCTAATTAAATTACCCAAATATGATACTGTATTTTTTGTTACTCTTGATGATACTATTTCAAATTCCAATCTATTACGACCATTGTAATAATTCTTATTATTTAAAGCATCCTTTTGTTGTATCAATTCTTTTTCATATTTTAAAGCTTGTAATTTATTAGAACATACTTTAATAACTTCATATTTAAATTGGTTTGAATTTTTTCTTTGTTCATTAATAAACTTTTTATTACCTGAAGAACTAAAATAAATATGACCTAAGTCTTTTTCCGGTTCTATTTCTGAACTTCTAGAACCAATATAATATTTTTTTCTTTTCTTATCGGTAATTTTATAAACATAATGATACATGATTCAACACCCTCTCAAATTTACTTCAATTTTTTTATTTCTTTTTTTCTCTGTTTCAATCGTTCCAACAACTTTCATTTTATACTTTAAATTCTCATTAAACATAAATAAAGGTTTATCTGCATGTTCAAAACTACAATCCATATCATTAAAATAACTACTCATATCATGTGCTTGATAGTGTAACCATTCAGATGTTTCAAGAAAATCAGGAACTTCAATAGATAAAACTGAAAAATGATCTTCATACGTTGATTGATTTTCCATAGTTTCAAAATATTTATATCCATCATTCATATATTTTATATAATCATCATGAGTTATATGTAAGGCATCATTTCTCGGACGACCCCACACTTTCCAATATGCAGTATCTTTAAGATATTTTTCCATTTCATTACAACCATACGGAATAGTATAAATTAAACCCCTTTTATTATAGTTACAAAAATCTTCTTTTGCATGGGTTTCATGATGTTCTAAAGATGGTTTTGAACATAATAATCCTTTCTCAAAAATACTTTTCAAATTCACTGTATTCGTTACATGTAAAACTTCGTTCATTTATTTGTTCCTTTCATAAACCATTAATTAGTATTTAACTCCTTCTATTTTATTCAATATATCAATAATATGATCAACTTTAATATTTGTGGTAAACGAAGTATTTTTATAAGCAAATGCCCGACTTGGATCTATCATTTGATATTTTTTATTTTCCAACTTCTTTAATTTAGCTTCAAAATTCACAGTTGGATCAACCTTACAAAAAGAATATATTTTAAATACAATTTCTTTAGGATTTAATAACAAATCCTCATATTTAACTATCATTGAGTTTTTCATATCATCAATATCTGGTATTGATCTATGCATAATTTTTTTATATATTGTTAAAGGACGATCCACATTTGTTTCATGTTTATATTTTTTAACAACTGAGTTTGCAATATCATATGGGTGTCTTACAATATGAATGATTATACTCTCTTTTCCAAAATATTCATTCCATTTTTCACAATATTTCACAATATTATGTTTTCTTGCAGCAGGATAATAAGGAACTTTTTCTCCCCAAGTTTCTTTTAATGGATTACTTATTCCATTTTTCTGAGCAAATTGTAAAACTTGATCTTTTGTTTTTGTTCTATTCAATAAAAATGGTTCATGAAACACTCTATGAATTTCAGGATGAACTTGTAAAATTCGACGAAGTAACGTTGTACCACTTCTTTGAAAACCAACTAATAAAATTTTCATATCTAATCCCCTTATAATATAATTTTAATCCGTTTCTTCAAATTCTGTATCTTCCCACAATTCACCAAAAGGCATACAAATTTCCACACACTCTTTGAAATACTCTTGTGCTTCTTGTCTCACTTTCTTATAAGGACTTACACATGCAATGATAGCAACATGCCCTTGCTTTTCTAAGATCGCTGCTATCTTTGCTATCCGTAGAATATTATTTCTTCTACCCTCATAAGAAAAATCACCAGAAAAATATTCTCTAAACTCATCGCCATCCAATACTACACTGTTTTTTATCTGTAATTTTATTCTATATGCAAGAGTTGTTTTGCCGCTATTTTTTCGGCCTGTTATCCAGTATATCATTTAGTCTCCCTTATCTGTTGAACTAAACTAACAGCTGTTATTGAATCTTCAATTCCAAAACCAGAACCACCCAAAATCTCTTTATAAGATTCTGTATGTAAATCAGAAAATACATTATCAAATCTTACTTCCTTTCCATCAACAATCATACTTCGATAAAATTTCTGTGATTTATCTGGAAGGTCATTCTTATCAAGTGATAAATACCAAATAATATTAGCTCTTTCTAAACGCAAACAACCAATAGATCTTTTTTCATCCCGTTTTGTAATTTCAAAATTTATAATATTTCCAAATAACCATATTAACATATCAAAAAAATGAATACCAATGTTTGTTTCTATTCCGCCTGATTGTTCAACATTTCCCTTCCAACTTTGAAAATACCAAGGACCTCTCGGTGTAATATATTTCAAATCAACAAGATATTCTTTTTCTGGATTAATCATATGTTTAAGTAATTTAATACTCGGATGTAAGCGCAATTGTAATATTGAATAAACTTTCTTTTGTAATTGTTTTTCTATTTGTCGTAATTGAGTTAAATTTTCAAAAGTTGTTGCTAATGGTTTTTCACATATAACATTTGCTCCAAGCCTCATTGCCAGTTTACAATGAGATTCATGTAAATAATTAGGAGAACATACTGATATAAAATCCAACTTTTCATTTTTTACAACATGCCTATCAAATCTTTCTTGTTTTGTAAAAAATTTACAATCTGGAAAATAACTATCTAAAATTCCAACCGAATCATTCACATCCAATGCTACAACTAATTCATTTCCAGTGTCTTTTATTGCTTTCATATGTCTTGGAGCAACATAGCCAGCAGCACCAATAAGTCCAAAATTCATATTATTTTATCCTCCTCAACATCTTTTATATATCGTGCAGGAACTCCAACATAAACTCCTTTTGGATTGGTGTTTTTTGTAACAAGCGCCCCTGCTCCTATCAAACATCCCTTACCAAGAGTAACTCCAGGTAATATAATAGCACCACCACCAATAGTTACATTATCTTCTACAATAGTTTTTTTTGAAGATCTCCATTTTCCATGAGAAGGTGGATGTTTATCATTCAGAAACATTACTCTTGGCCCTACAAAAACATTATTATCTATTATTACACCTTCTGGAATAAAACAAAATGTTTGAATTCTACATCCATCTCCTATAATAACTTGACTTCCTATTTCTACAAACGCCCCTATACTGCAGTTTTTACCAATAGAACATCCATATATATTTACTAGATCTGGATGCCAAATTTTAGTACCTTTTCCTATATTAGCTTCTACTGTCATTTTATTTATCCTCTATTTCATATCTAATGCCAGGAAGAGTATTAAAAACGTTAACTACATTTCTTAAACGATCATCCCAATTCAAAAGAAATTTTTTATCTTTATGATTAAATACTCTTTTGGTTTTCATTTTTTCTTTGAATTTAACAACCTTAAGATTACAATGTTTGTATAATTTAGAAATTATTTCATCTGGATTATTAACCAAATCTTCATATTTAATTGTTAAACAATTATCCAAAGCAGCAATATCAAGTGTATATTGAGGAATGTATTTGAGATATTCTTTATATACTTTTGGTGCTGCAGGTCCTCTTGGATGTCTTTTCTTGCTAATAACTAATGAATTTAATGAGTCAAGAGGATAACGAATTATTTGAATTATTCTTGCCTTTTTTTTAAATGTTTTATTCCAATCATTACAATAATCAACAATATTATATTTACTTTTTCCAATTTTTCCCATCACCCGTTTAGCATAAATTACTTTTTCTCCACAAATTCTACCAGGAGTAAAAGATTTCATTAGATGTTTGTTTAGTAATAATCTTTTCTCAAAAACCATATTAGTAACTTGAGGGTGAGTTTTAAAAATTCGATAAGTCAGTGTAGTTCCACTTCTGGGAAAACCAACAACTAAAATTTTCATTTTTATTATTCCTCTATATTTATCCTATTCTTAAAATCTTGACAATACGCTCTGATGCTTTTCCATCAAATAGCTTTTTATTACTACTCTTACTTAAATTAGATTTGGGTGGTTTATTTAATATATTATAAACACTATCAATAATTTGGTTTGTATTAACTCCTACTAGTTTGTTTGTTCCTTCAATTAGAGTAAATTTCCATTCAGTATTTTCTCTAACAGTTAAACAAGGTATATCTAATACAGTCGACTCTACCTGAACCCCACCAGAATCTGTTATTACTAATGACGCATATTTAAGTTTATATAAAAAATCCAAATAATTCATTGGTTTAAGAACTTCAACAAATTCTAAATATTTATTAAAACTAGATTCTTTTATCTTTTTTAATGTTCTGGGGTGGATAGGAAATAATACTTTAAAATCTTTTGAAATCCAAGCAATTGACTTTAAAATAATTTCTAAATTATTTTCAATATCAGTATTTGATTGTCTATGTATTGTGCATAGTATATATGGTTTGTTATCTTTTCTACTTGGTAATTTCTTTATATTATACAATAAAGTATCTATAGCTACATTTCCAACTAAATGTATT
>Ga0307378_10011717_pt1 | contig 11273 bp, 10 predicted proteins | sample UN1MG_FD_202238 | JGI IMG/M metagenome (GOLD analysis project Ga0307378, IMG submission 202238) | Soil microbial communities from Risofladan, Vaasa, Finland - UN-1 | ecosystem: Environmental > Terrestrial > Soil > Coastal area > Acid sulfate soil | place: Finland: Risofladan, Vaasa | collected...
AGGGCGTATCGGACCCCCGCGCGGTGGCCTTCCCAGGCCACCGCGTGTTGGCGCAGGACAACCTGTCGCGGCGGCCTAGGAAGGCCGCCGCGCACGGTGGCGAGGAGTTGACAAACCAGCATTAGGATGGTGCGCGGTGGGTCCGCCCAGCCGGGCCCCGGCCGGCTTGGTATGCTTTAGTATATATTGAGGCCCGTCCATTCACGTTCAAAGCGGGGCGCGAAACGACGCATTCCGGCGCGTTCCGATCAAAAATCGAAAAAAGCGATCAAAAACCGCGCGTTTCCCCTTGCCCATCTTAACATTGCAGGGACAAATCGGCCCTGGCGCTGTCGAAAACGGGGTTTGGGCCTTCCAAAAGGCGCATTTTCGCTCTCCCGGCGAAAGCGCGTTTTCTCAAAGTGTACGTTGGCAGCCCTCCCTTTCACGACCGCAGACCGGTTCCACGCCCGCCGAAGGACTGAATGTGTTGCCCATGTGCCGGGTGGAACACTGCCGGCGGCCGGGGCGGTCGGTCAGGAGACCGACCGCGCCAGACTTGAGCGCCCCCGGCGGGGGGCCAAGGTGCGCTGCAAAGGGCGTTGACCCCTGCGTGCGGCGGCGGTATAGTGGTTCTGGAGAGGCGGAAACGCAACGGGAGTGGTTCTGGCGAGGCCCCGCCACACGGCGGGGCACGTGCTTCAATGGACCTGGAACGTATCCTCGAGAAGCCGTTCGACGGGCATCGGGTGACCGAGGCCGAGGCCGAGGCCCTGCTCTCGCTTCCGGCCGGCCGGCGGGGCCCCGTGTTCGCCGCCGCCGACCGCCTGAACCGCCACCTCAACGGCCTGCGAGTCTCGTACGTCTTCAACCGCAACATCAACTTTACGAACGCGTGCACGGCGGCGTGCGCGTTCTGCGGGTACCGGATTGAGCCCGGCGACGAGCGGGCCTTTGTCCTGACGCCCCGCGAGGTCGTCGAACTGGCCCGACAGACCCCCGGCATCGACGAGGTCTGCATGGTCGGCGGCCTGAACCCCGACGTGACGCTCGACCACGTGCTGGCGATCTTCGCGGCAGTGCACGAGGCCCTGCCGCACGTCCACATCCACGCCCTCAGCCCCATGGAGATCGAGTATTACGGCGGCCGGGCGGGCCTGGGGCCGCGCGAAACGTTCGAGAGACTGCTCGAGGTCGGCTATGGGAGCCTGTGCGGGACGGCGGCCGAGATCCTGGTGGACGACGTCCGCCGCGTCATCTGCCCGGCGAAACTCTCGACCGCCCGGTGGGTCGAGATCGTCCGGACGGCCCACGAGATGGGCATCCGGAGCACGTCGACGATCCTGTTCGGGCACATCGAGAAGCCGCGGCACGTGGCGGCCCACCTGGGCGTGCTGCGCGACCTCCAGGACGAGACGGGTGGCATCACCGAGTTCATCCCCCTGCCGTTCGTGCCGTACCGGACGCCGCTGGGCCGCTCGCACGGTATCCGCGAGATGGTCCCGCAAGAAGACGCCCTGCTGCTGCACAGCGTGGCGCGGCTGTTCTTCGGGCGACTGATTCCGAACGTCCAGGTCTCGTGGTGCAAACTGGGGCTGGACGCGGCGATGGAGAGTTTCTCGTGCGGCGTGAACGACCTGGGCGGGACGCTGCTGGAGGAGAACATCACGCGCAGCGCCGGCGGCCGGCACGGCCAGGCCATGACCCTCGACGCCATGGCCGACGCCATCCGCCGCGCGGGACGCACGCCCGCCCGCCGCGACACCCTGTATCATTATCTGGACGCGCCGGTGGCGAGAGGGTAGAAGAAGAGGGCGACGGAGCCGCGACCGTAAGGGAGCGGGACGTGTAACAGGATCACGGTTTGCGAGCAAGCCGTGTCACATGGAGCGGCAGTTGGGCCTGGAGGCGCCGGGGCCTGCCCCGGCCTACTTTGGAGTCGATGTCATGATCAACCACGCGGCCATCATCGGCGACGGCGCCATGGGTACCCTGAGCGCCACGCTGCTGGCGTACAACGGCATCGACGTGCGAATGTGGTCGGCGTTCGACGAGCACGCGGCCGACATGCGCCGCGAGCGGGAGAACAAACGGTTTCTGCCGGGCTTTCCGCTGCCGGAGGGGCTCCTCGTCTCGACCGACGCCAAGGCGGTGACCGACGGGGCCGACGCCGTGATCGTGGCCGTGCCGTCGAAGTACCTCCGCGGCGTTCTCGAGCGCATCAAGGGCGACCTGCCACTGGAGGCCGTCTACGTCTCGGTCGTCAAGGGCATCGAGACGGAGAGCCTGCTGAGGCCCAGCGAGGTCATCGCCAAGGTCGTGGGTCCGCGGCAGACGGTGGTGCTGAGCGGCCCGTGTCTGGCGCGCGAGGTGGCGGCCGAACTGCCCGCCACCGCCGTGGTCGCCTGCGACGACGGCCAGGCGGCCGGGAAGGTGCAGCGGGCCTACGGCACGCCGTGGTTCCGCGTGTACACCGGCGACGACCCGATGGGCGTCGAGTTGGGGGGCGCGCTGAAGAACGTCATCGCCATCGCGGCCGGCATCTGCCACGGCCTGGAACTCGGCACCAACGCCGTGGCGGCCCTCGTGACGCGGGGTCTCGTGGAGATGACCCGGCTGGGCGTGGCCATGGGCGCCCGGGCCGAGACGTTCTCCGGGCTGGCCGGCCTGGGCGACCTGGTGACGACGTGCACGAGCGCGCTCAGCCGCAACCATCACGTCGGCCACGAGATCGGCCGCGGCCGGCCGCTGGGAGAGGTCCTGGCCGGCATGGGCCTGGCCGAGGCCGAAGGCGTCCAGACGACCTGGAGCGTTGCGGCCCTGGCCGACCGGCACGGCATCGAGATGCCCATCACGCGTGAGGTCTACGAGGTCCTGTTCAAGGGCAAACCCGCGCCCGACGCCCTGGCCGACCTGATGAGCCGGGCGCCCAAGGCCGAGGGGGCGGTGCGCTGAGCCACACCCGGGGCGGCCGATGGAAACGTCCGACACCATCGTCGTGCCGATGCACTGGATGATGTGGCTGGTCATCGGCGGCGTTACGGTCCTGCTGGCGGTCTTCGTGGTCCTGGCATTGGTTCGGCTGTGGGGCCTGCGGATGCAAACGAAGTCGAGGGGGTGCGGCGGGTTGGACATCGAGGAACTTCGCCGCCAGCGCGACGCCGGCCGGATCAGCCCCGAGGAATACGACGCCGTCCGCGCCAGCCTGGCCGGCGGCGCCCCCGTTGCAGAACCGGCGCTGGAAAGGCCGATAAACCACACAGACGCCGACGATGGCGACCCGGAAAGGAACCGTACCAATGGCCAAGGCTGACGGCAGGTCGGGCGGCTCGCGCCGGCAACCGACGTGCAGTTTTTGCGGCAAGAGCAGCCGCGACGTCGGGCCGCTGGTCGAGGGCCGGAGCGGCGTGTACATCTGCGGCGGCTGCGTCCAGTTGTGCAGCAGCGTGGTCCAGGCCGAGCGGCGCCGCGCCGGGGCCCACGCCATCGACGTGGGCCGGATTCCCGCCCCGCGCGAGATCAAGGACTTCCTCGACCTGTACGTCATCGGCCAGGAACGCGCCAAGAAGTCCGTCTCGGTGGCCGTCCACAACCACTACAAGCGCCTCAGCCTGGGCGAGAAGGGCGACGACGACGTCGAGATCGAGAAATCGAACCTGCTGTTGATCGGCCCGACGGGCTGCGGCAAGACGCTGATCGCGCGGAGCCTGGCCCACATCCTGAACGTGCCCTTCGCCATCGGCGACGCCACCACGCTGACCGAGGCCGGTTACGTCGGGGAGGACGTCGAGAACCTGCTGCTGAAACTGATTCACGCGGCCGACTTCGACCTGGACGCGGCGCAGCGCGGCATCATCTACATCGACGAGATCGACAAGATCGGGCGGACCACGCAGAACGTCTCGATTACCCGCGACGTCTCGGGCGAGGGCGTCCAGCAGGCGCTGCTGAAGATGCTTGAGGGCACCCTCGCCAACGTCCCCCCGCAGGGCGGACGCAAGCACCCCGAACAGCAGTACATCCAGATTGACACGACGCACGTCCTGTTCATCTGCGGGGGCACGTTCGAGCGGCTCGAAGACATCGTGGCCCGGCGCATCGGGCACAGCGCCATCGGCTTCACGGAAGGCCAGCGGGCCAGCAACGATCGCCTCCAGCGGACGCGCGACATCCTCGCGCAGGTGACGCCGGAAGACCTGATCGCGTACGGCATGATTCCGGAACTGGTGGGCCGGCTGCCCATCATCACGCCGCTCATGCCTCTGGACGAAGACGCCCTGTCCCGCATCCTCACCGAACCCAAGAACGCCCTCATCAAGCAGTACCAGAAGTTCTTCGAGATGGAGGGCGCCGAGTTGGCGTTCACGCCCGAGGGTCTTCGCGAGATCGCCCGCCTGGCCAACCAGCGCCATACCGGGGCCCGGGCCCTGCGGGCCACCATCGAGAACCTCATGCTCGACGTCATGTTCGAACTGCCGAACCGGCCCAAGGGGTACCGCTACACGGTCACGGCCGAGGTGGTGGGCGGCAAGGCCGACCTTTTCGCCGAAGCGGCGCCTATGAAGGAAAGCGCCTGACACGCCGGCCACCCCCATGCGAGGCGCCGCCCGGGGCGATCACCGGGCCGCGCTCGCCAAGTCGATGGCAACGGCCTCTTCGTCGCAGTCGGGGAACTTCGGGCACCGGACGCAGTCGGCCCAGACCTTGTGCGGCAGCGATTCCTTGGCCACGCGCACAAAGCCGAGTTGCTCGAAGAAGGCCGGGGTGGCCGTCAGCGCGAAGACCCGTCCGATGCCGAGCCGCCGGGCCTCGGCCAGACACGCCTTGACCAGCCGCCGCCCGATGCCCCGCCCCTGACAGGCCTCAACCACCGCCACGCTCTGGACCTCGGCCAGGTTGTCCCACTGGATCGTCAGGGCCCCGCAGCCGACGACCTGGCCGGCGTCCTCGGCGACGACGAAGTCGCGGAGCGACTCGTAGAGTTCGGCGCGGCTGCGAGGCAACATGATGCCGAGGCGGCTGTAGCCGGTGACCAGGGCGTGAATCGGCTCGATGTCGGACATGCGCGCCTTGCGCAGGGTCGCGCGCCGCGGGGTCCGGTGGCTTTGCTTTTTCATGGCCGAGCCAGTGTATCGGACCGGTCGGGCAAAATCAACTGACGCGCGTCGCGTCGTCGGGCGGCGGGGCCCGTCGTCGGAAAACAGTGCGGCGGCCGAAACCGGCCGCCGCAGAAAACTCTCCCCGATTCGCCCCATCCAGGCGAGGGAACCCTCCTGCCCCGCCCGAGGAGCCACTACGACCGTCTGCGCCGAGCAACCAGAGCCACGATCGCGCCGCCGCCCATCAGGGCCAGCGTCGCGGGTTCGGGGGTGATGTTCTTGTCTTTGCTGATGAGAACGGTCCCGCCTGGGCGGATGACCCGGTCCCACTGGAAGCCCCATGCGGCATCGCCCGTGACCGGACCCCGGTCGTTGTCGAGCACCGTCGGGCCAGCGTTGTCGAGCAGGGCAAGGATCTCGCCGTCCAGGCCCACCTGGTGCCGGCTGGGCCGCGGCGTGACGACCGTCTCGGCCACCATAACGTCCGGCGCCGTCTGGTGGGCCGTGTTGCCGGCTATGGTGTCGTTGCCGCCGGTGATTTCGAGCGTATCGTTGTTGTCGCTCAGGTTAAAATCGGCGTACTGGAAGAAGTGGAAGTCGAGGTTCTGGCTGCCCGTATTCGTGATGCGGATGATCTCGCCCAGGTCCGAGACGCCGCTGCCTACGGCGCCGCCGGCCAGGATGAACCACAACTCGACCCTGAAGCCCTCGCCCACGTAACGGGCGTAGAGTGTATCCACGTAATTGTCGGGGTCATGGTTCATGTCCGTCAGGACGGGGGTGCCGTCGAGCGTCAGCGTGTCGATGGACGACTCCGGCCCGTTGGCCCCCAGCCGGTACCAGAACCACTGCTGGTACATGTATTCGTTGCCGTCGACGGTCCACGAGTGCAGACCCCTGGCGCTCGCCAGGTCGAACTGGGCAATCGAATTGGCGTCGCGCAGCATGATTGAGGCATCGGCCTGGACCGTAGCCAGCCCCAGGCAGACCGCCGCCGCAACGACCATGGCCGAGTACGCGTGGAAACGAGTCATCGCACGTCCTCCTTTTAACTCCGTGGTACGACCGATGCTTCTCGTGCATCACCTCAATATTCCAAGGACCGGCCGCGATGCGTCGCCGGCCTAGCGTTTCCGTTTCTTCGTCGCCAGCGCGATGGCCAAGCCGCCGCCCATCAGGGCCAGCGTGGCCGGCTCGGGAATGATGTTCTTGTTCTTGCTGATGACCACCGAGTCGCCGGGCCCGATGGTTTCGTCCCACTCGAAGGCCCAGACGGCGTCGACGCCGACGATGGGGCCGGCGAAATCGTTCAATGTCGTCGGCTGGTCGTCCCCGAGATCGTCCACCAGGCCCCCCCAGTAGTCGTCTGCCTGGTAGTGACTGGGCTGCCGGGTGACGACCGTCTCGGCCACCAGGAACGCGCCCTTCGACTGGACCGCCGTGTTGCCGCCCAGAATCTCGATGGTGTCGCCATCCTCGCTCCCGTTCAGGTCGAGGTCGGTGTACTGGAAGAACCGAACGTCCAGCGACTCCGCGAGCGCATTGGTGATGGTGATGGTCTCGAAGACAATGGACCCCCCGCTGCCGGGCGCGCCACCCACCACGCTGAAGCGCACCTCGAACAGAAGGCCGACACCGACATAGTTGACCGTGACCGCGTCGATGACCTGGTCGGCGTTCGTATCCTCCAACACGGGGCTGCCGACCATCGCGAGTTCGTCGAAGGACTGCTCGCCTCCCACGTCGCCCACGCGGACCCAGAACCATTGCTGGAACATGTGGTCGACGCCATCGACCTCCCATGTGTACATGCCGCGGAATGACTCGAAATCGAACTCGGCCACCGTGTTGGCATCCGTGAGGATGACGCCGGCCATCGCCGGCGCCGCCAGGACCACAAGACCAACCGCCGCCGCCAACCACGTCAGGCTTGTCGTTGCCCTTCTCACCATGCGTTCTCCAACAAGGTTCGCCATCACGTACCCATGGCGCGCAGAAGCGGGCGACATAGAGAGGTCCGGCGATGCCCTCCCTAGGTCGCCCGCTTGGTGCGGCTACAAATCTGGTTTTTAAGTCGCCTGGTCCTGCATGTTAGCACAAACCGGCCTATATGACCCCCGTCATACCCTTCTGGCCGGTTCGGCTCTTAGGGGCCCCTCCAAGGCAGGCCCCACATCACGTTACATTGTACTGCGCTTTCCCAGGAAGTCAAGTCCGCGTCGCCGATTTCGGACCGGGCCGTACCGTTAAGTAAGGTTAGGGGGCCCTATGTTGTCTACAGCAGATGCCAAAAATTCGGCCCCGGGCGGGGCTTTCGCACCCGAATCGGGCTTGCCGCCCAACGGACCGGCAGAAAGAAGCAGCCCCGGGCGTCCCCACAACGAGACACCCGGGGCTGCAAGTATGCTTACAGGATCCAGGCTTACTTCCGCCGTCGCAGCCCGAGGGCCGCCAGGCCCATCCCCACCAGGGCCAGTGTGGCCGGCTCGGGCGTGATGCTGAAGCGGGTGCCCTCCACCCAGCCCCAGGCGCCCCCAAGGAGCATTTCCTGGCCCTGGGGGTCGGCCTCGAAGGACGGGTAATCATCATTCGGCAGCCCCAGGCCGGCGCCCTTGTAGATGCCCACCGTGTGGCCGTAGCAGATCCTGTCGGTCTCGTAGGCGCCCTCGAAAACCTCGGTCGAGGTGGCATTCCGGATGGCGTCGTGGTCGAGCGTGACCGTAAGCGTCTGGTAATACACCGTCAGGGCGAAATCGTACTGGCTGATACCGGCGTCGCCTCCCCACCACGGGGCCGTGCCGCCGTCGCTCTTCAGGAGCATGGAGGCGTTGGCTACGTCGAAATCGCGTTTGACGATGAGCGTGCCGCTGACCGTCCCGTCGCCGTTCGGCGTGGTGCCGTCCCAGAGCGTCGTGGTGCCGGACAGCAGCGCCCCGGTCAGTTCCCACTGGGCCCCCAGATTGGCCCCATCCCAACTGGCGGCATGGGCGCCGTTACGGACGTGGTCGGGATCGGCATTGATGAAGCCTTCGGACCAGCGCCCCATGAGAACGCCGGTGCCCGGCATGCCGAGTTCCTCACTGAAGTAGTCGCCGGGAATCGGGGCCGCATCGGCCGCCCCAGACGCCAGGAGACCCACGAGGACGACAGCCAGGACCGCCGAAACCAACCGGCACAGACGCCAAGACAGACTATGCGCACGAGAATGCATCGTTTTTCCTCCCCTGGGTGCCAATAGGGTCGGCTTTCACGCCGACAGGAATCTTTCTAGTATACACCAATTCGGTCCGGATGCAACTTAAGTGCTGATTTTTTCAGGCGTTGTATCAATCCTTGGCAAGTTGGGAATTCTGGGTAACGTCCGATAACCTTCCGGACACCGGATTTTCGGACACGCCGTCTGGGCGCACTTGCGGGAGGGAACGGCTCGTGGCTTCAGCCAACGCGACCGAAGGGACCCAGACGCCACAACGGCACGCCGCGCAAAAAAAGCGAAGGCGGCCACGGGTGCCGCCTTCGCGCCAAGTGCGTTCGTTGGTCGGGCCCTGCGTCTACTTCTTCCGCCGCAGGACCAGCGAGGCCACCAAGCCCAACCCCATCAGGCCGAGCGTCGCCGGTTCGGGCACGGTTCCTCGAATCTGGTCGTCGTTCCATTCGCCGGTGCCGTCGAGTTGGCCGAAGACGTACGGGCTGTCGACGAGATTCGGCATCTTGGCCGTGGCGATCCGAACCTCCAGGTCATTGTATACGACGATGTCGTAGTCGGCGGCGGTCAGGGCCACCGCGCCCCACTGGCTGCCGTTCCACTCGTACAGCGCCACGTCGGGCGCGGCGCCGCCCATCTCGACAATCATCTTGTACAGCCGCGGGCCGCCCTGGCCATCGTAGAAGATGGCCCAGAGATCGGTCTCGCCGAGTTCGCTCGTGGGGTCGCCGTCGGTGTCGATGGGCGATGCGACGGTCGTCAGCCCCATCCAGTAACTGCCGGAGTCCTGGGCGAAATGCAACGCCTCGATGTCGAGACCCGAGTTGTAGAACTCGCGGGTGTCCTCGTTGGCCACGTCGTTCAGGACGGTCTGGTACTCGCCTGCCCCGACGTTGCCGTCGATCATCAACGAGGCCCAGGCCGGCGACGCCAGTAGGATGCCCCCCAAAGCCAAAGCGACGGAAAGGGTTCGAGTCAACATGTCACGGCCCTCCAATGTAAACGATCTCTACCCCGATCGGTGCGTTGCCCCGGGTGCGACTTCCAGCCACCCCAATTGCGGCATCCGCTCCGTCCCCGGCCGCGCATGGCGCGCCGGCTCAAAAACGACGGATGTTTGTCATGCCACGATGGTTGGTACGTCAGGAGGGGCTATCCCCGCAGACAGCCTCCCTGCTACCACGTCTGCTATAAGTGTACCCCAAATTGCCCAGAAGTCAAATGCGGCAAGGGGTTTTCAGGCCCATTTTTCGGCAGATACCCCCATGTTTAGCCAGAAAAAGGTTATGTGCCAGGCGGCCAGATTCTCCCCTTTACCCAGGTTAACGCCAACCCGGCAGCCCAGGCGTCGCGGCGCGCCCTGAGAAGAAAAAGAAAATACGCTCTTCGCCGTCTCCCCGCCGCTGCGGTCGCAAGGGCCAGGTGCCCGGGAGAGGCCACCCAGTCCCCTTTCCCCCCCGAGCAGGGATGAATCGGGCTCAGTCCTTCTTGCCGATCATCTCTTTCCACCGCCAGACGAAGTACTGGTAGTTCTCCCACGACACGTCGGGCGGGATGAGATGGTCGGGGAACGGCAGGTACCGGCCCAGCGGCAGCATGGCCCGGACCCGCTCGATCTCAGCATCCATAGCCCGCCGGTCGGCCGCCATGGCCCGCTTGTCCATGCCGCCCATGGCATACAGGTCGGGGTGCTGCCGGAGCAGCGCGGGGATGTCGTTGCCGGCCTGGACCTCGTACGGGTGGATGTTCGGCACGCCGGCCTCGATGAACAGCGGCGTCAGGCCGTGCATGTTGCCGTCGGAATCGACCGTGATGAGCCGCACGCCGTGCCGCCGCGCCAGGTCCGTCAGCCGCCGGTAGTGCGGCGTCATGAACCGCCGGAACATCGCCGGCGAGATGAGCGACCCTTGCTTGCCCGCCATGTCTTCCCAGAACCAGACGACGTCGACGCGGGTCTCCTCGAACACGCGGCTCCAAAGGGTGTACCAGAGGTCCGCGAGCGTCTGGTTGATGTCCTCAATCAACTCCGGCTCCAGCGCGCACGCCAGCAGGCACTTCTCGGCCCCCATCATCGTCCGCGGGCCGCCGAAGAGTCCGTACGGATACACGCCCACGCTCACGGCCACGTCGCCGTCGCGCAGGCGGCGTGCCCGCTGGGGCCAGTCGGCGGGGAACCGCTCGGCGCTGGTGGGGTCGAACCGCCACCGGTGCGCCTCCCACGTCTTGCGGTCGCGCACGGGGTACTCCAGGTACATCGGGATGCTGGCGCCGTCCTTTCGGTCGCGCTTGACGACGCCGTCGGCGTCGCGGACGACCACGGTCTCGCCCTCGTCAGCGAGAACCTCGTGCTCGAAGGCCGGGCAGATGCCGCAGGTCACGCCGACGCCCTCCGTGTACGGGTCGAAGCCGAACAGGCTGTGCCACTGGCCGTCGTCGGCCATCCCCTCCTGGCGCCAGCGGCGGGCCGTCTCGGCCCAGGGTCCCCAGTGGATGACAAACGGCAGCCGGTCGACGGGCCGGCCGGTGGCCCAGGCCAGCAGGCGCTCGCGCGGCGACATGGTGTCGCGGGGGCCGCCGTCGCCGGACGATGGTGTGCTGGTCGGCTTGGCCATGCGTTCCCCTTCTATGTCCGAGCCCGGTAGAACGGCGCCAGGGCCGGCGCCAGGCGCCGATAGGCCCCGTAGAGGCCGGCATACCGGGCGACGGCCTTCTTCGACGGCTGGGTCACGGTTTCGCCGAAGTCGATGGCGCGGCGGGCCTCGTCGATGGACCCGTAGACGCCGCCGCCCACCAGCGCCACCATGGCGGCACCGAGGGCCGTGGCCTCGACCTCCGCCGGGACGACCACCGGCAGGCCCGTGACATCGGCCCGAATCTGGTTCCATAGCGCATTCCTGGCCCCACCGCCCACGACGCGGAGGGCCTTGGCGTCGATGCCGGCGCCCTTCTTGAACACCGCCAGGGCGTCCTTCAACTGGTAGGCCAGCCCC
>Ga0307378_10011719_pt1 | contig 11272 bp, 18 predicted proteins | sample UN1MG_FD_202238 | JGI IMG/M metagenome (GOLD analysis project Ga0307378, IMG submission 202238) | Soil microbial communities from Risofladan, Vaasa, Finland - UN-1 | ecosystem: Environmental > Terrestrial > Soil > Coastal area > Acid sulfate soil | place: Finland: Risofladan, Vaasa | collected...
TTCCGGTTTTGAAACAATTAATAGATCATTGCCTGACTCTAAAATATTCTTAAAGACTTTAATTGCTAGATCAATATTGTCAGTAGTTATATCGTGTGAACTTGGACTCATGATCCAACCATCTATCTTCTTGAATTTTTTATAAGCCATCTCAGGTTTTAGTTCCATGTCTTTCCAGGAGCCTTTCTCTTTCCAACCACAACGATAAGCGATGTTTTTGGCGTAACAGTAAATACAATCATTGCTGCATCCTTTGCAAAAATTGACATTCTTTACAGCCCATTCTTTTGTGCCTTTGGTTTTCATTTCTCTAGTCCCTCCTTGAAGAGCTCACTAATGGCTTGCTCACCAAGAGCTCGTTTTTCTTGAAGGTCGATGACTTTCCTTAAGCCAGCAACATTAAGGGTAACAACATAGCCTCCAGTAGTAGTTTTATTCTGAAGGATGATCCCTCGATCTGCTAATCGTTTGGCTGCTTTACTTACTGCAGTAGAGTCAGAATAGTTTAATGCACGTCTGACTTCCTCATAGGTTACTTGCTCTTTTTGAGTCAATAAAGCAATAATGCCTTTTACTGCTTTAGCAGAAATACCTGATGAATTGGCTACTTCACTGATCTCCTTTCTGATTGCTGGATGTTTGATGAATGATAATTTATCATTAAAATCAAAATAGCTATCAGAAGGTGATTCACTAGGACCATTAACAACTTGCACTTCCATTTGAGTAGAATCTATTGTTTCGAGTAAGCGAATGATATCCTGTAACTTTTGCTGCAGCTCATCCTTTATCTTAGCAAATTTATTTTGTTGTTCGATGGAATTTGCCAGGATGTTATATTGCTGCTTTAAATCATTGAGCTGTTTCACTAGAGCCTTCTTTTCATTCTCGAGAGAATGACTTGCATCTAAGACTTTCTGCAGTTGAGTGTTATCAGTTCCTCCAGTGACAACTTGTATTCTGCCAACAATTTCAATGTCATGTTCTAATTGTTTGATAAGGTCCTCTTTTTCTTGTAATTGTTGCTGCAAGGTTTTTACTTGAGACTCGAGTTTAACTAATTGATCTTCTCGAGATTTTTGCTTGCTTTCTTCTGCTTGAGCCTGCTGGACCAAGTCCTTGAGAATCGATTCCAATGAACGGTCCGCTGTTCTGGCAAGTTCAATACTGGTACCAAGAGTAGGAGTAATTGCTAGGTCCTTGATCTTTAATGCTCTGAATTTGACCAAGGATGTTTGAGAACCATCATAGAGATAAAACTGATTCTTAAGCTCCATGATGTCTGTAGGTTCTATCTTAGCATTCTTCAAGAATGGTTTGAGCTGATTAAGGTCAGTCTCATGAATCACTCGACCAAAGAGCCAGAGATTGCATTGAGTAATGATATCTTTACTCACTGAAGCAGGCCTTTGAGTCACCCAGATAGAATTAATTCCACGTTTACGACCACGTTTAGCTATGGTGATGGAGAGGTCCAGGGAATGAGTATCTTGTCCTTTGCGAGGTGTTTGAGGAGCAACTAATTGGCATTCTTCAACAATAAAGAAGATAGGTCTGTGATGTCTGCTTGCTGCAGCAAAGAGTTTCTCCTGGATAATTGCTGCTAGTTCTTGCTGCTCCGTTGGTTGGAGCAAATTAAGATCATAAATAGCTATCATTGGTTTCTTGGAAGAATACACTGTTTCAATGGTATGATCAATAATTGTTTTTGTAAGAGGAATATCAGCAAAAGAACCACCAACAACAATAGTAGGATAGAGTTCCCGGAGAGAAGCATACTCACCTTCAGGATCAATGATGATCAAAGGATAGCCAGCCGAAAAGATCTCCTCACAGAAAACCTTGGTAGCAAAAGATTTGCCTCCACCACTCATCGCGGTGATGAATATCCTTGAGCCTTCCTTCTCGTAGTCTTGTAAACTAAATTTAAACCCAAGCTGTAAACTCATTCTAGGTCCTCCTCATCATCTTGATTATGATCAATAAATGGAACCAAGTGGGTTTCACCACAAGAGCATTCCATCACAAGCATTTCCCAACCATAGTATTCGCTTTCAACATCATGACAGTATTCAGTATCGCCTCGAGTAGAGGAAAAGTCGTGAATATGATTAGCAGGATCAGCTTCATGTCTTAATACTTGACAACCATCGCAATCACAACCAAGTCCACAAGAGCAATCACCAGGGTAATAGCCTCCACAACGAGGACAAGGTTTAGCAAAATGCCGCTTTTTCAAATAATGGACATAGAAGACCGTTGCATCAGTTAGTGGCTTGCGATAGAATTTCTGGATCTTAGCTATCGCTTCATCTCGAGTAGTTGAATCAGTGTCTTTGAGCAATAACTCGGTAGGAATCTCACCTAATGGTAGTTTATCGATTCTAGTGCATTGCACTTCAAAGATTTCATTGGTTATTCTGTTCTCAACAATAGCAGGATAGATCCATCTACGCTCACTCACCTGGAGCATCTTTTGCTTGCGGATAGTAGTGAATTCCTCATCTTGTAGCTTGGACAAATTATAAGAAAATGGTATAGTGTTCATTTAGCTAAGCCTCCTAAGTAAATGGTGAAGATAAATGATCAAGCTTATGAGGACCTTCCTCAGATGCTGGTGATGAACCTATTGCAAGAGTTTTGATTGCAGAAGTCAAAATGCCAGGCAATTCATGAATTAAATGCTCAAGGGCAGTTTGTAAGCTATAGAGCTGTTCGGATTGTTGTTGTATCTGATGAGCAGTTGTCTTAGCAAAACGCTGAAGAACAATAGAATTAGTTTTATGTTGAAAAGCATCAATGAATTCTTTGCCGGTGGTTGGTTCATTGCCATGAATTTCATTACGTTGAATAGGAGTGCCATCAAAGAGCTTCTTATTATAGAGTTGAGCAATGAAGTGACCAAATGCTGAAAGAGTGATTTGTTCATTGGTAGTAAGAGTATAGATATCTTCATTAAGACCATACTGACAAACAGACCAATTGTCAAGATCAGTCCAGAGGGGAATTCTGAACCAACCCTCAAGCCAAGTAATATAGTGCTTAAAGGCTTCGAAGTCGAGAGGATTCTTAGAATTACGGAGATAGACAGTAAGAATGCCATTGCGACCATATTTCCAGCTAACCCAGCGAGAAGCACCCCATTTATGATAATACATAGTGTTGTATTTGAAAGTGGTGCCAATCCCCATACCGAGTTCACGTTGCCGAGCTAGATCATAAGGAACTGTGAAAGTGAGAGCATGAGTTTTAGTATATTCAACATTTTTATCCTGATATCTATCCCAAGGATCAATGTCTCCGAGATGAATTACATAATACATCTTGCTTGTTTTGAGGTCTTCACAAAGAATTAATGCTTTTTCTTTCAATTCTCTGCAACATCTTCGAACATGACCAATGTTAGCTTTGACTTCTCTGGTGATTCTTTCAACAGAATGTTGTCCTTTGTTCCTCTCGAGAAATTTGATAATCCTATCTTTCACAGGAGATGTGGTAAGCGAGCTTTTACGCGAGCTTTCGCGAGCTGTTTTTTTATCAATCGTCATCTGCTTTAAGCCTCCGGGGGAAGGAAGGATCACTATCAGCAATCTTCTGAAATGTGAGACCATTAGCTAATGAAACCCTCCAGGCATGAAGATTCATACATTGAAGGATCCACTCAGTAGTGTGAGATTTAGCTGTTTTAGTTTTAAGTTTGCAGCCACAGCTAGGGCAAAAAGGAGAGCCAACATATTTAGAAGCAATTTTTTTGGGAGGTCCAAGCTGTTGCTGCAGTTCAAATTTCTTAATCTTATTCTCTTCAGTTCTGGATGGAATTTGAGAATAAGTTTTAGGATAAGCAGGCTGACTCATTTGGCTATGCCTCCATTAGTTGCGTGATTGCCATTATATTGGCACGTTCCACAGATAGATTGATTGAGATCAAACCATTTGGGCTGAAGGCATTTCTGGCAAATTTTTAGATGCTGCTCAGAGCCTCCAGTCGTTCTTCTGCGAGACTTGAGTAATTTCAAATCTTCAGTTAATTCTTCAGCAAAAACAGTCAAGCGTTTTGCTGCAAGAGAGATCTCATTGAGAGTTCGAAGACTGACTTGCTTGATATTTTTAGTGAAATTTTGTATATTCTTAAGCTCTTCAAAAACATCTGGAAAAGATTCTTTGAGATATTTTTCATCGATAAGAATATCATTAAAGGCAACTGTTTCAAAGGTTCGTGCAGGGAAATCTAATCGATTGAGCTTCCAATCTCGAGATTGCCCAAGCCAACGAGCGAATAGTCTTTGATCATCCCAGGAGCTGAAATAGATCCTGAAAAGCTCAGCATCTTTGTTAAGAGTGTCTTGATCAGTGATAAGAGCTTTTAAAGCAGGTGTGAGACTATCGAGCTCTTTTTGGGTAATGCCCATGAAAGATTCATGAATGTTTAATTTTGGAAGCTCTTGCTGTTTAGTAGCAAGCTGCTCGATAGTTTGCTGCTGGATCTCTTGGATCTCTTCAGGAGAATATTCAGTGTATTTTTCCAATTGTTCAACTGAAAGAGGATAGTCCTTTACATGATCAAAAAGCCAACTCATCGTTGCAGCAAAATCATCATAGTTTTTAACAACTATTTTTGCTGTATCATCAACTAGCTTTTCACTGATCCAGCGTGCTCGAGTTGTATATGCAGCATCTTCATGAAGAGCAGTATATTGCTCTCGAGTGAGAATGATTGTTAGCTCATCCTTTTCTTCATCAGTCTTTGGTCGCTCTGCAGCCAATCTTCTGAGATATTTGAGAAAGTTTTCTTTTTCTTCTTGGAAAGCCCAGCGAACAACAACATTAATGTATTCTCCTGAAACGATTTCCTGAATAATTTCTCCGTCAAGAGAACCTGCTGCAAGCTCTGCTTTGAGATAATCAACAGTTGCTTGATCAATAGTATAGTTACCAGTAACTTTTCTAGATTCAATCGTCTTAGCAGATTTATTTTTCATAATCTCTAGACAAATCTCTTTTGTATCAGCTTCAACTAAATAGCGATCGCCCTCTATTCTTTTAATTTGAATTTTATTTCCATATTCATCTTCAAATTGAGGGTAATCAACCTTGAAAATCCAAGTAGTCCGTTCAGCACGATCTTCAATATCTAAAGCTTGTTCTTCAGGTGAGGGAAATCCTTCAGACTGCCCGCTAGCGGGCACTTTCTCTTTAGTTCTATAGTAATTTAGATTTAAATCACCAGTAAGAATTTGAGCTTGTATCACAGAAGGTTGTGCTAGAAAATTTAATCTATCAATTACCCAACCCTTAGAGCGATTGCATTTCTTGGCAATATCTCTTTGAGAGAGTTCTTTTCCTTTATAATGATCAACTATATTGCATTCTTCTCTGAGCGAATAATTTTCCCTTTGAAGATTGAGTGAAACGTTGATATCATAAGCTTCATCTCGAGAGAGTGGTCTAATAATGATGTCCTCACCAACAGGTAATTTTTCAGTTGGTTCTAGAAATGAGCAGAGAGCATCGAATCGGCAATCACCATCAACAACAATGAACTTTACTCCCTGAGGAACATCATCCTCATTGGTGACTCGTCTCACTGTGATTGGATCTTGTAAACCGATTTCTTGAATCGATGTAACTAACGCTTCATTGACTATTTTCTCTCGAGGATTGTCAGGATTAGGAGCAATCTCTGAAAGAAGAATATATTCTGTCAAAAACTAGCAGCCTCCCGATTGTTAGAGCACTCTTCACAAAAGATCTCTGATCCTTTGCCCATGGTCCAGTTCATAGTAGCTTTATCACTTGGAGTAATTATTCTTCCACATGCAGCACACTTTGTTTGTCCAAGCTTGATTATCCCAGCTTGATCCAATTCAGCGAGATATTCAAGGATGACTTGTTTCTGAACATCTTTGTAATTTTCAGCATTCATTAATGCAGAAATAGCACAATCTAAATATCTGATTGCTAGCTCATTGTTCTTGACTGAGTTCTTGATCTTATCGATCTTCTCGATCGTTTTCAAGAGCTCAGGACCAGGTCCAGCTGTCGCTTTCGGAGGCAAAGCTGGACCATCATTGATTATTATTTCTTGAGTCATAACCAAAACACTCCTTCAAAGCATCGAGATTGATTCGAGATACTTTGTAGGTTTCAGGCATCGGAATATCCGGTGCAACAATTACTGCTCCGCAAAAAACGCATCTTGCAGCACAGTCAGAAAGCTTCATCAATGAATCTTTCTTACAAGCAGGACAGTTCATTGAACGTCCTCCCAACCATATTCTTTGAGCTTTCTTCGAAGATTGAAATGAGTCCAGTAAGCATATTTTAATTTAGTCTTGTGGAAAAGCTTGCTTAGAAAAGGATCATCCCAAGGTTTTTTGAATTTAAGATATTTCCTGGCAAAAACATAGATGAAAACTTGAGCGAGAAAATCAATGTCTTTAATGTGTTTACTAGCAAACTCAACAAGTTCTTTCTTTTCAAGAAAGAGCTCCTGGAAATCAGCTTTCAATTCTGCAGCACAAGGTAGAGGAACTCTCTCGAGATTAGCGATGATCTGCTGATAGAGCTGCTTCACTGGATCCTTTGATTTCTTGATAATGAAGTTCCAATCGACCAATTGCTGTCGAGCTGTAGCTATTTCAAACAACTTGATAGTCCTGGAGTAACCATAGATATCATTGATCCTTTTGAGAAGCTCTTTAGTGATCTTTCTTTTGGAAAAGGATTCACAGATAGCAAGCTCAAATGTCCGTTGGATCCTTGGAGTGAATTTCTCAAAATGCTCAGCTAGTTTAGGAATGACTTCTTGGCAAAAGGCTAATGCTGCATAGAAAAATTTACCTTGAAAGAATACTGCTTTGATGAGATCAAGATCTTTACCAATAGCGTATTCAAGTAGATTGGTTTTTGCAACAAAACGCATTGTGGTTTGATCATCTGCTACTATTTGCTTGAGAGCACTCTTTGACAAATAGCTGCCAAGGGCAACTTTATTACTGGATGGAAAAATCTCAGAATCATAATTGATCATAGAAGGTTCTTCCTGGTCCTGAGAGAAATCTATTGCAACAGGAAGTCTTAGATCGACTTTCACATCGGAATAATTGAGAGTCAAGACTAGCCCTCCAAACCAAAAGCTTTAGCTAATGTTCTTTCTTTAGCGGCTTTTGCTTCAAGTTCTTTTTTAGATGAACTCTCCTTAGATTTCTCATATAATTCTTCAACATAAGATAAGAATTCTTTAGAGGGGAGAAAACAATCAACCCAAGAATTTTGTTGATGGAAAACTTGAGTTTGCTGCCAATAAGCAGAAACACAATTCCAATTAAAATCATATGAGATAGAAATCTTATCATCACGATAACGATATTGATCTTCACCCAAGTATCTGACGATATTTGCTAATTTACCAAAAAGCCAGAAACTTCTTGCAAGCACTTTTCTTTCCTCAACCTGCTGTTCAATTGTTAGCTGTGCTTTCTTAGCTTCAAAATTAGCTAATAATTGGTAGGCATCTTCTAAAGCAGTGGTCATGCTTGAGCCCCCTGAAATTTATCTTGTAGAAGAGCAATAGCATCGACAAGAGCATTTCTTTTACCAATCAACATGCCACGTAAAGCAGCCTTACCAAATGCTGGAAAAACACCGACTTTTGCTTGCTGCTCTTTGACCTTTTCAAGATCAGCCTGTAATTTTTCAATTACTTGTAAAATAACCTCTTTCTCAGCGGTCATGCTTGAGCCTCCTGGAGCTGTTGGTATTGCTGCTTAGCAAAGGCAAAAGCTAATTCTTTTTTGAGCGTTTTCTTAGTGACCTCATCACCAGTTCGCTCATCGACAACCCAGAACCGATACTGTTTTGGATCAGTCCTTACACTGTATGGAAAAGTAGTTTCTTTGATATCGCATAATGACACCTGCGAGACCTCCTACTTGTCGCCCAGTCCTGTGCTGGGATCTTCATCTTCAAAAACTAATAAGCCATCAGCAACATTGGAACTTAGTTGATCAGTTTTAGTAGTAGCTATTAGATCAGCTCGAATTGGGATAAATTGTAATTGATCAAAACAAAGCTTGACATAGGCATCTGAAAGATTATTGTTTTTAGCAGCAATAGCAATAATAGCATCGTATTGCTCAACAGAGATCTTGGAAATATCAATCCTGTAAATTTCTTTCTCAACGATTTTTCCAAAATCAACCAAAGAGGCTTGTTCCAAGAAAATTGAAACTAAAGGAACTCGCCCTTGAGGAAAAATATTAGGATAGAGATTTTTCCCTTGCTCATTAAGAAAACCAAAAGTTCCAGAAATCATTTGCCTATGACCTCCTTATCGATCCAATCCTGAACACTTTCAGGACACTCATCCTTGATGATATTCAAAATCGTTGCAATCGATTCAGGTGCAGAAGAAAAAACTATTGAATATTTTTTCCCAATTGGCACATGATCCCTATCGAGGACTAGCTCTTTGACAAGCTTCTCCTTGACCTTTCCTTGGAGAGTTTCTGTTTCTCCAGGAGCATGAGAAATCTTGCCATCAAGAGTTATTTGCTTGTAGGACAATTATTCTTCTCCTCCTGGTGCAGCAGCTGGCTGCTCATCTTCAGTCACTAACTTTAAGGTAATCCAATCACCATCTTTTAGATCATACTTTTTGCGTATATTATAAGGGATGGTAACTCTACCTCGTTCCTGGATTTGCACTTCGATTGTGCTCATGTAAATCACATCATAGGGAATATGAGACATTCCCGCAGATATGTTATAGATTAACTTATATAAATACTTTAGGGAATATAAGGTATTAATGCACATTTCCTCACAAATGTATAAATTTAGGGATTCCCTCAGTATAATCATGCCAAAAATAAAAATTAGAAGATTGCATCTTGACTTCTATGATGATGAGCAAGAGATAGTTGCTAAGCTGGAATGGCTCAAAGAACATTCAGGGATAAGGACAGATACAGAGCTTGGTCGCTGGATGATCACCCAACTCGAGAGAAGAATAAAAGAAGAACTCGAGATGATCAAACAAGCAACAGAAGCAATAAAGAATCTCAAGCAGCCATAGTTGTTATCTCGAGTAATAATTGATCAATAATGAGATCTAGTTTTTGCTGACACTTCTCACAAACCAATCCTTTGACTTTTTTAAGAACCAATAGTTTAATCGCCTTTTCAGTGACACTCATCGTTTCATGCACAATAGTATTTAATCCGCGGACTATATAAAGGGAAAATAATCGGACAGAGATGCCCAAAAGAAAAAGATTCAGTGATAATCGGGGCTCCAGCAACAGGTCAAGGAGTTCGACTCGGTATTGATACTATCGCACTTTCGGGCACTCTACCTGTTGCCTTCAGCACCCCTCTAACAAAGGTGCCATGAATTACTATAACAAATTTAATTTATAAAAGTATCAAAAAGAAAAAGTGAATGAGAAAGAAAAAGGTCAATCCTTTAGAATTTCTTCTAAAGGATCATTGTCTAGATCAGTATTATCAGGCTCTTGCTGACAAGCAGTAATTATCCTAGCGATATCATCATACTCGCTAGTTCGTTTCCAGAGTAGTGAAATATCCAACTTTGATTCTTTCAACTGATACGCATAATCACAAATATCGTTGTATAATTTTGCTCGAATATTCGAAAGGTACCGTCTCAACGTTCCTTTTGAAATTGTTAACCTTGCAGCAATTTCTTTGTGAGATAATTTTTCTCTGCAAAGTAAAAGTATGATCGTTATCTCTTGATCAGATAACAATCGTCTCGAGTAAGTCAGTTCTTTGAGTAGTTCTTCTGTCATTCGTTAAGTTCACTACTTTTTAAAAAAAATTAATAAATACTAATGCAAGTTATTTTTTTGCAAGTTGGTTTTAATGCACAAATGACATAATTTTCAGCGAATAGTTTCATTTCTTCTAGAATTACTTCTTGCATATCTTCTGTTTGAAGATTCTCTAGAATGCTGAAATCATAATCTACTTCTCGTCTGACTTCAAGAATATAGCCATTCTTGTAAGCTTGACGATCGGTTACTTCCCAGCCTTGTCTTTCGTCATAGTATTCTTTGTTTTCTTCTATGAGATACATTTTAGCTTCAGCTATTAAAGTAGTCCGATAAAAATTATTGAAGTCAATTGATTGAGCAATTGCAGGAAGATTAATACTAATTTGTATAGTATCTATCTTAGTTTCTACTATTTTTGAAGTTCTCTCGAGATAGAGAGACTTCAAGAAATTAACTGCTTCGTCGAATGTTTCGTGAATCGAATTTTTTCCGATTGAAAATTCTTGTATCCAGTCTTTTCCCTCGTAGCTTACTTCCTGTAAGCTTTTATCTTTTGTAATTATTGTGTAATCGATTGTTTGATCAATGTAATTAATTTCAATAATTACATCAGTGTTTTCTTTCTCTTGTTCAGAGAAAGCATCTACATCATAATTGAAAATATCAATATGATCATTTTCGACATCTAAGAAAAATCTTAGAGTTTCGTAATCTTTTTCTTGTGTGTTCATTTTTTGCATTTCCTGTTTTTCAATGAAATTTTCTATTTCATCAATATTATCGTATATGAAATCTTCAATTGAATAATCATTATCAATTTGATTTTCTGCATCAAACCAAAATTTCTCACCATTTATGAGGATTTTTTTATCCTCATACTCAATATCAAAGCTCAATTTTCGAGTTTCGTTTGTGTATTTCATTTTTTATCACCAGAGTTTTTTAGTTGTATTATTAATACAACTAACTAGTATTTAAATATTTGGTTGTGAGAAAAAGACAACTGAAAACCCTTTTCTGTTTACTTAACGAAAAAAAGTAATAATATTACTGAATTACAATTCAGTAATACTATAGTCACTATTAACTCTGATCTTCTTACGTGAGTCAGTAGATTTACTACCAGATTCATTAACTAAGTAAGTGCCAGGTTTCAAACGATAAGTTTTTTCATGTTTATAGTTATTTATTTTGTCAAAATTGTATACAGGCTCAAAGCTTGTTCGTTTACCGTCTTCGATTTTTTGTATCCAGCATTTTCCAGATCCTTTGTAGAAGTTAGCTTCTAATTTCAATTCGGTAAATTGTTTGGTTGGTTTTTTAATAGTAGTTTTAACTTTCTTTTCAACAGTGGATTTTGGTTTAGTTGTTGGTGTGGACTTAGCTTTTTTCTGTGTTTTTTTTGCTGGAGATTTAGGTTTCTTTTCAACAGATTTCTTAGCTGATTTAGTAGTAGTTTTAGCTTTCTTTTCTGG
>Ga0307378_10011720_pt1 | contig 11272 bp, 8 predicted proteins | sample UN1MG_FD_202238 | JGI IMG/M metagenome (GOLD analysis project Ga0307378, IMG submission 202238) | Soil microbial communities from Risofladan, Vaasa, Finland - UN-1 | ecosystem: Environmental > Terrestrial > Soil > Coastal area > Acid sulfate soil | place: Finland: Risofladan, Vaasa | collected...
TCCCTGGCTTGCACCAGTACATCGTCCAGACTTCGGCGCCTTGCTCGTTCCGTACGCCTCCCACGACCTCGGGGAAGCCATCGCCATCCACGTCGCCGGCAGTGACTCCCACACCGCCAAGGACAATCCCACCCGGAAGCGGGCCGCTCTCGGAAGTCGCCGGACGAACCCATTGATCCTGGCGGATGATCTCTAGCCTTCCATCGCCATCTACGTCACCGACGACGGCACTGCCAGACCGCCCATCCAAGATCAGGAGTTCCCAGGGTCCTTTATTCATCGTTGACCTCCCAAATCGTATGCCACCATCAACACCGGCCCAGGCCAGCACACTTCGGCGGCGTGATGCTCCGTGCCGGAGAAGAGGTAGAACTCGTTGGTGCCTTCTCGAAGCGCGTCGAGCGGCACCTCAATCACACTGTAACTATAGTCGTCTGTCCGGCCCACCCGCTGGACGACCACGTGGCCGTTGAGGCCGATCTCGTCGGCGTGAGCCATTGACCAACCCGCAAGAACGAGCCGCGCTGCCCTGGCTCTGCTCAGGTCGCCGTTCACGTCAATCTTGCAGCCCTTGCGCTGCCCAACGCGCACGCCGAAATTCTCCGGCACGTCGTAGGGCTTGTACATGCGCACCGAGCGGTTGGGCCGCACCAGCAAGATACTGTCCACGGCCTCGGTCATCGTGCTGATGCCTGTCCACCGATCGGTGATGCGCGCCATGATCTTGATCGGCTCGTCCTGGTCGGGCAGCCAGGTGGTATCCCATACAACGCCATAAGGCACCGCCGTGACCGCCGTGCCCAGGTGGCGGGTCATCTCCCCAAACCGGTACTGGTAATGCCACTGCCGGTAGATGCCGTTGCCCTCCCAGTCAAAGTCCTCATAGTAGCCAACGTAATCCACACGCTCGTTGCGGTCCACGCGGTGGGGCCGAGCCGACTCCAGCAGCGGCCAATCGCCGATGGACGAGCCGGGCGCGGGCGAGGTCACCTGTGCCGTGGGGTGGGGCTTGGCCGCATCGTAGTAGACGCGTACGGTGAAGGCGTAGCCAAAGTACCAGGACCAGTCGAAATTGTACTTGGTCTGCGGGCCGCTGGCGAACTGGAACACGTTGCGCCCGACCTTGAGGTCGCTCAGCAGGATCGGCACGGCAGGCCCCAGCAGGTTGCGGCAATACCACTCTGGCGCGGTGGGCGCGTTCACCGGCTGCGGGAGTGGGATGAACTCACCGCCGTTGACCTTGAACTTCTGGTCGCTCGTGCCGAGGTGCCCACCCCAGTACTCGAACACCATCTCGGCCTTGAGCGCGCCGTCGAGGTCGCCAATGTCCAGGCAATACTCTTTCATGTCGGGGAAGGTTGCGCACAAGCCCTGCGCCGCCGGGTTTTGGTTACCGCGCCAGCACACCCGGATCATGTCGTCTTTCCAGGTATACTCCCGGAAGACGTCACCGGGCAATGGGCCATACAGCGGACTTGGGTCAGATGTCATCGGCCAGCCTCTGACCTAACGAGATGATCTCTTGCGCGCCACCGGTCACGGCGTACAGGTATCCCCTGAAGGGCTGGTGGGGCCGATGGAAGTAGGGGAAGAGTTCAAAGCCCATCCCATCGCGCTCGAATTTGAGCAGCTTGATGACGTCCACTGCCTCCACCGGCACAACCTGGCCATAGCCAATCCCGTTGGCCGGATTGTAGACCCCCATGATGAACCAGCCGTGGTAATCCAGGGGGCCGGGGTCATCTACCTCGGTGACATTCTCGTGGCCGATGTCGCCAGGCCAGCGGTCGAAATAGACCTGAGGATAGAGCAACTGCCCCCGCTTCCACGCGTCCGCCCCATAGATGACGTACTCGGCGGCGGTGCGCGTCCCGCCGGGCCAGCCGATGTCAACGACGTTGACGCACCAACTGAGGTAATCGGTCCTGACGAACGGCCCATCCGGATAGATCGAGACGTCCGCGGCCGCCCCCGGGTACTGGCGCTGCCCGGCCCATTCGAGGTGCACCGTCTTTACTGAGAGGGTATCTTGCTTGATCTCTGCCCGGGTCAACGGCGCGCGCCAGGCAGCGGCGTCCATCAGGTGACCGGCCTGGTTCACTTGTGGGGCATCTTGCAGAACCAGGTCCGTGATCACGCTCTCGACCTCGTCGTCGGGGTACTTGGGGTACTTGAGCCCGTAGCGCACCCGCAGCCTATGGTTCTCGAGAACGGCCTCAAGATGGCCCTGGGCATCCCTGCCCACTCTCACCTGGCCCCAACTACCTTTCACCTTCCGCCTCCACTTCATAATGCACCCAATGACGTTGGGTGGCGAAAACCAGCAACGTGAGCGACAGGATGACGGCAAACAGGATCCACAAGAGTGCCGTCCCGTAGCCAAAGCGTTGATAGACAAAGATCTGATTGTAGGTGTAGACCATGTAGAGGTATAGTGACCTGGGTGGGGTTCGGGAAGAATACCCGCTCACCAATAGCAGCGGGATGACCAATGCTTGAAAGCCTCCAATCAAACCCATGATCAACTGGAAGAAGATGACTGGTGTTATCAAGGGGATCGTCACGTAGCCAAAGACCTGCAGCCGGTTGGCCCCGTCAATCCTGGCCGCTTCTTCCAGTTCCCTGGGTATGCCCTGCAACCCCGCCAGGAAGATCACCATCCCACTGCCCAGCCCACCCCACAGGCTGACCAGCGTCATAGACCCCAGCGCGTACTTGGTAAGCCATGGGATGACTGCGCCGGGAAGGATCCAATCCACAATGGCAGCCAGGAGGCCGAAATTATTGTCCAAGAAGATCTTCCAGGTCCACACCGTCGCCACCGCCGGCATCACACTGGGCAGATAGTACAACGTGCGAAAGATCCCCCGCCCTCTCAGGCCTTGATTCAGGATGAGGGCCAGCATGAACGAGAGCAGGAGCCAGGCCGGCAAGTTCAGTGCCACCCACAGCAGGGTACGGCCTGCCGTGAAGGCGGCCTCGGGATCGCTGAACGCCCGCGCATAGTTGTCCAGCCGGACGAACTTGAGATGAGCCAGGTCTGTCCCGTCGTAGTTGGTCGTGGACGTGAGGAGGCCAAGGACCAGCGGGATCAAGTACAGCGCCACGAAACCAATCACCCAGGGAGAGATGAACAGATAGAACGTCACACGCTTGCGCCAGGCCCGCGATGAGAGCCGACGCCGTCCTGTCTGATCGCCCAGTAACCATACTGCTGACGACTTGAACAATGCAACCGCCTTTCAGGGCTGTGAGGCGAGCGCTACCCCTTCAGCCCAGAGGTCACCACGCCTTGCAGAATATGCCTTTGGGCCAGGAAAAAGGTGATCACCATAGGCAGGATGAATATGACACAGCCTGCCATGCTGACCGTGTAGATGAAGACCGACTCTGCATGGGGATTGCGGATGCCTTGGGCCAGTTTGACCGCCAGCGTTGTGTTCCTGTCGGTGAGGTACAACGTCGGCATCAACCAATCGCCCCACACCCCGTTGAAGTTGAAGATGAAGGCGGTCGCAATCACCGGCAGCGAGTTGGGGAGAAAGATCTGCCAGAAGATGCGAAACGGGCCCGCACCGTCCACTTCGGCGGCATCCTCCAGTTCCCTGGGTATGCCGGTGAAGAATTGCCGGAACATGAAGATAAAGTAGGGGCTGCCCGATAGCGCTCCCAGAATCCACGGCCAGTAGGTGTTAGTCAGTTTCAGCCGGGCATATACAATGAACTGCGGAATCAGCGTCACGATGCCAGGCACAATAAGCATGGCGATGATGACCCTGAACAGCTTGTTGCGCTCCGGCACGTTGATGCGCGCAAAGGCAAAGCCTGCCAGGGAACTGGTGATGATGGTGAGGATCGAGGTCGTCGTGGCGAGGAAGAACGAGTTCCACGCGTGCCTGGCGAACGGGAACCAGGTGACAGCCTTGACGTAATTCGACCACTGCGGCACCGCAGGAAACACACGGATCGGCCATGACACGAACTCCGATTCCGCTTTCACCGATGTCAAGAGGAACCAGAACACGGGCAACATCAGTACCACCGTCACCAGAATCAAGACGCCGTAAGAGATCAGCAAACCGAGCAGTTTGCGGAGGCTCATTCCTTTGCTTCGGACGCTCATCTTCCCTCTCCTTGAGTCTCTACCTCATAGTATACCCAGTAGCGCTGTGTCCAGAAGACCAGCAAGGTGAGCACCAGGACCACGGTGAACAATATCCACAGCAGTGCCGTCCCATACCCAAACCGTTGGTAGACAAAGAGTTGGTGGTACGTATACACCATGTACAGGTAGATTGACCTGGGCGGCGTGGACCCATACGCCAGGTCCCGTTGCCCACCCAGCAGCAACAGGGGGAGCACGAATGTCTGGAAACCACCGATCAGGCTGATGACTAACTGGAAGAAGATGACGGGCGTCATCAAGGGAATCGTCACATGGCGAAAAACCTGGAACTGGTGCGCCCCATCTATCACTGCCGCTTCCTCGAGCTCCCTGGGGATGCCCTGCAGCCCGGCCAGGAACACCACCATCCCCAAGCCCAGCCCTCCCCACAAGCTGACGAAGGTCACAGATACCAGCGCGTATTTCGTCAGCCAGGGAATGACCGTACCTGGCCGTATCAGGTCAGCCATGGCAGCCATGAGGCCAAAGTTGTCGTTCAAGAAGATCTTCCAGACCCACATCGCCGCCACCGCCGGAATCACGCTGGGCAAATAGTACAGCGTGCGGAAGATTCCCCGGCCCCTCACCTCTTGGTTGAGAATGAGGGCCAGCAGGAATGAGATTACGAGCCAGGCCGGCGTGTTGATCGCGATCCACACTGCCGTGCGGCCAGCGGTGAAGGTGGCCTCAGAGTCGGCGAACGCCCGCGCATAGTTGTCCAGGCCGACGAACTTGAGATGGGCCAAATCCATTCCGTCATAGTTTGTCAAGGACGTGAGAAGGCCGAGGACCAGCGGGATGGCACCCAGGGCCACAAAGCCGATCAACCAGGGGGAGATGAATAAGTAGAAGGTGATGCGCTTGCGCCGCGACCGCGAAGATAGCAGACGCCAGCCGACCTGCCCATGCATTGGCTGTGCTGTAGACATGGGTTCGCCTCCCGTCATCGCCTTGCCAACGACAGGGGCAGGGAGGAGCGACGCCCCCTGCCCCTGCCCCAATCCGGACTCTCTGTCCACCTACAGGCGATCCACACCTTCCTTGATCAAGATGTTCATCTCTTCCTCGGTCTTCTGCAGCATATCGTCGAAGGTGATCTCGCCGTTCAGCGCCTGGGCCATGTACTTGGACCAGACTTCGTTGAACGTGAACTCTCCGACGAATGGATTGTACGGGATGAGCTGGGTAGCCAGTTCGGCCTCTTGCATCATGATGTTGTAACGCTGCTGGTCGTACGCGCTCTCCTGAGGCAGGTACTGGTACATAGATTTGAGGCCAGGCACGCCATAGCCGGTCTTGGCACGGTCAACGGCAGGTTCGAGAGCCCCATCCCATTCCAGAAGCCTCCACGCCGCATCAGGCGCCTTGGTGGCTTTGGAGATCACAAAGCCGAACGGGCCGATCGAGTTATTGAGTGCGACACCTGACCAGGTCGGCCCAGGAATCATGTACAACGTCCCCTGTTCCACCTGGTCGGGTATCGAGTCCTTCAAGAAGGCGCCGAACCAATAACCCCACTGAGCCCACGGCGTCAGTCCGGCGGTGAACTCTCCGCCCGACCAGCTTGGACTGGGCACCAACGAGCTGGCGACCAGCTTCTCCTGGGCCATGTCGAAAAAGAGCCTGAAAGACGCCTGAGCGTCCTCGTCGTTCACTAGATTCGCCCTGGTGAACTCATCCACGTACAATGACTTGCCCAACTCCATCAGGTTGAAGATGGTGAAGCGGTCCGTCCATGCGGTATTGTAACTGAAACCGAACCTCATCAGGCGATCCCCTTCGAACTTGACGAGTTTGCGGGCCTTGTCGAGGACCTCGTCGTACGTCAGGCGCCCGGTATCCTCTGGAGCCTCCACACCTGCTTCATCGAACAGCGCACGGTTGATCCAGATACAGCGGTCAGGCGACCAGTCTTTGACCATGCCGTAGATCTTGCCGTCGCCGATATGGACCGGGTCCTGGGCCCTGAAGTAGTTGTTGACGAGGGCCAAGTCATCTATCTTCGCTGCGTCGCTGGTCTCAAAGTATGGCGTCAGATCCAAGAGCCAATCACGCAGCAGCATGTAAGGGATTTGCGCTGACGAACCACTTCTCACGTCGGGCGGATTGCCAGCGGCCATCATCGCGGCAAACCGGGTCGGGTCGTCATCCACGAACTCCGCCGTGATCTTGGGATACCGTGCACTGAACGTGTCTATGAGCCTCTTGCTCTCGTCGGAAATGCCCATGTACACGATGGTCGCTTCCAGTTCCTCCGGCGGGATGGCCGTGGGCTGCGGCACCGCAGTAGGCTCCACGACCACCGTCTGCTCTACCGGGACCTCCACGGTCTCCTTCAGGATCTGTGGCGTCGGCGCCGGGCCGCATCCGGCCAGAGCCGCGCCCGCGGCAGTCAGCGCGCTCATGCGCAGGAAATCACGCCTGCTCAGCGTTTTCATGTCCTTGTCCTCCTTTGTTTCATGCAAGGGTTCTCGTACATGGTTGCCTGTGTGGCATCTTACGGGCGTACTCACCCGCCTCCTCAAGCCTGTGACACACGATGCGACGGACGCCTTGCTTCAGCCAGAACTCCCCGGCTGAAGCCGGGCCTCCAAGCACGTCTCGCGCCAGATTCCGCTCTCGCCCCAAGTCGTCCCGGTGCCTCCTTTCTGTCGGGTGTACTCTGCTCCTGCGTCCCGATCAGAGATTCGTTCTTGCCACCCCCTGGGCTGCCCCAGGCGTGGCACATGTTGCCAGCAACTACCACCCGCTATATAATAGCACACGATCCCCGCCCCATGGGGCAAAACGCGGACAGAATGAGGACCAAGAGTGGACAGCCTGACGCATGACGAATTCCTTCAACACCTGCGGGATGCCTTGAATCACCTCCACCACGCGGACCACTTGCGTCATAGCCCGCTGGCTACCTTGCTCGGCCTGGCGAACCGGTTTGATACGGCATCCGCGCTGCGCAGCATCCTGAGCGAGGCCATCGAATCGCTCAGGCCCCAGGGGGACGACCTGTCCCACTCGCGCGCCTGGTGGATGCACCAATCGCTGTTCTGCTGCTACGTGCAGCAGTTGAGCCAGCAGGTGGTCGCCGACCAACTGGGGATGAGCCCCCGCCAACTGAGGCGGGAGCAGCACGCCGCACTGGAAGGACTGGCCGATTGGCTGTGGAACCGATTCGACCTGCAGGCCCGGGTGCGCGAAGCCAGCGGCACCACAATGGAAGACCTGGCCTGGCTGAAAGACGCCCCGCCGGAGAAACCGACGGATCTGGACCAGGCACTGTCCATTGTGTTGGACCTGGCACGGCCGCTGGCTGACCAGCACGGCGTCAGCCTGAAAATCGAGACACCGGAGGCCCTGCCGGCCCTCGCCGTGCACCCGGTCGCTCTGAATCAGACGCTCCTCAACCTGCTCAGCGTCGCCATCCCGCGGGCGACCGGCAGCCAGGTCACCATCTCGGCCAGGCCCCTGCGATGGGCGGTCGAAATTGAGGTGCAGGGTGCTGGGATCCAACCGGGTCCCTCCTCCGCCTGCGAGGAAGACGTGCTCAGTTTGGACATGGCCCACCAACTGAGCGGGCTGAGTGGAGGCAAGTTGACCATATGCGAAGACGTGGGCACCTTCCAGGCCGTCCTGACCCTGCCGGCGGCTGAGCAACTGCCGGTGCTGGTGATTGACGACAACGCGGACTTTCTACAGTTGCTGCAGCGGTACACCGCAGACACGCGCTACCGCCTGATCGGCACGCGCGACCCAGTACAGGCGCTCGAGCTGGCAGAGAGATTCTCTCCCCAGGTCATCCTGCTGGACATCATGATGCCCCAGGTAGATGGCTGGCGCGTGCTGGCGCAACTGCGGCAACACCCGCTGACCAGCCACGTACCGGTCCTCGTGTGCACTATCCTGGCCCAGGAACCGCTCGCCCTTTCCCTGGGTGCCAGCGGCTTATTGCGCAAACCGCTCACGCGCCAGTCCTTTCTGGCCGCGCTCGACCAGCAGATCGCACAGGCCTGACGCCCCCCCCTTGGCCCTCTGTAGGGGAGATGGGAGGATATCAGATCTTGGAGGGCGATAGGACTCCACTGACGGCCTGGATGCAGGCCAGCAGATTGCGTACCGACAGTCCTCCTCCACGAGCCACGGTCAAGGTGTCGCTCACGATAGGCTCACCGATGGGATCCCTGGACGAGACCACGACCACCGGGATGTCCCGGATGGCAGGGTCCTGAGCCTTTTCCCGCAGCACCTGAAAGCCGTCCATCCCCGGCATGATGAGGTCGAGCAGCACCAGGTCGGGCTTGCGCTCGCGCAGCAGGTTGAGCGCCCACGGTCCGTTCGTGGCCTGCAGGATGCGATAGCTACGCGGGCTCGAGGCAATCATGCGAGCAAAGAGTTGCAGCGCCTCCGGTTCGTCGTCCACCAGGAGGACCGTCTCCGCACCACCCTCCAGGCCCTCGATGGTCGAGAGCAAAGTCTCGGCAGTGACCGGCTTGATCAAGTACCGCATCACGCCCAACCGCCTCGCTGCCTCATCCATTCCAGGCACCCAGCAGGCCACCAGCGGCGTGCCATAGGGCAGGTTGGCCAGCCGCTCCATCGGGATCGGCCCTTCTCTCAACGACGGCGCGTTCACGATCAGGGCCTGGGCCGGCGAGCGGTTCAGTTCGCACAAGGCTTGCTCGACATCCTGCACCGAGACCACTTCAACGTCGTTCAGATAACGGCCAAGCAGGCGCTGCAATACCCCTTCCTGTTCCAGTACGACGAACCGAGGCACCACAGCCAGCGCCGGGGCCTTGGACCGCCTGGTACGTATGCGATACTCGAACGACTCGTATGGGTTGAACCAGCGCCTGGCGTCGTCGCCGGCCAGAGGGGTGGGCAGAGGCGTGTCCAGGGGCAGGCTGAAGTAGAACGTCGTGCCCACGCCCGCCTCACTCTCCAGCCACATCTTACCTCCGTGCATCTCCACGAAGCGCTTGCTGATGCTCAGCCCCAACCCACTCCCTCCGTAGCGGCGCCGGATGGAGCCATCCAACTGCAAGAAAGGCTCGAACAGTCTATCCTGGTCCTTGAGCGCGATGCCAGGGCCGGTGTCGGACACGCTCACCACAATATCATCTTCCTTCGACCATGCCTTGACCCGCACCCCTCCTTGCTCTGTGAAACGGCCCGCATTGCTCAGCAGATTGATTACCACCTGGCGGATGCGTGTGCTATCGCAGAATAGCGGCCGCAGGTCAGCCGGAACCTCAGTTTCCAGGTAGAGCCCCTTGGAGTCAAAGAGGGCGCGGACGACCTGAACCGCATCGCCGATAGTCTCCTGCATGGAGGTCCATTCCTTGCTCAGCGCCATGCGTTCGGTCTCGATCTGGCTGAGGTCGAGCACATCGTCCACTAACTTAGCCAGGTGCTGGCTGTTGCGCTGGATGGTGGCGATGTCGGCCAGCAGCGCTGGCGGCAGATGGTCACCGTAGACCTGCGGGGACTGGGTGATCATCTCGCTGAAGCCAATGATCATGTTGAGCGGCGTGCGCAGTTCGTGGCTCACGTTGGCGACAAACTCCTCCTTGGCCCGACGCGCCTCCTCTGCCACCTGGTTCATGGCCTTGAGCCGGTCCGAAAGCCGGGCCAGTTCGCGGTTGGCCTGGACCAGGTCCTCCTGAACCTGCTGGAGTTCCATGCGCTGCTCGCGCGCCTCCTCCATTCTCTGCCGAGCCTGTTCGAAACTGAAGAGTGACCAGTGGGTCACGGTGAGCAAGGCGCGGGTCGCGGCCCACCCCAGCAAGCCGGTGAACGCTCCGCCGAGGACGATGCCCAGGCGATAGGACACCGGTATGAACGGCAGAGCAGGGCTACGGCCAAGCCCCAACAGCAGGGCAATGACCAGGGCTTGCGCGAGCAGTCCGGCCGGCCAACCGACGGTGAGGACGGCCATCAGCGGGAGCAGCGCGTACGAGAAGCCGAGCAGCGGTTCATGGAACACGACCAGGCCCCCTGCAATCGTCACCGCCAGGCCAGCCTGCCAGACGAGCTGAGCCACGGCAACGTGTTTGGCCAGTAGCCAGAGCGTAAGGCCGCAACTTACACCCATACTGAACGCGATAGGGGCCAGTTTCCAACTGAATGCCTCCGGCCGGCTCGCCGTAGCGGCGATCCACGCGATCAGGAAAACGCCGCCTGTGACGAAAACGAGGTTCCGCGAGGTAGAGCGCAAGAGCTCGGTTGCAGCAGAGGAGAAATCAGGATCGGCCCGAGGTGACATACGCAGGCTGTACCACATATGGGACTCCGTGTTTCGTGTTCCGTGTTTCGTGTCTCCCATCCCCTGCTCCCTCATGCTGGGTTTGGGGGGGAGAGATTCTGGCTACCACAGAAGGAGGGCTGGCGCTTCCAGCGCTTCCCGCAGATCAGCCAGGAAGCGAGCGGCGATCGCCCCGTCCACGATGCGGTGGTCGACCGCCAGTGTCATACGCATGATCGGCCTTGCGACAATCTCGCCCTCCTCGTTCACCACCGGTTCCGATTGGGTCGCCCCCACCGCCAGGATGGCGGCCTGCGGCGGGTTGATGATGGCGGTGAACTGCTCGATGCCGAACGGCCCCAGGTTGGAGACGGTGAAGGTGCCCCCGGCCACGTCAGCAGGCACCAACTGTCCCTCACGGGCACGGGCCGTCAGGTCGTGGAGCTGGGCGGCGATCTCCCCCACCGCCTGGCGGTCCGCGTCGTGCACTACCGGCACGATTAACCCTTCTTCCAACGCCACCGCTACCCCAACGTTGACCTCCGGCAGCAGGTGGATTTCATCGCCGTGCAGCGTGCTGTTGAGAAATGGATGGCGCTTGAGCGCCCAGGCCACCGCCTTGACAATGAGGGCGGTGACAGAGGCGTGAGGTTGGCCCGTGGCCTGGGCCTTGGCGTTGAACTGCGCCCGCACCTGCTCAAAGGCGCTCATACTTACCCGCACGGTGAAGGTGATGTGGGGGGCAGTCTGGTAACTGGCGGTCATCCGCTCGGCGATGGTGCGCCGCATCCCTTGCAGCGGCACGATCTCTGCCTCCCCTCCCCTGACTTCAGGAGAGGGGCCGGGGCCTGCCATGAGCGGAGTCGAAG
>Ga0307378_10011721_pt1 | contig 11272 bp, 11 predicted proteins | sample UN1MG_FD_202238 | JGI IMG/M metagenome (GOLD analysis project Ga0307378, IMG submission 202238) | Soil microbial communities from Risofladan, Vaasa, Finland - UN-1 | ecosystem: Environmental > Terrestrial > Soil > Coastal area > Acid sulfate soil | place: Finland: Risofladan, Vaasa | collected...
ACGTAGGCATTGGAGATTGGGCAAAAGAAGTAAAAATCGGTTGATAGAACTAATCCATCTTTGAGCATTCCTGTCATCGTATACACATTTTTACCTGATTCATCACAGATTCTTTGATAGAAAGCTGCTTTCACCGTTGGGGGCTCATCGCCTTTATTAATACTCCCTATGATAATATTAGTAGTTCCATCGAGATCTAAATCATCTCCTATTGCAATGAATAATACGCGATTAGAGACACAAGCGTTCACTGTTGTAAGAAGTGTGATGATCGTTATTAAAAATGTTGCGGCGAACAGTCCTTTAGTCACATTTGATTTCTTTTTCACTATCATTTTTTTTTTATTCAACTCTTTTTTTTGTTTTAAATCGAATTTTATCATCAATATGATGATCAATTAATTGTACACCTATCCATCCATATATAGTTCCACTTTCGGCAATTCCTTGAAAATTCCGAAAAGATGTGGAAGTTTTGAAAAATAGATATAAATAGAAATGTTCCCAATTTATACCTATTGAATAAAATATTTTATTTTTTTAGATAATGGGAAAACTAAATTATCCATCTGACGAGATTCTTAACCCCTCAAAACAGCTAAGAAAAAATTACGACCATATAATTCTTTGGATGTTAGCAAATAATGAAAGTTGTGAATGGTCTAATTTTGAACAAAAGCCAGTTGAAATTCCTATATCCACATTATCACGTCATTTTACAAAACTAATTCTCAAAGGATACATAGAAAAGTATTCGCGAGGACAATACAGAATAACTTCGGAAGGAAAAAAGAGATTTCATGAGTTATCGAAAGAAAAAAAAAAACAACGAATATTAAGTTATCCCCCTAATGTAATCTTAAAAAGGGGAAGGAATTATTCTCATTGGATTTTATGGATGGTTTATAATAATGGTTTTTGCAAAAGATCTGATTTTCTAGAAGAGCCATTCTCTATAAATCAATCTTCATTATCAAAAAGCTTAAATTCATTAATTCAAAAGGGTTATCTCATCAAAGAAAATAAAAGATATATAATTACTCAGGCAGGGAAATCAGAATACTCGAAGATTCTGCTAAATTATAACTTGGACAGACAAACAATTTTAGAGGAGGAGCGAAAACGAATAGATAAAATTACTAACAAAACATCAGAATTTTTTGGTAAATTCAATATAACTGATGATCATGTTAAATTTAGGTTTCTCAATATGGTTTTAAAATTAGATTATTCAGAAGTTAAGGCAATCTTAAAAGAAGAAGAGGATTTTTATAAGATATTACTCTTTATTTCGATAAATCATCCCGATTTTTATCCTGACTATCTATCTTTTGAAGAATTTTCGAGATTTTATAAATTAAAAAAGAGAATTCTTGATTTTTGGGTGAATGAGATTATAGAAAGCGATTTATATAACTTAAAGTTTTTTAAATTAGATATATCTTCTAATAAATATTATTATTTTCATTCAGATCAAAAATTAGAGAAGATACTTCGAGCTATCACTGAAGAACATATTGCAGCAAACAAATATTTGGAAAAATTTGGAAGATCTGGGAGCCTAAATTCAATTATAAATGATATTCTTGAAGAAATTTGTGAAACATTATTCAACAAGCAATTCAAGGAATCCTTGAGAGACTTTTTACCAAGGTACATAAAACATCTAGCATATAAAATTGAGATAAAAAAAGAATTAAAAGAAGAGACATATGATAAACTAGAAGGAATTATATGGCAGAACATGACAGAAATTATGCTGTCACAGAACTCTGAAACTTTAGAATCTCAATACGAAGAAAAAATTAAAGAAATTGATAAAGAAATCAACTTGAGCCCAAAAAATTATGAATTATATAATTCAAAAATTAGGGTTCTACTCTATTTTAACCAATACAATGATGTATTGATGGTATTAGAGAAAATGATGGAGCTATTTCCTGAGAATGAAATTGATATTATGATAAAAAAAGCATTTACTCTTAAAAAAGATAAAAATTTAGAAGCGGGATTAGAAATTATTGAAAATTTATTAGAAAAATACCCAAAAGATAATTCTCTTCATAATTATAAGGCGTATTGGTTGTCTTATCTGGGTAGAAAACAAGAAGCATTGGAGATCCTTCAGGCACTTGTAGAAAAGGAACCAGAAGAGGGACTTTATTACGATACGTACGGAGAAATCTTAATAACCTTTAAACAGTATGAAAAAGCTATAGAAGAATTTCAAAAAGCAATAAAAATTGATCCAAATGAGTGGTTCATCCACCAGACTTATATCAAAATTGGAATTTGTTATACAGCACTCGAAAATTTTAAATTAGCAATTCAGAATCTTAAGAGAGGAAAAGAGTTAACAAGTAAAATTATAAGCGATTTGGAATCAAAAAACAAATGGTTAGCAATTGTAGACCTTTTTCTTGCAGAGATAGAGGAACAAAGACATTTATTACTTTCAAATTAATAGTTATAAGCTTTAATTGAGGGTTTTAATGGCTCTAAATTAAAAAATCCAAATTTTTTTCTCAAAAAATATCTACGTTTAAAAAAAAATTTAATCCTCGGGAATTAGCAAGATAAAATTACTTCCTCTGGTGTAATCTCCTTTAACTCTATCTTCCACCCAGATTTTACCATTGTAAGATTCAATAACTTTCTTTATGAGAGATAGGCCTAAACCTGTTCTAAATTTACTTTGCTCTTCCTCGCGTGTGATAAAAATTTCTTTCTTCCTGTTATCTGAAATTCCAACTCCATTATCAATACACTCAATTTTGATATATTGGGTTTCATTGAGTTTATATTTTGATGCCTTTATCCCAACTTCAATAGTTTTATTTTTATTATGAATTATTGCATTAACCAGAATATTTTCAAATATATTAGTAAGGAAATCATTTGATTTTAGCAAAAAATTTTGCTCTGGGATTTGGATTATTATATTTCTATGATCATATAATTTTTTTATATTTTCAACTGTTTTATCTAGAATACTATTAAGATCTACACTGTGAATTGGAAAAGATGATTTCCTTATTTCAGAGAGGTTTGTAACGTTTGAAATCAAATTTTCTCCTCGTAATACTTGTTCTTTAATTAATTCATAAATTTCGGGAAGATTCTCTAATTTTTGCTGATCATTATTACGTTGCTCAATAATGTTATCAGCTAATAGGATATTTTGTAATATATTTCTAATATCGTGAGTAAATAAATCTTTATAAAATTCTGTGTATCTATATGCTTCTTCTATACTTTTTTGATTCTCTCGTAAATCTTTTTCATTTTTTTTCTGTATAAATGTATATGTAAAAAAAAACCAAGCTAAAGGAGCTAATATTGCTATATAATCTTCAATACTTACTAAAGCAACACTAATTCCAGACCACTCTAAGAAGTTACTTAAATAAAAGAAGGAAGTAGTCAAAAAAACTATTATCAGAGACAATTTAGTTATTATTGAAAATTGATTTTTCCATCCAATTAAGACAAAACTCAGTGATGAGATCGTGATAATGAATACAAAGAAATCAATTATCCCTATTAAATTCATTTCCACTCCTCTTTTTAAAAAATATTAAAGTCCAAATAAACATCGTTATTGAACTGCAAATATAGCACAAATGCTCTATTAAATTAAATACTTCCTCAAAAATAATACCTTCAATAACGGTAAAATACCATCCCATTGTAAATAATGTAAAAGAAATTATAATCATCCTAAAACCGGGTAATGATTTCAATTTAGCATAATTAATAATGAAAAAAGATAATGCCCCCAGACAAAGAATAAAAGTAATTAATTCATCTTCTTGTATCATTTTCGAATTTTACTAAATGTTGTATATTATTGATTGAAAAATAATTCCTTCTAATTATGATATTGAAATTGAGATAGTATAAGAATATATATCTTCACCATGTTATGCTCGATACTATAGAAAATGACTATTTTAGAGAAGTTACTTCTTGCTAAACCCGAAAATAATTTTTTCTTTATCAATTCTACAAGGTAAAAGGTTCCTTAATATCAAAATTTCAATTTCTCTTTTTAAAAGATCAACACTGAGATCTAATTTATCTTTTTCCTTTAATATTTGATTAAGTTCTTCAAAACTGATACAATCATTCTCAATAGAAAGATTTTTAATCACTTTTAAGATAATTTGTTGATTATAGAGTGACCGAGTATTAGAATCTAATTGGTATAGTCTGTGGGTGAGATTATAATCAAAATTAACACTTTTCTCTAACTTTTTAAGTTTTTCAATTAAAATGACTGCTTCCTTATAATCCTCTTTTTGCATTAATTCTTGAACATAATTCAATTGCTTAATAAATTCTTCAGCATCCATTTCCATATCATTTCAGTTCGCTTTAGATATTATAATCAAAGGGCACTCATTAAGCTTATTACTTAAAAGATCTAAACGTAAAAAGCATGATTAAAATAACGGAATTTGAAAAATATTAATAAAATATAAAAAGAATCCTTTAAAAGGTTATTTTTCTTTTCTATATTAAAGAATATAAACAATATTATTGAGTGAAAGTAATGGATGTAGAAAAAGTAAAGCAAGTTATTGAGAAAATAAGGCCTCAGTTACAAATGGACGGTGGCGATATTGAGTTTGTTTCAGCAGAGGACGATGGAACTGTTAGAGTAAGACTAATGGGACATTGCGCTGGATGTATGCATGCTCAACAAACATTAACTTTTGGAGTAGAAAGAGCTCTCAAACAGTTCATTCCAGAAGTCACACATGTTGTAAATGTTGCTTAGATCTCTTTTTTCTATTTATTTTTTTTTCAAAAAAAATTTCAGTTTTTAAATTTTGATGAATTGCCCCTCACTTTTTTAACCTAGTAAATTAGCAGGCTAATTTGTTTTTATAAGGTCATAGTATAATTTCTCGATAATATCATTAAACGCCTTATAAACTCCTTGCCCTGTTTTTGCTGAAGTTATATAATATCCAAGAAATTTTCGTTCATTTACAATTTTTTGGATTTCAGAGAAATCTAAATTATCTTCATTAATCAAATCACATTTGTTGGCAAATATAACAATTGGGATATCTCCACAAAACCGGTTTATATCCTCATGCCAATTTTGAATATGTTCAAAACTCAGTTTCCCAAGTTCATTCTCTTCAAGACTATAGACGATAATTCCAGCTACACTTTCTCTATAGAACGAAGGTCGAAACATTTTAAAATCATCCTGTCCAGCAATATCCCAGAATAATAATCTAATATTATCTCCACTTATTTCTTTATCAAATTTAGAAAATTGGGCACCTATTGTTTCAATATAATCTTTATCAAAAGTGCTAAGTGTGTACTTTCTAATTAGGGAAGTTTTACCAACACGTCCATCGCCAATTACGGTTATTTTGAATTTTAATTTCTTTCCGGATTTACTCATCAAAAGAAATGAATAATAGAGTTTAGTATTTAAAATATGATTAGATTTTCAATTATAAAAAGATTTGGCAAAAAGCTACGTAAACGTAACTATTAAACATCATTTCAATTAAAATAAAAAAAAATTATATAGAATAGAGGAATTGTGGTTTAGTTAAGGTCATTCGAGAAGCCATTTATCTAACATTATTCCTTCAAGTTCTATATTTAATTTACAAAATTCAACCATTTCTGATTTCTCTCCCAACTTGACATCATTTTAGTATTTGAGGTTAAATATGCGAATTGTACTAACAAAGAAGTCTGATGATGAACCAAAGGGCCAATACCCATATCCAGGGTACCACCCACCTAATGGATCATCAAATTCAGCCAAATGCAAGAAGAATATTTTTGCTGTTCCTCCATCAAGAACTGCATCTGGAGGGAATGGTTCGTCTGGTGCAGGCCATCTCCAACCGGGTTCATAAGTGTATGCATCTCCACCACCAATAAGCATCAAAGATTTTAGATGGATCCCCATTTCTTCAGGTATATATGAAATCGCATCGAAGTATGGAAGCATACAACCTGCTTCTCTTGTTCCTGGTGGAATACCCCATGGTGCGAACCCTTCATATTCAGCGTCAAGGATAAATTTCAATCGGAAGTAATAATCTGCATAACCAAACGAAAGTAAATCTCCCGTATCTCCGAAATATTGCATACTCCAGATTGGGTCACCATTTTCATCATATAAAGCATCATACATCTCTATATAAATATCTTTTACGAATAAGTTTACTGTAATTTCTATTGATCCATCACGCAGAACCTTCTCCTTGACATAACCACTATATTCATACAAGTTTCCCGTAAACGCTCCAAATAGAGAATCAATCCACATCCAATAATGGTTACCCTTTCCATCTCCGCCAACATACACCGTTTCCCATGGTACACCAATCCCAAATGGATTATTTACTACCCAATCATCAATAGGTCTGATATTTACATCTAATCCTTTTCCTCGACCTTGAACTGCTGGTAAGAAGCTAAAGATACAAATTCCTATAAATGCTAAAACAATTAGTTGTGTTGTTATTGATTTTTTCATTCTTTTCCACTTTTTTCTAAATTTTGAATTGATCATTTTAAAGATGATCGATTTAAACTGGTAATTAATTTCTTTTATAGTTTTTATTATCGCAGTTCCATAACAGTTCCGAACTGCCATAACAATATTGAGATATATGATACTAAAAAATATGAAGATTTAATCATTTAAAATCTATATTAATAATACATATAAAATTAGGTATTAAAGATCTTAAAATTATTTTACATTATTATAAAAATAAGCGGAACTAAAAAAAGAAAATATAGAATGGAGGAATTTTTTCCTGAAAATCCATATTATTCCTCCAGTTCTATATTGTGATCTGATAATTTCAACCCTCTCATTATTTCTCTCTCTTTAGCATTCTTCTGCTTATACACCCAGATATCTTTTTTTAGTTTTGTGATCAATATGGAAATGTTCAATAATAAGGAAGTATAAGTTTCCATATATAGTTTTTATTGATGTAGTTCCGCGGTAATTCCGAACTACCATGATAGTACCATGGAGTAAATATAAATAGAACTTAGAATTATATTTATATAAAGCTTATAAGATTTACCTTAACTTAATATGTCGATGCGGATTTATCCACCTAAAGAGATTATTAACCCTCCAGCAATGGATAAGAAGAATTATGAACATATTATACTTTGGATGTTAAATAATAATGAAGAATGCGAGTGGTCAGATTTTCTTCAGAGTCCGTTAGAACTATCTACATCGACATTATCGAGACACCTTAAATCATTAATGAGTGAGGAATTCATAACAAAAGAATCAAAGGGGCACTATAAAATCACTTTTGAAGGAAAGAGGAGATTTCATGACCTATCTACAGTAAAAGATAACAAAAGGATTTTAAATTTTCCTCCTGGAATAATTCTGAAAAATAGAAACTATGATCATTGGATACTATGGATGGTGTATAATAATAATTATTGCAAGTGGTCGGATTTCCTAGAAACCCCTCTTTCAATTAATCAATCTTCATTATCTAAAACAATGAGACTATTGATGAAGAATAGATTTATTCAAAAAGATGAGGATAATAAAGAATATCGAATTACTCAATTAGGAAAATCTGAGTATTCAAGAATACTCCAATTTTATGATCTAGATAGACAAACAATTTTGGAAGAAGAAAGCAAACGAATTGAAGATATTACTAAGAAAACAATTAGTTTTTTCAAAACGCACAAGATTACTGATAAAAAAATACAATTTAGATTTCTAAATAATATGTTAAAATTGGATTACAATAGAGTGAAATCTGTATTACGAAACGAGGAAGATTTTCACAAAATTTTACTCTATCTTTCAATAAACCATCCAAACCAATACCCGAATCACATGTCATCTGAAGATTTTTCTAAAATTTATGATGTTAAAGAAAACACACTAACTTATTATATTGATGAAATAGTTGAAAATAACATATATCCACTAAAATTCTTCAAAATAACAGTAACTCCTAGTATAGATTATTATTTTCAGGAAGAGGAAAAATTAGAAACGATGATGCGTGCGATTACGGAGGATTACATAACAGAATTTACTTATTTAAATAAACTTTTTTCAAGATCTTTAAACATTAGTGGTATAATCAATGATATCTCAGAAGAAATTTGTAAGATTTTACTTAATAAAAATTTAAAGGAAGCATTGAAAGAATTTTTACCTAACTATATTAATTATTTAGCGTATAAAATCGAGACTGAAAAGGAATTAATAGAAATTTCTGATAAATTAGAAGGATTAATATGGCAGAATATGTCAAATATTGTTCAGACAGAAAGTAATGAAAACCTAGAAAATCAATATAAGGAAGAACTTGAAGAGATTAACAAGGCAATTGAAAATAATCCTAAAATGTTAGAATTATATAATTCGAAAATGGGGATTTTGATTTATTTTAATCAATTTGATGAAGTGCAAAAAGTATTAAATGGAATGCTCAAAATTTTTCCAAATAATGAAAAAGAGATTAAAATAAAGAAAGCTTCTGTTCTCAAAAGAATAAAGAAGGTTAAAGCGGGATTAAATATCATTAATGAGTTGATCCAAAAATATCCTGAAGATGAAGAATTGCTCGTTTATAAGGCTTATTGGTTACAATATTTAAATCAAAAAGAAGAATCACTGAAGGAAATTCGTAATCTTATAGAGCTTAAACCAAATAATGGAATATATCATGATACATACGGAGAGATTTTAATGTATTTTGAAGAATATCAAGAAGCTGTTGTTCAATTTCAAAAAGCAATAGAATTAGCTATAAACGAATGGTTTATTAACCAGTCTTATATAAAATTGGGTGTCTGTTATAAAGAGCTTGGAAATTATGAGTTAGCTGTTAAATTTATTAGGAAAGGGAAAGAAATTACAGAATCTAGCGCCGGTGAAATGGATATTAATCAAAAATGGAACAAACTTGCAGATGTATTCCTTAGTGAAATGGAGGAATCATAATATTATTTTAACTTATAAATCAATCTGATAGTAATTAATAATATCAAAGATTTAAATTAAAAATCGATAATGATAGAGAAAATCTTAATTATAAAGTCTAGTGGGATTCTATGTTATTCAAAATCATTCCTTAACGATGAGAACGTAGATGAAGATTTTATTAGTGGATTTCTCACAGCAATAAATAATGTAGCAAAAGAGATTGGAGGTGGGGAAATAAGATCTATACACTTTAGAAATTTCAACATTGTCTATACTTTCGATTATGAGAAAAATTGGATTTTCATAATAGTGACTGATATTGATGATCCAGATGAAGAAGTTAGACATAAATTAGAATTTCTTAAATTAGAGTTTTTTAAGAGATATCGCGATGATTTACAAAATTGGGATTATGATATTGGCAAATTTGACAGTTTTGATGAATTTGTCATAAAAAATGTATTTATTCCACCTAAGGTTCTGTTAGTGGGAACTGCAGGAGTCGGTAAATCTACTATCATGGATTTATTTCCTGGGGAAACCGTAATAAAATTGGATGAAGATATGAATGATATTTTGCAAAAATCAATTGAATTATCCAATTTCAAAGATATTCATGAGATTATTCTTAGAGAGATTGATTTGGATGATCTGGTTGACAATCAAAATAATTATAAGCATCTTATAGATTCTGTGGATATTATTTGTTTCGTAACAAATTCTGGAGGAATGAACGTACGCAAAACCCATAGACTTTTCTCATTATTAGAACCCAAAGTAAAAAAAGCAGACTTTTATATTATCGCTAACTTTCAAGATTTTAATACTTCACATGTGCCTGAAAAAGTTGAGGAATTTTTCAGGGTTAAAACTTATGGATTATCAGCCATATCGAAAAAAGCAGAAAAAAAAATTTATGAAATTATACTAGAAATAGTAAATAAGTCAATCCTAAAAAAACAAAGTACACACGAAAAAGTAATTGATGATTCTAAAAAGGAAGAAGATGATGATATTATTATTATTGTAGATTAGAAAAATAGTTTAATAGATCTATGTCCATTAAATGCTTAAAATAAAATAATAACAACTCTAAATTAAAAATTAACACCTCCTATAGATTTAAATAAGCAAATTTACTCTTTAAACATGAAAGATGGGAATCGAACAGATTACTAAAATCATCGAACTCGCAAAAGAAGCTGCGAAAGGGAACGATAATTTCAAAGAGGGGTCTGTAGGATCGAATGGCTATGGTTTTGTTTTTAAAGAAGCTGATTTGAATCCAAGCCCGAAAAATCCTTATATCTTTTCTGTTGACAGGGATAAAATCTGTGGAGCAGGAGCGTTTCGAGGCTTTACGGAAAAGCTAGGTCATAGCATAACTCAAAAATTAGATACGGTTCACAACATAACCCATGGCAAAATCGACAGCCCCGCCGATTTATTAAGATATGAGCGTGATTTAGATTTGCTCCTTGCTGGTTCTGTGATAACTCTTGTGCCATATTTTTCGTAATGCCATTGATCGATTCCCTTTTCTTGCAAAATGGTTTGAAACCATGTAGTAAAGTAACTTAATATATTGTCGTATTATTATCATACATTAATGTCAAGAGACAGTAGTTTTTTTTCTCAATGAAGAAGCAGTTATTTCTCCTTTTATGGTAAAATATATATACCAATTCTGACTATAATGTCACAAGATTTTTACTATCTAAAGTAAAAATCTAAGTAGTACAAAGAGGGTATGAAATGTCAAATTATTTAAAAATCGCAAATATTTCATGTATTGGCGAATCGAATTATGAGGGGAGATTAGAGAATCCTTTTATAGAAATTGTAATTGATCCTGATAAGATTTTAGAACTCCAAGAAGATGAAATTCTTGCTTATACAATAGATGTTCTAACCGATGACTTAATCTTCAAAATTCCAATAAAATATCGTGAGGCAACTCTTAACTTAGATCATCCAAGCTTTAAGGTCGTAGTTTTAGATGAAAAGGATAAAGAATTATTCCAGTTCATTGAGGAATATCTCCCTACGGATGTTAGAGACACGTATTATAAATTTGATAAGTTGAATGATGTTTGTGAGTATAGAGTTCCGATAGAATCCTTCGAAAAAAATAAACCAAAGATATTTAAATTTAACATTGACTCTACTTTAGAACAATGGAAATGGAAAGGAAGAGATAAAAAAGGAAAAAAGCTAGAGACAATTCAAGAACAAAAATCGGTAACCGTATCTGTAACTGCACTCCAAGTAATTCCGGTATCAATTAGTGCA
>Ga0307378_10011722_pt1 | contig 11271 bp, 7 predicted proteins | sample UN1MG_FD_202238 | JGI IMG/M metagenome (GOLD analysis project Ga0307378, IMG submission 202238) | Soil microbial communities from Risofladan, Vaasa, Finland - UN-1 | ecosystem: Environmental > Terrestrial > Soil > Coastal area > Acid sulfate soil | place: Finland: Risofladan, Vaasa | collected...
AGTCCCGGATGATCTACACGGTGGTGGTGAGCGGCGCGGCCTTCGGGGCCGAGGGCTTCGGCGGCGTGCGCGTGCCGTCGAGCCACAACTCCCCCACCAAGAGCGACTACAACATCGCCAACCCCCAACCGTGCGAGCAGTGCATCACGAACATCGCGGTCGTGACGGCCACCGCGGACGGGCAGACCGTGACCGCCAGCGACGATGCGACCGTGTGCGTTGGAGCGGAGCTTGAGGGCTCGATCGGCGACCGGGTCTGGCTGGACGAGAACGGCAACGGGATCCAGGACGACGGCGAGGACGGGGTGGCGGGCGTGCCGGTCAAGCTGTTCGACGCCTCGGACGATTCGCTGGTGGCCCAGACGCAGACGGACGCCGAAGGCGGGTATCTGTTCACCGGCCTCGCCCCCGGCAGCTACTACGTGGAGTTCCTCAAGCCGGCCGACACGGCCTTCACCGTGCCCGACGCGGCCGACGACACGCTCGACAGTGACGCCAACGTCGCCACCGGCCGGTCCGGCGCGGTCACGCTGGCGGCCGGAGACGAGGACCGGACCGTCGACGCCGGGCTCGTGCCCGTGCAAACGGGCGGCGGCGAGGGCTGCACGCCGGGCTTCTGGAAGCAGGTCCAGCACCTGGACGCCTGGCGCGACTATCTGCCGGCCGACAGCTTCGCGACGATCTTCGGTGTGGACGCCCCGGCCGACTTCACGCTCTGGGATGCCCTTCGCCTCGGCGGGGGCGGGGCGAACGCCCTCGGCCGCCACGCCACGGCCGCCCTGCTGAACGCCGCCAACCCGCAGGTGGACTACCTTTACTCGGCCGACGAGATCATCGCGATGGTCCAGCAGGCCTACTTGACGGGCGACTTCGAGAGCGCCAAGAACGCCCTGGCCAGAGAGAACGAGCTCGGGTGCGAATGGGAGCGGCCGGACGTACTCGGCGCGGCGAGCATCTCGGGGACCGTCTACGTCGACCGCGACGGCGACGGCGAGCAGGACAAGAAGGAGCAGGGCATCGCCGGCGTGACCGTCATCCTGACCGGCACGGACATCCTCGGCAACGCCGTCTACCGGGTCGCCATGACCAACCGGAAGGGGGAGTACGTCTTCCGGGACCTGATGGCCGGGACGTATGCGGTGCAGGAGGCCCAGCCCGCCGATTTCGCCGACGGCGATGACAGCGTCGGCACGGCCGGCGGGACGATCGGCGACGACAGCTTCACCGACATCGACCTTCTCGCCGACACGAAGGCGTTGGGGTACGACTTCGGCGAGCAGCGCGATTGCTGATCGCCTCGGCACGGCCGAAGGACAACATGGCATCACGGAACACCCCGGCCCCGGCCGGGGTGTTCGCGCGCCGACGTCCTGAAGGGCCTTGACGCTGCCGGTAGCGGGGGCTATGTATAGCGGTTTCTCCGACCGGGACAGGACCATGGAAGAAGCAATCGCCAAGGCGCGGACGCTGGTGGAGGCGCTGGGGTACATCCAGACGTTCCGCGGGAAGATCGTCGTGGTGAAGATGGGCGGCTCGATCATGGACAACGAGTCCGCCCTCACCGAGATGCTCGCCGACGTGGCGTTCATGAGCGCCGTGGGGATGAGGCCGGTCATCGTCCACGGGGGGGGCAAGGCGATCTCCCAGGCGATGGAAGAGCGCGGGCTGGAGGTGCAGTTCGTCCAGGGCCGGCGCTACACGGACCGGCGTACGCTGACGGTGGTCGAGCACGTGCTGTGCAACGAGGTCAACCGCAAGCTCGTGGAGGTCATCGAGCGGCACGGCGCGGCGGCGATGGGCATCCACACGCTCAGCAGCTCGGTCCTGTTCGGGCAGAAGCTTTTCCTGGAGGAGGACGGGCGGCGGATCGACCTGGGCTTCGTGGGCAAGGTCACCGAGGTCAACGCCCGCCTGCTCCGCATGGTCTGCGAGGGCGACACGGTCCCCGTTGTCGCGCCGCTGGCCCTCGACCGGACGGGCGCGAAGCTCAACTGCAACGCCGACACGGCCGCCGGCGAGGTGGCGGCGTTCCTGGCGGCCGAGAAGCTCGTGGTCGTCTCCGACACGCACGGCATCCGCCGCGACCCCGACGACCCCGACAGCCTGGCCGAGACGCTCAGCGAGGACGAGATCCGCGGCCTGATCGAGGCCGGGGCGATCTCCGGCGGGATGCTGCCGAAGGTGGAGGCCTGCCTCCGCGCCTTGGACGCGGGCGTCCGAAGGGCGCACATCATCGACGGGCGCTTCGGCCACTCGCTGCTGCTGGAGATCTTCTCGGACCGGGGCGTGGGCACGCTGATCCAGAAGTGACCCGCCGGGCATGGGCCTTTCCTGCAACGACCGGATGGTGCTGGACGATGAAAGACTTCATTGAGATCGCGGGCCTCACGGCCGGTCAGGTCCGGGCCCTGCTGGACCGGGCCCTCGCCGACAAGCGGCTCTTCCGCCGGGGCGCCCTGGCGCCGACGCTGGCCCGCAAGACGCTGGCGATGATCTTCGAGAAGCCGTCGCTGCGGACCCGCGTGAGCTTCGAGACGGCGATGACGCAACTCGGCGGGCACGCGATCTACCTGACGCAGGCGGACATCGGCCTGGGCAGCCGCGAAAGCACCGCCGACGTCGCCCGCGTCCTCGGGCGGATGTGCGACGGGATCATGGCCCGCACGTTCGACCACGCCGTGGTCCGGGAGTTGGCCGACCACTCGCCGGTGAGCGTGATCAACGCACTGACCGACTACTCCCACCCCTGCCAGGCGATGGCCGACCTCATGACCGCGCTGGAGCACTTCGGCAACCTCGCCGGGCGGACGCTGGCGTTCATCGGCGACGGCAACAACGTCGCGCGCAGCCTGGCCTTCGCCTGCGCCCGCACGGGGATGCGCTTCGTGCTGGCCTCGCCGGAGGGCTACCGCCTCGACGAGGCGTTCCTGGCCAGTCTGCCGGAGGGGGCCTCCTGCCGCTGGGCCGCCGACCCGAAGCAGGCCGTGCCCGACGCCGACGTGGTCTACACCGACACGTGGGTCTCCATGGGCCAGGAGGAGGAGAAGGCCCGCCGGGTGGCCGCGTTCGCCGCCTATCAGGTCAACGCCGCCCTGATGGCCGCCGCCCCGCGCCATGCCGTGGTCATGCACTGCCTGCCGGCCTACCGGGGCTACGAGATCACCGACGAGGTCTTCGAGGCCCACGCCTCCACGATCCTGGAGCAGGCGGAGAACCGCCTGCACTTCCAGCGGAGCCTGCTGAACGTGCTGATCGGGGAGGGGGGCATCCCGGCTGGGGAGGACCGCTGAGGCCCGCCCCCACGCCGCCGTCGTCGCGCCCCCGCGCCCGCGGAGCGCCGGGTGTGCGCACGCGGAGAAGAAGAGAATGTTGTTGTGGCAGTTGCGGCGAGGCCGATATACCCTAGGAACCCGATGGGAGCCGGTGACGGCGCGCCGGCCGACAACAACGGACTATCGTCGCATGAGGCCTACCATGGATCGAGAGCGATTGAGGCATCGGGGATGGCGTGCGGCCGGGGTCTGTGTTCCGGTTGCGGTGCTCGTCCTGGGCGTTCTGCTCCCCACGGCAGCCGGTCAGGACGCAGCCGGGCGGAACATCTACGAAGAGCAGCTCCGGGTGCAGTTGGACCGGCAGGTCGCCGAGGCCCGGGAGGTCGGCGTGGACGGCGGCGGGTGGTTCAGCTTCGCCTTCTTCCACTTCGACGACGCCTCGGCCCGCACGGACCGCACGCTGCGGCAGTACCAGCTCCGCGGCTGGGGCAGCGCCAACGTCCAGGGCGTCCAAAGGGCCTACGTCCGCGCCCTGATGGGCTACGACGACTGGAACGCCGGCCAGAACCCCGACGAACCCCACGGCGACCAGTTCTCCGGCTTTGAGGTCGAGCGGGCCTGGTACGAGTTCGACCTGGGGCAGATGCTGAAGAACGAGACCGGCCAGCGGCCGGCCGTGGGCCTCCGCGTCAAGGTCGGGCGGGAGTTTGCCGAGATCGGCACGGGGCTGGTCCTCTCGATGCCGCTGGACATGGTCCGCTTCAACACGTACGTGGGCGACTGGGAGTTCGACGCCCTGCTGGGCAAGACGATCAGCGACACGCGGAACATCGACGACTCGGCGGCCGTGGCCGACCACCATCAGCGGTGCATCTGGGGCGGGCAGTTGACCTACACGGGCCTCACCCGCCACCGCCCGTTCGCCTACTTCCTGGAGAACAACGACCACACCCGGCCGGACCCGGCCGACCCGGCGCAGTCGTACGATTACTCGTCGCGGTACGTGGGCCTGGGCAGCCGGGGCAGTCTCTTCCTGCCGAAGCTCCGCTACCAGGCGGAGGTGGTGGGCGAGTTCGGACAGACCTACTCCGCCGGCGCGACCGACCGCCAGGACGACATCTGCGCGATGGCCAGTGACCTGCTGCTGGAGTACCTGTTCGGCGGGCCGATGAAGCCGAAGGTGAGCCTGGAGCACCTCTGGGCCAGCGGCGACGACGATCGGGAGTTGAGCGCGACCGCCACGGTGCGGGGCAACCGTCCGGGCACGAAGGACCACGCCTTCAACGCCTTCGGGTTCCGCGACACGGGCCTGGCGTTCAGCCCGCGGGTCTCGAACCTGCACATGTACGCGGTCGGCGCGGGCTTCTTCCCGCTGGAGAAGTGCGGCAAGATGTTCGAGGGCCTCGAGGTCGGCTCGAAGGTCTTCCTCTTCCACAAGTCCAGCACCGGGCCTCTCAGCGACACGACGGCCACCGAGAGCAGCCGCTGGCTGGGGTGGGAATGGGACGTCTACTGCAACTGGCGGATCACCAGCGACCTGAGCTGGACGATCCGGTACGGCGCGTTCATGCCGGGCGGGGCCTACCAGGACGACTCGTGCAGGCAGTTCCTGCTGACGGCGTTGAACCTGAGCTTCTAGGCGGCCGGCGGAGGCGGCCGAAATGCCGCCCGCCCCGTCACGTGGGCAAGCAGCGTAAAGGGACAGCACCCATGCGAGAGAGAATGCGACACGTCGTGCTGCCGGCGGGGCTGGCCCTGCTGGCGGTGCTGGCAGGATGCTCGACGGAGACGAGGATCCAGGGCGCCGACGCGGCCCTGGCGCCGGACGACGGCTCGCCGGGCTTTCTGGACCGCGTCGCGTCGCAGGCGACGGTCCCCGAGAACGACGCCCTTCGCGGCGTCCTGATGCTGCTGGACGGCGACGACAAGGCCAAGACGTTCCAGCAGCGTATCGACGCCCTCGCCGCCAAGGGGGTCACGCCGGCGGACTGGACCTACGACGCCTCCCGCCCGGTGACGAAGGGCCGGCTGGCGTACATGATCTGCCGGGCCTGCGAGGTCGGCGGCGGGGTCATGATGCACCTGACCGGCCCGTCGCAACGGTACTGCCTCCGCGAGCTTCAATACCTCCGCATGATGTCGCCCGGCTCGGTCTTCGCCGAGATCACGGGCAGCGAGTACGTCGCCGTGCTGAGTCGCGCGGATACGTATAGAAGAACTGGGCAGGTCCCGGATATAATGAAAGTGACAAGAGGAGGTATGTGACATGCTCAGGAATGCTGTGGTCCTTCTGCTGATCGTGCTGTCGGCCTCGCTGGCGGCTGCGGCGCCTGCTCCGGCGCCTGAGGCCGGCACGGCGGCCCCCGCAAAGGCGGCCCCACCGGCCCCACCGGCCCCGGCGGCCCCGGCGGCCCCGGCGGCGCCTGATTTCCAGGCGACGGTGGTTTCGGTTTCCGGCCCGGCGCAGAAGCTGCTGGCCGGGCAGCCGCAGGCGAAGTGGCAGCCGCTGAAGGCCGGCGAGAAGCTGGGGCCCCTGACGCTGATCCGCACGGGCCTCGGCGCCAAGGTGGTGCTGAAGTTCGAGGACCGGGGGGTGTTCACCGTCAACAACGGCACGAAGATCGGCATCGCCGAGCTGGAGAAGAAGGGCCAGGCCGCCAAGGCCCGCATGGGCCTGAAGTACGGCACGCTGCACGCGAAGGTGGACAGCACGCGGGGCACCAACGACTTCCAGATCGCCACGCCCGTGGCCACGCTGAGCGTCCGCGGCTCGGAGGCCGACGTCGGCTCCATGCTCGATTCCGACATGTTCCTCGACACCGGCTCGGGCAATTGGCAGTCCAGCCAGCAGCAGTCGACCCCGGGCGGCGGCTCGACGACCACGACCAACACCTACACCGGCGGCGAGAGCGGCACGAGCTCCGGCGCCCCGCCGATCACCGTCACCACGAACAACCAGTTCAGCCAGAGCAGCGTGACGGACAACTTCGGAACGACCGGCAGCGAGTTCAATTCCTTCACCCAGGGCGCCGGTTCCACGGGCAAGAGCGGCATCAACACGCCGACCGGAGGCAGCGACACGACCACCAGCGGCGGGGACAGCGTCGTCCCGCCCCAGCCGGACGAACCGGGCTGGCCGTGATCCCCCGGTCAAGGCCTGATTCAGCGCGGAACCTTGCGGACCGGCCCTCTCGGCCGGTCCGTTTCTTTGGCACGGCGGGGGCGGTCTGCCCCATTCGACAGCGGGCCTGGCCCGTCCCAGACGACGACGCCTGCACCTCCGGCGATGGGCAGCGCATAGAGAAGGGGGCCGGCCGGTTGCCGGTCCCCTTCCTGTTGGTTCGGCAGAACTTGTGAAGCTCCCGCTACCGGCGGCGGCGCAGCAGCAGCAGGGGTCCGGCGGCCGCCGCGAACAGCGCCAGCGTCACCGGCTCGGGCACGGCCAGGGAGGTCGGGAACGGCTGGGGCACGCCATCGACGACCGGCCTGACCCAGATGGTGTGGGGGTGGAGCAGGTCCACGCCGAGCGCCATCAGGTGCTCATACGACACGCCGAGGATCATCCCCGTGCCGTCGTCGAACTCCTCGTCATCGTCCAGGTCCCATTCCCAGACGATGTTGCCCGTGGGCGCCTCCATCGGCGTCGCATCGACATTGATCGTCTCGCCCGGCGCAAGCGGGTAACTTGAGCGCGCCCCCGGACCGAAGAGCGGGACCGTGGTGTCGCCGACGACCAACTCGATCTGCGGGCTGGGCATCTCATCCCGTATCCCCACGTCGCCCAGGAAGAGGAACAGGCTGCCCCCGGCCGCGCTGACCAGCGGGAACGCCACGTGGATCTCCCCGCCGTCGCCGAGGCTGACCCACCCGTTGGACGTGTCCACGGTGAGGGCCGGGACGCCGGCGTGGAACGTGGCGTTGGCCTCGTTAAGGCTCGCGGTGGCGAAGTCGACGCTGCCGTTGGCGTTGAGCCCGAACAGGGGGCCCGGATGATAAAGCGTTGTGGGCTTGTAGATCGAGTTCAGGCCCTTTCGGACGACGCCCGGCACGACGTAGGTCCGCGCGTCCTGGAAGGGCAGAATGCGATCCTCCACCGTGGTCAGGTCGCCATCCCTGTCCAGGATGAGGAAATCCAGGTCGAAGCCGCTGAAGACCCCGCTGGACCCTCCCTGGAGGTTCCGGTCGGTGATCGTGACGGACTGGATGGTCCCAACCCCGCTGAGGTCCGCCCGCCACAACATCGTCTGCCCCGTCGTCCCATACTCTGCCAAGGTCACGGGCACAAACTCCGCCCGAGCCGTGGCGGCGCCGAGAGCCGACAGCGCCAGCGCAATACAACGAAGTTTTGCCATGGTACTGCTCCTCCATTCGAGCCCGGCGGCGCAGCATCAACGCGCCAATGGCTGTCAACGTGCGCCTATTTCTTCTGTCCTGAAACTGAGCAAAGGAAGGATGAGCAATCCTTCTGAGCACTTGAGGATATAGTACTCGCAGAGGGTGGGGTTTGTCAACAACCAGTTCGCCCGAACCGGGGGTTTTCCATGCCCCGGGTGCCCGGAGGCCGCTGAGGGCTTGTGCGGGCCGTTGCGGGCTGGGTACACTCCCGGCATGCCAACGGGCCAGGCCAGAACGACGCGAACCGGATCGGCGCTGCTGGTCGGCCTGACCGCCACGGCCCTGGTGGCCGGGGGCCATCTGCTCGGCCTGGACCGCCGGGCCGAGCTGCCCACGCTGGACTTTCGCTTCCGCCACTTCTCCTCCGCGCCGGACAGCAACGACCTGGTCCACATCGACATCGACGACAGCAGCCTGGCCAAGCTGGGGCGCTGGCCCTGGCCCAGGCAGCAGTTGGCCGGGCTCGTCGAGGTGGTCGCGCGGGCCGGGGCACGGGCCGTCGCGTTGGACATCATCCTGCCCGAACCCCAGGAGGTCCGCTTCGTCTCGGACCTGTGGGACCTGCGGATGCCGGAAGCGGCCGAGCTGCTCGACCAGCACCCCCCCCTGCCCGTCTTCGACGATCTGACCCTCGCCGAAGCGCTCCAAAGGCACGGGCACATCACCGTGCCGATGCACATCGACCCTCGGGCCGTGCCTCCGACCCCGGTGGAGGCCAACGTCCGCGAGCTGCTGACGACGCGGCCGACGGCGTCGCTGGTCGACGTGGCCGCGGCGCCGGACATGGCGGGCAAGGACGCCGAATCGCTCCAAGGGACGTACTTCCGGGCGCGATCGCTGGAGTCGCTGGAGCGTTTTTCGTTCCCGGCCTCGGAGGCGCACGACTACCCGCTCCAGAAGGGAACGATCATTCCGCCGCTGTTTCTGTTTGCCGAAGGCACGCGGGCCACAGGCTTTGTGACGTTCATGCCGGACGTGGACGGCACGATCCGGCGGATTCCCCTGCTGCTGAGGTCGGGCGACCGGATGTACCCCCAGTTCGCCCTGACCCTGGCGGCCGAGATGGTCGGCACACGGCACGGCGGGCTCAAGGCCATCCAGGCCGATCGCCGCCACGTGAGGCTCCGCTTCGGCGACGGCAGCGTCCGGACCATCCCCACCGGCCCACGGGGCAACATGCTGATCAACTGGGCGCCCGGGTCGGCTGTGTTCGACGAGTCGCGCCACGTCTCGGCGACCGCCCCGGGGGCGGTCTGGCAGGAGATGCATCGGCTCCAGACGCTGGAGACCTACTTCCTGCTGTACACTGCGGAAGCCGGCCGGCTGGTCGCCGAGCTTCTGCCCGACCACGCGGAGGTGAACGATTGCTACTTCGCGCTGGCCGGCGAGTTCACGCCCTGGACCGAAGCGCGCAAGCAGAGCGCCCGCTGCCGCTTCGACCTCTACCGCGCCGTCCTGTTCGACCCGGCGGCATCGGACCTCACAGACCGCCGCCGGCAACTCGCCGCCGCCGAAGCGGCCGAGCAGCAGGCCCGCGAGAAGCTCCGGGCCGCCTGCCAGGCGTTCCTCGGCAAGCTACCGGGGTGGCTCGGCTCGACGCCCGATTCCGACCCCCGCCGCCGGCAGGTTGAGGCCCTGCGGACGACGTTGACCGAACGCCTCCCTCGCAGCCGGCAGGAGGGCCTGGCGTTCATCGAGAAGCGGCTGGCCGAGCTCCGCCCGCTGGTCGAGGGCAAGCTGGCCCTGATCGGCTCGACGGCCACGGGAGCGGCCGACTTCGTGCCCACGCCGGTCGCGGCGCGTCTGCCGGGCGTGGTGGTGCATGCCAACATCATCAACACGATCGCCTCGGGGGCGTTCGTGACCGATGCGCCAGCGGTGGCCAATGCGGCGGTGATCCTCGTGGTGGGCGTGCTGATCTCCCTGCTGGGCGCCCGCCTGCCCGTCTTCCATGCCGGGCCCCTCGCGGTGGGGGTGATGGTCGGCTACGCCGCGATCAACCTGCTGGTGGTCTTCTGGGTCCTGCACGTGTGGCTGGCCCTGGTGGCGCCGGCGGGGGCGGCCGTGGCGGCATTCCTCGGGGTCACCGCCTACCGCCAGATGACCGAGGAGCGGGCCAAGCGGCACATCCGCAGCCTGTTCTCCCACACGCTTTCGCCGGTGCTGGTGGAGCAGCTCCTGGAAAACCCTTCGCAACTCGCCCCGACGCGGCGGGAGCTGAGCTGCTTCTTCTCGGACCTGACGAGCTTCACCCGCCTGGCCGAGCGGCTGGGAGAGCAGAACACCGTCGCCCTGCTACGGCAGTACTTCGACCGCATGACGGACATTATCCAGATCCGCTTCGGGGGCTACCTCAGCAAGTTCCTCGGCGACGGGATCCTCGGCTTCTTCGGCGCGCCGGTCCCCCAGCCCGACCACGCCTACCGCGCCCTGACCGCGGCCGTGACCTGCCTCCAGGAGGTCCGCCGCCTCAACCACGACCTGGCCGGGCAGTTCGACGGGCAGGTGGACCTGTCGTGCCGCGTGGGCATCTCGGCCGGGCCGGTCATGTTCGGCGACTGCGGCTCGACGACCCGCTCGGACTACACGGCCATCGGCGACTACGTGAACCTGGCCAGCCGGCTGGAGACGGCCAACAAGCAGTTCGGCACGCGGGTCCTGGTGGACGATCGCGTGTGGAGGGAGGGCGACGACGGGTCGCTGCTGGCCCGTCCGCTGGGGAAGATCCTCGTGGTGGGCAAGGCCGAGCCGGTGACCGTCTGGAACGTCGTCGGCCCCACGGAAGAGGCGACCGAGGAGATGCGCTGGACGGCGGAGCAGTTCTTCGGGGCCGTCGAGCGATTCGCCCGGCGCGACTTCGCCGGCGCGGCGGAGGTCTTCCAGGCCGTCCTGGACCGCGTTCCGAACGACCGCGCAGCGGAGGCCTACCTCGCCTTCTGCCGGGAGTACGCCGCCAGTCCCCCGCCGGACGACTGGCCGGGGGCGATCCAGCTCACCGAGAAGTGAGACAGGGCCCACGAAGCACCGCGCCCGCCGACAGGTGCGGGGGAACTTCGGGTTCCCTGGCGGGGCCCCGTTGGGTACACTGTAGCGGCTTGGTGGCTACGAAACGACGACATGACGGCCGCCGGCCGGGCGACCTTCGGCCGGTGAGGATCGCGCCCCACTTCGTGGGCTCGGCCGACGGGTCGTGCCTGCTGGAGATGGGCGGGACGCGCGTGATCTGCACGGCGAGCATCGTGGGCGAGTTGCCCCGCTGGCGGCGCGATAGCCGCCTGGGGTGGGTGACGGCGGAGTACGGCATGTTGCCGGCCTCGACGCGCCAGCGGAAGCCGCGCCCCGGGCCCCGGCCGGACGGGCGGTCCGTCGAGATCCAGCGGCTGATCGGGCGTGTGCTACGGGCGGCGGTGCGGTTCGACCGGCTCGGCGAGAACACGGTCTACCTCGACTGCGACGTGCTCGAGGCCGACGGGGGCACGCGGACCGCGTCGGTCACGGGCGCGTACGTGGCCCTGGCCCTGGCGGCGGCACGAGGCGCCGAGACGGGCGTGATGTCGCCCGGGGCGGTGACGGGAGCCGTCGCGGCGGTGTCGGTGGGGATCGT
>Ga0307378_10011723_pt1 | contig 11270 bp, 7 predicted proteins | sample UN1MG_FD_202238 | JGI IMG/M metagenome (GOLD analysis project Ga0307378, IMG submission 202238) | Soil microbial communities from Risofladan, Vaasa, Finland - UN-1 | ecosystem: Environmental > Terrestrial > Soil > Coastal area > Acid sulfate soil | place: Finland: Risofladan, Vaasa | collected...
GCAAAGAAGCCTAATTATTTCAACAAGGCCAAAGAAGTCCTTTTTTGACAATGTTTGTCTTAAGAGGGCTTCTTATTTTTTTATAAGTAGGCCTTCGTATTGAAGTAAACAGAGAGAAAACAGGAGGTGGTATGGTTTTATTCTATTCTTAATATTAAATGTTAAATGTAAAAACATTTATAGTAATTCAAGAAATTCTACTATTTAGGAGGGGAAATAACAATGACAAATCAAATAGATACTTTTGAAATGTTACAAATACAGTTAGAAAAAGATGTTAATAAAATAGATGCTTTTGAAGTAGCTCAGCTGCAGTTAGAAAAAGCTGCTTCTATAATGAATTTAGATCCTAATATTTTGATCCAACTCAAAGAACCAGAGAGAGTTTTAATGGTCTCTATTCCGGTAAAGATGGATAATGGAGCGGTGAAAGTATTTACCGGTTTTAGATCACAATATAATACTGCTCGAGGACCAGCAAAAGGTGGAGTAAGATATCATCCTGATGTTAGTTTGGATGAAATGAAAGCTCTTTCTGCCTGGATGACCTGGAAGTGTGCTGTTGCGGGAATTCCTTATGGTGGAGCCAAGGGAGGAATAATTTGTAATCCAAAAGAAATGTCAGATGGGGAATTAGAAAGACTTTCCCGAAGATATATCTATGAGATTTCATCTGTTATCGGCCCTAAAAAAGATATTCCTGCACCCGATGTTTATACTACCCCCAAGATTATGGGTTGGTATATAGATACATATAATAAACTTACTGGAGAGGCAAGTTTTTCCACTATAACCGGGAAGCCTTTAGAATTATGGGGTTCAGAGGGTAGAAAAGAAGCTACTGCTCGCGGTTTATCTTATACGGTAGAACTCGCTGCAAAAAAGCTAAATATTAATCCCTTAGAGGCCACAGTAGTAATTCAAGGGTATGGGAATGCCGGTTCAATCTCTGCTAAATTACTTAATGAACAGGGATATAAAATTATCGGGGTTAGTGATTCTAAAGGTGGAGCCTATAATCCCCAAGGGATTGATCCATCAGAAATATTAGATTATAAAACTAAAACAAGTACGGTTAAAGGTTTTCCGAAAGCAGAATTCATTTCCAATAAAGATTTATTAGAAATAGAATGTGATGTTTTAGTGCCGGCAGCTTTGGAAGGAGTAATAACTAAGAAAAACGCGAATAATATAAAAGCAAAAATAATAGCTGAAGCTGCAAATGGACCTACCACTCCGGGAGCAGATGAAATATTATACCATAGAGGAGTTTTTATGATCCCCGATATTTTAGCTAATGCTGGTGGTGTTACTGTATCTTATTTTGAATGGATACAAGGTCTTTATGGCTATTTCTGGGATGAAGAAAGGGTGAATAGAAGATTAAAAAAGCTAATGGTAAGGGCATTTAATGAAGTATTAAAGCTTGCTCAAAGGGAGAAAATAGATAATCGGACTGCAGCATATATATATGCTGTATCACAGGTAGCGGAAGCAATGAAAGCGCGAGGAATCTGGCCTTAAATTTTTAGGTTAATCTATTTATTAAGTAAAGTCTAATCAGGTTAAAGGAGGGTGAGCAGATGGCGAAAGTAGAGTTTAGTGAGCGTACCAATCTTATAGAACAGGCTGTATATAAACATAGTCTTCAGGATGTAGCAGAACCAAATCTTTACCGGGAGATAATGCCCTATAAAGAGATACCTAAGGTAACTTTCAATCATAGACATGTTCCTATGGTTGTTCCTGATGAAATCTGGATTACCGATACAACCTTTAGGGATGGGCAGCAGTCTCGGTCTCCTTATACGGTGGATCAGATGCTGAGAATTTTCGATTTTCTTCATAAACTTGATAATGAATCTGGGGTAATAAGGCAGACAGAATTTTTTATCTATTCCAAAAGAGATAGAGAAGCTGTAGAAAAATGTCTAAGCAGAGGATACCTGTATCCTGAAGTGACAACCTGGATAAGGGCTAAGGAAGAGGATTTTAAATTGGTTAAGGAGATGGGCATAAAAGAGACAGGGATATTAGTCCCTTGTTCTGATTATCATATATTTAAAAAGCTTAATCTTAGTCGGAAACAGGCGGTAGAATTATATATTTCTATTGTAAAATTAGCCTTAGAAAATGGAATAGTTCCCAGGTGTCATTTTGAAGATATTACCAGGGCAGATTTTTATGGTTTTGTTGTTCCGTTTGCGAATGAGCTTATGAAACTTTCCAGACAAACGAAAATGCCTATCAAGATAAGGGCTTGTGATACTTTAGGTTTAGGCGTTTCTTACCCGGGAGCAGCTTTACCGCGATGTGTGCAAGGCATTATATATGGACTTAGACATTATGCTGAGGTGCCTTCAGAATGGATCGAGTGGCATGGGCATAATGATTTTTATAAAGTTGTAACCAATTCCACTACAGCCTGGCTTTATGGTGCCTCAGCTGTGAATACCTCTCTTTTAGGAATAGGTGAAAGAACAGGAAATTGCCCTCTGGAAGCAATGGTTATTGAATATGCTCAACTTAGAGGGAAGACAAAAAATATGAAATTGGAAGTCATAACTGAGATAGCTAATTATTTCGAGAGGGAACTTAAATATCAAATACCGTCTCGAACTCCTTTTGTAGGGGATGCTTTTAATAAAACCAGAGCAGGAATTCATGCGGATGGAATATTAAAGGATGAAGAAATTTATAATATATTTGATACAGAAAGGATATTGAATAAACCTGTGGTAGTAACAGTTGGTTCGCATTCAGGGCTGGCTGGGATTGCTGTTTGGATGAATAAATATTTTAAATTAGAAGGGGAAAGAAGAATAAACAAAAGAGATCCGATGGTTTTAAAGTTAAAGGAATACATTGACAAAGAATATGCAAAAGGTAGGGTAACTAGTTTTAGTGATGAAGAACTGGAATATTTAACAACTTTCTCCGTTGAAGGAAGAGGACAGGGTAAGGGTGAAACGCCCGGTTTCGATTCATCGGACCCGCGAGGAATCGGGTCGGATAAATCCCGCCCTGTATAATTAAAAGCAACAGTTTATTAGAAAAATAGTTTTGAATTTCGAATTAAGGAGGTTTTTAAGTTGCAGTTAATGGTTGCACAAAAGATAATAAGTGAGCATTTAGTAAGCGGAAAGATGATTTCAGGAGAAGAAATAATAATAAGTATTGATCAGACACTTACTCAGGATGCTACCGGAACGATGGCCTATCTTGAATTTGAAGCATTAGGAGTTGACAGTGTAAAGACAAAAAAGTCTGTAGCATATATTGACCATAATACTCTCCAAACCGGACCTGAAAATGCTGATGACCATCTTTATATTCAGACAGTGGCGAAGAAGTATGGGATATATTATTCAAAACCAGGTAATGGCATATGTCATCAGGTTCATTTAGAAAGGTTTGCAATTCCAGGACAGACGCTTTTAGGCTCTGACAGTCACACCCCCACCGCTGGTGGTATGGGAATGTTGGCTATAGGGGCAGGAGGGATTGATGTAGCTGTGGCTATGGCAAGCGGAGAATATTACATTACAATGCCCAGGATAGTAAAAGTTAATCTTATAGGGAAATTAAATCCGTGGGTTTCGGCAAAAGACATTATACTCGAACTTTTAAGAAGAGTAACTGTTAAGGGTGGAGTTGGCAAGATATTTGAGTATGCTGGTAGTGGTTTAAAGAACTTATCTGTTTCTCAAAGAGCAACAATCACTAATATGGGGGCTGAACTGGGGGTGACGACTTCTATATTTCCGAGTGATGAGGTTACCTTTAATTTTTTAAAAGCTCAAAAAAGAGAGCAGGATTTTTTCGAAATAAAAGCTGATGATGGGGCAATTTACGATGAAGAAATAGAGATAAATCTTTCCCAATTAGAACCTCTGGCAGCTTGTCCTCATAGCCCAGATAAGGTAGTGCCTGTGTCCTCCTTAAAAGAGCTAAAGGTTAATCAGATAGTTATAGGCAGCTGTACAAATTCCTCTTATGACGATTTGGTAAGAGTGGCAAGAATTCTCGAAGGTAAAACTATAGCGGAACATGTTTCTTTGGCAGTAGTACCGGGATCAAAACAGATTCTGTCTATGCTTGCTCAAAATGGAGTTTTGGCATCGTTAATTATGTCAGGAGCAAGAATTCTTGAATGTGCCTGTGGCCCCTGTATTGGCATGGGACAATCTCCGCCAACAAATAGCGTGTCTTTAAGAACTTTTAATCGGAATTTTGAAGGGAGATCAGGTACACTCTCGGCAAAAGTTTACTTAGTAAGTCCTGAAGTTGCTGCGGCATCAGCAATTACCGGTTATCTTACTGACCCAAGAGAATTCGGATTAAAAGATTATATTGAAATTAAAACGCCTAAAACATTTTTAATTAACGATAATATGATTTTAACACCAGTTAATAATTACGAAGAGGTCGAAATAATAAGAGGACCTAATATAAAGCCGTTTCCGTTAGGTAAGCCCTTAAGTCCGGAGGTTCAAGGAAAAGTTTTAACAAAAGTAGGGGATAATATCACCACAGATCATATTATGCCATCAAATGCCAAACTTCTTCCTTATAGGTCAAATATACCTTATCTTTCCGATTATTGTTTGATCCCTTGCGATAAAGATTTTCCGAAGAAGGCAAGGGAAAACAGAGGTGGTTTTATAATTGGAGGTATAAATTACGGACAAGGATCAAGTAGGGAACATGCAGCTCTTGTCCCTTTATATTTAGGGGTAAAGGCAGTTTTAGCAAAATCATTTTCGAGAATACATCAAGCAAATCTTATAAATAACGGAATAATCCCCTTGATATTTGAAAATTCAGAAGATTATGATGATATAGAAGAAATAGACGAACTTTTAATAGAAGATGCCATTTCCCAGGTCAAGAGCAGAACGATTAAGCTTAAAAATTTGACCAAGGGCAAAGTATATAAGATGATTTTAGATATTACTCTCCGACAGAGAGAGATGATAATTCAGGGAGGACTTTTAAATCTAATAAGATCTAAAGGAAAGGAAAAAAAATAATTATATTGGTAGGAGGTAACTTAATTGACTTATAATATTACCTTAATTCCGGGGGATGGAATTGGTCCACAAGTGACAGAAGCTGCAAAAATGGTTTTGGAGGCTAGTGGAGTAGAAATTAATTGGGAAATTGTGGAAGCCGGTGAGAAAGTTATAGAAAAATATGGAACACCCCTTCCTGATTATGTGATAGATAGTATCAAAAGAAATAGGGTGGCATTAAAAGGACCGGTTACAACATCTGTAGGTACAGGTTTTAGAAGTATTAATGTAGCATTAAGGCAGGCGTTAAAACTGTATGCAAATGTAAGGCCTGTAAAGTCATATAAAGGAGTGCCTTCAAGATATAAAAATATTGATTTAGTAATAGTTAGGGAAAATACAGAAGGCTTCTATACGGGAATAGAACATATGGTAGGAGAAGATGCCGCTGAGAGCATAAAGATAATAACCAGGAAAGCGAGTGAAAGGATTGCAAAGTTTGCCTTTGAGCTGGCCAGAAAAGAAGAAAGGAGAAAAGTTACAGCAGTTCACAAGGCAAATATAATGAAATGTACAGACGGACTTTTCTTAGATTGTGTTAGAAAAGTGTCTCAAGAATACCCTGAGATAATTTTTGAAGACGTGATAGTTGATGCAATGAGTATGAAGTTGGTTCAAATACCTCAAGATTATGAGGTTTTAGTTATGCCAAATCTTTATGGAGACATACTTTCTGATTTGGCAGCAGGATTAGTTGGGGGCTTAGGGGTAGTGCCGGGAGCCAACATAGGAGATAGGGAGGTTGTATTTGAACCAGTGCATGGATCAGCTCCAGAAATAAGTCCAGATACGGCTAATCCAACAGCAACAATACTTTCCGGAGTAATGATGTTAAAGTATTTGGGAGAAAGTAAGGCAGCAGATAGAGTAGAAAAAGCTGTCGAAAAAGTATTAAAAAAAGGCAAAAAAACAACTAAAGATCTTGGAGGAAGTGCAGGAACATTAGAGTATACCAAGGCAATTATAGATATTTTATAAATAAAAATTTTGTATCGTTAGTGTAAACTTTAGTGGGGTAGTTAGAAAAAAAATATTATATATTAATAATACTTTCTTTTGTTAGTAATAAGGCAAGTAGCAATTGCTTCTTGTCTAATGTTATTTTTTAGTATATTATAATTCTTAGTAATGTAACGCGGAGATTTCTACTTAACCAATAAATGGATTTATCTATCGAAAGCTTATTAATTAAGATAAAAATTAAAAGTAGGTGAAGAATTATGCGTAGTGATGTAGTAAAGAAAGGTGTGGCTAGAGCTCCCCATCGTTCTCTACTTAAAGCATTAGGAATAACCGATGAAGAAATGAACAAACCTTTTATAGGAGTTGCCCAGGCAGCTAATGAAATTATTCCTGGCCATCTCCATCTAAAAGAAATTGCTCGAGCAGCTAAAGATGGGATAAGAATGGCAGGTGGAGTTCCCTTTGAATTTTCAACTATAGGAGTGTGTGATGGACTGGCTATGAATCATGAAGGAATGAAATATTCTTTGCCGAGCAGAGAGTTGATAGCAGACTCTATTGAAATTATGGCCAAAGCCCATGCCTTTGATGCTTTAGTACTTGTCCCTAATTGTGATAAAATAGTTCCGGGAATGATTATGGGTGCCCTAAGAGTGAATATACCGACCATTTTGATAAGTGGCGGACCTATGTTAGCTGGATTTTACCAAGGGAAAAATATTGCCTTGAGCAATGTCTTTGAAGCAGTAGGAAAGTTTCAAACAGATTCTATAAGTGAGCAAGAATTAAAAGAAGTAGAAGATTGTGCTTGTCCGGGAATTGGTTCATGTGCCGGTCTATATACCGCTAATTCTATGAATATTTGGGCGGAAGCTGTAGGTATAGCTCTCCCCGGTAATGGAACTATTCCAGCTGTTGATGCTAGCAGAATAAGGTTAGCTAAACATACAGGAATGAAAATTATGGAGCTATTAAAAAAAGATGTTAAATTTCTAGATATTATTACCAAAAAGGCTATAGAGAATGCGATCGCTGTGGAGATGGCCTTAGGAGGTTCTTCCAATACTATGCTCCATTCTCTGGCTATAGCCTCTGAAGCGGGTATTCCTTTCGATATAGATGATTTTAACCGAATAAGGGAACAAGTGCCGCAATTGTGCAGCCTTTCTCCTGCAGGAGAATACCATATTCAAGATTTAGATAGAGCCGGAGGCATTTCTGCTTTACTTAAAGAACTAAGCAGGAAGAAGATAATTAATTTAGGGGAGATTACCGTAACTGGTAAAAATATTGGTCAGAACATTGAAAATGCTTTCATATTGGATAACGAAGTAATAAGAACCATAGAAAATTCCTATAATCCCAAAGGGGGAATTGTTTTTTTGAAAGGCAATTTAGCTCCCCAGGGGGCAGTTGTAAAAAGCTCAGCAATTCATTCAGATATGCTAAGACACGAGGGTCCCGCCAGAGTATTTGAATCAGAAGAGGAAAGTACTAAAGCCATTTTAAAAGGCAAAATTAAAAAAGGAGATGTCATAGTAATCCGTTATGAAGGCCCTAAAGGGGGTCCAGGGATGAGAGAAATGCTAACTCCTACGTCGGCTATCGCTGGCATGGGGTTAGATAAAGACGTAGCTTTAATTACCGATGGACGTTTTTCTGGAGCTACTCGAGGAGCATCTATCGGCCATGTTGCCCCCGAGGCAGCTGCAGGAGGACCAATAGCTATTGTTAGAGAAGGAGATATTATTAAAATTGATATACCTCAAAAAAGGTTGGACCTTAAGATAGAAGAGGAAGAGATAAAACAAAGATTAGATAAATTAAAATTACTGTCTTCTACAGCAAAATCAGGTTATCTAAAATATTATGCTAATTTTGTAGGGCCCGCTGACAAAGGAGCAGTAAGAAATATTTAAACTTTTGGGTATTGGCGGTTTTTTATCTATAAACTTGCCAGATAAAATATAAAAAAATTTTTAAACTCCGCTTGACATTTAAGATTAATTGTTGTATTCTATTTTTTAATAAACAAAAATTGTAAACTATGAAGGAATAAGTAGGCAGACCGAGATTGTTAAAGAGAGCCAATGGTTGGTGCGAATTGGTAACATAAGTTTGCCGAAGATCTCACCTTCAAATATTTTATACACAGGTGAAATTACATAGTAACCTGTGACGCCTCAAAGGCGTTATCTATTGTCTACCAATTAAGGATAAAGGTAAGGAAAGTTTATCTCTCCTTTTCTTTATTAAATTAGGGTGGTACCACGAATAACTTTCGTCCCTATTTTAGTCTTTATAGATTAAGATGAAGATGGAAGTTTTTTTATTTTTGGGAGTATGCCTAGGGTTCCGTCTAATCAATTAAGATTAGAGCCTGGACCGAGTGGTATAAAATACTAATATCAAAGTATTAGTATTACACCGTGGGTAAAAAAGACCCCAGCGGATAGGTCCCTTTTGTTTTAACTAACGAAATGGATTTATTTGCTGGGGTATTTTTATATGCAAAAAAAGTGAAGTTTATAAATTATCTATTAATTTATTCCAAATTGTAGAAAGGAGATGGGTTATATGAAGTTAACTGGTGCACAAATAGTAGTAGAATGTTTAAAAAAGGAAGATGTAAAAGTAATATTCGGTATCCCTGGTGGTACAATAATGGCTTTATATGATGTACTCTATAGTGAAACTTCTATAAAACACATACTTACCAGGCATGAACAGGGAGCAGTTCATGCTGCTGACGGGTATGCCCGTGCTACCGGAAAAGTAGGTGTTTGCGTGGCTACTTCCGGACCGGGAGCTACTAATTTGGTAACCGGTTTGGCTAATGCACATCTTGATTCTATCCCTTTGGTAGCATTTACCGGCCAGGTGCCTACTGGTTTAATTGGAACCGATGCTTTTCAAGAAGTAGATATCAGTGGTATTACCTTGCCAATTACAAAAAATAGTTATGTAGTAAGAGATATAAAAGATTTAGCCAGGATTGTGCGGGAAGCTTTTTATATTGCTCGTACAGGAAGGCCCGGGCCAGTGTTAGTAGATTTACCTAAGGATATTCAATTAGCGCAAACTGAGTTTAAATACCCTGAAAGTGTTAGTCTAAATGGTTATAAACCAACTTTTAGTGGAAATATTAAACAAATTAAAGCAGCAGCACAAGAAATAAAAAATGCAAAAAAGCCGGTTATTTATGCAGGAGGAGGAGTAATTTCATCTAATGCTTCTTCGGAATTAAGAGATTTGGCTCTTAAAACTAATATCCCGGTTACTACTACTTTAATGGGTTTAGGTTCTTTTCCCGAAACTCACTCTCTATCCTTGGGAATGTTGGGTATGCATGGCACTCCTTACGCAAATTATGCTATTAGTGATGCTGATTTAATTATTGCTTTAGGAGTAAGATTTGATGATCGAATTACCGGAAAATTAGATGAATTTGCTTTGAAAGCCAAGATAATTCACATTGATATTGATCCGGCTGAAGTAGGGAAAAATATTTTGGTAGATATTCCCATTGTAGGTGATATCAAGAATATATTAGAAAAATTAAATAAATATATTCTCAAAAAGAAAGAGACAGAGTGGTTAAATACGATAGAAGATTTTAAAAGAAAATATCCGTTAAAATATATTCACAACGAAGAGCTAAAACCACAATATATTATGGAAACAATTAGTAAAATCGCTAAAGATAATACCATAATTGTTACCAGTGTGGGGCAACACCAGATGTGGGCCGCCCAGTATTACCAATATACTGAACCTCGAACTTTTATTTCTTCAGGAGGCTTAGGGACAATGGGATATGGTTTTCCTGCTGCTCTTGGTGTAAAGCTGGGTTGTCCTGAAAAAACAGTCATTTGTATTTCAGGGGATGGTAGTTTTCAAATGAACCAACAAGAAATAGCAACTGCTGTAAATAATAATTTAGCTATTACAGTGATTATTATGAATAATGGTTGTTTAGGAATGGTAAGACAATGGCAGGAATTATTTTTTGATAAAAGATATGCGGAAACTACTTTAAATGGCAATCCTGATTTTGTAAAGTTAGTTGAAGCTTATGGAGGAACGGGAATAAGAGTAAATAAAAAGAAAGAATTGTACCCTGCTTTAGAAAAAGCCCTTTCCTTAGATAAGTTTGTTTTAATTGATTGTCTTATTCCCAAAGAAGAAAATGTATTTCCTATGGTGGCTCCAGGCTCACCTATATCTAAAATGATAGGAGTTGAATAATAATGAGACATACTATAGCAGTTTTAGTAAAAGATCATCCCGGTGTCTTGGCGAGAGTGGCAAGCTTATTTACCCGCCGTGGTTTTAATATTGAGAGTCTGGCGGTTGGCCATACCGAAGAAACTGATATTTCCAGGATGACTATTGTGGTCAAAGGAGATGAACGGGTTTTGGAACAAATAACCAAACAGTTAAATAAATTAATTGATGTGATTAGAGTTAAAGATATTTCTCCTCAAAATTCAGTTGAAAGAGAGTTAGCTTTAATCAAAGTAAATACTAATTCCTTACCCGCTCGCTCGGAGATAATTCAAACGGTAGATATTTTTAGAGCTAATATAATTGATGTAAATAGTCAGATAATGACTATTGAAACTACCGGTACAGAGGGTAAGATTAATGCTCTGATCGAACTATTACGTCCTTTTGGCTTAAAAGAGGTTGTTCGGACCGGTAAAATTGCCCTATCTAGGGGGAGCATTGCTACCTCTGGATTAAAAGAATAAGCAGAATAAACATTTTAAAATATAAAGATCGATTAAAAATAATATGAGCAATATGTAAACCGGTTGGTTTTAAAGACTAGATAAAAAACTAAAATAACAAGGAGGATTAGAAAGATGGCTAAGATTTATTATGACAAGGATGTAAAAAAAGAATATTTAGAAGGAAAGACTGTGGCTGTAATTGGTTATGGAAACCAAGGTCGAGCACAAGCCCTTAATTTGCATGATAGTGGACTAAAAGTTGTTATTGGAGTGGGTCCTCGAGATAAATATCCAGATTGGAACAAAGCTGAAAAAGATGGATTAAAAGCAATGAGTATTTTTGAGGCGGCTAAAGAGGCAGATGTTATCCAAATGTTAATTCCTGATGAAATACAGACGAAAGTCTATTATCAAGAAGGGATTGAGAAAAATTTACAGGAAGGTAATGTCTTAATGTTTTCTCACGGCTTTAATATCCATTTTGGTCAGATTATTC
>Ga0307378_10011725_pt1 | contig 11270 bp, 6 predicted proteins | sample UN1MG_FD_202238 | JGI IMG/M metagenome (GOLD analysis project Ga0307378, IMG submission 202238) | Soil microbial communities from Risofladan, Vaasa, Finland - UN-1 | ecosystem: Environmental > Terrestrial > Soil > Coastal area > Acid sulfate soil | place: Finland: Risofladan, Vaasa | collected...
CGGGACCGGCGTCGACATTTTCCTCGTGCCCGAGCGGCTGGACGATTGGGACATCTACGTTCGCGGCATCATGCGCGACGTGGGCGACATGCCGAAACGATGGGTGCTGTGGGACCGCCCGGACGCCCCCGGCCCGCTCGCGGTCAAGCCCGACTACTTCGCCCAGATGCTGCGGATCGTGGGCAAATGGCGCCGCCGCTACTCGCCCAACACCCCGGTCATCATCGGCGGGATGAGCCGCGAGACCGCCATTCCCTATCTCGCCGAGCTCGACAAGCAGGGGGTGATCGACGAGTTCGGCGGCGTGAATATCCGCGTGGACGTCAGCAGGGTCGCCCCCGAAGACGCGCAGATGGTCTCGTACGTCAGCGAGCTGCAGGCCGCCCTGCACCACACGGAGCAGAATCCCCGGCAGATCGTCTTCGACGGCATCGACTGGCCCGTGGAGAAGGGCGTCGGCGGCCTCAGCGTGTTTGACCAGGCCGCCTGCCTCTGCCGCACGCTGCTGCTGCTCGACATCCCGGGCGTACAGACGAACCTGATGATCCGGAACACCAGCTCAAGCCGCCTCGGAACTGGCTTGGTGTACCGAGGCTGGGTGGACGTGTCGCCCAACAACGTGCAGCCGCAGGCATTCCTGCTGAAGCCGGCCTGGCTCGCCGTGCGCCGCACGCTCGAATGGCTCGACGCCCTCAACCTCGCCGGCGTGGTGGAAGTGCAGGACGTCGTCCCCGGGCGCACCCGCTGCATGCTGTTCACCCGCAAGGACGACGCCCGGCCGGTGGCATTCGTGTGGCGCAACGGCGGGCTCGGGTCGATCTCGTTCGCGGCTGCCGGCTTCTCGGTGGAATCGGCGGTCGATATGTTCGGCACGCCGACGGCACCGGTCGCGCCGGTTACGGCGGCCGCAGCGGCCGCACCCGACGGCTGGCACCCGGTCGGCAAGCTTCCCATCGCGTTCGTGCTGGCAGGCGGCGCGGAGCCGCCCATGCAGGCCCTTCGCCGGCTGCGCGTGCGCGACGCCGACAAGCCATATTGGACGCAGCAGCCGATCATGGCGTTCTCGCCGGCGGCCGACAAGCCGCAGAACTACCAGAACGCTGGCGCCAATCCCGTCAAACTCGCGGGCCGCACCATCCCGGGTGAATGGCTCGAATGCCAGGCACTCGCCTTCGCCCAAGGCGGCAGCGAACGCATCCGCGTGCCCGTGGCCGACGGATCCGGGCTGGTGATTCGCAAGCGCTTCTTCCTCGACGCCGCCGGGCAGGCCGCCGAGCTGAGCGTGAACGGCAAGCCGCTCGGCACATGGGACATGGCCCGCTCCGTCGCCGAGCTTTCCCAGGGCTTCCGCGAATCGATCTTCGTGGTAGATGCCGCATCCATCGGGGCGACCGCGACGGTCGCGGCACGCGAGGCCGACATCGAGCTGAAATACGCCGGCCCGGCCAACACCGCCGGCTGGTGCATTTTCGAGTACCGCGGCGGCGATTTCCCGCTCAGCGCCGTGGGGGCCATTCACGCCGACCAGAACCTGGCCTTCCCGCGGTACGCCCGGAACGTCGTCGGCGAGCCGCTCGCCATCGGCGAACGCACCTTCGATAACGGCATCGGCACCTGGGCCAGGAGCCTCGTCGAAATCCCGCTCAACGGGCAGTTCAGCCGGTTCAGCGCGAGCGTCGGCGTTGATGCCGCCACCGATGGGAAAGGCTCCGTTGAGTTTCGCGTGCTCGCCGACGGCAAGGAGCTGTGGACGTCGAAGGTGATGTCGGGGCTCGACGCGCCCCGCGATGTGAACGTGGACGTGAAGGATGTGAAACGCCTGCGGCTGATGGTCACCGACGGCGGCGATGGAAACGACCTTGACGCGGCGGACTGGTGCGACCCTGTGCTGATCCGGTGAGTCTGTTCACGTTCACCTGCCCGCCTTGCGCACGAGCTTCGCCACGGTATCGACCGCGGAGTCGAGGCCATCGACGTCGCTGAACCCGATCACGAGCGTGGTCGGCAGCGGCTCCTCGTCGGGCCGATCCTTGCCGGCCGGGAAGGTGCAGAGTACCTGCGAGATCTTGCCGTAGGGCCGCACGAGGCACACGGCCGATCTGCCGGGACCGGGGAAGCTGAGGCTGGTCATGATGGGCAGCCGGGCGGTGTGGCCGTCGCGGCGCACGCCGAACACCTGCGTGGTCATGATCTTCTCGCGCTGCGAGTCGGGCCCGCGGCCCGTCACGTTGCCGTAGGCGGCCACGTTGTAGCTGAGGTCGCGGTTGCCCAGGATGATGTCCGGCTGTTCCAGCCAGACGATCAGGAATGAGTGAGCAAGGAGCGTAAACGCTGTAGAATGAACAAGGACGGGTTTTGGGCGAGGGACAATGGCGGCAATGCCCAGCTCATTCTCTTTCGGCCTGACCCCGGAGGCGACGCCCGAGTGGCGGCGCGCAAAGCGCGCTGTCACTCGGCGCTTCCACCGGATTGTTGGCCGTCGGCCATTGTTCTTTGCTTTCCGTTCGCGATAACCCTCCACTGTCTTACGTCAGGATCCCAGACCAATTGATCCCCGACTTCGTCATACCACTTTCGGTAGACAAGCCAATAGGAGCAACTGTATTTGTCATACGGGTCAGGTGCGATGGGTCTTGGCTGGATGTCATCCGAAACAGAGAAGTTCACTGTGGTCAGTGCCTCAGTGCGGCAGTCGGAGTTGGCTTCGTTGAGGCAGTCAATGAGGCTCTGAAGCGGCCTCCCTGCGCCCGGATGAAGCCAAGGCCTGGGACGCCAGCCGTTGCGTGTTGCGGTCACTGCTGTTGCTCACTAATTCGGCGAGGAGTTCAATATGAGCAGCAGGCACTGACTCCTGAGGGCACTGGGCAATACGCTGACCAAGCAGTCGGATCAGGGCTGACGTCTCCGTCTTGCTCGCCTTGGGGGTCTGCCATAGTGATCTACAGACAATCTCGAGGTTATCGGCAAGTAGCAGCTTCTGCTCGGCCTCGACCCTCACTCGCTGCTGGCCCTGCGAGTCGGTGCACTGTCGGACCCACGCCACAAGCTGATCTTCCGTTGAGACGGAGGTCTGCAGGCGCCCGACCCGGCAGACTGTGACTCCGAGCACCTAACCCAGCCCAGCGGCCAAGGAACGCAACGAATCGTGAACTAGTCACCGCTTGACTCTCAGTCTTGTTCTTCCTTTTCCGTCGTCTGCTGCAATACTTTCTTCGCGCCCAGCTCGACCATGCTGGCGTTGCTGTTGGTCCAGAAGGTACCGTCGCCGCTGTATCGGTATTCTATATCGATATCCTCCGGGAGGCTCTCGGCGAAGGTTGCGAGGTTGTACTGTTCGGCACCCCCGTAGGCGTGGATCAGGAGTTCCAGGCGGGTGGCCTCGGCCCTTTTCTTAGCTTCGATGACGTCGGCTTCAGCCTGGCCGAGGGTCCTCACGATCTGCGCGTCGATCTCGGCGGTGCTCTTCTTGAGGCCGGCGACGGTGCGGTCGGCTCCCGCCCTGATCTCGGCGGCCCGTTTCACGCCCAGCTCGCGCTCTTCCTGGACGAGCGCCTGAGTTTCGGCGTTGAAATCCTTGATGGCAATGTCGACCATGCGCTCAGCTTTTTCGAGCTGTGCGGCGACGGTGTCGCGCTCCTGCTCGAACTTGAGGGTGATTTTCTCTTCCTCGGCTATCATCCGGGCCTGAATGGTGGCTTTGATGTCTTCGTCTGGGTGGAACCCGCGCACAAGTGCGATGAGGAAGTTTATTCCCTTTTCCTCGCCCATTTCCTTGAGGGCCTCGGTCGCCTCCTGCTGGAATCTTTCGCGTGTGGTTCCCTCAATAAACTGCTGGGTGGTGAGGTTTGACCCGGCGTTTTTGCAGATACTGAGAACCTGCGGTTCGATGACTTTCGACTCCACCATTCCCACGGTCCCGTATTTGCGGATGATGCGCGGCGCGTTTTCGGGAAAGATGCCCCAGACCACTGTGAAGTCGAGGTGCATCTGCTTGCCGTCGGCTAAGGGGAACGATACCCCGGAGCCTTCCACGATGTGCTGGACTGTTGTGCCTTCGATATTGACGTTCTCGTATTCGGTTGCGATGTCCCACACACGGTAGCCCACTTCCACGCGATCGACCCTGATCTTTTCCGGATTGATGTTGTAGTACCCGGAGGTGAGGACGGTGTCGAGTACGCCCTTGCCTTTACCTTCGCGGAGCGTTTGCACGCCCACATAGCCCGGGGGGATGATGGTTGCTTTTGTGAGCTGTAGCTTGCCGGGGGACGCTTCGATGATCTTCTGGCCGAATCTGTTGATCCGCCAGGCGCCGGGGGTGAGCACAGCTTCCTGCAGGCCTTTCTCGTCGGGGCCGGCCAGAAAACGGCCGGGCGGCAGGTCTTTGCCGATGTTGTTCTTGACGAGGAGAATCTCGCCTGCCGGGATGAGAACGTCTCTGACCTCTTCGACGTCGTAGGTCCATGGATTGAGATCCAGATAGCGGCCCGGCCCGCGAAGCTGCTCCATCACCCCTTTTTCGCCTTTCTCAGCATATTGGCCTGTGGGCGCGTCCTTGCCGGTCTTTCGAGACACTTGCAGGGAATAGCCGTAGGGGCACCATTTGTAGCAGAATATCCAATTCCACACGAACATTCCGACGAAGATGAGGATTACGATCGCGGGTATCGCGAGAACGATTTTCATTTTCATATTCTATCTCCAGTCCTGGATCGTGGTTTTGATTTCGCATCAACGCACGTAGGCGAGGCTTGGTCTGCGCCCCACCGTTCCTCATTTCTCAGCTTTCGAGGCTTCTTCGTCCTCATCGTCGAGCGATGCAAACCGTTCGAACAGACTCGCAAACGGGCCCTCTGTATTGGAGAGGATTCTGTGTATGCCCGGCGAGAGCTTCTTGATGAACTGGTATTCCGCGTACTTGTCGCCGGTCTCGAATGCCGTGACCTTGGCTTTCACGGCCTCGGCCTCAGCTTGGTTTTTCATCACGGTTACGGCGGCTTCGGCCGTTCCGGCCTCCCGCACTTGAGCGGCTTTGTCCTTTGCCGCCTCCAGCATGATTTCGGCCACGGCCAGGTCCTTCTCGGCCTTGGTCACCTCGACGGCCCTGTACTGCTCGCCGGCCCTGACTTCCGTGGCGACCATTTCGCGGATTCCGCCGCGCTGCATCTCGCGGTCCTTGCTACGCTCCTGTATGACCTTCGCCAGGCGGCCGCCTTCCCGGATGGGCTCGCCGTTATCGTCCAGCTTGGGCGTACCGCCCTCGATGATCGGTTTGCCGCGCTCATCGAGCACCGGTTTGCCGTCCTCGTCCAGCTTGGGCGTGCCGCCTTCCATGGCAATGGTGCCGATCTGGGTCTCTATCTCCTTCTCATACTGGTCAATCTCTCGCCTCGAGATTTCGCGCCTGCCGTACTGCTGGCGGATCACGGGGGGCGGCTCGGTGGCGCGGATCACGAAGGACCTTATCAGTACGCCCTCGGCCGCGCACGATTCCCGCAGCCGGCGCTCAACTTCGTTTTGGACCTTGATGCGCGTGTCGCCCCTTATGTAGTCTACTGCGCGGTGCTGCCCGCCGATGGTCCTGAAGTACGACCGCGCGAAAGGCAGGATCAACTTGCGCTGGATGTTGTCTATCCCGCCCGATTTCTTCAGGTCCTGGTCATCCACGTATTTCACGAACAGCTCCGGCAGCTTTTCGATGTCGGGCGCCCATTCGATGACGCCCTCAACCTTGATGCCGAAACCGTACTTGGAGAGAAACGTGACGCCATACTCGTCCCTCATCTCGAACTTCTGGGAGCGGACGTCGATGGCCGTGACCATGTGAACGTGCCTGTTCGAGTACTGCGGGTGAGTTCCTGGCGGGAGCAACTGGGGCTGGGTGCCACGCTCGCCTTCCTTTACTACAAACTCATTGGGGTTTTCCGGCCAATCGCCCACCTTGAGCGTTACCACACCCATGAAACCGGGCTCGATTTTCACCATGGGAACCTCTTCCACGTCGAAGGCCCAGAGGTTGATGTAGTACCGCCCAGGTGTCAGCGGCTCGGCCAGAATGCCCTTTTCATCCTTATCCCTGGCGATAACGTCTCCCAGCGGGAGCGGCTTGCCGTACTTGCGGATCAGGATCCCCACTTCCGCCTGATCTATGACAGTCGCCTTGATCGGCTTGGGCCACGACCAGTAATAGGGGTTGCGGAAGTGCCGCCCTTCGCGCAGGATCTCTAACTGCGGACCGCTGAACTCCGGGTCCGGCGCCAGGATCATGTCGTTGGTCAGGTTCTTGCCGGTCTTGTGCAACAGCGGCACAAACTCGCCCTTGTCGACCTGTATCCTGCAGAAAGACCAAAAGTAAACGGCTACGACAAACACAATAGCAGCGATGGCGGCCACCACGGTCTTCGCAATAGAGCCCGAGTCGAAGCCATACCCGTTGCCCCTGTCGCCGCTTCCCGCATCATAACGATCAATCATGTCTTTTCCTCCTGAAACCAAATGAAAACGTCGAGCTACCTGCGGCGCTCGCCCTGCAGTCAGTAAGGGTGATCGGCTGCCCGGGACAGATCCTTTGCGTTCGGCAGCCGCCGCAGCCCCGTCTGATACACCCCACGGGCGATGAAACGCGCGCACATGATACAACATTCCCCTTCGGAAGTCAAGCATAACCCGAAGGAATTGGCCCTGCGCGGGTACATCGTGACCCACCCCCTGCATCGCTGAGGTGCAGCGGTGACAAATCAGGAAAGAGATTGCGTGAGGCCTTGCGGCCGTTCATTCCGAGCACTTGCTCTGCAACCTGTTCCGAACGTAGATCAGGTCGAGAATGTTGACCGCGCAATCGTCATTGTAATCACCCGGCAGCCGCCAGCCGTATTGGGCAAGTACCGTGTGCCGGTCGCCCATCGTCACCTCCAGTTCATTGAACGGACTGCCTTCGCTCAGAATGACCGGCACGTTGTCCACCACCCAGAACTCGAAGTAGTACGTCTTCCCGCCGATGCCGAACGAGTTTCCCATCCGGTGGCCCACGCCGGCCGTGCCGAAGCCGATTCGCGGGGCGTTGCGGGTGATCCGCGCTTCCTTTCCGAAGGCCTTGCGAATCGCCTCCGCCAGCTTCCGGGCCGCCGGCATGAACGTGGGCTGCTCGGCGCTGATCGAGATGCCCTCCGGCCCGCGCTCCGCCAGGAACTCGATGATCTGCTTTTCGCCGATGACGACGTGCTCGCGCGGCTTCTCCCTGCCGGCTGCAATCTTCTTCACGGCCTCGCACACCTGTTCGTCGCTCAGCCCGCCGTGCACGCGGTTGCCCTCGTACAGGCGGATCACGCCATCGGTGGACAACGCCAGCATGCGCGCCATCGACGGTTCGATCATCGTCTGCAGCGTCAGCGAGCCGCCCTTCTTCTCGAACGGCACCGCACAACCCAGCGAGATATCGTAGATGCCGGTCACGTCGCCGCGGTCCACCTGGATGGCGAGTTGCTTGCTGCTCATTTCGAGCTCAAGCGTGCCGGGTGCAGGCCGTAGGCGCCCTCGCGGTTGAACACTTCCATGTACGTGTTGGTGTTATCGGGGCCGCGCCGGAAGATCAATTCCACCGAGCGCGGCGGCGTGGCACGGTACCAGAAGTAGTCGCGGTAGCGCTGCGTGCTGCGCGGCCAGGTGCCTTCCGCGTAGGCGGCGTCGTACGTTGACGATCGCGGGCATTCTTCGTCGGTGACCCTGCCTTCGTTGTTGAACCGCACCTTCTGCAACAGCATCTCCACCCACCGGAAGATCCCCTGCTGGAAAACCGAGCCTTGCGGCGCGTGCGGCCAGTTGCTGCCGTAGTGCAGCCAGTAGACCAGCGACAGGAACGACTCGCGACCGACGGGGTACCCGATGGCGACGGCCTGCCCCTTGCCGAATGTGTTGCGAACGACGGCCGGCTTGCCGTCGCCGCTGTAGACTTCGAGCACCTCGGCGCCGTCCCGCGGCTTGAACGTGCAGAACAGTGTTTGCATGGTGTCGGCGGCGGTGTCGCGGTAGCGCTTGTCCGGCTGCCACACACCTTCCGGGCCGTCCTTGCGGGGCGAGGTGAGGGGCGAGTGCGCCACCGTCGCGCGCCCGATGAACGACTCGAAGTCCGCCCCGAGCACGTCGGCGAGCTGGCCCGGCATGCGGGCGTCCATGTTCTCGTCGTGGATCGCCGCGGCGCTCGTGGCGATGAGGATGCCGCCGTTCGACACGAACTGCCGGATCTTCTCCGCCACGTCTGCCGGCAGCGCCTGCACGGCCGGCATCACCAGCATCTGGCAGGCACTCAATCCGCCCGCGCGGATCTGCTCCTCGGTGAGCATGTCCTGGCTGAGGCCGATCGAATCAAGAATCCGGCCCCAGCCGATGCAGCCGATCTTGTTGTAGTTTGCCGGGCCAACGTTGAAGCCGTACGTGCCGCCCACATAGTCGCTGATGAACGACTGGAACTTGCCGGACGTATCGGACAGCAGCAATGCGACCTGCGGCGCCGGCCGGGTGTTGAGCATCTCGGGGGCCATGCCCTGCGCGCGCTCGTGGAACCGGCGCCAGCCCAGCAGCGAGCTGAATTCCCACCGGAGATCGTAGTAGAACACCTGCTCGCCCCAGATGAACCCGCGCACCTGCGGCAGCGAGAACAGCGTGAGCGTGTCGTGAGCGTAGCCGCTCATGGCGTACTGCGAGTATGCATCGCCCGCGCCCGCGTGGGTGAACGCAATCGAGTAATGGCTCGGCGAGTAGGCACGGCGCAGGTTGTCCCAGATGTTCTCCAGCGAGAAGCCGAGCGGGATCAGCCCCAGCTCGCGGATCAGCCGCTCGTTGTTGCGGCCGGTCATCGCTTCGTTGGCCTCGGCCACTTCCGATGAGAACGAGCACAGGGGCAGGCCGCGGTCGATCTCGCGCAGCGCCTGCACCTGCGGGCGCAGATAGTCGATATACTCCTGCTCGCGCCAGCGAACGAGGTCGATCATCATTCGCTTCTGGCCGGGATCGGCGGTGCCGGCGGTCTGGAGTTTTTCGGGGATGATCGCGCCCGACGCGTCGAACTGTGCGCCCCAGCGTGCCCGCGGGTCGATCTTGTTTTCCGCCAGCCATCGGCGGAACCGGGCCGTCGCCTGCTCGCCTGCGCACCACGGCAGGGTGGAATCAAGCTCCACAGCCAGGATTCGCACGCCGGCGTCGCGCAGCCGCCGCACGAGCGCCTGGGCGTACCGGCCAAACGCCTCCGCCACCTCGCCGTCGAACATGTTCATCGGGGTGCGCTCCGGCTTTGCCGACACCTGGCTGAACGCGAAGGCGTCGCCCCGCCGCCGGTTCTCGGTGATCGGCTTGCCGTCCGGCCCCACGAGGACGGCGCGGTCCCCGATCCGCTGCCGCAGCCAGTCGGACGGGCTGTCGGAGAACGACAGCAGGGGCAGGATCAGCCCGAGATCGTGCTGCACGACCATGCTGGCGGCTTCGTCGATCTTCGACCAGTCGTACTTCCCCGGCTCGGTCTCGACGACCGACCAGTCGAACAGGTCGGCGTCGTACGGGCGGATGAAGCTGACGCCGGCCTCCTGCGCCTGCTTCAGCAGCCAGTCGGGCGGGTATCCGTGCAGGTTCAGCACGTGAAGGTAAGCCTGGGGGCGGATGGCGATGCACCAGCCGAGCTCGAAGCCGTCGCCCACGGCGTTGCGGATGGACGGCGGCACGTCGGGATAACTGGCCGCGGGCAGCGTCTGCAGCCGGAACGGCGCCTTGGCGGCCGCCGCTTCGTTCACGGCGGAAATCGCGTCCTTCAGCATACGCCGCGTCTTCTCGTAGAATACCGCGGTGCGGGCCGCCGCCTCCGGGATGAACCCGCGGAACGCATCCAGCTCCTCTTGCAGGTTCGGGTGCTCCTTCGCACTCGAATACGAATGCAGGGAAGCGGATGTCACGTCCATCGTGTAGAGGTAATCGAACAGCCACGTGCCTTCGAGGTGGACGTCCTCCGCGATGGCTTCCGGCTGTCGAGTGCGAAGCCTCGGCCGTAGGTGAAGACGGTCTTCAGATCCTGTGCGTTCTTGACGGCCCGCATGGCGAGCGTGCGGCACTGGTCAAACTGCTCGAGCGCGCGGGACACCTCAGGCCGCAGGTCATCGGCGCCGGCCGAGGAACCGCCGGCCATCATCATCAGCGCGATCGCCGGAAGCACGAACCCGAAATGCACGGTGCGTTTCATCCCGTTCCCCTGAGGCGGACAAGCCGCAGCCAAGAAAGAATGCCACGAAGATACGAAGGAAACGCACGAAGAAGACGAATGATGGGATGAAGAGAACGATGAAGGATGAACGATGAACGGACGACACCGAGCGGATGGCTGGCTTCTTCCGTTCATCGTTCATCGTTCATCGTTTATCCTTCAGCTCGGGTGCAGGCTTTTCGGCCTTCTTCGTGCCCGGCGTGATGATCAGCACGACCGGCGTGCCTTTCGGTGGGGCCGTCTTCTTGTTCACGATGTAAACCGTGTCGTCGCCGCCGCTGGCCAGCGGATTGTCGATCACCGACAGCGGGTCGTGGAAGACGGTGACGATGGATTTGTCCCGGTTGGCCATGTAGTAGTCGTTGCCTTGGTCGTCCTTGGCGAACTTGGAGCCGATGAACACCCACTCGATGTGCTCCATCGACGTGTTCTTCTTCGTGTCGAACATCAGGTCTTCGGCGCGCTTGCGGATGGTCTTGCCGTTTTCCTCCCACTGCACTTCGATGATGACGGGATCGCCGAAGGGGATGGCGGGATCGCCCTGGTATTCGGGCCCGCCGCCGGGCTTGAGACCCAGGAGCAGCAGAGAGAGGTGCAACTGCCATGCTTCGCCGCGGATGGCGACCAGGCTTTCGTATTCCTTGCCGCCCTCGGCGCAGGCAAACAGCTCCAACTGGCCTTCGTCCAGGCAGATTTTGCCGTCCACCTCGATGGTCTTCTTTTCCTTGTCGAGGCGGATGGCCTTCGGGTCGGGCTTGTTCTGCTTGTCGAGTGCGGCAGCGGGGTCGGCGCTGGCGGGATCGGCTTTCGTGGCCTGATCCGTGCCGCTGCCGGGCTCCTCGCCGGCAACAGCCGTGAAGCTCAACACCAAGCAGACGAGCAGTGCCGCGATGAGAGCAGGTGTGGAAAGCAGTAGCAGCCCGTGTAGGGGCGGACTTCCGACAATCGAGTCTTCGAGATTGGCGGAATCGTCCGCCCATCTGGATGCCTTATGGGGCTGGCGGTCAACAAAGCCTTCGCACGGTCG
>Ga0307378_10011726_pt1 | contig 11270 bp, 7 predicted proteins | sample UN1MG_FD_202238 | JGI IMG/M metagenome (GOLD analysis project Ga0307378, IMG submission 202238) | Soil microbial communities from Risofladan, Vaasa, Finland - UN-1 | ecosystem: Environmental > Terrestrial > Soil > Coastal area > Acid sulfate soil | place: Finland: Risofladan, Vaasa | collected...
CCGATTTAGCTGGATTGCCTGTACCGCTATCTGCAAAGAGGGCTGAATACTGCTGTTCAATCCCTTGCCAGGGAATTTGTTTTGAAAGAATGATCCAGCGATTGTCACTTCTGAGCTTGCCGCCGAAAGGCAGATAGAAGTCCTCAAACTCTAACTGATAAGGATTGTTTGTGCGATACATTTGCGACCTCCATGTGCAAGCATTTTGGGTGTTTTTCTATAATTCCCCTTCACTTGCAATACTATAAGGCATATGTATCGCATTGTAAATATTGAACTTAAATTCTACTCAGCAAGCCCTAATTATTGGCGCAGCGAGTCTGTAAACCCTTGATTTACAGTGATTTATCAACATGGCCTGCATTCAGCGGCGAAAAAGCACCTGCGGTTTTGCAGCCGGGGTCGTTTTTTTTGCGAATTTTTCAAAAAAATAAAAAAACAATCAACATTTATAGTGTGTATATCGCCTTGTATTATAAGAACAGGCGCATCGATTTTGGACAAAACGTTTATTAAATGGCTCGTTACCTGATGAGGTAGGGCGTTATGATGCGCGGAATGAGAGGATTTACGCGTTCGGGAATGCGGGTTCCCAATCACCAAAGCACCGGACTCCGCCCCGGGTCCGATGGAGGAAATTTTTCTAACCCCACAGCCTTCACCTCGTCAGGAAAAAGTACCACCAATCGAGAAAATTCATCTTTTCTAACGGGGTTCACGCTGATAGAGCTTTTGGTTGTGATTTCGATAATAGCGCTGTTGATAGCGCTGATTATTCCATCTCTTCGGAGCGCGCGCGAGCAAGGTCATCGTGCGGTCTGTCTCAGCAATCTCAAACAGCTTACCTTAGCGTGGATTGCCTATACAGTGGAGAACGACGGTAAGATCGTCTTAGGCAGCTCCTTCACGACGTGGAGCGGACCTAAAGACCAGAGTACAGGGCGGTGGAGCGGACCTAAAGACCCGAGTACAGGGCGCATGATCGTGATTGCAAGAGGGTGGCTGGGCCGGGCCTTTCTTTATCCTGAGAGCCGGTCAGCCGTGATTGCGGATCCTAATAAAGGCGCGCTTTGGCCCTGGATTAAGGATGTCGATATCTACCGCTGCCCCCGAGGTCTAAAGGGTCACTTGGCCACATACTCAACAGTCGTAGCCGCACGCGGCGAACTCGTAGAAGGAACGTATTATACGGAGTACACGGACGGAACGAGTCTTACGGCAATCGGCAAACGCGTTGGCCGTACTGTACTGCGGCTGACCAAACTGACGGACATCGTAAGCCCCGGTGCGGGCCAGCGCGCGGTCTTTATCGACAAGGGCTACACACCGGTTGGCAATGATTTCTATGTTTTTTATCTTTATCCCAAGTGGAAGTCTCATAGTCCCCCACCGAAACACCATGGCGGCGGTGTGACGCTCTCGATGGCGGACGGACACGCCGAGTACTGGAAATGGAAGGGCCGCGAGACTGTAAACATACCTCTTGTACGGCTACCTTACCGTGATAGTCCCAATATGTTCTATGAAGTGATAGACGGACCGGCGGTGCCGGGATGGAAAGGCTACGAGCCGCAGACCGAAGACGGTTTGTATGACCTGCAGAGGCTGCAAAAGGCAACCTGGGGCAGGTTAGGGTATCCGACAAAACAATCGCCATGATACGGAAAAAGAATATGACGTGGCCGTTGCCTCAAAAGGTAGGCACTATGATGCGCGGAACAAGAGGATTTACGCGTTCGGGAATACGGGTTCCCAATCAGCAAAGCACCGGACTCCGCACCGGGTCCGTTGGAGGAGATCTTTCTAACCCCACAGCCTTCACACCGCTAAAAAAAGGAATTCCAAATCGTAAAAAGGGAAGGTTTCTTCGAAAGGTGTCCGCAGGACTATCGGCCTTCACACTCATAGAGCTTTTAGTGGTTATTTCCATTATAGCGCTGCTGATAGCGCTGATCATTCCAGCTCTTCGGAGCGCGCGCGAGCAAGGTCATCGTACGGTCTGTCTCAGCAATCTCAAGCAGCTCACCTTAGCATGGAACCTCTATGCTTATGACAACGACGAGAACCTTGTCAATGGCAGGGCGACGCGGAGCCCTCCCCGGGGCCCATGGGGGCCCCCCTGGGTGGATGTGTCAAGCTTCTCGACACACGACCTTAACGATGCGAGCAGTCGCCATCACAACGGCGCGTTGTGGGCCTACCTAAAAGATGAAGGCGTCTATCGCTGCCCCAGGAGCCGCCTTGACCGTCCCGTCACGTACGCAATTGTTTGTGCAGCCAACGGCGAGAGTCCTGATGAGACACGTCAGAGCATCTTCAGGAGCAAACGCATCGGCAGCACAGTATTATGGATTAGGAAGCTTACGGATATTGTCAGCCCATCCGCGGCACAACGTTCGATCTTTGTGGACTATGGCAACAGCCCCGCGATTGGAGATGCTTTTCAGGTTCATTACGCTCATCCTGGTTGGGCTTTAGGTGGCGGTATTCCTTTTGTTCACCACGACCAGGGTATGACGCTCTCCATGGCTGATGGGCATGTGGAGTACTGGAAATGGAGAGGTGCCGAAACCATGGACATGATACGTGCCACATTGCCCAGCGGTAGCTTCACGGATGGAAGATTTGAACCGCGGACAGCGGACGGCTTGCATGACCTGCAGAGGCTGCAAAAGGCAACCTGGGGCAGATTAGGGTATTCAACAGGGCAATCGCCCTGATACGGAAAATGAATATACTGCGGTCAATATAAATTGGCCTTAGAGATAATAGCGCGGAAAAACAACTTCGAACGTTGGCGCTGAAGGGAACCTCTAAAAATTCATTTTTACTGCGAACGGCTGCAATCTCCACCAGCGGCGTTGTCAGGCCAAACTTTGTCCTCGACATAGCTTAGGCTATGCCTGCGGCGATTTTGACCTTCCGCCTTGCCGGAGAAAATTTCGCTCGTTCTCATGACAAAAGCAATTTTTAGAGGCCCCCTTGTAAAATTACGAGATATTATGATTTTAATAGAATTAGAGATTAACGGGGATTTTGGTTGAAAAAGTGGGTGAATATTTATGTTTTTTTTCACGTTTTCTTGATAATAGATGTTATAATATCTTTCGGTGCAGCGAGTTTGCAAACCCCTGATTTACAGTGATTTATCAACATGGCCTGCATTCAGCGGCGAAAAAGCACCTGTGGTTTTGCGGCCGGGATTGTTTTTTTTTGCGAATTTTTCAAAAAAATAAAAAAAACAATCAACATTTATAGTGTGTATATCGCCTTGTATTATAAGAGCAGGCGCATCTGTTTTGGACAAGAAATTCGATAAGTGGCCGTTGCCTCAATAAGGTAGGGCAATATGATGCGTGCAACGAGAGGATTTACGCGTTTGGGAATGCGGGTTCCCAATCACCGAAGCACCGGACTCCGCCCCGGGTTCGTTGGAGGGAGTGTTTCTAACCCCACAGCCGCTGCCCCGTCAGGAAAAAGAATTACCAATCGGGAAACTGCATCTTTTCTAACGGGGTTCACACTCATAGAGCTTTTGGTTGTGATTTCCATTATAGCGATCTTGATAGCGATATTGCTTCCCGTACTGCGAGGTGCCAGAGAGCTCGGCGAGCGGGCGGTCTGTCTTAGCAATCTCAAACAGCTTACCTTAGCGTGGATTGCCTATGCCGAAGAACACGATAGTATGCTCGTTTTAGGTAAACCCTTTGGTTATCGGGTAAAAAATTATGAAGGAAGTGGAAAAAAAACGCTCAGTCTGAAAGGCTGGGCGGGCTGGGACTTTTCTCCTATCCAGCCACCCTGGATAACTGGCCCCGACAAGGGCGCTCTGTGGCCATGGATTCGGGACGTGAAGGTCTACCGCTGCCCCCGGGGCCGCCCCGGCCATGCACTCACGTACGACAACGTAGTCGCCGCAAACGGCCACAACGTGGAAGGAACGTATATGGAGGGCACCGGTGGCTCGGACATGACAGAATCCGGAATACGCGTAGGACGTACAGTGCTGAAGCTAACTAAACTGACGGACATCGTAAGCCCCGGTGCGGGCCAGCGTGCGGTCTTTATCGACAGGGGCGGGGCTTCGGGAAGTTACGGTTTCTATGTTCATTATCTTTATCCTAATTGGAGTTTGGCCAATCCCCCTCCGATACACCATAGCGACGGTACGACGCTCTCGATGGCGGATGGACACGCCGAATACTGGAAATGGAAGGGCCGCGAGACGGTGCAAATGCCCCGCAAGCTGGTACTTGCTGATGGTGGTCTATTCATGGATGTGATAGACGAACCGGCGGGACAGGCGGTGCCGGGATGGAAAGGCTACGAGCCGCTGACTGAGGATGGATTATATGACCTGCAAAGGCTGCAAAAGGCATCCTGGGGCAGGTTAGGGTATCCGACAGGGCACTCGCCCTAATACAGAAAATGAATATGATGCGGCCGTTGCCTCAAAAGGTAGGGCACTATGATGCGTGGAACGAGAGGATTTACGCGTTTGGGAATGCGGGTTCCCAATCACCGAAGCGCCGGACTCCGGCCCGGGTAATTTTTACCTGCCACGAAAAGCTCTGCATTGACCGCATCCTGAGTTTCGGCTGAATTTTACGTTTATCAGTAAAGAAAACTAAAAAAAACGTCAAGTTTGGTGATTTCGTTGAACTTACTATATAGAGTAGAGGCTGATTTTTAAATAAAGAGCTATTACTGAAACTTCTGTTTGGAAGAACATTCTTTGATAAAGGATGGAAACTGTAATGCGCACAAGGAAAGCTTTTACGCTCATAGAGCTTTTGGTTGTTATTTCCATTATAGCATTAATGATAGCGCTGCTGATTCCGGTGCTGGGTGCTGCGAAGGAACGAGGCCAGCGTACGGTTTGTCTGAGCAATCTTAAGCAGCTTACCTTAGCGTGGGTCGCCTTTGCAGAGGAGAACGACAGTAATATTGTATTAGGCAGCGCGCATTTATGGAGCGGACATGACGACCCGAGTACAGGGGAGATGATAGTGATTACCAGAGGCTGGCTTGGGCGAGCCTTTCTCCCTCGCAACAGCCGGGACCGTGCAGTTATGTTGGCGCACGAAGACAAGGGCGCCCTGTGGCCCTGGATTAAGGATGTGGATATTTACCGCTGTCCCCGAGGCTTAAAGGGTCATGCAGCGACATACTCCACGGTCGTATCGACACGCGGAAGCCTTGTGGAAGGGACGTATTATACAGAGTTCGTGGATGGCACGAGTCTTAATGCAATCGGCAAACGCGTTGGGCGTACAGTACTGCGTCTGACCAAACTTACAGACATCGTAAGTCCCGGTGCTGGCCAGCGTGCAGTCTTCATTGATCAGCGCCAGACGCCGGCCGGCAATGACTTCTACGTTCACTATCTTTACCCGAGGTGGAAATGGCACAGCCCTCCACCAATTCACCATGGCGGCGGCATGACGCTGTCGATGGCGGACGGACACGCTGAGTATTGGAAGTGGAAAGGCCGTGAGACATTGAATTTTCCTCGTAAGCTTATGCCTATGGACAACCTGTTCTGTGAAGTGCTGGAACCGCCGCCATTTCCGGGGGTGATATTACACGAGCCGCAAACCGAGGACGGCTTATATGACCTGCAGAGGCTGCAAAGGGCGACATGGGGCAGATTGGGCTATAAGGGGAAGTAGGAGAACAAGATATGGCTGCTTTGAAGACGAGTTTCAGATTGTTGGGATTCGGCGAACAAAACGGCAAATCTCCGATGACGTTGTTTGTATTGCTCGCCGTCTGTTTGTTAGGCCGAGTGAGCGGGGTAGAATTTGGAGGCGGTACGGGCATACCTGATGATCCGTATCTGATTTACACAGCCGAGCAGTTGAACGAGATTGGCGCTGATACTGAGAACCTTAACAAGCATTTCAAACTGATGAAAGATATTGATCTGGGCGGTTATACGGGAGAAGATTTTAACATCATCGGAACTTCCTTTGGTAACAACTTCAGTGGAGTATTCGACGGCAACGGCAGGAGAATCCACAATTTTACCTACACGTCCGGAGAAAGAGACTACATAGGAGTTTTCGGTTGTGTTCGAGGAGAAAATGCACTGATCAAGAATTTGGGATTGATTGACGCCAATATCGATGCTGGGACAGGAGATAATGCGGGTTCGCTGGTTGGCCAGTTAGATAGAGGTGCCGCTGTCAGAGGTTGCTATGCGCGGGGCGGCAGTGTTTCGGGTAACAATGATGTCGGCGGCCTTGTAGGACACGTTTCGGAAGGAACAATCACCTACTGCTATTCGAGCGTCAGTGTTTCCGGCCGAAGCAATGTCGGCGGTCTGGTGGGGTGGAACTGGGACTTTACAATGCGGTTCGGAGTAAAATCCACTAATAAGATTTCAAATTGCTGTTCGGTAGGCAGTGTTTCGGGGAGGATCAGTGCCGGCGGACTGGTGGGATTCAATTGGGACGGCACGATCACCAATTGCTTTTCGAACGGCAATGTTTCTGGCAGTGACAGCGGCTGGCAAATCGGGGGCATGGTGGGCCGTAATAATGAGGGCATAATCATCAACTGCTATTCAACTGGCAACGTTTCAGGATTTCTTGAAGTTGGCGGCCTGATCGGAGGGAATCGGGATGGTACAATCATCGATTGCTATTCAACAGGCGGCGTTACAGGAACGCGTGAAGTTGGCGGGCTGGTCGGATCGAATTCCGAGGGTACAGTCAGCACTTCCTTCTGGGACCGACAGAGAAGCGGTCTAAACAATATGTGCGGAGAGCAAAGTACGGGAACAGGCTGTGATGACGGCAGCGGCAGGACTACAGCGCAAATGCAGACGGGGAGCACGTTTTTGGAGGCGGGCTGGGATTTCGTGAATGAGACCGCGAACGGGAACGAAGATGTCTGGAGCATCTGCGAGGGATTGAGTTATCCCAAATTAAACTGGCAATTTATCACGGGAGACTTTGACGGCGACTACAGGGTGAACTTCGTGGATTTCGCTTTCTTTGCCGAACGCTGGCTTTCGAGCGACAGCGGTTTTCTCGGGTGCCGCGGGGCCGATCTTACCAACGACGGCAAAGTCGGCTTGGATGATCTGAGAGAATTCTCCAGCAACTGGCTGGCCGAGGGCATCCCAAATTCGACGGCAGTCCTTTGCCTTACCATCGACGACTTTGAGTCTTACAACGATTTAGACCCAAGTGATCCCGAGAGCAATAGAATATTCGACGTGTGGTCGGACGGATACGACAACCTGCTGACAAACGGCTCTGTCGTGGGACACAACAATCCCCCTTACGCCGAACGAAATATTGTTTATGGCGGCGAGCAGTCGATGCCCTATTATTACAACGCCATTTTCAAGCTTGCAAAAGCAGAACTGAAGCTGAGCCCGCCGCAGAATTGGGCGGAGACAGGCGCCGAGGTGTTATCGCTCTGGTTCCATGGTGACTCGATCAACGGTGTTACTCCCATGAGTGTCGTCCTCAACGGCAGTGAAGCAGTCTATCACAATGATCCTGAGGCGACACGGATAAACACCTGGACGGAGTGGATTATCGAGCTGCAAGAGTTTATGGGTGTTGACCTCGCCAACGTTAGTTCTATCGCCATTTGTCTTGGTGACCAGAGCAATCTACAGGCCGGAGGTACCGGAAAGATGTTCTTCGACAACATCCGGCTGTACGGACCCAATTGAAAAACCAGAACAAGGCCGTTCGGGCCGTCCGTTTTGAGGGCGAATTATGCGGAAAGAAGCAGGCTTTACACTCATAGAGCTTTTAGTTGTTATTTCCATTATAATGCCCTGATACGGAAAACGAATATGACAGTAGTCAATATAAATTGGCCCGAGAGATAATAGCGCGGAAAAGCATTTGAAACGTTTGCGTGGAAGGACTGCGCCCACAAAGAGGGTCCAGCTTAGACGGGCTTGAGCGATTATCGTAACAAACGGACACCGCCGGACGGCGCCGGCGGTATTGAAAGGAGTCTTGAAATGCGGGATGAATATCATGTCCTTGTAATCTTACTAATCATATCACTGTTATCTGCAATCTCAGTCGGGGAGATGGGTTCCGCGGGGCCCGCCCTGACTGAGCAAACACTTCAGGCCATTCAAAACTGCATGACCCGCTCGCCCGCCCCCTGGCCGGATAAATGGATGCAGGAGTATTTAGAGACAATCCGAAAAGCAGTTGAGTCGCATCAGGATGCTACATATTACGATGTGCGGCTGGAGATTCTGCGCGAAGGATTTACACCCTGCTGGGAGGGGCTGACGAAAAAAAAGGACAGGCCTTTGTTCGAGGTGTATCGCTGCCGTATGCGGTGGTACGTCGAGCACCTTATGGGGACAGAGTTCCCCTCCGAGGACGAGAGACAGAAGCTGCGCAATCAATACACGGGTATATGGGATTATGCGGCATGCTCGTTAGTGGCGCAGTTTCCATTTCTCGATGCGAACGCGGTTCAGGCGGCAAAAACAGATGATTTAAGTATCTGCTATCGCAAGATCGATGCGCCGCTGTGCCCTGAAGAATCACCATCCATTACTAAGCAGGAACAAAGACCATTAGAACAGCAGGACAAAACCGCGAAAGGAGGTGGTGCCTATGAGGTAGATTATAAGTCACAGAAAAAGTCAACTTCTGTCCGGGATTTTCGAATATTTGCCACTTTGAAAACGTCTTACATAGTAAAGCTGAAACGTCAGCTCATAAATGCAATAAGGGCTTTCGATGAGCACTATTGAACCAAAAGATGATGGGGCGCCTAACGGCAAGGACAATGGAGCGACCAGCTCTTTCAATGTCTCCGGAGCAGAACCAATCGGGCAGATCGGTTCCTACAAGCTGCTAAGCATTCTCGGCGAGGGTGGTTTCTCCATCGTTTATTTAGCAGAACAAGATAAGCCCGTAAGACGGCGAGTAGCTCTGAAAGTCATCAAGCCGGGTATGGACACCAAGCAAGTGATCGCCCGCTTCGAGGCCGAGCGCCAGACCCTGGCTTTGCTTGAGCACCCGAATATCGCTCCGGTCTTCGACGCCGGTACAACCGAGGCGGGTTTGCCTTATTTCGTCATGGAAAACGTCAAGGGCGTTTCCATTATCAAGCATTGCGACGGGAATAAGCTGACGGTCGAGGAGCGGCTGCAACTGTTCCTGCAAGCCTGTGAAGGTATTCAATACGCCCATCAGAAGGGTATCATTCACCGCGATGTTAAGCCGTCCAACATTTTAGTTTCCGTGCAAGGTGAAAAACCGGTCCTTAAGATTATTGACTTCGGGGTCGCCAAAGCCATCACGCAGTCATTAACCGACCGTACTCTTTACACCAAAGAAGGCCAGTTTATCGGTACTCCCGAGTACATGAGCCCCGAACAGGTAGAGATGGGTACGCAGGACATCGACACGCGTACCGACGTTTACTCGCTGGGTGTGCTGCTCTATGAACTGCTGACAGGTGCGATGCCTTTTGACACTCAGGTGCTTCGAGAAGGCGGCGTTGACTACATCCGCAAGGTTGTCCGCGAACAGGAACCCAAGAAACCGAGCACGCGTTTGACAAGCCTTGGTGATAAGGCGGCCAAGATTGCCGAAGAGCGCCGCACGGACGTCGTAAACCTTGCCAGACGTTTACGGAGGGAGCTTGAATGGATTCCTCTCAAAGCGATGCGTAAGGACCGTACACGCCGCTATCGATCGGCCTCCGAGCTTGCGGATGATATCAGGAATTACCTGAACGGTGTTCCACTGATTGCGGGGCCTGAATCGACGGCATATCGTCTCAAGAAGTTCGTTCGCCGGAACCGGGCGCTGGCGACCGGTTCTTTGGTGGTGCTGGCTGTTATGATTGCCGGGAGTATCATCTCAACGACCTTTGCTGTGAAGGCGGCACGTGCCCGCGCCGATGCCTTAGCAGCCCGCGATGAGGCGGAGCGACAGGCGAAGACTTCACAAGCAGTGAGCGACTTCCTGCGTGATGATCTTCTTGCATCGGTAGATCCTTATGTTACACAGGGCCGGGAAGTCACGGTCCGTTCGTTTCTTGATGTCGCATCGGAAGAACTCGAGGGCAAGTTCGAGCAGGAGCCGCTCGTTGAGGCCTCGATTCGGCATACCTTAGGTAACACATACCGGAACATCGGGGATTTCGGGCCAGCCGAGAAGCATCTTGAGCGTGCGTACAATATTCAGCGGGAGCAACTTGGCCAAGAGCATCCAGACACACTGGGAACAATGGAAGGCCTTGCCAGAGTATATTGGAGACAGGGCCGCTATGACAAGGCGCAGCAGATTTTTACCAAGACGGTTGAAGGCAGACGTAAAGTGCTCGGTGAGGAGCACCCGGACACTCTCTACTCTATGAACGACCTGGCCATGCTGTACTACTCTCAGGGTCGTTACCCAGAAGCGGAGTCCCTATACACAATGATGCTTCAGATCAGCCGTGCCCTTTTGGGCGATGATATCCGCACAGTGCTTTACATGGGCAATCTCGCCACGGTTTACAGGTCCCAAGGCCGGTACAGTGAGGCTGAGCCTCTGTACGTCAGGGCGATGGAACAATCGCAACGGCTGTTAGGTGAGGAGCACCCGGACACGTTGTACTGCATGAATGGTCTGGCTATGCTGTGGATCGACCAGGGCCGATACGAGGAGGCCGAGCCGCTCCTGCTCAAGGTGCTGGATATCGAGTATCTCGTACTGGGCGAGGAGCACTTAGACACACTTTATTCCTTGAACGGCCTGGCTGCACTCTACACTGCCCTGGGACGTTATGAGCAGGCCGAAGAACTCTTGATGAATGTATTAAAAATCGGGCAGCTTACGCTGGGCGAGGAGCATCCTACCACTTTAACCTCGGTTAACTGTCTGGGGCGGCTGTACTATCAGATGTCTCGTTATGGTGATTCGGAATTGTTACTGGTCAATGCCCTGCAGAGCAGACAGTTCGTGCTGGGTGACAATCACCCGGACACACTGGAAACCAAGAACGACCTGGCGGTGCTATGCAAAGAGCAAGCCCGATATGAAGAAGCAGAGACATTGCTACTCGCGGCGGTCGAAGGCCGACGCCTCAAACTCGGTGACATTCACCCACATACGTTAGAGTCATGGGACAATCTGATTAAACTCTACGAGGCCTGGAACAAGCCAGAAAAAGCTAACGAGTGGCGAGCAAAACTGTCTCCAGATGAAGACGTGGATGAATAAACTCACACTCAAGGATTTACTAAATAATTTTGAGTTTTAATCTCTAGTTTTTATTGC
>Ga0307378_10011730_pt1 | contig 11269 bp, 8 predicted proteins | sample UN1MG_FD_202238 | JGI IMG/M metagenome (GOLD analysis project Ga0307378, IMG submission 202238) | Soil microbial communities from Risofladan, Vaasa, Finland - UN-1 | ecosystem: Environmental > Terrestrial > Soil > Coastal area > Acid sulfate soil | place: Finland: Risofladan, Vaasa | collected...
CTGAAGGTGATACAACAATAGCTAGTGGTGATAACAGTCATGCTGGTGGATATGGTTCAGAAGCATCTGGTTTAACATCATTTATACATTCAACTAATTCACTTGTAACTGGTGATAGAAGTGTTGTATTAGGTGGACAAAATATAACTGGTGCTACTGATGATACGGTTTATGTACCTAACCTTAACATACAAATAATAGGTGCTGGAACAAGTGTAAGTAACTTAGGTTTTGATTCAAGTGGAAATGTGGTAAGTGGTAGTAGTAGTACTAGTCCATGGGTTTCTGGTTCTGGTTCTGGTTCAGCAGTATTAGCTACTAGTTCATCAGTAGCTACTGGAACTACAAGTGTAGCTGAAGGAACTGGTAATAAAGCGTATGGAGAAAATAGTCATGCCGAGGGTGGATTTAATACAGCTAAAGGTCAATATGCCCATGCCGAAGGAGCTCTTACAATAGCTTTGGGTGCAAGGTCACATGCAGAAGGGAACCAAACAACAACTATTAGTACTGCCGCACATGCAGAAGGGACTTCAACTTTGGCACAAGGTAGTTCATCACATGCTCAAGGAACTTGGACTTGGGCAGTTAATGGTAATTGTCATTCTGGTGGAGCTGGTATAGATGTTTCAAATAGAGTAATGGCAGAAGGGAGTAATTCATTTGCACATTTTAGAAAAACAATTTCTAATGGTAATACTGGTGCTCAAGGAAATACGTCATTTATATTGGGTGGTTATGACCATAATGTAGGTTCTGGTGCTGATAAGTCTGGTATTCTTGGTGGTAGTGGTCATATTGTTAATGGTTCTATAGAAAATAGTGTAATTATTGGTGGTACTGGAATTACTGCTACTGTTAAGAATACAGTTTACGTACCTAATTTAGAAGTAACTGGACAAGCCTATACACCAACTTATGATAATCTTACTGGTGGTACTATATTTATACCTAATTGGAATGAGTCAAATGTTCAATTACTTTCATTAAGTGGAGGTACTAATGTTAGTGGTGGTACATCGACAATGAAGAGTGGTGCTGCTTATACAATGATACTTACTCAAAGTAATGGTGGTTCTCACACAATAACATGGGATTCAACATATAAATGGGAAGCTGGAACAGCACCAACACTTACAACGGCTGATGGTTCTGTAGATATAATAACATTTGTTTCGGATGGTACATCACTTTATGGTGTATCGGCTTTAGATTTCCAATAAGATATGTCATTTTTAGGAGCGTTTGGATTTAGAAAAGGAACAGTCGGTGGAGTATTACCAATTGGTTCATTATTAACACTTAATGGTACTGATGCTATACTTTGGTTAGATGGTGATTTAGACGTATATAGTGATTCTGGTTCTACTCCTTCAATTTTTGATGGACTAGTTGTAACATGGGGTGACCAAACAACATATCTTAATAATGCAACACAAACAGCTTTTACTCAAACATATAGGGATGGACATGGGGGTTGGAACAATCTTGACTTTATTGAATTTAGTGGTCAAACTGGTTCAAGTAATTTATTAGTTAATAATGATGCGTCATTTAGTGCATTAACGGAGTTAACTATTTTACTTGCTATCAAGGGTAATATAACTGATACTTGGGCTAACGGTGATGTAATAATACAACATACCGATAATTTTGCGAGTGGTGGGACTGTTGATGGTTGGGATTTAGTTTATAATAATAATTTAGGTTCTAATGAATTAGTATTTACATATGTTGATTCTTCAGCTGGGTTAGGTTATAATAGACTTACTATACCATTCAATATCTTATCCCAAACTCTTTATACATTTAGGGTAAGTGGGGACACCATTGATGCGTGGACTGGTAGTACAGATTCACCAATATGGACAAATAGTACTGGGAATGGAATGGATGAGTTACTTTCAGCTGTTGGAATTAGTATTGGTTCATTCTATCGTATAAATGGTGGACCAGAAGCAACTTCTAATGCACCAGTTGATTTTGGTAGTATTGTGATGTATGGAGGTCCACTTAGTAATAGTGATGTTAAATTAGTTCAAGATAATTTAGTTGCTAAGTATAACTTCTAATATTTATAATAAAAGGATATATGGATTTTCACATAAATAAAGGAGCAACACTACCAATTCTTAAAATGGAGTTAATTAGAGATGGAAGATATAATTATAAAGAATTCCACGACAAATTACAAAATAGTCTTATCTATTTTACTATGGCTGACATCGTAACTGGCGTAAAAAAGTTTGGTAAAAAGACAGCAACATGTATTCTTAAGACTGAATATGATGGTTGTGAGGATGAAGAATATTATCTTGCTTATCAATTCTCAGCTAAAGATACTTCTAAAGCTGGAACATATGTTGGCACATTCATTGTTGAATTCCAAGATGGTTCTGGGACACTTATAGTTCCAATCAGAGAAGAACTTTATGTTAATGTATTAGATGGTTCAATTAAAAAGTAACTAAATGTTGCACCTTTAATTTTAGAATAGTAAATTTGTTAAGCAATTTGCAAATTGCTTAAAACACCTAATTTCACCTACCCTCTTGATTTGTATTTTAATTTACAATATATTTGCTGAAAATAAATTATATGGCAAAAGAACAAGTAAGTTTTGAAAGAATAGAAAAATTCCTAGAAGGTAGAGACCCACAAGAAAATATAGTGGGAATTGAAGCTACCTATCATGAGGATTTTGTAACTCTAATAATCAACGACCCAGTAGACGGGAAATATACAAAGAAATACAATTATAAACCATTCTTATGGATGAAACATGAAGTTTCAACTATTATCTATGGTGGTAATAGAAGTTCTATTAAAGCAGCTATGAAGAAGCATAGTGTGAAAATAAAAGCTCTTGAGATTGAAGATGGTAATGGTGTTACCCCAGTAAGAATGGAAGAGGGTTATAAATTCATGGCTACTTGTAGTGCTAGTTATTCTTCACTTATTAATTTTTTTAGAGAAGGTGGTGTTGATATGTTTGATGTGAAGTATAAAAAGTTATTCGTAGCTTTTGCACCAGCTGAACAATTCCTTATATCAACTGGTAAAAGACTTTTTAAAGGAATGGATGATTATAATCAACTTCATAGGTTTCAGTTTGATTTAGAAACGATGGGTTTAGATGCATCCACCGCACCTATTTTTCAAATAGGAATGAGAGATAATAGAGGTTTTGAATTAATCCTAGAAACTAAAGGAGATACAGATTCAGAAAAAAGAGAATGTGAAAGAAGTAATATTATAAGTTTTTTTGATGTAATAATTAGACTTCAACCAGATGTTATTACTGGTTACAACTCCGAAAACTTTGATTGGCCTTATTTAAAAAGAAGATGTGAAAGATTGGGTATTGATATTACTGATATAGCTAAAACACTTAACCCTAAAGAAAAAATTAAATGGAAAGATTCTATGGTTAAATTAGGTGGAGAATCTGAACATTACCAACAAACAATGATGTGGGGTTTTAATATCTTAGATATATCTCATTCTGTACGTAGAGCTCAAGCAATTAATTCTAATATTAAATCTTGGTCATTAAAATATATTACACAATATTCTGGAGTAGCTAAAGCTAATAGAGTTTATGTTCCAGGTGATATGTTACATAAAACATGGGCTGATGAAAGTATTTTCTTCTTTGACGATTCAGATGGTGATTGGTTTAAATATTCTGAGGGTAATGAAATACATGAAAGAAAAAAAGCTGTAGGTAATCATAAAATAGTTACTGGTGCTTATATCGTTCAAAGATACCTTCAAGATGACCTTTGGGAAACGGAACAAGTAGATGCTATTTATAATCAAGCAGCTTACTTGATTGCTAAGTTATTACCAACTTCTTATATGAGAAGTTCTACAATGGGTACAGCTGGACAATGGAAACTTATTATGGCTTCATGGTCATATGAAAATGATTTAGGGATTCCTAACTTAGAAGATAAAAGAAGTTTTACTGGTGGTCTATCAAGACTATTAGAAGTGGGGTACGCTAAAAATGTTATTAAGTTAGATTTCGCTGCACTATATCCAAAAACTCAATTAACTCATGGTATATTCCCATCACTTGATATATCTGGAGTAATGGAGGGTTTATTGACTTATGTTGTTGATAAGAGAGATGAATTTAAATTCCTTACAAGTGAACATAAGGGTAAAGCTAAGAAGTTACAAGAACAATTAGATGCTAATATAGATAAACTTACACCAGAAAGAATAGCTAAGGCTAAAGAGATGATAGCTGAACATAAAAAGATGGCTTCTGATTTCGATAAGAAACAGTTACCTCTTAAGATTCTTGCTAACTCATTCTTCGGTGCGTATGGAGCTCCATATATTTTTAACTGGGGTGATACTGATTGTGCTGAGGAAACAACTTGTAGAGGAAGACAATATCTAAGACTAATGGTAAAACATTTCTATGAGAAGTATGATTTCAGACCACTCGTAGGTGATACAGATGGATTTAACTTTGCTATTCCAGATTCTGCTAAAGACATTAGATACGTTTGTAAGGCGAGTCATTGGAAAACTAATCACTATACTGCTGGAACTGAATTGGAGGGCTTAGAAGCTGTCTTAGCTGAGTTCAATGAAGTTTATATGGTAGGTAGAATGGGACTAGATATTGATGATATCTGCTCTTCAACAATTAACTTCGCTAGAAAGAATTATGCGAATGATATTGATGGTAAGGTTAAGTTAGTAGGTAACTCTATTAAATCTAAAGCAATGCCAGTTTATATCGAAGAATTCTTAGATAAGGGTATTAGATACTTGTTAGATGGTAAAGGATATGAATTTATCGAATGGTATTACCAATATGTTGATGACATTTATAATTATAGAATTCCAGTTGCTAAAATAGCTTCCAAGTCTAAAGTTAAGATGACAGCTAAAAATTATAAAGATGTTTATACTAGACAAAAGAATAAGGCTGGTAATAACAAAGCTAGAATGGCTCATATGGAATTAATATTAGCGGCTGATTTAAAGGTTAACTTAGGTGATGTAATTTATTATGTTAATACTGGTTTAGCTAAATCTCATAGTGATGTTAAAGCTATAAAGGATAAAGAGACTAAAGAGGTTATAGAGATAGAATTTAATTGTAAAATGATATCAGCTGAACAATTAGAAAAAAATCCAGACCTTACTAACGATGAATATAATGTTTCTAAATATTTAGATGCGTTTAATAAGAGAATTAAACCTCTATTGGTTTGTTTCGACCCAGAAATTAGAAGTGAAATAATTATCGATGTATTCAAGGATAAAACAACTAAGGTTCTTAAATTAAAAGAAAGAAGTGTCTTTACTGAGAAACAATGTGGGATGATAGCTGGAAAACCTAATAAAGAGGAAGACCAAGATACTTATGAAGCCCTTATGACGATGGAAGATAAAGAAATTAGATTCTGGGATGATGTAGACAAACTTCCAAACAATATGGAACGATGGGAATGGGATGAAGTGAGAGCTGATTACATTGAGAGAATGAAAATTGCTAGACTTAAGGCTATACAAGCTGAAAAAGATAGAATAGAACTTATCTGTTCTAGGTTTGAAATTGAAGAGTTAACTCAAATAAGAGAAACTGGTGAGTGGCCAAAAGAAATATTATTCTTTGCTAAACCTACTAAAGTAGATGATGATTATTTCTTTGTATCTACTGAGTGGGATGTTCCATTACAACATGTAGAAATTCTTTTTGAATATGAAGATGAAGCTAGAGAAAGAGCTCATTATTATCAACAAGTTGAAAGAGGTGCTGATGATGATAGATATGAAATGTGGTTAGATTATAAATCTACATTTGATAATGATACTATATTATCATATGATGATGAAAAGAAAGTATTAATAGCTGATTACCTTAAGTTAAATAAATGGGAAATGGGTAGTGATGATGGATGGCTTAGATGTGATATGGATTATAATCATAATGGTAGCATGATTTTAGAAGATGCTTATAATTATGAACTTAAGTATCAGAAAAGACTAGAAGATGCTAGGAATCAGAAACCAGAAGATTTAATAATGAATCTGGATAAAGATAATAAATAATAAAAAAGGAGCTCATATGAGCTCCTTTTTTTATTTTACATAATAACCTAATGGTCTAAATTTTAATGCTTTATTTAAGAACTCAGCTTCATTAGCCCCTCTCTCTAATTGTTTAGTGCTGGATAATCTTTCGAGTCTTATATCAAGTCTTTCTAAGATTGCTTTTCTTTCATCATTACCTTCACTAAGTAGTGATTCATAATCCATAGTTCTTTCTGCTTCTGGAGGTCCAACAATACCACCAAACTTACCTCTAGTTCTACCTAACGCTCTTTTAGCTTCAGCAATAAATAGATTTCTAACAAGAACCTTAGTTGGTTCGTTAAAATCAGCAAAATCTAATTTAGATAAAGGTACATCGTTAGGGAGTTTAATAATATCTGGGTTATCTGCTCTACAATCATCTACGTTAGCGTGTGTAGTATCGTAATAATGATACCATACTTGACATCCACCAAGTCCAACTGAACTTAATTGAGAACCATTAGCACCATGTCCGAATGTCATTTTAGAACCTGGTACACTCATAAGATGTAAAAGTCTAGTCCCTTCTGGTCCAGCTGTAACCTTGTAAGTTAATTCACTTCTAAGTATTCTATTTTTAAGATTTAAATCAGACGCAGTTAAAAGGATATCGTAAGCTGGAGCAATATAGTAACCACCGCTACCGCCCATACCCATTCCACCACCACCAGCACCGCCACCGCCACCAGAACCTAATTGACCAAATCCACCACCATACCCGTAGTCGATTCCACCATAGTTTGCGAAAAGTGCCATTTGAGTTGTTGGAGGGGTAATCCAAAGTACTTCATTAATTTCTCTACCAGCTGGGATTTGATAAACTTGTCTACCAGCTTCTATTGTTACATAATCCTTTTTTAATTCCCATGGACCGTTTGATTGAAGTCCAACTTGTTTTGAATAAGCGTAAGTATATTGGGTCATAAAATCAAAATCCCTAACACTTAAAGCAAACGCCATATCAGTTGTATCAACGTTATTACCTAAAAGTGATTGCCATTGATGTTCTATAAGCCATTCTTGCACATATTGTGCATAATCCTCTGTCGCTATACCTAATAACACACATAGGCTATCATCAGATAATTCAATCTGACGGAGAGGTGCACCCATTGATACACGAAATTGTTCAAAAATTCTTTCTTTATCTTCATTGTTTACTGCCATAATATTCTTTTATTATAAATATTAGGAAATAAGGTAATCTTTAACCATTTAAGAATTTCTTTGTTAATTCATGTGCTTCACTAATACTTTTAAAACTAACTTCTGGTGATAGTAAGGTTTTATTAACTAAGATAATTGGTACACTGTCGGTCTTACCAATTTCCATAATCCTCGCAGTTTCTTCTTTATTTGATTCTAACTCAATATCCACGTAAGTGAAATCAATATTATTATCTTCATATAATTTTTTTAATTCTTGGCAGTAAGGACATTCCTCAAAACCATAAAGTCTAACTTTCTTCATATTCATTTACTATTTCTTCTAACATTATTTCTATTGCTGCTTCTTCATCAATAAATTTCTGACCCATAATGGTATCAATAATTTCTTGTTTCCTTTGAAGTGTTTCCCACATCCTTATAGATACAGTTCTATCAAACAATTGATAATAAACCGTAACATTGTTTGTTTGACCGATTCTATATGCTCTATCTTCAGCTTGTTCATTATTACCTGGAACCCAATCAAATGAATTAAAGATAACATGAGTAGCTTCAGTAAGTGTAATACCTACACCAGCGGATATGATATTACCAATAAATACTTCAATCTTATCATTTTGCTGAAATTTATCAATTGATAATTGTTTTTGTTTGTCTGTCATATCACCATAATGAATAACACATCTTTTACCAAAGTGTTTTTGAAGTGCTAATAATTCATCTGTAAAGTTGGTGAATATTATAACCTTATTATCTTGTTCAATAATATTCTCTGCCATCTCAATACTTTCTGGTATTGCTTCCATAGCAACAAATTTTCTAAGAAGACCTAACTCAACTAAATCTCGTTCTGGTTCCCCTCTCTTCTTCTTTTTCTTTCTTTCTATTAAATATTCTTCCCAAAGTTCATCGTAACCAGCCCATTGTTTTTCAGTAAACTGATGATAGGTTGGAACTATCAACTTATCTGGCATATCTTTTATCTCAGTCTTAAGTCTTCGCTTGTAAATGTGTTTTGTTTTAATAGCAAGTTCTTCTAAATTTGATGCACCATTAGTAAGCCATATCTTCTTCTTCTGACCATTCTTAAGTGTTGTAGTGATTTGTTTTCCTTCACAGTATCTTTGCACGTAAAATTTAAAGTTATCCACTATAGGACTCTTAATAAGTCTTAGAAGATTATAATAATCCATAGGTCTATTCGCAACTGGTGTTCCACTTAAAAGCCAAACTTTTGGGATATTATGATTAACGCAAAGGTCTTTCATAATACTTCCTCTACCACTTTTAGGATTTTTTAACTTATGTGCTTCATCAAGAATAACTAAATCGAAGTTACCTTGTACTAAATGTTGATTATCCCAACATATATCCTCTTCTTTAAGGTTGTTACCAGGAACTTCATGGAAATTCTTAAGGATATCATAATTAATAATAGTGAATCTACTTTGGTCCCATTTCTTTCCACTAACAATTATTGTGTCAAAGTTTTGGAAATAATTGATTTCTCTTTCCCAATTTATCTTTACAGCTGAAGGACAAACAATAAGTATTCTTTCAGCACCACTTTCTAATGCTGCAATTATCGATTGGTAAGTTTTCCCTAAACCCATATCGTCTGCTAAAAGACAACCATCATTAGTTAAAAGGAACTTTACACCATCTATTTGATGTTCGTAAGGAGTTCTACCAACAGTACCATCCTTAAGTACAAACGTATCTAATTTGGTGTACTTTGAGAAATCTACATCAATATCAACTTCCTCATGGTAAATGTCATCTAATGTTTGAGTCTTAGGAATGAAATACATTCTAGACTTTTCTTGATTTCTTTTTAATTTACCATAAATGTGGTAAGTTTTATCATTATCGGCTAATAGGTATTCAACTAGGATTCTTTCTGGTTTAAAAGAAAGTTTTTCACTTCGTTTTAATTCTGTACCTAAATAATCGGTAATCCCAATAACCTTATTAATTAATACTGGTATGAAATCGTGGTTATCTATAATATATTTTGTTTGAGTACTTGTAAGTGCTAATTTACCATTCTCACTAAGTAGTCTCTTAAGTTTTTTTAAATAAGGATTTTTACCATCATAGCTCTCTAAAAGCGTAATAGCGTCTCTACCCTTAATATCATCTAAATTTATCAAATTCAATCTTATAAATTTTAATCGTTATATTTACTAAATATAAGGTTTTTTTTAATAAAAATCAAGTCTTTTTAATTTATTACATATTTACAAATATTTATAGATAAAGGATATGGCTACACCAAGAAGAATACCAATTAATAGAAACAACAAATTTTTCTCAAACGAAGACTTTAACCTAGAAATACAATTTGGTCGAGAGGCAATTGAGGGTGATGGAAATTTCGTAGTTATCCTATATAGGGTTGATAGAGAAATGACCGCATCTGATGATGTTTATGGTGAAGCTGGAAAAGATGATATTAGATTCTTTCCACCGATTGAATTAAGAGTAATCCCAACTTTTAATGAAGCGGAGAATAAAGCCTATAATAGTGGAGCTGGAAGTCTTAGATATTTACAAGATGGTATTTTAACTTTCGGATTATATGAGGCTCAATTAGCTGAATTAGATGCTCAACTAAACTACGGTGACTATATTGGTTACCCAGTTAGTGAAACTGAGGTTAGGTACTTCTCAGTAACTAATGATGGGATTAAGAATTATGATAACAAACATACCATTATGGGGTATAAAGGTGCATTTAGAACTGTTAATTGTGCTCCAGTAGATGAAAACGAATTCCGTGGATTTTAAAATATAATATTATGTGTGCACTTCCAAAAGGATTTAGAAAAAATATAAAGATATTAAAGGATAAAGAAGGATTCGAAAGAAGACAAGAGATTCTTGATGATATCGATAACAAGGGTACATTTCTTCCACGAGGGGTTATGTATGAAGATATGGATAAATCTTTTATTGAGTTTGTTGATAAGGATTTAAAAATTGTTATTGATGGAGAAACTGTACCCGTAATTTTCCTTACTCTTCAAAGATGGTCAGAGTTCTCAAAGACTTGGCAACATGCGGATAAATATAAAGACATTAAGATGCCTTTTATTACAATTGTTAGACAACCTAACCCACAAGTAGGTAATAATCAAGCTGGTCTATTTAATATTCCAGGTAGAAGAACTTATACCTATATGAAAGTACCTACTTTTGAAGGTGGTAGAAAGGGTATTGATGTTTATAAAATACCTCAACCAACATCAGTAGATATAACTTATGAAGTAAGACTTTTCTGTAATAGAATGAGAGACTTAAATAAGATTAATATTAAGGTCCAACAAACATTTAATTCAATACAACATTATATAAGGGTTAATGGACATCCAATGCCATTAGTGTTAGAAAGTATTGGTGATGAAAGTAATATAGATGATTTCGAACAAAGAAGATTTTATGTTCAACCATTTGAAATTAAATTAGAAGGATATATTCTTGATGAGGAACAATTTGAAGTTATTCCAGCTATTAATAGAGCGTTGGTAATGGGTGAGATTGCTGAAACTCCAATAGCTCCTAGATTTACAACTAGTGAAAATAAAGCTGAAGCGACATTCTCATATAATATTATATATAAGCCTCAATCAGAATCATCATTTGAGTATACAGCTGATTATAATAGTAAGTATACTAATATAGTTAATATTGATGGTGCTACGAATATAGAAATTAAGGTTAATGGGGTACAAGTATTTAATGGTATAGTTTTTACTAATTCTTTTGTCGTAAATGCTGGTGCTACTATATATATTAAGGTAAGTAGAGATTATTATTCTACTGCTAAATTTACACTAATAGGAAATATTATATAATATGAGCTGCAATACTGGAACACCAAACGTAAACAAAACTTTCATCATTGAGCCTCAGTCAACAACTGGGGGTACACCTGTATTGTCTGCATGTACAGCACTTTATACTAATCAAATTATTGCTTGTACTGGTGATA
>Ga0307378_10011731_pt1 | contig 11269 bp, 4 predicted proteins | sample UN1MG_FD_202238 | JGI IMG/M metagenome (GOLD analysis project Ga0307378, IMG submission 202238) | Soil microbial communities from Risofladan, Vaasa, Finland - UN-1 | ecosystem: Environmental > Terrestrial > Soil > Coastal area > Acid sulfate soil | place: Finland: Risofladan, Vaasa | collected...
CATGGGGCGTGCCCCTCGCGAGGCACATCCGCTGGGGATGTGTCGCCTGCCCGCAACTTCCCGCGCGCCTCGCTGGGTGCCACGTCCCGTCGGAACGTGCGTTCGTCGGCGGGCGGAGCCCGCCCTACAGCCATCGAGAGCGCGCCATTTGCCGCGCCGCAATGGCGCGGACTTCTTCGCGCGCCTCGTTGTCGAGAGCGCGCCGTGCGCCGCGCCGCAATGGCGCGGACTTTTCCGCGCGCCTCGTTGTCGAGAGCGCGCCGTGCGCCGCGCCGCAATGGCGCGGACTTCCACGCGGGCCGCTGACCCCAGAAGAACAAGGAGCCAGGAACCAGGAGCCGGGAGCCAGGCTTGCCCTCCGTAGTCCCGGCGCCAGCCGGGACGAAGGAGGGAGCCAGTTGTTGGGTGCCATGCTTCTGGCGCTGCCCGTCCTCCGAAGCTTCAGCGAAGGAGGATCGGCCAGAAGCATGCCCCGCCGGGACATGGCACCCGTCCAGTTGCGGGGAGTCATGGACCGGGCGCCCGATCCTCCATCCAGTGATCCGGTTTCCGGAACACCTGGTCACCGGATGGCCGCTCCTACGGAGGACAACTCCCCGTTCCCCGCTCCCGGCTTCGCTCCGCTTCGCCGCGGCAAGCCGCGATGCATTGCCCTCCCTAAGACGACGTAATGTGCAGAGAGGCCTCAAACCGGCAATCAAAATCGCGAGTTTTGAAGAATGTTTTCATCCTGCTAACGGCAACAAGTCCGCATGTCCGGTCAGCCGCGCGAGTTATGTGCGATTCGGCGAATTGCCCTCTCCGGCGATTCACGGGCTGAAAGCCCTTGCCACCTCCCCATGCCCTTCGCCCTGTGGCCTCCGGTTTCCGGAGGACTGGAATACCGGATGACCGGACGGCCGACCCGCTCACCCGCGATCCCCTTTCCGCGCTCCTCCTTCGTCCCGACATGCGTCGGGACTACGGAGGACAAGTCCGCGCTCCGTGCTCCGCGATGCAATGCCCCTCTATAAGACGACGTTAATGAGCAGAGACCCCTCAAACCGGCAATCAAAATCGTAAGTTTTGAGAAAAGTTTTCATCCTGCGAACGTGAAAGAGTCCACAAATCACACGCATGACACGAGTTAGGTAGGATCCGCCGAATCCCCGCGCCTTGCGTGATTCACGGGCTGAAAGCCCGTGCCACCTCGGCCGCCAGGGCGAAGAGCGTTTCGCTCCGCCGCTGCCAATTGGAACCGATGTACCACACCTGGCCGTAGATGCCGGGGGCGTAGCGCCAGCCGGTGGCGTACTGAACGCCCGAGTCGTACCCGCCGGCGTGCATCTGGAAATTGTTCAGGGAATACCACATGAGCTTGAGCCGCTCGCCGAGGTGCCGCCGGCACCGGGCGGCCAACTCCTCGCCGAGCTTCGTTCGGGAGGCGGGGTTGATGAGGGCCTTCTCGATAGCGATGCGGGCCTCGCACTCCAGCAGGCCCTCGCGCATGGCCTCGAAACGATAGGTGGAGCAAGGCCCCGCCGGACCCGGCGCCAGCACCCAGCTCCGGATGACCAGGTTCCGCCAGTGCGATTCGGGGTATCGCTCGTGGACCATGCCCACGCGCCGGCCGTTCTTCGCTCGGACGGCCGGCCAGAAGTCCGCCCCCACGCGCCCGAATCCCCGCTGGTCGCCCGTGACGTTCACCTCGGCGAAGGTTCTCCATCGCGTCGCCGGGAAGACGCTCAGGCTGAACCGCTCGAACAGCGCCAGCCTCTCCGGCCGATTCCAGCCGTGAAGCCGGCCCGCCTCGTTGGCCTCGCCGGCCTTGTTGATGCGGTACGGATCGTGCCGGTCCTCGTCGGCGAACGCCACGCCCCACACGCGGGTCTGGTAGCCGACCTTCGCAATGCCGTGCAGGAGCTTGAGCTTCAAAGGGAAGCCGTCATGCGACTGCACGACCCAGGGCGTGCCGGGCAGGATGTCGTCGAAGAACTGCACGGTGGGCTTGCTCGCCCAGGCGTCGCAGTTCATCCCGAGCATCAGGGCCTTATCCAGGCCGCGCCGGGCCAGATGGTCGCGGAGCTGCCTCAGCAGCGGCGTCCACATCGCCTTGGCGGCCTTGTCGGTGAGCTTGGGGAGATAGACGTTCTCCGTCTTGCCCGACGCCGGATCGACCACCGTCACCAGTGGCCCCAGGCCCACCTTGCCCCCGTGCTTCAGGATGTTCTGCGGCATCCGCTCCTGGCGGATCGCGCGGATGCCCGAACCCATCTGCCGGGTGTACTTCTCGTCCTCCGGCATCTTGCCGGACTCCATCATATAGAGGTCCCACACGCTGCAAATGACGACCTCGGGCTTGCCCATGTGCCGCATGGCCGAGTCGAGGTAGCGGTCCAGGACGGCGAAGTCGTGCCCGTACTCGTTCGGCCCCTTCCTCACCCAGCGGACCATCGACTGTTCGTTGCCCAGGTTCGTGTGCGCGATCAGCGGGATGTACAGCGTGCGGTTGCCTGCCTCGCCGAGCAGCGACAGGGAACAGTCGATCATCTTCCAGTGCCGCTGGGACCACGGCTCCAGGCCGTACTCCACCGCCAGCGTATCCGGTGATTGGATCAGGTCCACCCAGGCCGTGTAGTCCTTCGGGTCCGGCGCCAGCCACTCGGCAACCTTGATCTCCAGCGGGACTCTCAGGGCCTCGGCGCCCTCGACCTCGATCGTGAGCCGGCCCTTGTAGGTGCCGGGAGAGGCGGCCGGCGGCACCTTCACCGTCGCCCAGACGCTCGCCACCGCGCCCCGGACCGGCATGGGATCGTAGCGAGGCCAGTCCTTCGTCCAGACGGGAATCCTCGCCGGCGCGATTTCGCTCAGACATCCCAACGGGATCGCCGGGTGCGGGTAGGGATACCGCGCCCTGCGCTGGCCCTCGCTGATGCTCTCGGCGCCCCACGGCAGGCCGTAACGGACCTGCACGCAAGAGGCGGGAATCGCGCCGCCGCTGCCACGAAGCTCGCTCGCCGCCGCGCGAAGGCCGCGAATCGGTTGGGTGTCTCCGACGACCACCTTGCCGGACGCCACGCCGTTCCGCGGGGCCACCAGGCGGATCGGCCGGAGGTCCTCGCCGGGACCGCCGAAGTCCATGTCGAAGTCCGGCGCGGCCGGGTCGCTGTTCCACACCTGCAAGCCCGGCGCCCGGACGGCGGCGGAGACGATCCCGTCGCCTGGGGAATCACTCAGGCGAATCCGCTCCAGCTCGCAGGTGGCGAAGAAGATCTGGTACTCATACTGGTGGAAGCGCTTCGGCATCTTAGCGCGGGCCTGCTCCACCGCCGGGTCGTACGGCGAGCGGACGATCTCGACCGCCAGCACGTTCACGCCGTCGCGGAGCATCTCCCGCGGGATGGGCACATCGGCCAGCGACCGCCGCCAGAGGCCCATGCGGCGCTTCGTCTCGGGCGTCAGCTTGCGGTCCTTCCAGAAGTCTCCTCCCCGCGGGTTCAACCATCGCACGTTTCCGGGGAAGAGCATTCCCCCTTGCTCGTCCGCAAAGGCCTCCGCGGGATAGGCGTCGGCCAGCGCGTCAGGGCCGAGGTTTCCCTCGGGCAGGTGCCGACGGCAGAGCTCGCGGCCGTTCACGTAGACGACGATCCCGCCGTGGTAGTCCACGGAGAGCCGCAGTCCTCTCACCTTCCGCCGGTCCGTGACGGCGAACCGACCCCGAATGCAGAGCCGGCGGAGCCAGGGCGATTTGACTGCTCGCAGGCCTGTCCCGCGAAACCATCCGCCGTCGTCGAAGTCGGCCTTCCACCAGCCCGCCGGGGCCGCCGCGGTCCGGCGGTTCATCCATGACTGCTCGATGATCGCGGGTTTGAGGTGCCCGTTGGCCTGGACCTCCGGCGGGGCCAGCTCGTGGTGCATCCGCCAGAAGCCCATGGTGTCGAGGATGACCGCCGGCCGCGGGCCGTTCGCATCCGTGCCGGGGCCTGCCGCCGCGGCCAACGAAGCGAGTAGAGCGATCAGGCTTACGGCCGGCAGCCACGCCTTGTTCATCCCTGTCTCCCGTGAGTCCTCTCGTAGAATGTCGGAGCAACGGTTCCCCTGTTGAACCCCGCGCGGCCGTGGTCAGTCCGCAATTCTCCGGAGCCGGGTGCCATGTCCCGGCGCGCCGGGACAAGCGAAGCGAGACGACAAGCATGCTTCTGGCAGGCAGCGCCAGAAGCATGGCACCCCGCGCTCACGGGCGAGGCGCCCGTGGTACTCACGGCCGGGACGGCCGTGTTACCCTTCCGGTTGCTTGGCCCGCAGCTTCTCGGCCCAGGCGAGGTACTGGCGGATGTACTTCTCGTGGCCGCGCTCGGTGGGGCTGTAGTAGGTCTTGTCCACGCCGAGGTAGTCCTGGTCGGGGCTGACGCCGCCTTGGTAGTCGTGGCTGTACTGGTAGCCCACCGAGTGGCCGTAGAGGGTCTTCATCCCCGGGTGCGGGGCGTTGCGGAGGTGCCTGGGCACGGGCAGCGTGCGGTTTTCCTTCACGTCGCCCATGGCGCCCCAGACGGCCAGCGCCGAGGCGTTGGACTTCGGCGCGGTGGCCATGTAGATCGCCGCCTGGGCGAGCGTGAGCTGGCATTCGGGCATGCCGATGCGGTCGGTGATCTCGAAGGCGGCGGCCGCCACCATGATCGCACGCGGGTCGGCGTTGCCGATGTCCTCGCTGGCGAGGATGGCGATTCGCCGCGCGATGAAGCGCGGGTCCTCGCCGGCGACCAGCATCCGCGCCAGCCAATAGACGGCTGCGTCGGGGTCCGAGCCGCGCATCGACTTGATGAACGCGCTGATCGCGTCGTAGTGCTGGTCGCCCGCGCGGTCGTACTGGACGGCCTTCGCCTGGATCGAGTCCTGCGCGACGGCCAGGTCGAAGACGATCGTGGCATGGACATCCTGCCCATGAGTCGCGCCGGCCGTAGCATGGGCATCTTGCCCATGAGTAGCACGGCCATCCTGGCCGTGTGTGGTTTCCACGGGCGGGACGCCCGTGCTACTCACGGCCGAGACGGCCGTGCTACGTTTCAACTGGCTGAGCGCGCCGACCTCCAGGGCGGTCAGTGCCCGCCGTGCATCCCCGTCACAGATCCCCGCCAGGTGCGACAACGCCTCATCGGTGGCCTGGATGTCGTAATCGCCCAGGCCGCGCTCCTTGTCGGCAATCGCGCGGCGCAGCAGCGCGACGATGTCCGCCTCGCTCAGGGGCTCGAAGCGGAAGATGGTCGAGCGGCTCAGCAGCGGCGAGTTGATCGTGAAGAAGGGGTTCTCCGTCGTCGCGCCTATGAGGATGAGCACGCCGTTCTCGACGTCGTTGAGCAGCACGTCCTGCTGTGCGCGGTTGAAGCGGTGCAGCTCGTCGATGAACAGGACGGTCCGTCGCCCGTCGCCCGCCAGGGCCGCGCGGGCGGCCTCGATGATCTCCCGCACGTCCTTCACCGATGCGCTGGCGCCGTTGAGCATGTGGAAGCGGCTCTCGCAGTGCGCGGCTATCACGTGGGCCAGCGTGGTCTTGCCGGTGCCCGGCGGGCCGTGGAAGACCAGGCTCGATATCCGCCCGGCCTGGAGCATCCGCCGAAGCATCTTGCCCGGGCCGAGAAACTGATCCTGGCCGACCACCTCCTCGACGGTTCGCGGCCGCATGCGGACCGCCAGCGGGGCGTTGGCGGCGACGGCTGCGTCCTCGGCCTCGGAGAACAGGTGGCTCATCACGGCGTGCATTATACGCCCGCGCGCGGGCGCACCGAAAGCGGCGCGGGAATGCCCGCCGCTCTGAGGAGTCCACCAATTGCACGAATGACACGAACGAATGAGGGGAATCGGTCTCGAGGGGAAGCCCACGGAATGGTCGGATTGCGTAAGGGGAGAGCCGGCGTGGCGATGCTTCAGAGCCGAGCCATGGCCATGGCTCGGCTTTCGTCGGGCCGGTTGACACCCCAAAGCGATACGCTATGGTTCGTATTCCCGAATTGACCCGAACAGGAGCAGTCTATGGCGGGAAATCGCGAAGGGCGCCTTGAGCATCGCATCGCCGAGCTGGTCGGGCGGATGACGCTCGACGAAAAGCTCTCGCTGATCAGCGGCGAGGACATGCGTCGAACGCGCGCGGTCGAGCGGCTGGGGATTCCGTCGATGTGGATGGTTGACGGCCCGCACGCGGTGAGCCCCAGCGGCGAGATGAAGCGCCCGGCGACGTGCTTTCCCACGGGCGTCTCGCAGGCGGGCACGTGGAACGTCGCGCTGGTCGAGCAGGTCGGCGGGGCCATCGCCCGCGAGGCCCGCGCGTGCGGCTACCACGCGCACCTCGGCCCGGCCGCCGACGTGCAGCGCTCGCCGCTGAACGGCCGGCACTCAGAGAGCTTCTCGGAAGACCCGCACCTCACCGCGCGGATGGCCGTCGCGTTCGTCCGCGGCGTGCAGGGCGAGGGCTTCGGCTCGGTCGTCAAGCACTGCTGCGCGTACACGCAGCAGGCCTACCAGCCGGCAGTCAGCATCGAGCTGGACGAGCGGACGCTCCGCGAGGTGTATCTCGCGCCGTTCGACGCGCTTGTGCGCGAGGCGCCGCCGTGGGGGATCATGACCTCGTACAACCGGGTGAACGGCCAGCCGACCAGCGAGTACGCCCACGCGATCCGGGAGATACTCAAGCACGAGTGGGGCTTCGAGGGCTTCGTCGTGTGCGACTGGCGGGCCACGTTCAGCACGCGCTGCGCGCAGGCCGGCCTCGACCTGGAGATGCCCGGGCCGGGCAAGTTCATGACGGCGGAGAAGCTCAAGCCGCTGATCGAAAGCGGCGAGATCGCCGAGTCGGTGATCGACGACAAGGTTCGGCGGCTGCTCCGCGCGATCCTGCGGTCGGACGCGGCGCTGCCGGCGGACGGGCGCCCGGCGGGCGAGCTGGACTCGCCCCGTCATCGCGAGCTGGCCCGCGAGGTGGCCGAGGAGGCGATGGTCCTGCTGAAGAACGACGGTGACGTGCTGCCGCTGGACCTCTCGCGGATGAGGAAGCTGGCGGTGATCGGCCCGAACGCGCGCGCGATGCGCCTCAGCGGCTGCGGCAGCGCTGCCGCCACGGCGTTCTACTCGGTCGGGCCGCTGGAAGGCCTGGAGTCGCGGTGCGGCGGCGAGGTGGAGATCGTCTTCGCCGAGGGCTGCACGATGCGCGGCGCGATGCCGGCCGTCGAGCCGCAGCACCTCGCGCCGCCTGACGGCGGCGGGCATGGCCTGATGGGCGAGTACTTCAACACGCCGGACTTCTCCGGCGCTGCGGCGCTGCGTCGCGTGGACGAGAAGGTGGACTTCGAGTGGAGCGAAGGCCCGCCGGGCGAGGGCGTCAACCGCGAGGGCTTCTCGGTCCGCTGGACGGGCACGCTCGCGGCGCCGCAGGCCGGGCCGAGCACGCTGGGGCTCGCCTGGCGGGGCGGCGGGGCGCGGCTGTACCTGGACGGCGAGCCGATCATCGACGGGCGGCCGCGGCCGGGCGAGGAGCCCTTTGCCGTCCGCCAATTCCCGCGCGACCGCAACGTGGAGGTGCAGCTCGATCCGGGCCGGCCTCGCGAAATCCGCCTGGAGTACTACTGCCTCGAAGGCGGCCGGCCGGAAGTCCGCCTCCAGTGGCGGGCGGGCACCGAGCGGGCCCGGCTCGACGAGGCGGCGGCCGCCGCGACGGGCGCCGACGCGGCGGTGGTGTTCGTCGGGACATCCAACCTCTACGAGGGCGGCACGCGCGACAGGGAAAGCCTCGACCTGCTGGCCGGGCAGGCGGAGCTGATACGCGCGGTCGCCCGCGCCAACCCGCGCACGGCGGTCGTGCTGATCAACGGCTCTCCGCTGGCGATGGACGAGTGGCGCGGGGAGGTGCCGGCCATCGTCGAGGCGTGGTTCCCCGGCCAGGAGGGCGGCAACGCCCTGGCGCGGCTGCTCTGCGGCGACGTGGACTTCTCCGGCCGCCTGCCGGTGACGCTGCCGAGGCGCCTGGAGGACAATCCCTCGTACGGCAACTTCCCCGGCGACGGTAAGACGGTGAAGCTCGCGGAGGGCGTCTTCGTCGGCCACCGGCACTACGACGAGCGGGGCATCGAGCCGCTGTATCCGTTCGGGTTCGGCCTGTCGTACACCACGTTCGAATACGGCAATCTCAGGATCGCGCCGGCGCGGGCCGGGCAGGGTCTCGGCGCGGAGGTGGCGGTGGACGTCACCAACACCGGCTCGCGGCCGGGCAAGGAGGTCGTGCAGCTCTACGTGGGCGACGTGGAGTGCAGCGTGCCGCGGCCGCCGCGCGAGCTGAAGGCGTTCGAGAAGGTCGAGCTTGCGCCGGGCCAGACCCAGACGGTGCGTTTCGCACTCGGCCGCGATGCCTTTGCCTTCTACGATCCGCGGCAGGGCCGCTGGGTCGTGGAGGCCGGCGAGTTCGAGATCACCGTCGGGCCGAACTCGCGCAAGGGGCTGACGGGCCGGCTTGCGATGGAATCGGACGGCTAGAACTCTGTCAGCAATGATACGATGGACATGGGTGGCACCCTCAAGCGCAGCTTGTGGGTGGGTGCGGCCGGGAACTGGGGATCTGGGAAACAAGCCGAACCGCGGGCAGATCGGGCCGATATACACTACTGGCGTGCGCTTGAGGCGCCGCTGCCGCGCGCGAACGCCCCCCAGGCGGGACACGGAGAGGACCATATGTGCGGAATCGTCGGATACGTCGGCGGCAAGAAGGCTTGCGGCATCCTGCTGGAGGGCCTGAAGCGGCTTGAGTATCGGGGCTACGACTCGGCCGGCATCTGCATCCAGCACGGCGGGACGCTGGCCATTCAGAAGTGCCCCGGGCGGATCGCGCGCCTGGCCGAGCGGGTCGCCGGCGACGACAGGCTTCAAGCGGGCACGATCGGCATTGCGCACACGCGATGGGCCACACATGGCGAGCCGAACGAACTCAACGCCCACCCCCACACCGACGGCAGCGGACGAATCGCGCTGGTCCACAACGGCATCATCGAGAACTATGCGCCGCTCAGGCAGCTTCTGGCCGCAAAGGGCCACGAGTTTCGCAGCGACACCGACACGGAGGTCCTCGTCCATCTGATCGCGGAGTTCTACTTCGACGGCTGCGAGACGCTCGAGCAGGCCGTCCAGTCGGCGCTTCAGGAGGTCAGCGGCACGTACGGCATCGCGGTGATGTGCGCCGACGAGCCGGGCAAGCTGGTGGCCGCCCGGCGGGGCAGCCCGCTGATCATCGGCGTGGGGACGGACGAGTACGTGGTCGCCTCGGACGCATCCGCCATCGTCGAGCACACCGCCAACGTGGTCTACCTCAATGACAGCGAGATGGCGGTCATCACCGCCGACGGCATGCGGACGATGACGATCGACAACGTGCCGGTCACCAAGGAGGTTCAGCAGGTCGAGTTCTCGCTGGAGCAGATCGCCAAGGGCGGCTTTGAGCACTTCATGCTCAAGGAGATCTTCGAGCAGCCCGAGGCCATCCGCATGACACTCGGCGGGCGGCTGGACCTGCGCGAGATGCGGATCAACCTCGGCGGCCTGACCGACGTGTTCCGCGAGCTGGCCAAGACCAGGCGGGTGATCCTGACCGCCTGCGGGACGGCCTGGCACGCGGCCCTGGTGGGGGAGTACCTCTTCGAGGACCTGGCCCGCCTGCCCACAGAGGTGGAGTACGCCAGCGAGTTCCGCTACCGCAACCCGATGATCGAGGACGGCACGGTCGTTATCGCGATCAGCCAGTCGGGCGAGACGGCCGACACGCTCGCCGCCGTGGGCGAGGCCCGCGAGAAGGGCGCCCTGGTGCTGGGAGTCGTCAACGTCGTCGGCTCGACCATCGCCCGCCAGACCGACGCGGGCGTGTACCTGCACGCCGGGCCCGAGATCGGCGTGGCCTCCACGAAGGCCTTCACCTGCCAGCTCGTCGTCGAGGCGCTGGTGGCGCTGATGCTCGGCCGGCGGAGGTTCATGTCGCAGGCGGCGCTGGAGCAGTACATGAGGGAGCTGGCTGCCTTGCCCGAGAAGATAGAGCAGGTGCTCGCCCAGTCAGACGAGATCAAGCAGATAGTGGCCGAGCACGTCGAGAAGGACAACTGGCTGTTCCTGGGGCGGGGGTACAACTATCCCGTCGCACTGGAGGGCGCGCTGAAGCTCAAGGAGATCAGCTACATACACGCCGAGGGCCTGCCTGCCGCGGAGATGAAGCACGGGCCCATCGCCCTGATACACGAGGGCATGCCCGTGGTCTTCATCGCCCCCCAGTGCGAGACGTACGACAAGATCGTCAGCAACATCGAGGAGGTCCGCGCCCGCAGGGGCAGCATCATCGCCGTCGCTACGGAGGGCGACCTGCGGATACGCCACTACTGCCGCCACGTCATATACGTGCCCGACTGCGCGCCGGCGCTCCAGCCGCTGCTGACGGTCATACCCCTTCAGCTCATCGCCTACCACGCCGCCGTCGCTCGCGGCTGCAACGTTGATAAGCCCCGAAACCTCGCCAAGAGCGTCACCGTCGAGTAGGGCGGGCTGTGCCCGCCGGAAGAACTGGCTCGCCGATCTACGTCACGCGCTATCTTGTGCTCTGGCCGCCGGCGCGGCTATGCTTGACACGTCGGGCTTCGACCGATTCCCGTACGCAGCCGTTCCACAGGAGGTGCCGTCATGACCGCACGTGATCTGGCCTTCGCGCTGACCGTCGTTGCCCTCGTGGCCGTCGTGGCTGCGGGGGAGGTGATTCACGTCTCGCCTTCGGGCGACGACACAGCCGGCGGCACGGCCGAGGCGCCGATGAAGACACTGGCGGCTGCCCTGGCCAAGGCCAAACCCGGCGACGTGATCGAGCTGGCGGCGGGGGAATACCAGATGGCCACGCCCAAGACGCCGTTCGCCGGCAGGCTGGTGACGATCCGCGCGGCCCGGCGCAAGCAGGCGGCAACGAGCGGCACGCTTCTGCCCCTCGACAAGCTCGGGGTCTCACGACAAGCAGAAGCGTGGCACCCTGGCGACCCCAACGCCGCGCCGAACGCCGCGCACGAGAAGGTCACGCTGACCGGTTTCCAGGCCGACTACGAGGGTCAATACTCCTACCTCCGCTTCGAGGGGCTGGATATCGGCCAGTGCATCCGCATCCACAAGGCCAAGTGGGTGCAGTTCGTCCGCTGCCGCATCACCGGCTCGAGCCACTGGGGCGTGGGATTGATCGAGAGCGAGCACTGTGGCCTGTACGGCTGCGTGGTGGCCACCGACACCGGCAGCC
>Ga0307378_10011739_pt1 | contig 11265 bp, 11 predicted proteins | sample UN1MG_FD_202238 | JGI IMG/M metagenome (GOLD analysis project Ga0307378, IMG submission 202238) | Soil microbial communities from Risofladan, Vaasa, Finland - UN-1 | ecosystem: Environmental > Terrestrial > Soil > Coastal area > Acid sulfate soil | place: Finland: Risofladan, Vaasa | collected...
TATACGCTCCAACACCACCACGTTTTTTCCAACTGTCTCCGTATGCTTTGCCTTTTTCTTCAAGCACGTTGACATCATTGTTTGCGATAATTTGAAGTTGATTGTAGTCTTCATTTGAGTTCATTGCTTTTCTCCAGTAGCCCGTTGAATATCACACTCACAGATTTAAATTTGTTAAAGGCAGGATGTTTATGTACGAAATCTATTATGCGTTGTATCACCCTGTTCATATTTCTGTTACCGAGATTGCGTTCTACAATACAGAAATGTAAAAGCTCTAACTTGTCTACGATTTCTGCGATATGTTTCAATTGCGGATGGCACTCCACCGCATGTTCAGCGGCACGATAACGCGCAGGAAGATTTTCTTCTTTCCATACATCTTCCATATTGCTAAGAACCTGCCCAAACTGTTCACTGTCCCATTTAACATTGGCAGGAATATCCCCGGTATACACTTCCGGCGAGTCGTGGATAAGAATATACTCTATCAACACCTTGGCTTCCCAAGGTTCAAGCTCTTCCGCATCTGCAATTGAGTATGCGATTATCATACTGTTATACACATGCTCAGCTATGTTATAGGTCTGCACCGTTTTGATGGTGTGGAATCGTTCAACGTAACCCGCGTCTCTGGCCGTATCAATCCATTTCAACATTTTCTTCCCTCCTTTCCAACCATTCACGACATGCGCGCCGCCAATCGCTTGCTTCTATGTTGTTCACGTAATCAAGTCCCTGCCTTTCTTCCTTGTGCATGTCCCAAGTAATCTGCATCGGCAACGCCACCTCACTGAAGAACCTGTGACGGTAGTCAATGGAGTAGGGATTTTCCATGAATTGTTTAAGGTCTTCATCCCACCCATACATCGTTTTTCCCGGTTCCAACAATGGGTAAGGACTGACATCACCATACTTGTAAGGATCTATGGTTTTCAGTGCGTACGGTGCAGATTCACACAGCTTTTCCCACTGTGGATTTTCTGTATACACATGCAGACTGTCACTGACCTGCCGATATACTCCAACCGGCACACCTATATGAGCAGCTAGATATTCATGCAACATGGAGAAGTGAACGGCATTGGCACCGTAGCATCCCCATATCAAATCATTGCTGCGATTGCATACCGTCATATGAAGTGCGTCATCGCGTATCTTAAACATGATGAGGTCATTGCAGGGTATGTCTTTCTTACCTGTTTGCCCAACAAGATCACGGCTGGCGTCCCATATCTGTATAACTGCACGACGTGACTCTGGATCAACGCGAAGTATTCTAACTACTTCTTCTATCTGGTCAATGTTCTCCATTCCCCAGCATTTGACATTGCGCATTCTGTCACCGTAAGCGCCACCGAATACCTTGCCGTCGTCACTGTATTCTTTTATCCGTCGGTTGAACTGGCTTATCCATGCCACGTCTTTTCGGCCAGCAAGAATCCACAGCGATTCCATGAAGTGAAAGAATGGATTGGCATCCCTAACGGCACTGAACAGAACACGTTCACATGGCCGTTCATACACAGAACATACAGGAGTTGGAAACTCTATGGTGGATTTCCCTCTTGGAGCTACTTTACACTGTGATCCGTTCACTAGAGTGAACACTGCCAGCGATAGCAATTCATTCACGTTCCTTCCTACCAACACTTTCATACTGCTCTCCTATTTACAAAGTTCGTTGAAGTACAGTCTAGCTATCTTATCAGGTCTGTGTCTGCTTAAGAACTTGGTTCCTTCTTTCACGTATGAAGTTCTGTCGTGCTTGTTATTCAGTATGTCTGCCAGCTGATCAGCACTTTCTATAGACATACAGTTTACTCCGTGGCGCAGTCTACCTTTGAACCTGGTCCAACCCGTATGCAGTACTGGCACGGCCTCTGCATCCATAGCTTCCAGTATTGAGTAAGAAGAGTCCCCTCCATCTTCCTTGAATACAGTAAGATCTATTGAAAATTCATAGTCCTTACTTATATCGGGGGATGCATGTAAAGATCGTGCGAACCCTGCACTTCCTTCGAACTCAGGAAACTTTGGTTTTATCTTATGGTGCGTATAGAATCGGTTTTCTTTTCCTACAAAGACAACCTTGTTCTTCTTACTCACCTTTCTATTGGCTTCCAATATGGTTTCTATGTTCTTCATATTGGTGATTAGAGTGGTACAGACAGCCTTCTTTGTCTTTGCCAGTCCCGTGCCATTAGGAAAGGTTCTTAGATACGGATGTGGTATGAACACGCTCTTCTCAAAGAATCTGCTATTGTTCTTTCTTATGATTATTGGATTGTCTACATAGGGTAGATGCTGGTACATGGTAAACTCATTAGGATCATGCACCACTACCCTCATACCAGCTTTGATCATCTTTTCTATGCTGTCTGGGTCGCATAGACTTTTCATTGGAGCGGGTGCCGTCAACAGACTGGGAGTCTTCTTTATCTCTTTCAGCATATCTTCTAAGGAAACATTCCTATAGTGAAGATTGAAACTGCCAAGAGGTCTTATAAAGTGTTCTGTTCTTTTCCCTACTCGTAAGATGTCCACTGCTATGCTATTAAGCATGAGGGAATGAGCTAGATGCGCCGTGAAAGATGTGCTGCCTCCCACGTTCCATGGACTAAGATATATCAAGTTTATCTTAGACATCTTTCTTGAGAGCCTTCTTCCACTGCACTATCACGTCTATTCTGGGCGCGTCATGTCCCTTCCATATGCTCTTAGCTTCTTTCAGCTTAACGAATTCCTTGTGGTTGTTGTACAGTTCAGCAGAAGACTTGTTCTGCAGTTCTAACGTTCTGTAGTCAGATGCTCCTCCTCTAGCGTTGGAAGGGGAAGCTCCCAGCACATATATCAAGCTGACAATATTAGGATATCCCTTTTCTAACAGCTGAAGATTCATGTGCATGTCGGCCATAAGAAATCCCTTGCTCACCTTGTGAGTGAAAGAACACTTCTCAGCCATTAGGATATCCCTATTGTAGCAGAGGCATTCCATCATTCTCACATTTTCCAGATATCCCGGAGCGCGCTTGTTATATTGCAGACTGCGCTGGATCATTCCGCAATGCGCATACCCTTCATCCAGCCATTCTTCCATAAGACTGAATGCCTTGTTCACTTGAGCTGGAGTAGATCGTTCTATCTTAAGATTAGTTTTCTTAAACTCAAATCTTAAGTCATCATTGAGTATGCAGAAGTATTTAGATTCGGCATTCTCGAGGATGTACTGACACATCCTGCAAAAAGAATTGGCAGTACTCTTCGGCAGTAGCATGACGTCGTGGCTTGGGTAATGTTTCTTGTAGTGCAGCGGATCGTCATTGTAGTCTATGACGAACACGACCTTTTTCCTCAGCTCAGGGGTGAGATGGGTATAGCTCTTTTGCAGATTGTGTCGGTTTCTAGTTGGAATATAAATTATCATGATCTAACTCCTTCATTTTTACCAGCCAGTTCAGTAATGGGATCATTTCTTGTACAGACACCACTTTAGCATCTATCAATTGCTCGTAACATGTACACACAGCGTCTAGTATGTTTTCATTTTCTATGCATACGCTGTTAAGAACATCTATCACAGAAGGAATCTTCGTCTGCATTTCAACTTCATCTAAGAAGTCTTTGTACAGATCATGCTCATTCCTTAGTTGATATACACTTTCTTCACTAAATCCCAGCCACATGTCAAGCTCCCGCATTATCCTTTGCGCCACGTACCCTCTGAGGATATCAGAGAATCTGGAGTTGACCGTGCAAGGTATATACATGAGTGGGAACACTCGCTTGTTCCAAAAAGTATTCTGTGAATTGAACGGACTGTAATTGTCTATCGCTATTAAGAACGATTTAGTTCTTGCAGCAGACCAGTCCGTTCTGTAGGATGTCAATCTTTGTACTGCATCCACGTCTGGGTCGTCCCTTATCAATCCCTGCCACACTCCTATCTTATTATGTTCTATTTGGGAAATGACTTTTATATGTCCGGTGGTGTGACGTTTAGACAGCGGGAATCCTCTAGGCCATATGTGTCTGTCGTCGTAAGCATATTCGTACGCGTTTATTACTCTGCCCTCTTTGTTAGACAGTAGCGTGTCGAAACAGCTACTAGAATCATCAAAGGATACATCACCCCAGTTCGGCAGTGGAAAGTTGTCATCGTCTGTTTCTGCTATTACATCTACTCCGCATTCCATGGCTTTAAGATATCCATTGTTCTTAGCAGAGTAGTGATTCAAGTAAGACACGCCTTCGTCACTGACGGGAACGTATATAACACCATTCGCATAGTCATCTTCTGGAGTCTTAACATCCCCTGCAATTATTATCAGATACTTCTTAGAGTGTAGACGTATGAAAGATCTTATTGCATCTGTCATAGGATTGATAGTGGTTATTACTAGAGCTCTCATGCCGGTCTCCTGTACTTGCTTCTTGGTCTGCCTTGATCTTGCAGAACCCGCATGTACTTATCAAACTCGCATAGCGAATGTTCTATGTCGCGCATTTCTAATAGTTCCATATGGCCTTCCAGCATTCCTTTTCTAAATGATTGCTTCAGCAATATCTGCATCTCTTCTAGATAGCTGGCTCCTTTGCCATCATCCACACCACTTCTAAAGATACGATTGCATCCCCTCTTTGCTCCCGGACCGGGATTTGCCCACGTCATTATGTCTTCGGCATGGCATAGGATAGGTGACCATCGCAGATCTGTTACAAGTTCGTACGCCGTGAATGGTCCCCACATCGGATACTCAGCTATCACCTTGTGCGCTTCTTCCAGAGTAGTGTTCGGCATAGTGAGTTGCTTCAATATAGTATCACGATCAATAAAGAACTTGTCCAGTGCCAGGCAGCACAGTTCTATCTTATCAGTCTTCTGGCCATTATTGGTTATGACGTATGCTCCCGTGAATATCTTGCTACCGTATCTGTCATGGCTCAGCTTGAGTAACGTAGAAGCATCTTTCCATTTCCACTTGGAGGGTGCCAGTAACCCGGCTTCTTTCAATGTGTCGTAGGTGTTCGGCCAGTTGAACATACGAAAGACAGCACAATGCCATAAGATCTGCTTGTTCCCCTTCAGCTTTTCTTTACGCTGCGTCCATTCCTTGGTGACTGCATCATACTGCCGGTATACGTTGGTGAACTTGTATGTCTGCAATATCTCATCCTTGGTCCACGGCCACTTTATCTGCTGCTCTTTTTTCAAGTATATCATGTGCCGTTCATTAATCCAATAGAAAAACTTTTTAAGCATTTCTTTGTTCATTTGGGTATTCCTTTAGAAGATACGGGTGCCGTAGAAGGCGGCACCCGTGTTAGATGGGACTATTCGGCTGTAACAAATCCATGCTTGATTAACCAAGCAAGATAACCTTTAGTCTTGTTGACAGGAACTTTGTTGCGTTCCAGATTGACATCGGCGACCTTGCCGATGGTGTCATGGGTTTTGTTGATCAGCTTCATGCAATCGGCACGAACGCCAGACTCGAACATCTTCTTCACTGAAATTACAGTGTTCTCAGATGTTCGAGCAGAACGCTTCTTGGCGACGCCGTTGGTCTTCGCCTTCGTCTTCGTCTTCGCTTTCGCTACTACTTTCACTTTCTTAGCAGTAGACTTCTTGGTTGGGGACTTCTTGGTTGGGGACTTCTTGGTTTTAGTTGCCATGTCATTATCCTCTGTTGGAGCGGACTTACGATTTACGAACCCGACTTGTTCAACCACGAAGGGTTCATCTGTTAATACCGGTTCCTTTTCGGTGCCGGTAATCTTGAACATCTTAAAAATACACTTCATCGCTTCTGCTTTTAACTGTTGCATGTCCTCCTGCACCTTCTTGGCAGGTGCCTTGCCTTTTATTATCTTCAAAAACCGGATGTAGGTAGCATCATCCCACGAACTGAACATGGCTTGCTGGATGGTGCTAACGAAGTTTCTATCACGTCTACTTTTATCAGTGTCATGCGCGTCATAGCGTGGCAACCGTTCCACCTTTCTAGTAAGCATCTCAGCTGCGAGCAGCCGTATCTCATCATCAGTAGGAACAACCACGTTATCATCCTTCAACATTGTATAATCCTCCAGCGCATCTAGTAAAGATTTTTGAGTGAGTTCTTTTCCATGCAGTACTTTTATGATTACTTCATCTATAGTATCCTCCGCCAGTATGTGATGAATTCTTACCTCTGGACTTTTCTGTCCTTGACGCCACACGCGCCGATACAGCTGTTCGTAATTTTCAAGATCCCATGTTAGTGAAAAATAGATGACATCGCAGCCACTGTCTTGAAGATTCAAACCATGTGCAAAACTGGCAGGTTGGATGAACACTATCGGTAGTCTACCGGCATTCCATTCATCTTCAATCCGTGCGCTTTCTTTAGGAGTTACCCCTGATCCTAAATAGGGAACTCCGGGGAACGCCGCTAACAGTTTCTCAAGGTCGTGGTTGAACTCATACGCCACCAAACACGGACTGCCCTGAAGCTCTTCTATTATTTCTTTCAGCATGGTCACCTTTTCATCATGCAGATGCAGTGTACTTCGTTTGCCTGTTCCAGTAACTATGGCCGCTACATCCTGCACCTCACGATAGTATATTCCGCCGTTGGCTATCTGTCGCAGCTTGCCGGTTGCAGTAGCCGCGTTCTCCGCTGTCAGTATTCTGCCCTGATGTTCAGTTAGAAACACTTCTTCCATCTCATCGTACAGCTTGCGCACCTCGTCCGGTAAGGTGACTTTATAGGGAGGAACGATAACCAACTCAGGCATGTCCAGCACACGTTCGCTGTAACGAAGAATGCGTTTTGAAATGGCTTCGTATATTTTCTTATCGGCTCCTTCCATTATCTGCCATTCATACCCCTTGTACCCGCAAGGGAAGAAATACCTGTTACGAAACTGTACGACGAATTCGCCAAGAGACTCACCCATGTCTACGATATACATCTGGCTAAACAGATTCATTAAACCATTGGGCGCAGGAGAGCCGGTCATTATCACACGTCGAGCAAAGTAGTCAAGATAACGCCGAATGGCTTTGAATCGTTTGGTATTGACATTCTTCATTTTGCTGGATTCATCAATGACCAGCATGTCAAACCCTTTCAAATACTTTTTCATTCCCTTGCTGAATAGCCAAGGAATCATTTCAAAGTTGATCAGCGTTATTATGGCATTGGATTCCAATGCCTCCATTCTGTCTTTCTCACTACCGTGCGCTATCGCCACGCTGAACGGCATCTGCCACTTCTCCACTTCTCGCGGCCATACCTGATGAATGATACGAACGGTAGATATTATCAATACCCTGTTCACTATCTTTTTGGTACGCAGTAATTTTATCGCAGTCAGTACCGTGCGTGTCTTTCCCAGTCCCGGAGGCCAGAACAAACCTGCGTATGATTTCTGTAGTAGAAACTTAATCCCTTCTTTCTGGTACTCGTGCGGTTCTGGCAATGAATGCATCATGAAACTCCGTAGCTTCTTTGAGTGACTCTGTAACTAGTACTTCAAACCCCATGCGGGTTAAAGCTTCGTGTACTATCAACTGTCTTTTACTTACGACTCCTCTACCGTCTGGTCGCTTCAGTTCAACAAAGTATATCCCACCGCCTCGGCACAGTACTGTCCTGTCTGGAAATCCTGTGATTGAAGCGGCTATCAGTTTTACGCACCATCCACCATTAGCAGACACGTATGCCTTGAACAGCTCCTCTAACCTTTTTTCGCTTTTATACATGGACCCCCCTTATGAATACTGTACGGACACCATCTGCAAGCAGAACCCGGATTCGGTGCAAACTTCTTTTCTCTTGTCATCTCATCTGCTCGTCTGTTCCACCTGGTAGTTAGTGGTTTGACCGCTTTGCGATTGTATTCGTAAGTTCTGAGGTCACCGCTGTCCAAGTACCAGAACTCCACAGTCGCAACATTCGCTTCAGGGTAGAACAACAGTCCCTTCAAGCTGTACAGTTCCGCTTGATCTTTATGACTCGGGTATTGCCTGCCTGTTTTGAAGTCTATTACTACCACTTCCTTTTCTTCTGGAACGTACAGGTGCGCGTCTGTCTTGGAACGACACCATGCAATGTTGCTGAACCATTCGCAGCGTTTCCATTCACTGGTGACTGCCCATGATTCTTCTGCCTCTGCACCATACTTCTTGATACTACGCAACTCCTGTGCGAAATGTTTATACGCGGGAGGCATACCGCGTATCTTACCTTTGATAAACATTTCACCCTTGCTATGTATTTCTTTGCCGCGTTCCATGGCGGGACTGGGAGGTTGCGGTATCTTGTCTATGAACTGATATTTATATTTAGCCTTGCAGGAATGGAAACAACTCCATCGGCTGTATGACCATGAAAACGGTTTCTTCATACTGCCTCCTCTAGTACCTGCATTTGATCAATCCTCCCCAAGATAATCCCCATTTCCCATCACTGAGCATGGGGACTTTGAACAAATCAAAGTTCATGGCGTCACGTATGTCTGTCATTATTTTTACCTTCGGTGTTTTCGGTGCGCTGATGAGGAACTCATCATGTACCGTAAGTATGAACCTGCCAGAGTAGTGATCCAGCACTGGCTTGATTCTAAGCATGGCTTGCTTCGTGTGATCTGCAGCACTGCCTTGGATCAACGTGTTCAGCAGTTTGTATGCCTTGTTCTCCCCTTTCGGTCCCGGCACCTCTTCGTAATATACTCTACCTCCTATGGTGATAATTGGTTCTTTTTTCCTAGCAATCATTTTTATACCGCGCTTCAACCTTGCCAGTCCGGGGATTGCCTGCGCATGGTAGTTCAGAAGTTCACGTGCTTCTTCTATGCTGCAACCTACCCGTTCAGCAGTACTCGGCGCTCCGCTGCCGTACACTACACCGAAGTTCACAATTTTAATGTGAGCTCGAGGATATTCTTTGGTGCTGATGCGTTTGATAATTTCACCAACCACGAAATGAATATCAAGATCTGGATCTGCAATGTACATATCCATCAGCTCACCGTTTTCAAAGTGAGCAAGTATTCTTATTTCTTGCTGACTGAAGTCACGGTCATACAGCATTTGTCCAGAATCAGCGATAACGTAATCTCGCATAAAGGGCAACGTCTTGTCTTCCGGTTCCTTGGGAACCTGTTGAAAGTTACTGCTGAACCGTCCTGTCTTGGTTCCCCCTCTACCATCACTGGGAGTACTGCTGAACCATGGAAAGAAGTATCCATTGTTGCGACAGGCGGACAGTAACCAAGGTTCCATGTACGTGCTGATCAGTTTATTGTAGCGTCCGAATTTATCTAATGTCGAAGCTAGATGTTTGTCTGTGCATACCTTGGACAAACTTTCCCGCGACGTGCGCTTGTTACCTTTTTCTGTCAGTTCAAATTCAGATACCAGATTGCGTTCTTCCAGAGCTTTCGCCAGTGCCGGTCCCTGTAGTTTCCCTGTTCCCAGCTTTTTACGGATACTGCGTTCCAGTTTTTCACGTGCGGCTATTGCCTTGTCGTAATCCTGTTGCAGCAGTTTAACGTCTATGGGCACTCCTTTCTTTTCCATGTCTATGACTACAGGTACCAATTCTTTTTCTACACGGTACGCGTCCAGCATATCGTTTTCCTTTACATAAGGATAAAAATATCTGAACAGTTTACCGGTACGATCCACGTCACCAATGGCATATTTTCCTACCAGCTTGCCCGGAGCTTTGGCTATATGTTCTCCGTAATTTTTTTCTGTGGCGTGAGGCACATTGGCAATGATCCAGTCGCGTACAGCATCCTGCTCCAATGGATCCATCCCCAGATACTGCCTGGCGAGAAGCTTCAATGCAAACGTCGTGTCCCGTGGATCATGGAGGAACGCCAGTATCATCGTGTCCTCAAACTGGTGCTGTTCCAGCATAGGTAATCCGAAGTGGACGTGTGCCACTTCCATATCAAACTTTGCATTGTGAAATACGACAGGTATTTCCTTTGCTTGTCTATATACCTCACGCAAGACTTTCTCCGCTTCGCGCTTCGTGCAATTGTTACCGTCCGGGTGTCCCCATGCGTAGTATTTTTTCTTACCTTCAAATGTGATGGCGACCCCAACCGGCTTCGGTGGATAATCTGGTCTGGGCAAGATAGCGTCTGTTTCAAAGTCAACCACGTTTCTTTTTAAAGCCACGACTCTCCCTCCATTTGTTTCTGGTGTCTTCAACTTCAACGGCACGCAATCGCTGCTGAATACGTTCGAGAAACGTACTTCGATTATTTCCCATCTGTTCCATAATCAAAGCATATTCTGCTTCCTCACGTGTGAGAGAAGCCACTGTCTTGTTCAATACTCGCCACGAAGACAATGCCTTTTCTATCTTTGCCTTGTTCATACTGTTCTCCAAATAAAAGCTCCCCCGAGGGGGAGCTTGCAATGTCTACTTTGCGAACCTACTACTGGATTTCTTTTTCAGTGCCGGTTTGCGTCCACCTTTTTTATTTGGTGAAGGAGGCTCGTAACTGTCCACATCGTAGTGTACTTCCAACATGCTGTCTACGAGCAATTCACGCCGACTGTAGATTTCTTCAATGGCGTCTTTGCTTTCAATGATTCTGTCCATCTTAAATTTAAGAACAGGATAAGCAGACTCATCGTCAAACGTCATGGTGGTAACTACTGCATACGTAGGACGCTTGACACGTTTGGCCAATCCCTTGACGTAAGCGTCCCAATTCAACATGCTGTTAACACCTGCTCGCAGTGTCAGCGGCTGGTAATCTTCATCACCGATTGCATCCGGATCCATGATAGCGAATATCACCTTGGAACCGCACGCCTTGCTCTGGCCATAGTCTGCACTTCCCCATTCATTCTTGGGACAACCGTCACACTCTTGTGCCGGTGGATTGGGCGCATCCGGATGAGGACCGATTATGTCTTTGACATCTGCCGCAATGTTGAAGCACGCGGGGGATTTTGTGTCCTCTGGATCAAACTTCGTGTCGTAATACTCACGAGCGTACACACTGTTGAGTACGATAACGCTCAGTTCATCCCCGAGAGCTTCCCCTTGACACTTGAACTTGCCACCTTGAATGGAGATGAAGTTGCCGCCTCCACTGCTGGCTCCGGTGCGTTCTGCTTCAGCTTGCGCCTCGGCGGCCAGCTTTTCTTCCCAGCCTACCATTGCCGTGGATTGTTTTCGCTTTGCCATTGCCTTCTTCGGTGCTGCCTTCTTGGTACTTGTTTTCTTTTTTACTGCCATGTCATGTACT
>Ga0307378_10011740_pt1 | contig 11264 bp, 14 predicted proteins | sample UN1MG_FD_202238 | JGI IMG/M metagenome (GOLD analysis project Ga0307378, IMG submission 202238) | Soil microbial communities from Risofladan, Vaasa, Finland - UN-1 | ecosystem: Environmental > Terrestrial > Soil > Coastal area > Acid sulfate soil | place: Finland: Risofladan, Vaasa | collected...
CGACGGCAGGGGCTTTGTGATGTACGGCTTCAAGCACCCCGACGTTGACGAGGCAACCATCAAGGCGCTACGCAAGGTGAGGCGATGAAGTTGGAGACCTTAATCATTCTTGGAATCGCGGCCCTGCTTGTCGGCCCATTCGCACTGGCACAGCTCTGGCCGTGGGTGTACTTCATGTCGGGCGTGTGCGTTCTGCTGGGAGCCTTTGAAGCGTACTACGTCTGGAAGGACAACAAAACGCTGAGTCAGAAGTTTTGGGCGTGGAGCAAGGAAAACGAAACAGGGGCATGGCTGATCTGTGGGGCGATCACGCTTGCCATCCTGTTACTGGATTGGCACCTTTTAGCCAAGGTGCTATAGGAGGGAAGCATGATGAACAACACCACAATTCGATTCATCGCCAAGGCGCTTTCTGCGGCCCTGGTAACTTGGGGCGGCAAGGACTTGTTTGAAGCGGCGGGTGTGGATGGCGCACAACTATCCGACGCCATTATGGTTATCATCGGTCTGGTTGGCGGCGTCTGGTCGTATATCGCCGGCAAGCGCGCAGAGGCAAAGGCCAAGACGGCCGGAGCGTGAGTTATGTGGGAATCGGTTGGAAGCCTGGCGGCGCTGGCTCTGGCCCTTGGTCTGTACTGGCTGGAGTCTGCTCGGCGTAGGCGTAAGAAGAAGGATGCCGATGACGAACAAATTGCAGAGCGCGCGAGGCAGGTCAGCGACGCCAGCGAGCAGGGTCGCGTTGCTGCTATGCAGCGGCTTGCTGCTCGTGACGCTGTGCGCCGGATGCAGAAGCGCCGGCGACGTTAGTGTCGCGTTTCGACCCATGTACGGGGTCGACATGTTCCCCGTGCCCGCCGGATCACGTGTGATCGGCCCGGACGGTAAACCCGTGTGCTGGACCGACGAGCAGGGCAAGGTCGTGGACACCACGAGTACCAACGGTAGCTGGATCTCGGGCTGGTGGCTGGGTGAGGCATACAACGCGACGGTGGCACGATGAACCGGGCGCCCGTCACCGAGGGGCTGCGGGTGTCTACCTGTTGCAAGGCCCCGGTCAAGGTGGCGGGTGTGGGCATGACGCACTGGCACGAATGTCAGAAGTGCGGGGCGCCGTGCGACGTGACGTTCATGCAGCCGAAAGGGCGCAGATGCTTAGATTCCGAGTCAAGAACATAGTCCCGCCGGGCGGCCGATACTTCTACGAGGTCCCGGAGAGCAAAGCCCTGCTCGAGGACTTTTCGATGACGGGGCTGTTGGCGCGGATTCGCGGGCACTACGCGGACAACGGTCTGGTGGTGCCGTCGGATATTGAGGCGCGCGTCGAGGACCATGTCTGCCGGCACGTGCCGGAAGGCTTCTGCTACGGGGATCTGGACGGGCGCCCTCGGGCGCGAGTCGTCACGCTGGATCAGATAAGGTCGAAGACGACGGCACTGGCCGCGGGGCGGCCGCGGGCGCACCCGGGACTGGCGCGGCAGCGCGCGGAGATTTGTGGAAAGTGTTCGCAGAACGATCGTTCTGCTTGCCCAACGTGCGTTGGTCTGGTATCGTGGGCCCAACGTTTAGGTGGCAATGATCTTGGTGGTATCGCCAACTGGCTTGGTATTTGCGCCGTGGATCTGACAGCCATACCGGCCAAGGTTCAGCTTAAAGACGTGCCCGATGACCCGGGCTATCCGGAAACGTGCTGGAGGAGAACTTCACCATGACGAATGATGCCGACGAACTGGAACTCCAGAGCACCACGGACACCGGACAGCCCGTAGCGCGCCGCCTGTCGACGCCCGCCGCGGCCTTCGCCATAGCGAAGGGGTTCGATGAGGCCGACGAGGATTCCGCCAAGGTGCGGGCACTCGTGCAGGGCATGATCGACGGCAACCCGCCGTACGTCCAGGCAGAGCTCGACGAGCTTGGGCTTGGCGACATCGTCAATGTCAACTTCCTGTCGTTGCGGGCGAACCTTGACGCTCGCGCTGCGTCGGCGCACGAACTGTTCCTCGAAGTCCCGACGCTCATCGAGGCTGCCCCGTACTCTAAGGCTGGGGGCATCCCCGAGAATCACCACCACTATTGTTCCGTGGTCGCCGAGGAGTTCAGTACGCTGCTCCTGGACTGGCCGCAGTTCATGCCGGCTATGGACCTGGTTGGCCGCGAGGCCGACGCGTTCGGCATCGGGTTCGTGCTGTTCCAGGATGAGCACGACTGGCGCTGCAAGGCGTTTCGGCGTGGGAACCTGCGCTTTGATCCGAAGGCTTCCGTCGAGGTCGACGTCAACGACATCTACATCTGTCGCGACGAGTTTCGCGTAGGCGAGCTGTTCGAATTCATCAAGGACGAAAAGGTCGCCCGGGCGCGCGGGTGGAAGGTGGCGGAAGTACGCGACCTGATTGTGCGCGTGTTCAACACAGGTTCCAGCGACGACGACAAGTATCAGAAGACCACGTGGGAGTCGCTGCAGCACATGGCGCGCAACCATGATCCCAACTTTGAGGAGAAGCAGATCTCCACGATTCGCGTGCGACATATGCTCGTGCGCGAGGTCGCGGAGCCCCGCGGCGTTTCTCACTTCATCATCCCGGACCGGCAGGAGGACGGCGAAGTCTTCCTGTATGAGTCGATGAACAAGTTCGGGAACATGCACGAGGCGATCTGGTGGTTACCGTACAACTACGGCGACGGCTATGCGCGTAGCGTACGCGGCGTCGCGTCGTTGATGGTCCAGCACGACGACTTGAGCAACCGGTTCCTGTGTCGTGTATTCGACGCCGGATTCCTGGGAGCGAGTCTGCTTCTGCAACCGCAGACACCCGGTGACCTGGGGCGCCTGAGTTTCATCCACCACGGCCCGTACACGATCTTGCCGCCGGAGTTGAAGGCCACGCAGAGCACGTTCCAGCCGCAGATCGCGCCGCTGTTGTCGCTTCGTAACGTCTCTGAGAACGTGATGAAGAACAACACGGGCCTGTACCGGCAGCACAACGAGTCGATCGAGAAAGAGACGGCCAAGACCGCCCGGCAGGTTATCGAGGAGACCTCGAAGGAAGCGCGGTACGAGAAGGCCGCCGTGGCGTTTCGCTACAATCAGCTCGACTTGTTGTATCGCGAGATCTTCCGTCGGCTCACTGATAAGGGCTACATCGAGAGCGAGATCGAGTGGCCGGGGCAGCTTGAGGCCAAGCAGTTCTTCAAGCGCTGTGAAGAGCGTGGGGTGCCGAAGGACTTCCTGTTCAACTGGAAGGACAACTTCCGGGTCGACGCCACGCGCGCACTCGGGCTCGGCAGCCTCGGCGTCAAGTACGACATCACGAACCAGTTGATGGGCGTGCGCGGCGACTTCGACGAGATCGGCAGACGCAACATCGTTCGTGACTGGGCCGCGGCCCGGGTCGGGTACCGGAACGTGGACAAGTACGTCGGCCGCGTGGACCGCGACCAGATCCCGACGAACGAGACCAGCATCGCGACTCTTGAGAACAACGACATGCTGGAAGGCTCGTTCGTCCCGATCGGTACGGACCAGATGCACAAGTTGCACTTGGACACGCACCTTCAACTCATAGCCTCTATCGTCGAGGCGTTCAACACGGGGCGTATCCGGGAGCCCGCACGCTCTGCGCAGGTTCTCGCGATGCTGATACCGCATTGTCAGGCGCACGTCCGGGAACTGGCGCAGGACAAGACTCGCGAGCCGTACGTCAAACAGGCCGTGGAACTGTTGACCGTTGCCCAGGGCATCTACAACCGACTGACACGCATGGCGCAGCAGCAGGCTCAGCAGGCTCAGCAGGCTCAGCAGGCTCAGCAGGCTCAGGTTGCCGAGGCCCAGCAGGTCCTGGCGAACCGCGAGCTCGAGGCCAAGATCTACGAGATCAACCAGAAGGCTGCGCTGGAGCGCATGAAGCAGGAGAGTCTGAACGAGATGCGAGCCGACAAGACGCGCGAGCAACTCGACATCCGGCGCGCCGGCGCGGAGCAGGAGATGCGGTTGAAGGCGGAGAAGCAGCAGGAGGAACTGCGGCAGAAGGCATTGAGTGCGGAGGCCGAGCGCGCCATCCGCGCCAGGTAAAGGAGACCAGATATGGGGACGGCACTGGATGCTGTCCGCGGGATGCTCGAGGCCGAGGGCGGCCAGACGCGTTTCGTGGATTGGCTGAGCAACGAGACCACGCAAACCATGATCGCCGCTGCGCGCGCGCTGGCACGGCCGGCGCGTCCGACACAGGAGTGCAACAGCGACTTCCAACTCGGGCGCACGGTAGGCGGCAACGAGATCATCGACTTTCTGAGCGCGCCGCACTCGCTGCTGCGGACGCTCGACGCGATTTCCAGGATGCCGCTCGCCGATTACGGCGCCCGGGCACTTCTGGATAAAGGAGACGCATAATGCCGCCGAAACCCGCCAAACCCCCTGCGTTGGGGGCACCCGTCCAGGCGCCGGTCGCGTCACGCGACCCGGATCTTGGGGATCATCTGACGAACCTGCTGGCCGACACGCCGCCGGCGCAGCCCGCCGACACGCCGCCGGCGAAGCCCGCCGACACGCCGCCGGCGCAGCCCGCCGACACGCCGCCGGCGAAGCCCGCCGACGCGCCGCCGGCGCAGCCCGCCGACACGCCGCCGGCGAAGCCCGCCGACGCGGACGTCGGCCCACCCGCGGACGTGCTGTTGCCGCCCGACACGCCAAAGCCCGCAGACCCGCACCCGGCTGACGCCGACGAGCCCCCGGAGGGCAGCCCGGACGACGCGAAGGTGCGGCACGCGTGGGCTGAAAAGACCCGGCGCATCTCGGAGTTGCGGGATCAGCTGGCCGCCCGGGAAGCCGACATCGAGCGCATGCGGACATCACAAACGCCTGAACTGGAAGAAGTTAACCGGCTGCGGGCGCAGCTCGAGGACAACGAGAAGCGCATCGGGCAGTACGACCTAGCCTCGACGCGCGAGTTCCAGAGCCGATTCACCGCGCCGATGGTTGCGCTGCAGCAGCGAGCGGTATCGCTCCTTGTGCGATCCGGCAAGGACGCGGAAAAGGCGCGCATGCTGGTGTCGGACTTGATGAAGCAGGCCGCATCCGGTGACGTGAACCTCGAACAGGTGCAGGCTCAGCTGGCTGACGAGACGTTCGCGGTCCAGGGCGCGCTGGTGAACGCGGTCAACGAGTACGCGGAGCTTGCCGCCGTCCGTAACGGGGCGCTTGACAAGTGGAAAGAGAGCCGCGCGGCCCTGAAGGTTCAGTCGGAGCGGGACCAGGGCGCCATGCTTGCCCAGAACATCGAGCGGGACACAGCCGTGGCCCTCGCTGCGGTCGTGAAGGAAGGCAATTGGATGTTTGTACCCTCCAACACCGACCCGAAGTGGACGGCGACCGTGGACGAGCGCGTGAAAGCCGTGAAGGGCATCTTGCGCACCGCCAAAGGTGAGGAGCTGGTCAAGTGGGTAGCGGAGGGCGTGACGGCTCGGGACGCCCGGCAGTTGTTCCTGGCGGAACGCGCGCGGTCGCAAGCCCTTAAGGCGCAACTGGATGAGTTGGTTGCGGCGACGCCCCGGCTCGGGGCCGGCGGAGCGCCAGGGGGCGCCCGGCCAGTTCCGGCTCAACCGCGGGACGTGAATACGGTGCTCAACGAGGAGTTCCGGGACATGCCACGCACGCTGTTCCGGTCGTAACACAGGGGCGTGTAACGATTTCTTGAAAAAAGTTGTTGCACGCCCTGTTCTTTTTTCGTACAGTTCCAGCATCGGAGAATTTTACCGCGTTGCTCCGCGCGGCCGCACCCGTGGGGGTAGAGGACTTGCGGCCTGATAGCCTCGTCAGGGAAGGTGTTGGGCGCTGCCCGTTGGCAGTGGACCCGTGTTTTTAACATCTCTCGCCTATGGGCGGGAACCCTGGGAGAAAAGCCATGCCTCCGATGCAAGGGCTGCAGTACTACAACACCAAGATGCTGACGCTCGCTGAGCACTGGGACGAGTTCATCATGTCCCGCAGCATCAAGAACCCGAACCTTTGGCACGACCGCATTCCGCGCGGCGCCTACCAGCTCTTCAACGGGCTTGAGCAGAAGGCGAACATTTACCGCGGCGGGCTGCCGGTGCAAGCCGGACTGTCCACGTGGAACCAGATCGGCCTGAGCCGCAAGGCTTCCGACGGCGATCCTGGGTTCGACAACTGCGCACCGGGCACTCCGCAAACCTACTCGTACGCGTGGGAAACCGTGATCTATCACGGCTACCAGGACGAGTGGCAGTCGGAACCTGTCTGCTTGAACGACCTGAAGTTCATCGACTACGCCAAAGAGCAGCTGGCGCTGGTCGTCCGGACGGGCGTCGATTACGGCATCTCGATGCTGGAAAACTGGAACCGTGAAATGTATGTCGCGCAGGCCATGGCGGCCAACCGCGGCATGGTCATGGCTTCTGGCGCGCTCCAGTTCGAAGACGACGCGACGTACCGCTTCGCGTACGACCCGTTCCTGACCACGACCGACGTGGACAGCGCTACGGTTCCGTACATCAAGTTCGACGCGGGCTTGGATGTTTCGACGCTGAACTGGGACTACCTGGATTACCTCCGCACGACTCTGGCCGACCGGGCCGGTGAAGCGGCGCTGTCCATGGAAAGCGGCATGCCCATCTTCGGCCTGATGCTGGACTACCTCGACTTCGAGCGCATGGTGAAGGCAGACCCGGATCTGCTCGAGACCTGGCGCTACGCAGACGCGCAGTCCGTGATTAAGGGCTATAACATGGGGATGAAGGTCTATCGCGGGTTCGCGTTGATTCACGACCCACGGCAGATGCGCTTCCGCGTGCTGAAGATCGGCGCCGGCACCAACGCCACGGACGACGAAGATGGCAAGATCATCGCCACACGCGTGCTGCCTCTGAAGGCTGGCCGCGCCGCGACGATCGGCAACGTGCCCGAGCCCAATCCGGCGTTCTACCGGGCTGAGATCGGCATCGGCGTCATCTTCATGAACGACGTCATCCAGAACCTGTTCGTGCCGTCGATCGATAACCTCGGTTCCGGCATGGTCTTCGGCCCCGCGCCGGGTATGACGGGCGACTGGAAGTGGATCAACATCCCGGACAACGATGGCAACCAGCTCGGCGAGTCCGGCTACTTCTACGGCCGGTTCCAGTTGTTCCCGAAGCCGTTGCTGTTCGCGCACGATTGCACCGTGTTCGCGTACCGTCGCTGCCCGCAGGCTCTGGCCTCGCGCTGCGCGGTCCAGCTGGACTCGACGGCGGTCACGGGCGCGGTGGCGGTGGCGCAGAACGCCGTGTCAGCGGACTACGACGGCACCAACCGTCGGATCACGCTGACGCTGGCCTCGCTGATCGACGCCAACATCAACGACAACGTCACGGTGACGCATGGCGGCGGCGCCGTCTCGATGGAGCTGGTCTCCGACGCACTGGCACCGAAATACGTGTTCGCCTGGGATACCGCGGCCTCGGTCGCGCCTACGGCCTACACGGACTTCACGACCAGTACCACCGTCACGGTGAGCTAAGGGTAATGCAAAAATGTGTGCTGACCCGGGCGATCCCGGGTCAGCGCAACTCAGGAGAGAATGCAATGAAGGCATGTTGGAAGTTCGCGGTTGTGGCCCTGGTGCTGTCCGTGTTCGTCAGCTCGGCTCGCGCGGTAGTAGTCACAAATCTGGGCCAGGAAGTCACGGTTACGCTCATGTCGGAGCGCGCGGAGGGTTCCACCACGGTCACGAAAGACCAGTCGGTGCGGCCTACGGGCGTCGACCGGCGTGGCATCTACGTGGTCCATTACGACATGGGCACTACGTCGATTACGCCGTTGGGCGCACACGATCCGGTGTCTTGGGAAATCCCGAAAGGTACGATCCTGCAGGAAGGCGGAATGATCGAGATCCAGACGGTGGTATCACCGATTTGGGCCACGAATAGCATCGCCGTCGGTGGGGTCACGATTCTGGATGCGGGGACGCTGCTCGGCAGCGGCACGATCGTGCCGCTTACGGTCGGTAACCTGCCGGCCATCACTACGAGTGATGACGAGGTCACTGTGACGCTCGGCGCCGCATCCTCGAACCTCGTGATGACGATCTATCTGCCGGTGATCCTCGGCAACGATCAGTAATTAACCCGGGAACCCGGGGCCTCGCGCCCCGGGAACCCTCTTTTTGGAGGAGAGCATGAAGCGTTTCAGGATTCTAGTGACAGTCGCGGTGCTCGCTGCGGGGGCGCTGACAGCTCTCGCCGAGACGGACTACGTGTCCTTGTCGGTTATCAGAGATATCCAGCAGGGGCGCAACACGCGCAACCAGATCGTGGATTTGCGTGTGAAGGACGACGCCACTGTTGGCGGCGACCTCGCCGTGACTGGCGACGTTTCCGGTCAGGATGTCACGGCCGGCGGCAACGTGGTCGCGGGCACCAATGGCACGTTTGGCGGCGTGGTAGATGCGGCAAGCGTTACGGTAGACGCGGGAGCGGGCATTGACGCGCAGTCGGCTGGAGCACTGGGCTTCGGGCGTACCACGGCAACGTCCACCGACATCGGTAAGACAGGCACGATGACAACCATCAAGGGCACGCTGAATGTTGATGAAGCGGTGACGCTCGACTCGACGTTGACCACGGCGGGAGCGACCTACACCACCTACGGCGTCGGCGCGGTAGTTGATGGGTATTGCAGTGTGGTCGAGTCTGGCGCCCACCCCAACCATCAGACGATTCTGACGGTGACTGGCGCGACGGACGTTCTGATACTGGATGGCGACCACGGCGGCGGGTTGAGTTTCTATGCCTTCCCCGAGGGGGTCGTCAACATTCGCGGGGTAACGGCGACGTTTACCGCAGTCACCACGACCAACTACAATGCCAGCGACAACGATCATTTCGATGTCGGCATTGGTACGGTTGTGGCCGCAGACGACAACGCTCTGAGCGGCACCGAGCAGAATCTCATTGCGGTCATTGACGAAGACACGGTGGGCGGCACCGTGACAAGCCACGCTGAGACGGCGTTCTTGGCGACGAGTGTGATCGTTGATGGATCGAGTACGCCCGCACTGATCGCGGTGAACTACGCGATTGAGGCCACGCAGAACGACTCGTCCAACGTGTTGCACCTGACGGTGGGCGATACCATCGCGGTGACGTGGGACTTCCTCGGCGACATCTAGGGAATTCGGTTGGTTTCTGGGCACCGGGCGGGTTCGGTCTCCTTACCGCTCGGTGCCCGGGGCCTCTTTGAAGGAGTGCTATGACGATTTTCGCGGCCCCGAATTGCTACAACGGCTCGTGTCCCGAAGTGGCCCCAGTCACGCTCCTGACCAACGAGTACACTTTCGAGACGTCGGGCGCGCTTGCCGCCGTTATCGGCGACGTCACTCCCGCCAGCACCACGAAAAAGCTGCTGACCCTGGGACTTTATGACGATGCCGGCGCTCCGGTGCCGGGCGATTGGGTATTTACGGTGCGGTTTGTGGATAACAGCGCCCGGCCAACGGAGGAATCCGCGATGGTGCCGGATACGCAACCCAACTGGGGAACGGGAGTCGTTCACAGCGATGCCACAGGTGAACTAGAGATGGAGGTAGAGCATGTCGGTCCGGAACACACTTGGTACGCGATTGTTGAGCATGGCGGCGTTGCTGTCGCTACTGCTGCTTTCACCATCGGCACGCCTTAACGCAGCGGCGCCGCAAGATTATCGCATCAACGTCTTGCGGTATGGGCTGCGTTCCCAGGCGACGCTGAATCGTGCGGTGCAGGAGCTCGAAGGCGGCTACGGTCGGTTGTACATCCCAGGCGGGACGTGGACTTTTACGAACAGTATGACGATCCCCGCGAACGTCACGCTCGAGGCTTCCCCGGCGGCGCGCCTGTCGGTCCAGTCCGGAAGAGTGTTGACGTTCTCGGACGCGACCCTGGCTGCGCCCGGCGTGGCGTTGTTCGCCGGTTCCGGCGTGGTTACAGGAACCGTGTTTGCGGCCGACGGCTGTTGGACCGAGTGGAACGGGCTCGCCAACTCGGCGAATTACTACCTGGTCTGTTACCCCGACGCGGTCGATCAGGACATGTGGCGCGTGGATCGATCCGTGATTGGAGACTGGGTTCATGGGACCCTGACCAACTTTGTGATCACGAACGCGGCCGGCGACGTTTCGGGACCGCTTACGAATCTGTCGATTGGCGTGGGCGTCATCACGTCGAACAACATCGCAACCAACGGGATCTCCTGGATCAACATCGACACCAACTCGATTCCGGACGGCGGCATCCCGGCGTCCCGGCTCACCACGAACGAATTGGATCGCAGCTACATCAAGATCGGTGGTGGGGTGATGCCGGTCATGACGGACGTGGCGCACGTCATCTACACGACGAATATCACTCACTACGGGGCGACGACGGGGCAGTGGTTTACGGCTGATTGTTCGGGTTGGATTCCGGACAGCGCGTACGCGGCCCTCGTACACGCCAATTTCGGGGGCGCCGACGTCGGGGAGGCTGGGCTTGTGCGCCTGCAGGCGTTTGTGCGTCGCGACAGCGACATGACCGCGATGCAGGTCGGCGAGATTACGCTTTGGGCGAACGTGGTTTCCTACACGACCGCGTTTCTGCCCGTGCCGCTCACCACAAACCAAACGTTTCAGTATCTGTTCAGGTTGTACGGGGGAACCAACGCCGTGGATAGCGCAGAGGTACTCATGGTAGGCCGCGGATACTACTGAGCCTGGGAGGCACAGGCATGAGCCAGTTCTCACATCGCCAGATGGCCGATCTTGCGGCCCGGTACGCCGAAGACTCGCAAGGTCAGAAGGCGGAGACGGCGTATATGTGGGGCAATCACGCTCTTGCCGGGTACGCCTCGAATCTCCAAGGCGCTAACGCCGACACGGCGTTCGGGTGGGGCGACCACGCAGCCGCGGGCTACGCCACTGGTGCCCAGGGACTCAAAGCTGACACTGCTTTCGGGTGGGGCGACCACTCGGCAGCGGGGTACTTGGCCTCGGCGAGCCAGGCAATCATGTATCGTAGCATCACGGTTGGCGCGGGCCAGCTGTCAATCACGCTGGCCAAGACGCCGCGCGGCGAGATCATGGCTTTCTACACGACGCCAGCCGGCGTGTTTACGGCCGCGTATAGCGGCACACATTTTACGCGCGTCGGTGCGCTGGTCACATTCATCGGTGCGTACACGCCGTTGCCGGCCGGCGCGGTGGTCGACATCTACTATTCCGGAGATCCATAAGCATGCCTGGCGAAGTACTCGATGGGTTCAT
>Ga0307378_10011741_pt1 | contig 11263 bp, 8 predicted proteins | sample UN1MG_FD_202238 | JGI IMG/M metagenome (GOLD analysis project Ga0307378, IMG submission 202238) | Soil microbial communities from Risofladan, Vaasa, Finland - UN-1 | ecosystem: Environmental > Terrestrial > Soil > Coastal area > Acid sulfate soil | place: Finland: Risofladan, Vaasa | collected...
TGGGCTCGCACATATCGTTCCAGCCCTGCATCCAGACAAAGCCCGCAATCTCATACCCCCGGCCGGCCAGGTCAGGAAAATTCTTTTCCATGTTATCGAGGGCCTTATGAATATCTTCCAGCATCAGCTTGTAAAACCGCCCAACCGTTCCACCTGAGCTGGGCGGCCGGAAATCCTTAAAGAGACTCTTGCCACCCCACGCGGTCTTTATGAGCAGCACCGGCTCGGCGTAATAATCGCCCACTACATGACCGAACTGAAGCTCAGGACCAATATGGCTTGTACCGCCATAACCTGTGTATCCGATGGTAAGTCCGCCGCTTCGGTCTCCGAACGTTATCTTGACATCATCACGAACAATCCATTCGCCTTTTTCGTTCTTAAGGTGCTTATATAGGTGGGCCTTTTTCGGAACTTTCATAGTATTGACAAGATTTCCCTTGCCGCCGTTGTAGTACCGCGGATGGTCCATAGAAACAACGCCCTGGCCTTCCATATTTGATTGGCCCGCAAGGAGAAACACTTTAACTGGTTTCCTGGATCCCTTTGGTTTCTCAGCATAGATGTTACTCAATAAACAGAGGGCTATGGCTATAAGTGATACATTCTTCATAAAAACTCCTTTATACCTGAGTGACCTGTCCAATCCAATAAAGATTACAATAATTTCCGCTAAGAATCAAGAACAAGATAACAACCAGGCCAGGAAGTACGACATCAACATTCATTCACATCCGAGTCCTGCTCCCACCTCCCGGACAACCTCTCCAAAATCTCTCTGCCGACCTTTGCTCACCCTACAAAATCCTTTGCAAAATGAAGACTATTCCCATACTATCTCTAAATAGGCGACCAAATGGTCCTTGTGTCCTGATGCATGTAGAGGTTCGAATCCTCTCGCCCACAGGTTTTGACAGGGTGAATTTGGAGAAAACAAAATGAGATGCAGCAAACTTATAGTGATTAATTGCATATCAGTTATCACCTTATGTAGCTCATGCAGCTCTGTCTTTCGCGGCCCCACCTCTAAGCCGACCACCGCGATATTGGGAGCATTCAATAAAGAGGTGATGATGCTGGAGAAGCAACTAACAGACAAACAGCAGCAGAGGATTGAGGGAATGAGATTCGTAACCGGCAGGTTGCACGGCAAATCTGTCGTCGTAGCCTGGACCGGCATAGGGAAAGTCAACGCCGCTATGACAACCACATTGCTGATAGAGCACTTCAGGCCGAGCGAAGTAATCTTCTCAGGCATCGCGGGAGGCGTAAATCCGCAGCTTCAGCCGGGAGACATAGTCATAGCCGCCGAAACCGCTCATCACGATATGGGAATACTTCAAGAGGATGGCTTTTACAATAGAGGTGTCATAAATCCTCTCGATGGCCACCGAAATCCTGTTTATCTGCCTGCGGATGAGCGTCTCTTAAAGTTGGCCGAAAAAGCCGCCGAACAGGTCGAACTTGAAACGATAAAGACCACCGTCGGAGTAAGGTCGCCTAAGATTATAAAGGGCATCATTGTTACAGGAGACGTGTTCGTCGCATCGCCTGCAAAGTGTGCTGAGTTGCGCGAAAAGCTCAACGCCGATGCAGTCGAGATGGAAGGCGCAGCGGTAGCTCAAATCTGCTATCAAAGGCAGATTCCGCATCTTGTCGTGCGCAGTATCAGTGACAAAGCCGATGAAACAGCCAGAGAAGATTCTATGATGTTCCAGGAAATGGCTGCAAAAAACTCTTCCACCCTGATTACTAAGATAGCCGAGCTTTTAGCTTCAGAACTTCCTGTTGAAAAAACCGTGAAAAGTCGGTAATCTAAAACTTACAAGATAGCACTTTTGAAAATATAAGCGACGGTATATCCTCGGCATCATCAGGGCATCATAGTAAGGAGATGTGGAGAAAAAAGTTAAGGGATTAAAATGGTCAGTGAATTTTTCCAGCTCAAAGAAAAACAGACAAGCGTCAGAATCGAATTCGTGGCTGGAGTGACAACATTTCTTACAATGGCGTACATTATTTTCGTCAATCCGGCCATTCTAAGTGATGCAGGAATGGACAAAGAGGCGTTGATAGCTGTTACCTGCATGGTTACCGCCTTGGCCACTCTCATCGTAGGGGTATTTGCCAATGCACCCATAGCGATGGCGCCGGGGATGGGTCTTAATGCCTTTTTTGCCTATTTGGTTGTTTCCGGGAAAATGGACTGGAAGACGGCCTTGGGCGTGGTATTTCTCTCCGGATTGTTGTTCTTGATATTGACTCTATTGGGGCTGAGAAAAAAGATTGTCGAAGCGATACCGCCTTCTCTTATTTCAGCAATCGCTGTCGGCATCGGACTGTTTATCACCTTCATAGGTCTGGTTAAATTGGGAGTAGTTGTCGGTGATGAGCACACGCTTGTAAAAGCCGGCCCTATAACGACAACAGTTCTCATAGGGCTTTTGGGACTGTTAATAATGCTCTTTTTTGAAATGAAAAAAATAAGCGGCGGCCTTGTCGTCGGAATTCTCGCTGCAACCGCTTTGGCAGTCATATTCGACGAAAAAACCACACTGCCACAAAAAGTTATCACATTGCACCTGAATATAAAAGCCGTTTCTTTTCAATTGAATGTCCTTGGTGCTTTGAAATGGAGTTTCTTTGGAAGCATTTTTACCTTGATGTTTATGGACATGTTTGACAGCGTCGGAACGTTGGCGGCCTGCTGTCACCAGGCAAATATGGTTGATGAAAACAACAAAATAAAGGGGCTGGACAGGTTATTGGGAATCGACGCCATAGCAACTATGATAGGCGCCCTATTGGGTACATCGACCACCACTTCGTATATCGAATCGGCCGCAGGTATCGAACAGGGCGGACGGTCGGGCCTGGCTTCGATAGTTACCGGAATTTTATTCCTGCTGTCGTTATTGTTCGTGTCCATTGTGAAAATCGTGCCGGATTATGCGGCGGCGCCCGCGCTTATTATGGTCGGCTTGTTTATGATGAAAGAAGTTAAGAAAATAGATTTTATGAACTTGGGAGAGGCTTTCCCGGCATTTATCATAATGGTTATGATCGCTTTAAGTTACAGCATCAGTACCGGATTGGCCTTTGGGTTCATCTCGTTTGTCCTCATAAAAATGGCATCGGGCAGGGCGAGAGATATCAAGCCGGCTATGTGGGTCATCGCAATTTTGTCTATATTGTTTCTGACAATCGACCGCCTGCCCGGCATAATCGATTGCTTATATATAAAGACGTAAATGGTCTTCTGCCTGTAAGGAAAATTTGATATGAAAGAGCACAAGGACAACCACACAAAACCGAATAACACATTAACTCGTCGAAAGTTTATTACGAACACCGCAGCTACGGCAGTATCTTTCACCATTATCAAGCCTTCACTCGTTCGCGGCACCAAAGCTAATTCCCGCGTGACTGTAGGCTGCATCGGACTTGGTGGCCGCGGCAGATTGATAGCAGGAATGCTCAACAAACACGAAGGGTACCAGATAGCTTCCGTAGCCGATTATTTCCAGCAGGTCGCCCAACAAATCGGTGACCATTTCAACATCGAATCCAAACTCCGCTTTTCAGGCCTCTCCGGCTGCAAGAAACTCATCGACAGCAAAGTTGACGCGGTATTTCTCGAAACGCCTCCCTGCTTCTTCCCAGAACACGCCGCTGCCGCTCTCAATGCCGGCTGTCATGTGTACGTCGCCAAGCCGGTGGCTGTGGATGTACCCGGCTCAATGTCCATCGCAGAGTCTGGCAAAAAGGCCACAAACAACAAGACGGTCTTCCTCGTGGATTTTCAGACGCGCACCGACCCATTCTTTATCGAAGCCATCAAGCATGTCCATAAAGGACTCATCGGCGGCCTGGCTATGTTAAGTTCTTTCTATACCGATGACGGCTTCCCCGACCCGCCTAAGACAAAAACAATCGAAACCAGATTGCAAAGATTGATATGGGTCAACGATATTGACCTTGGAGGCGGACAGTTGGTCGCCGCCGGCATCCACGCCGTCGACGTCGCCTTATGGATTGCCGCAGCACACCCTGTAAGTGCCACAGGAAGTTCACGAACCGCAAGACGCGAGCCACACGGTGACAGCGCCGATGTTTACTCCGTCACTTATCGCTTCGAAAATGGTTTGATACTAAATCACCGTGGAGAACACATCAGGAATACTCATGGCTTCCAATGTAATTGTTTTGCCTTCGGACAGGATGGCTATGTGGAAACCAACTACGCCGGCAAAGTCTGGGTACGCGGCAATAGAGGCGGCTACCGAGGCGGTGAAGTAACAAACCTTTATAACGATGGCATATCCAAAAACCTTGATACGTTTCACAAGAGCATTGTCAACGGCGTTTACGACAATCCCACCGTAGCTCCCAGCGTAGACAGCACCCTGGCGACCATCCTGGGACGTGAGGCAGCCCAAAAGAACACGATGCTAACCTGGGAACAAATGATTAAAGAAAACCGAAAAGTGGAACTGAACCTGACCGGCTTGAAAGCTTAACACAGAAAATATATTTCGATCCTGTATATCGTTGTAACGAAGTTAAGATTTGTGATAATTACGAAAGGGCAATTATGGTGAACACGAAAAGAACAATCTATAAAATCGGAACAAATAGTATATTGGCCGTCATCGGCTTATTACTACTTACTTGCCCAAACAAATCGTTTGCCCAAAATACCCTACAGGTCAAAACCGATGAGCCCTTTGTTACTATCTCCGCAGGCGACCGTGTCTTGCTGCGTTACCGTTACGCGGATGTACCTTTTAAGCCCTACGTTCAGGAACTGTTCTCACCGGCCGGCGTCAATATTCTGCGAGATGCCCCTGCCGACCACCTGCATCACCACGCCCTCATGTACGCGGTCAAAGTAGACGGCGTCAATTTCTGGGAAGAGTCCCAGACTGCCGGCAGGCAGGCACACCAGTCCTTCCCCGATGTTAGAACCGATGTTAAAACAGATGTCGAAAATGACAAACGCCATGAAATGTGCCAGGCAACCTTTACGGAAAACATCGGCTGGATTAAGCCCGGCGATCAAGAGTTGTCACTCAAGGAGCTCCGCACAATTGAAATCCGCCAGGGAACGGACCTCGGCGCTACACTTTTGGCCTGGCAGTCTAAATTCGAGCTGCCGGAGGGAAAGGAATCAGCCACCCTGACCGGCGCTCATTACCACGGCCTCGGAATGCGTTTTGTCAAATCAATGGATACAGGCGGTCGGTTCACCAATGCCGAAAACAAGCCGGGCACTATCTTCCGTGGTGACGAAAAGCTTGTCCGGGCAAAATGGTGCGCCTACACAGCTACTGCAAACAGCAAACCCGTTACAGTCGCAATGTTCGACCATCCACAGAACCTGCGCCACCCGGCCACGTGGTTTACCATGACAAAGCCCTTCGCATACCTGTCAGCTACATTGAATCTACACAAGGAGCCGCTGCAAGTGGTGCCGGATAAACCATTAGTGTTACGATATGCCGTGGCTTTATGGGATGGCAAAGTCGAAACCGACCAAATCGAAAAACTTTATCGTCAGTGGATCGCTAAATAAATGTGGAAACCATCCGAAAATAATAAGAGAAACCGTAATTAAAAATTATGGAGAAAAGCTATGTCTCGCAAGGACAACTAAAAAGCAAAAGGATGCAAAAAATGGACATCAAAATAACAAGTTCGGCTTTTGAACACGAAGGTTTAATTCCACCCAAGTACACCTGTGATGGTGCGGACATTTCACCGCCGTTGCAGTGGGAAGGTGTCCCCGAAGCCACAATGAGCATCGCTCTCATATCCGATGACCCCGATGCACCGATGGGAACCTGGGTACACTGGGTCTTGTTTAACCTGCCGGCCGATACCAAAGAGCTGGCTGATAACATCCCTCCCGATGAAATCCTGCCCAACGGAGCCAGACAAGGCATCAGTGACTTTGGCAGAATCGGCTATGGCGGCCCCTGTCCACCGAGCGGCACGCACAGATACTTTTTTAAGATTTATGCGCTCGATACGGAGCTTGACTTGGCACCCGGTGCCGACAAAAGCGACTTGCTCGAGGCGATGGAAGGACATACTCTTGGCCAGGGCCAGTTAATCGGAAAATATAAAAGACAATAACTGAGCAACGCCCCAACATATCCGGATTTGGTGATTATGACTCACCGGGCTCAGAAGTTTTCCAGTATGGCGGCTGTGTTGATTGCTAACAGCATCAGATAGTCCAAATCGCTGAGCGTGTACTGCTCATGGTCCGCGGCGTTATCGACATACAGTGCACCGAAGCAGCCGGTTGGGTCCATAATAGGAGCTATCATTGCCGACCGTATCCCCGCCTCTCCTGTCTTTGCCGAAACTTGCGGCAAGAGTAAAAATTGGCCTTTGTCAACCGCCTGAGTGATTTTGTCATGAAGTTTTATGTCGCTTAGTTGAATTGTCCGGCCGTCTCGACTTTTGCCTGCGTGGCTGGTCATCGCGCCGGTAGGCTGATTTCTTAAAGCGCACCAAACGTGAGATGCACTGAACTGTTTTAGCATAACACTCAATAAGGCCTGAAGCAGTTCGTCCGGGCCGTTCGCTTTGCAGATTGCCTCCACCGCCTGCATAAAATCTTTCACCCTCTTGGCCGGCAGTTTAATATCGGGGGCGTGTTCGGCATCCGGCTTTCGCACTATAATCTGCGGTCCACGAGAAACATCTGTGAGCGTATCTTCCAAATGAGTTGGTTTTTCAGTCTCGGTTTCGCCTTCGAGATAGATTTCGAGAGTAAAATCAGATATACGAAGACTATCGCCGGTCTTAATCTCAGCCTTGTGGATTACCTCCTCGTTCAGATACGTTCCGTTCCCCGAATCCAGGTCCTCGACCATCCATTTCCCCTCCCCTGTGGTGAAGATTACAGCGTGCTGTCGTGACACCGTTCGTTCAGGCAGGAAAACCTGGCTGTTGGTGTGTCTGCCGATATAAACAGGCCCCTCGCTGAATCGAAACTGCCCGACGGGCTCATCACCTTTTTTCACTACCAAACGCATCAGCTTGTCTCCCTGTATCTGTGCTCGAATACTCTCATTATTTTTATTATCGGCTATTTGACATAATTTGTCAAGCAAACAATGGGTGGGGATACAAATTCTTTTATGCTGTACGTCTTCTTTGCATTCGGTATGTCCCAATCCTGCGAAACCTCGCACAATCAGAAAGCGTTTGCATGACCGTGAAAACGAAACCGGCTCAATGTGACAGGTAATACAGCGTAAAGAAAATTATCAATACCGCTGCCAAAAGGATGTAAAACAGTGTCTCTACTGTTCTTTGCAGCTTGGGATTTTCAATCTTACCTATGATAAATAATGGGAAACCTACGATTATCAATACGGGGGCAAAAACAAAAGTCAGAAACAAACAGAGTGACCGTAATATGATAGAAGCTTCTTTATCATACAATACCACCCGCCACATGTCTCCGCAGAATCCGCACCTGAAACGAATACGGACGAATGGCATATAAGATGCCAAAGGATTAATCACATCATTGGAATCACAACTGTCGCAGTAATTCTGAAGCGGATGACACGGCTTAAGACATTTCAAGCAGATCGGCAGGGAATCAGCCGGAATAAACTCATCATCGACCGGCTCAGCTTGTTTTATGTCTCCCGCTGGCATATTATAAGTACTCCTTCAGTCTTATTATAGTATACCGGATTTACTACAAATCGGCAATGGTTATTACTTTTCCTGCGCCGACATTTATATAATTCCGGCCAAAATATCCCTCGAACAAGCTTCTCGCTTTATCACCGGTACAGTGACACGGACCTGCATATCGCACGACCAACTGCTTAAAAGTCGAAATGATTTTTTCTATCTTGCCACGGGATGCCCACTCCAGATGAAAACCGCCCATAACCAAAAGTATATCATCTTTTACAAAATCTTTAGCTGCATTTACTATCTTGACAATGCCCGGATGCGCACAGCCGGTTATCACTATCAAGCCCCTCTCTGTGCGAATAATTAAAGCCTGCTCTTTAATCCATTTTCCAAGCTGGCCGGTAGAATGAACATTTGCACAAATCTTCATTGGCTGTTTGACCTCAACAATTTTTGCTCCCTGTGCCTGCACCTTGTCCTTAAACTTCGTAGGAAATGATTCCGGCAGATAAACAGCAACGTCAGAATTCTTTCCAAGAAAGCTCTCCAATCCGCCGGTATGATCGCCGTGGATGTGAGAGAGAACGACTATATCTATCTTGTTAGGCTCTACCGCTAATTTCTCCATATTACTGAGCAATAATGAGCCGTCTCCGCCGCTATCGAAGAGAATAGTCTTCTCAGAACCGGTTATATATGCAGAAAATCCCCACGCGGTTTCCAGGCCCTGCTTGTACGGATTATTGTCGTACACAACTGTAATGGTTAGGTCGCCGGCGCCAGGTGTCAAAATAGCTTCTGTTTCTTCATTCATAATTTATCCTTCTTTTTGCACACATGAGGTTAGGAAAACAGTTACTCCCAACACAACAGCAACGGCTGTTAGTAGTAAAATAACTTTGGCCGATATTCTCCACATCTCGTATCTCACATTACTTTCACCGCCGAGAACGCTGAGGCCGCAGTCCTTGGGACTCCTTACGGAGAGCTTCTTGCTATATAAAAACTTACGCCAAATTCACATTTCAGAAGTCAGAGGTCGGAAGTCAGATTTTTTTCTGTCATCTTTGTTCTGACTTCTGTCTTCTCAACGGTCTCTGAGTACTCCGCGGTTAATCTTTTATACGATAACAATTATAACCGCTGAATGGCCAAGAAAGCAACACAGCAGCAAGAGCAAAGGTTATTTTAGTAACATAGGCCGAACCTCCCGCGTGGTTTGGAATATGTCAAAACGTATTTTTTATTAGCAGCGTTCTGGTTTTTGCGTATAATCAAGAGCTTATCCACCGGTTCAAGGCTAAATGGTGGTTCCTTGAAGGCTCGATTGAGAGCCTTATCTGGGAAATCTATAGATTATCTGAATTTGAAGGAGATGGTCATGTTTAAGTATTCACAATTCAGCGTCGTGTTGCTCGTTTGCCTCGCGGGGTTCGGCTGCAATGCCAGTGAGGACATCCGCGTTGTTGAACAGCCAAACACCGAGGCCACAAACAGCTTCTACGTCGGCAACCGTTCCCCGCTGACACCAAGCCCCTTTATAAAGCTGCCCATAGAGGCAATCAAACCCGATGGCTGGGTCCGTAAGCAGCTCAAGCTCGAAGCCGACGGTTTTACAGGCCACCTGCTCGAAATCAGCCGGTTCCTCAAAAAAGAAAACAATGCCTGGCTAAGCAAAGAAGGCGAAGGCCACAGTCCCTGGGAAGAGGTCCCTTACTGGCTCAAAGGTTTTTGCAATCTCGGTTACGTCCTCGGTGACAAGCGAATCATAGACGAGGCACAAACCTGGATCGAAGCCACAATCGCCAGCCAGCGCGAAGATGGCTACTTCGGGCCACGCTCAAACCTAAAACGCATCGCTAACTCCAAGCCCGACGTCTGGCCCAATATGATTATGCTCAACGTCCTGCAGTCGTACTATGAGTATTCCGGTGATAAGCGCGTCATCGAGCTTATGACAAAATACTTCCGCTGGCAATTGACCGTTCCCGACGAGGATTTCCTCGAACCCTTCTGGCAAAACCAGAGGGCAAGCGACAACCTCGCCAGCGTCTATTGGCTTTACAACCGCACAGGCGACTCATTCCTTCTCGACCTTGGCGAAAAAATACATCGCAACACCGCGGACTGGACAGGCGGCGTTGCCAGTTGGCACGTTGTAAACATCGCCCAGTGTTTCCGAGGCCCCGCCGTTTTCTACCAGCAGTCAAAAGATACAAAATTTCTGGACGCCACCGAACAGGACTATCAGACCGTAATGGGCATATATGGCCAAGTCCCGGGTGGAATGTTCGGAGCGGACGAAAATGCCAGACCGGGCTACATCGGCCCGCGGCAAGCCGCTGAGACCTGCGCAATGGTCGAGATGATGCTCTCGGACGAAATGATTCTGACATTCACCGGCGACCCTTTGTGGGCCGACCGTTGCGAGGAAGTGACATTCAACTCGCTGCCCCCCACGATGACTCCTGATATGAAAGCATTACACTATCTTACTGCGCCTAACCTCATACTCTGCGACCGCCACAACAAGTCCCCGGGCGTTCAAAATAGCGGCCCAATGTTCCTCTATGACCCGCACCAACACCGATGCTGCCAGCACAACTCCGGCCATGGCTGGCCCTATTACGCCCAGCACCTATGGCTCGCCGCACCGGGTAACGGATTGGCTGCCGTCTTGTACGCCCCCTGTCAGGTTACCGCAAAGGTCGGAGACGCCGCTGAGGTCACCATCGTCGAAAAGACACAATACCCATTCGACGAGAACATCGAATTCACTGTCAAGACCGCCAAACCGGTTCGGTTCCCGTTTTATCTGCGTGTCCCGGGCTGGTGCAGAAATCCCCAACTGACTATCAACGGCAAATCAGCGAAAGTAAAAGCACGCCCGCGCTCATACATAATGATTGAACGCAGTTGGAAAAATGGCGACATCATTAATCTCATTTTACCAATGAACATCACGCTCACAAAGTGGACGAAAAATAAAAACAGCGTCTCAGTGAATCGCGGACCACTTACCTATTCATTGCATATTGGCGAAAAGTATGCACGTGCAGGCGGCACAGACAAATGGCCTGCCTGGGAGATTCACCCAACCACCCCTTGGAACTATGGGCTGATACTAAATGAAAAAAAGCCCGCTTTATCTTTCGAGCTTGTCCGAAATCCCTGGCCCGAGGACGACCAGCCTTTTGAAGCCAAAGCAGCTCCCATCCAGTTGCGTACCAAAGCTAAGAAACTCCCTGCCTGGAAGAAGGACCACCTTGGCCTGGTCGGCAAGCTCCAGCAAAGTCCCGCAAAATCCGATGAGCCGACCGAAGATGTCACCCTGATTCCTATGGGCTGTGCTCGCCTGCGGATTTCCGCCTTTCCGACAATCGGCACCGGCCCGGACGCCCACGAGTGGCTTGGCCCCAAAGAAACCATTCCCACTACAGCGTCACACTGCTGGGGCAGTGACACCGTTATCGCCCTCAGCGATAACCTGCTGCCAAAAAATTCCAACGACCAGGGCATTCCCCGCTTCACCTGGTGGCCGCGCAAAGGCACAACCGAATGGGTGCAATATAATTTTGACAAGCCGGTCAAG
>Ga0307378_10011742_pt1 | contig 11263 bp, 5 predicted proteins | sample UN1MG_FD_202238 | JGI IMG/M metagenome (GOLD analysis project Ga0307378, IMG submission 202238) | Soil microbial communities from Risofladan, Vaasa, Finland - UN-1 | ecosystem: Environmental > Terrestrial > Soil > Coastal area > Acid sulfate soil | place: Finland: Risofladan, Vaasa | collected...
CAGGGATTACGCACCTTTATGAACCAAGAGGGTGCCGCTTTAAAAGAAGTCACTGCTGCTATGGGCCTAGACCAACCCACCTGCGGTGCCGAGCAGACCGGGTTCTTTGCCGCCGGTGACTGGAACGGCGATCAGCGTTCGGATCTCTTTTACGCTGCCGGGCCAGGCTATCTGCTCGTGCAAGACATCCAAGGCGTTTTTAAACCCATCGCACACAACATTGGCTTTAAATTCACAGTGGGAGTGCAGGACGAACCGGGACGAACGGGTGCAGGCGTGTTTCTGCCGCTCTTGTCACCCGATCGCATGGACTTGGTGATTCCTATTGAAGACGGATGGCTCACCATTGCCAATCGCCAAGGTAAGCCGGTCGATATCACTCCCTGGGGCAACGAGATCAGCGAAGGGTCTAACGACCACCTGGCCACTTTTGCAGCGGATCTGAATCTGGACGGCCATGTGGACTTTTACACCATCAGCAGCGCCAACAATGGCCACAATCGCTTTATCATCAACCGGGGCTACGGCTCATTCATGCTGGCCTCGGTGCACAAACACTATGAGCACATGTTTGCCGGCCCGGCGCATGAGCAAGGCGGCCTGGCCGCTACCATTGGGGACATCAACGACGACGGGGCCCCGGACCTGGTGCTCGGTAATCGCCAAGGACACCTCACGGTGATCCCCAACGACACCCTGGCAACGCGCCAGCCGATTCCGTATGCCCCGCGCGAAATTGCGGTGTTGCAGGAGACACGCCTATTGAGCGTACGTGTGCTGGGCAGCAAGGGTGTGGTGAATGCCCGTGTCCGGCTCTTCGACACAAACAAACGGCTAATCGCACGTCGTGATCTGGGTACCAATATCGGCAGCGGGTGTTGCGGTCCCAATCGCGTCACCCTTGCTGTACGCCAGCCGGGCTGCTATCAGTTGGTGGTCACTTATGCCGATGGCCTGGAGCGAAGCCAGCGCGTGGATCTCCAGACCCAAAAACGCCTGGTTGTTAATGTGGACCGTGGTGCGGAGGACAATAAAGATGTTTGGTGATCTCCCTGCTCTCGATTCACAGCTCGCCGTGGTCCCCATTGTGGTTAACGCCGGTGCTGTCCTGCTGCCGGCTATCCTGGCGGGTATCGCCTCGTTTGTTGCCATCCTGTTCAAACCCAAGGAACTGATACGCGTGTGCCGGGCCAAACCCTGGATCCCTCTTCTCGTGGTTATGATCGTTGGAGGAGTCGGCACCCTGATCTGGCTCTGGCCGGCACCCGCCCAACACGGGACAGGTACCCGCCGCCGAACCAGCGCCACCGTGTCCCCCACGGGCGCCGGCACCGTGGTCAACATCGATTGGACCAAGATCGCCTTGGCCCGTATAAACGCCCAAAAGCAACAAAAAGTTCGACCGGTCGCAACAACGAATGGCGTGGCTGCCCAGATTCCGACAGGCCGTGCCTTTATCTTTCGTACAGGACCGGAACGTTTAGGGTCCATTGGCGCGGACCTCTCCGGTCCCCTGCAAAAGGCCTGGCACTACTACCCGCGTTGGATAGATGAAACCGGCGTGGAACAGGAAGATACCGAGGCCATGATCCTGTCCAGTCCGGCCTACCATAACAACCGCGTGTACGGGGCGTCCTGCCTGCTCGATCCGCCGGATAACTACGGCGCCATCTTTTGCCTGGATGCCATCACGGGCCGGCAAATCTGGTCGGTCGGAAAGATCAAAGGCGAGGACATCAAGGGTTTCTTCAGCTCTCCCGCCCTGACTGCGGATGGTCGTTATCTGCTTATTGGTCAAGGCCTGCATCCGGACAGCAACTGTCACCTGATTTGCATTGACACCGAGACCGGGCAGATCCATTGGACTTTGCAGGTGCCGCTACACATCGAAAGCTCACCTGCCATCGACGGTGACACAGTCTATGTCGGTTGTGGGGCCATCGAAGACCCAACCAACCATAAACCACTGAGTCATCCCGGTTTTGTATTGGCCGTACGCATCAGCGACGGTCAAGAGCGCTGGCGTTTCGATGTTGCCGATCCCGAGAGTTCGCCGGTCGTTCAGGATGGCGTACTCTATATCGGTAGCGGCTTTAACGGTCAGGCGGTCGTCGCTCTGGATACGGAAACGGACAAACAAGACCGGCTGCTCTGGCGCACGCAGACTCCCTACCCTATCACCGGTGCGATGACCCTCATGGGGGACACCGTGATCGCGGGCGGAGGCAACGGGGACTTTGTATACCGCGATCCCAATCCTGCGGGTGTGGTGTTGGCCCTGGAGAAAACCTCCGGTCAAATCCGCTGGCGCACCGATCTGCCTGATGCTGTACTCGGAGCCGTGGCAGCCGGACCGTCCTTGATCTGTCCGGTGGCCAGCGGCCAGGTCGTTGCCCTGGACCCGCGGACCGGTGCCCGGCAATGGACCACCCCCATCAACGGTCACGCCCCGGTCCTGGCTGCCTGTGCCGTAACGGATACAGCCGTGTACGCGGTGAGTCAGGACGGTTATCTGGCCCGGCTCGATCGAAACACGGGCGCGCTGCTCGATAGACAGTACATCAATGCCGCGGAACGTCCCGGAGCCCAGGGCCTGAGCATCAGTTCCCCCCTGGTAGCCCACGGTCGTCTCTATGTGGGTAGTGAGACCGGCGGCCTGCGCTGTTACCAGGGAGGCAGCATGCCATGACGGCCTTACCGCTTATCGTACCTTTGGCCGACGCTCAGGATGTCACGCTAGTCGGCGGCAAGGCCATTAACCTCTACCGCCTGATGCAGGCTGGCCTGCCCGTACCCGACGGTTTTGTAGTCACTACCGCGGCCTTTCGTAAGGCCGGCGTCACATCCACCATGCCCAAAACGGTGGCCGGCCTGATCCAACAGGCCTATAAGATCCTAGGCGAACCTACAGTAGCGGTACGCTCCTCTGCTACGGCCGAAGACCTGGCCGGGGCCTCCATGGCCGGGCAGTACGATACCTTTTTAGATGTCACTGGCTCCGACGCAGTCGTCGTAGCCGTGCAAAAATGCTGGCAGAGCCTCCAGGCCAAGCGTGTGCAGGCCTATCTCAAGGAACAGGGCATCGATCCGAATGACGTCGCCGTGGCGGTGGTTGTGCAACAGCTTGTACCGGCTGAAGTATCCGGCGTCTTGTTCACAGCCAATCCCCGTACAGGCGCACTGAACGAAATGATCATCGAAGCGGTCTATGGTCTCGGCGAGGGCATCGTCTCCGGTGAAACACAACCCGATGTCTATCACGTGCACGCCGATGAGGGTCAGGTACTTGACCTTCACATCGCACACAAAACCAAGGCCCTACGTCCCGGGGACCCCCAATACCAAACCGTGCCCGAGACGCAAGCCACCAAGGCCTGTTTGAACTACGCCCAGCTTCAGACCCTGCGTCACCTCGGACAACAGGCCCAGCAACACTTCGGCAGTCCCCAGGACATGGAGTGGGCCCTGGTTAACGGCCACATACACGTGCTACAAGCCCGGGCCATCACCACCCTGGCCGAGACGCAGGCCTACCATGCATTGCTGGACGAAACCCGCACCTTTCTAGAAGCAGAGCTGTCACAGGGACGTGGTCCTTGGGTGCGTCACAATCTAAGCGAAACCCTGCCCCTGCCCAGTCCCTTAACCTGGAGCCTGATCCAACCCTTCATGTCCGGATCCGGGGGATTCGGACGTATGCACCAGCGTGTGGGATTTAAGCCCTCAGATGCCATTAGGGAAAACGGCTTTCTTACGCTGATTGCCGGTCAGATCTATATGGACTGTACACGTCTACCCGAGATGTTCTGCCCGGACTATCCCTATGCCTATGACCTGGAACAACTCCGTCACAATCCGGACGCCGCTCAGCAGCCCCCCACGGTGCGCCACGGCACTTATAAGCAATTAGCCGTCGCGGCACGTCTGGGCGCAGATGTCACCAAAGAGTTACGATGTCTGGCCCTAACCCTCGATACCGCTTTTGACAGCCAATTCGTACCACGCGTCACCGCCTGGTGTGAGGTACAGGCGGGTCAGGCCCTGACGACTCTGCCCGACGAGGATTTGATGGCCCTGTGGCAAGCCCAACAGAAGACCGTACTGGATGACTTTGGTGCCATGGCCTTTTTACCGAGCATGGTCGAGGCTCTGGCCGCTACGGACCTGAAAGCCTTTCTAACCGAGCATCTGTGGGACGATGATCCTGAGGCCATAATGCAGCAACTCTCTGTCAGCCCGGTGATAGATGTCACTCTCCAGAGTAACATCGCACTGCAAGAGGTCGTTCAAGGCCAGCGTACCTGGGAGAGCTGGTTACACGACTACGGGTTTCGTGGTCCCGGCGAATTCGATCTGGCCTGTCCTCGCTGGACCGAACGCCGGGAAGAATTACATAACATGGCTTCGCAGTTGGCTGACGCCCCGGCCGTGTCCAAACGTCACTACCAACGTGTCAGCGAAGCTGAACAGTGTCTGGCCCAACTCAAACAACAACTCGATACCTCACTGGCCACAGATTTGGAGACCCACGTAACGCTTCTGCAACGTTATGTGCGCTTCCGTGAAGACGGCAAGGCTGTGTTCATGCGGGCCTTTGCCCAACTCCGCCGTACCGTCTGGGAGTTTGGACGCCGCCTACAACTCGACGAAGCCGTGTTTTTTCTTTACGCTGACGAACTCAGCACTGCCCTACAACAGGGTTTTGTGCCGCAAGACCGTATCACGCAGCGACAGCACCGACAGCAGGCAGTACAGAAGCTCTGCTTACCCCACGTCATCGAAGCTCGTGACATCCCCAGCCTGGGCGAACCGCAAGTGCCCGACGACAGTGACTGCTGGCCCGCGTTTCCCGTGGCCTCCGGTAGCTGTACGGGTCCGGCCCGCATCGTCTTGGACCCAACGCAGGCGCACGACCTGGGGAAAAGCTATGTCCTGATATGCCCCTCCACGGACCCGGCCTGGACCCCGCTGTTTGTCAAGGCCGCCGGTCTGATTCTCGAACGGGGTGGTGCGCTGTCACACGGAGCCATCGTGGCCCGGGAAATGGGCCTACCGGCCGTGGTCCTGGAGAATGCCACGACCCTGTTTAAAGAGAGTGAAACGCTTTCGATAAACGGCAACCAGGGCCAGATCACTCGCAGCAGCCACACACCTGTTCGTGACATGGCAACGCCCGATCCCGACGATTCCCACATTACCTATGCACAGCGACCTCCGATTGTCGGAAAAAAGGAACAGCGTGTCAATCAACAGGGCCTGATCGCAGCGCTGATCTGGGGAACACTACTGGGCACTGTGTATCTTCTACCCGCACCCTGGCTAAAAGAACCTGTCTTTACTGCAATCGATATACTGCTCTGGCCCCTAGTACGCCTCTTTGGTATGGTTTGGACAGTTGCCCTGGTGGGAACTTTCTTCGCCCTAGTCCCCTTAATCATTCAACGCTGTGCCACGGACAACACCCGGCTTTGGGAAGCAAAAAAACGTGCCGCCCGCTTACAGAAAACCGCTGCGGACTTTCCCCAGGGAAGTATACGTCGTAAAGCCATGCTCGACTGCGCCGCCCCGGTGACTATGCGTACACTCAAGGCCTCCATGGCCGCCTTGGCCTGGGTAATCGGTCCTATGATGCTGGTGTTCCTCTGGATGCCCGAACGATTGGACCCTGCCGCTTGGAACGCCGATCCCGGTGGCTTGGTCACGGTCGTCGCTGAACTCGACGGTGAATACCAAACGCCCATGACATGTGCCGTCGCCGCTCCCCTTACCCTGGAAGGCACGACGCCCTCAACCCAAACCTTGCCTCCCATTCGCGCTACCTTAGAAGATCTGCGGCGCGAATGGCAACAGACAGGTGACCTCTCCGACTATCCCTGGCAGCTCCAAACCGCCGGCGAACAAGCCCAAGAGATTCTGCTCACCAGCCTCCGCACTTACCTAGCCGCCGGTGTGCCCCCGCAAAAACTAACCTGGATGATACGCGTGCCCGAAAATGCCGACGGTCACTACCCCGTGACCATCAATCTGCCTGATCAACCCACCCACGAACTCATGCTCGCTTTTGGCAATCAAAAGCCGCCAACCCCAAACAAGCTAAACATCGACTACAGTCCCCTCATTCAAATCGAGGCCATTTATCCCCGCCCCCTGCAACAACGTCGCTTCTGGACGCCTTTAAAGGCAATGGGTGGCCCAACTTGGGACTTTGGCTGGCTGGGCGTGTACATCCTTAGCTACCTGTTGGTGATGCTGATCGTGAAAAGGTTCTTACATGTGTCGTGACGCGAATCCTTCCACGTACAGTGCAAATAATCATCCGCGGCTAGGTCGTTGGTTTTTCAGAAGTTGTTGTTCGCAATGTCGGCTGCAACTTGATGTCTCAATGACGTTTTGACAGTGGTCTTTCCTTGGAGAGAATGGGCCCGGGCTTGGAAATTCGGTGAAAGCGCGCCCCCTCTCTGCGATGGCACCACATGGCTCTGATGGTCAAGCGGTCAATCTATGGTACGACTTCAGTAGGCCACCCAGGCGTTCGACGCAGACAATCTCCGCCGTTTCTTCAATGGTGTGTTTGGGCTCAATGAGCCTGCCTAATGATTGATGAATCCGTTCGCGATGATAATACTCACAATACTGCTCAAGCGTATATTCAAGCTGCTCCACAGACGAATGAGGATGTTCTTCATACTGGATTTACTGATCCTGTAACCAGGTAAACGATCTTATCGGTGATCTTCTGGTCTCTCCAGTGGGAGTTTTCTTCTTTGAATCAAATCACAACATGTTTCAAGATGTAATCCAAGTAAAAAACCTCCCTTTTTCAAGCGGAGGCCCGCGTTTGCCCGATAATAGCCATATTGAGTAATTTGAGGGCAAGAATTGGCATCTAAACGAGAACAATTCTATAAACGACGAATTGCAGAACTTGAAGAGCAAGTTGCCGAACTCCTCGAAGCCAACGAACAGCTTGTCAAGAAAAACGCTGCACTTACTGAGCGGGTAACTCAGCTTGCCGAAAAGGTCGTCAAACTTTCCAAGAATTCCTCCAATTCTTCCAAGCCACCATCGAGCGATATTGTTAAGCCGCCAAAGCCCATGCAATCGGACGAACTCTCTCGTCAAGGCGGACAGCCCGGCCACAAAGGCGTTAATCGACGGCCTTTTGGACCAGAGCGAATTGACAAAACCGTGGAGCTTCACGCTGGTTGTTGTGACTGTGGTTATAAAGGTCCCGGCAAGCCGATCGATAAGCCAAGGATACAGCAGACCGTCGAGTTCAGTGACAAGCCCGTCATTATTACTGAATACCGTTTGTACGGTTTTATCTGTCCCAAATGCGGACGAATTTTCTGGGCTCAACTGCCTGCTGGTGTTATCGAAGATCAATTGTTCGGGCTGCGTCTGCAAGCCTTGATCGGCTATATGAAAGGCTCTCTGCATGCCTCCTACAGTGCTCTGGAAGACTTCTGCCGTGAGGTGCTGAACATCGATATCGCTCGAAGTCATCTTTGCAATACCATCCGCCGTGTCAATGAGGCTCTTGGGGGACCTTATGAGCAACTCCAACAACATATCCCAACCGAGCCGGTTTTGAATATTGACGAGTCCGGCTGGAAAGACAAGGGTATAAAATACTGGTAACCGTTCAGGGGGCTAAATCGCAGTTTTTGGCTTGAAAGAGCGGTTCTCTTATATTTTGTTAGTCATTTTAGCGTAAATATGAGCGGTTTTGGTATAATGCAATATTCCAAATCGTCGTTTTTCGCTCCAAATCGATGTTTTTAGGCCCTGAACGGTTACTAGAAGACTTTCTCCTGCCGAAAACCTGCTCTGAAAGTTGCGTTTTTTATCAGGCATTTTTGCGCAGCAAACACAATTGTTTTCTTGCTATCCGTATCGAATTCGATATACTTGTTTGCGAGAGGTTGGTGTATATAATTAGGTGGAATGAGATTATATGGGGAAGCAATACAGCGTCACATCGAAAAGGTTTTCTGGAACAGGTGTCATCATTTTTTTGTCTTCGTTGCTGATTTTTAGTGTGACCAGTGAAGCATTTTGCGGCCCACAAGTCCAAAGTAGGCTAAGGTTGAAAAAAATGCCTTCTCCGAGAGAGGAGTTGGATCTTGAAGGAATCCCTTTTAAGATATTGTATGAAACCTTTCGTGACACCGACGGGAGACTGAACTGGGAGTTGTACCAGATGAATGCGGACGGCTCCAATCCGGTCAATCTTACCCGAACTCCCGACCTGGATGAGATGTATCCCCACGCTTCTCCTGACGGCACGAAGATCAGTTTCGTTGTTGATGAGGGAAGAGGAAGAAACAAGGTTCGTAGTGTCTATTATATGAATATCGATGGAACCGGAAGGATCAAGGTCGCTACAAACGCTCGACAGCCGTGCTGGAGTCCTGACGGCAAAAGCATCGCGTATCTGAGGGGAGAGTACGATCGCTACAGCACAAGAGAGTATGCGACATCAGAACTTATTATTTACGATCTGCAGAGCGGGCAGCATAAACCGCATCCGAACACATCCCTGCATCACATTTACGCGATCTGCTGGTCGCCTGAAGGCAACTGGTTTTTCGCTGCCGTACATGGGGGTATGGACTATAGCGATACCATCCTGGCTTTCGATGCCGATGGGACAAGTGTCTTTGATCTGGAGAAGTGGGGGGTAAGGGGATGCAGGCCGGACCTCAGTCTCGACGGCAAAAGAATGACATGGGGTGAAACGGACTGGGATTTGTGTGTGGGTGATATTGACCTGTCCGGCCCCGAGCCCAGGATTTATAATGTGCAAAAAATTGTCCAATGTCTGCGTGCGGCGAAAATCTACTACGTCGATTTCTCGCCGGATGGCAAGTATATCACGTTCAGTTTCGGCCCCTCCAGCGGTGGACAACAGGTAGGCGGCAAAGCGAGGGGCTGGAATATCTGCGTAACCGACCTGACAGGGAAATGGGTCAAAATTACCACGGACGGCAACCACAACAAAGAACCCGATTGGGTGCCGATTCCATCAACGGTCGCTGAGTAAAAGAGACAGTATGGAAAAACAGTGCTGCACCGCGACACATAAGACTTCTACAGGAACAATCCGCATTGTCCTGGCTCTATTGCTGAGCCTTCTGCTGGTGAATGAAACTGTCTGTCCAATAAAGGCGGGAGAGCCGGAGCGGGAAAAAGTCCCATCACCCAAATCTGCGCTGAAGCTCGCAGATGTCCCGTATAAGATTGTATACGAGAGCTACCGCGCGACCAACGGCAAGGAAAACTGGGAGCTGTATTTGATCAATGCCGATGGTTCCAATCCTGTTAATCTCACGCGCAGTCCCGATGTCGATGAGATGTATCCTCATGCGTCCCCGGACGGCGGCAAAATCTGTTTTGTCGCTGATGAGATGGTGAACGGCGAGAAGGTACGAAACGTCTATTATATGAACATCGACGGAACCGGGCGGACCAAAGTGGCCGACAACGCCCGGCAGGGATGCTGGAGCCCGGACGGTAAGACCATCGCCTATCTAAAGGGGGAATTCGTACGCTATACGACCAAGGATTACGCCACGAAGGGGATTTTCTTTTACGATATTGAGACACGCAAACACAGCGAACACACGAACAAGGGTCTGCACCATCTCTACAATATCTGCTACTCGCCCGACGGCAATTGGTTTCTTGCGACCGTCCACGGCGGCATGGGTTATAAACACGCCATCCTCGCGATCGAAGCAGACGGAACCGGCGTGTTCGATCTGACGAAGTTCAAAGTCACGGGCTGCCGGCCTGACTACAAGCTTGACGGCAGGCAGATAACATGGGGAGCAACCGACTGGGATTTGTGCGTGGGCAACGTCGACCTGGCCTCATCAGGGCCCAGGGTGACTGATGTTCATATTATTGTCACCTGTGAAAAAGAATGTGAGGTATATCACACGGACTTCTCGCCGGATGGCAAGTACATAACCTTCAGTTACGGTCCGGAGGCAAACGAACAGGTAGGCGGCAAGGCCCCGGAATGGAATATCTGCGTCAGCGATCTGGCCGGGACATGGGTGCAGGTCACGACGGATGGGAACCAGAACAAGGAGCCCGACTGGGTCCCGGTACGGAAGACGAATCGTTAAAAAATTAAAAAACAGTTATTCAGGAATCGAGCCGATGCGAATGCGATTGACTCAAGTTACAACAGGAATTGTTTGCCTGTTGCTAATGTTACCGGCCAACGCTGGCTGTCGCCGCAGCGAGCAGGCAGGCAGCAAGCCCCCTTTAGTCAAAACCAAATCCGGCATAGAAATGGTTGAAGTTTCGGGCGGGTGGTTCGAGATGGGAAGTCAGAAAGGCGGCGCGGACGAATCTCCTGTGCACAAAGTGTGGGTCAGCCCGTTCAGGATGGACGTTTATGAAGTGACGCAGGACCAGTTCAGGAAGTATCAACTGCCCGATCCTTCACACTTTAAGAGTCCAGACAATCCTTTAGAGCAGATCAACTGGACGGACGCAACGCTGTACTGCAATGAACGATCACTTGCAGAAGGGCTTGAGCCCTGCTATGATGAAGAAACTTGGGACTGCAACTTTGCCGCCAACGGATACAGACTGCCCACCGAGGCCGAATGGGAGTACGCCTGCCGGGCGGGAACAAGCGCGGAATACAGCTTTGGCAATAATAAAGCCAAGCTGAGAACCTATGGCTGGTGCGTGGACAATTCAACCGGAAAGACCCATCCATGCGGACAAAAGCAGCCCAATCCCTGGGGTCTTTACGACATGCACGGGAACGTGGCGGAATGGTGTAATGATTTGTATGCCGGGAATTATTATAGCCAAAGCCCCGAGAAGGACCCAAGGGGGCCGAAAGAGGGAAAGGAACGAGTCCTGCGGGGCGGGTCCTGGAAGTCGAGCGCAGAGACGTGCCGGTCGGCATATCGCTCAAGCGATCCATCCATTGATGATACGTGCCTGGCCAGTGACGCCATCGGATTCCGGTGTGTCAGAAACGCACCTGACAATATATCGAGTGAGCCAAAAATGAATAGTGAAAAACAAACGCAAAACACGGCTAAAACGGGACTGGTTTATGATGATATATACATCGAGCACGAAACCACTCCAGGCCATCCGGAATGCCCCGAGAGACTTATCCGGATAGTCAAGCAGCTTAAGGCCGGAGGACTCTATTCTCAACTGGTTGAACTAAACCCCTCGCCGGCCGACCGGCACTGGATCGAGACGGTTCACACGCCCGAGTATA
>Ga0307378_10011743_pt1 | contig 11262 bp, 10 predicted proteins | sample UN1MG_FD_202238 | JGI IMG/M metagenome (GOLD analysis project Ga0307378, IMG submission 202238) | Soil microbial communities from Risofladan, Vaasa, Finland - UN-1 | ecosystem: Environmental > Terrestrial > Soil > Coastal area > Acid sulfate soil | place: Finland: Risofladan, Vaasa | collected...
GGCCGCCTGGAACACGCGTCAGACCCCATCGCGGCGGCCTGGGAAGGCCGCCGCGCGACAAGTAGCGTTGTCGGATTAAACACCGGCGGCGGGTCAAGGTCGCGGGCCGTTCGGAGGGACGGCGGGATGGACGCCGGAAGACGCGGCGGGTCAGGAGACCCGCCGCGCACGAACTTAACAGAACTTGCGCCGGACCGCTTACCGTTTGGCGTACAGGGCCAGGGCGGCGATGCGGGCGGCCAGGCGGGCCGCAGCGAAGTCGCTGGCCCTGTCGCCGCCGGCCGAGAGTTCGACCACGTCGGCACCGACCACCTCGTGCCGCGCAAAGAGGGTCTCGAGCAGTTGCATCGTCTGCCACCAGCCCAAGCCGCCGGGCTCCGGTGTGCCGGTGGTCCGGATGACCGACGGGTCGAGGCCGTCGACGTCGACCGTCAGGTAGACGGGGCCGCGCAGGGCGTCGACGGCAGCGTCGATCCAGTCGTCTGAGGCGGCGCACTGGCGTCCCCAGAAGATGGGCAGGTTCTGGCGGCGTGCGAACTCGACCTCCTCGCGGCAGGCGTTGCGGATGCCGACGTGGACCGTCCGGTGGCCGTCCTCGACGCACCGCCGCATGACCGAGGCGTGGCTGTACGGGGTGCCCTCGAACTCGGACCGCAGGTCGGCGTGGGCGTCGATCTGGAGGATGCCGAGGGTCCCGTGCTTCTCGGCCGCGGCGCGGACCAGGCCGAGCGTGACGGCGTGTTCGCCGCCCAGGCCGAGGACCCATTTACCGTCGGCCACCAGGCGGGCCGCCACGCGGCGGATGCGGTCCGTCATGGCCCCGGGCGACGACAAGTCGGGCACCACCGGCGCCGCCGTGTGGATGGGCGCCTCGACGAGGTCGACGTCCAGGTCGCTCTGGTAGGTCTCGACCTGCCGGCTGGCCGCCAGAATGGCCTCGGGTCCCTCGCGCGTGCCGGGGCCGTAACTGGTGGTGGCCTCGAATCCGATGGGCACGACGACCACGCGGGCCTGGGCGTAGCCGGAGGTGGCCTCGGGCAGGCCGAGGAAGTTCAGGGGAATCTGATCGGCATCGCTCATGGGACTCTCGTCGCGGCGTGCGGTACGGCTACAGGATCGGCACCGGCGCGTGGCCGACGAACGTGGCGCAGGCGATGCACGTAGTCCAGAGGCCGTTCTTGTGGCAGCGGGCGCTCTGGGTGATGTTCTGGGTGCGGACGATCTTGCCGCTGATGCGATAGATTTCTTTGCGTTCGTCGTAGGCCGACTCGGGGTCGAACTCCAGACCGAGCGTGGTGGCGAGCATGGTGGCGGCCAGGTCTTCGGCATAGTCGCCGGCCTTCTCGTCGGTCTCGCCGAAACTGTGGTGCTCGCTCAGGTACCCGTACTGCTTGCCGTCGGCGGGGACGGCCAGGCCGATCGAGGCGGCCATCAGGCGTCCGGGCTCGTTGGTGGCCGTGTCGGCCATCACGCAGAAGACGATCTGGCCCGGGCGCAGCCGTTCGATGCCGCGCTTGCAGGGGATGACCTTGGCCTGCGGCGGGAAGATGCTCGAGACGCGGACGAGGTTGTACTTTTCGATTTTCGCGTCGCGCAGGGCCGCCTCGAAACTGGCGAGTTTCTCGCGGTGGATGCCGACACCCTTCGTGAAGAAAACAGATTTCGGAACCATGGGGTCTCCTTCGTCGCCAAACCAGGGCAGCGGCGCCTGGTAGTAGTCCGCGCGACGCCTTCGCGATTCGGTGTTTCTCATCGGCTGCTCGCTTGCCGTCATGGCGAGAGGAGCCACTCTTGCGCGCTTATTGTGCGCCGCCGCGCCGATACTACAAGATTTTTTTCAGGTGTTCTTTCATGGCCGCCAGGGCCCGCGCCCGGTGGCTCAACCGGTTCTTCATCTCGGGTGGCAGTTGGGCCATCGTCCGCCCGAGGTCCGGCAGGTAGAAGTGCGGATCGTAGCCGAACCCGTTCGACCCGGCCGGCTGGTCGGTGATGCGGCCGTCGCAGGTGCCTTCGGTCACGGCCAGGACCCGGTCGGGCGTCGCCAGGGCCACGACGCAGTGGAACCGCGCGGTCCAGGTTGGCTTCGGATGCCCGGCCAGCGCCCCGAGAAGGGTCTGGTTGTTGAGGCGGTCGTTGCCCTCCTGGCCGCCCCAGCGGCTGGAGAGGACTCCCGGCCGGCCGCCGAGGGCGTCGACCTCCAGGCCCGAGTCGTCGGCCAGGGCCCATTGGCCGGTTGCCGCGGCGTACGCCAGGGCCTTGGCCCGGGCGTTGGCTTCGAGCGTCTCGCCCGTTTCCGGCACGGGCGGGACGTCGGCGAAGGCATCCAGCGACACCAGGTTGGCGCCGAGCGGCGCGAGGATGGCGGCCATTTCCTCGATCTTCTTGCGGTTCCGCGTGGCGATGACCAGCGTCCGGGCCATGTCGGGGCCCCTCAGAAGGCGTTGACGGAACCGACGACCAGCAGGTCGAGACCCTGCAAGGCCGCGATGGCCGTGGGCTCTTGAACGAAATCGTCGGGCTTGGCGCCGGCGGCGTCGAGGAACTGGCGCGTGCCTTCGTGGCTGAAGAGCCGGATCTTGCCGGCGCCGGCCACCCGCAGCGCGGCGCCCAGGGCCTCGATCATCACGGTGTCCACGCCGTCCTTGACGGCCACGGCGTCGCCCGCCACGCCAACCACCCCGACGCGAGGAACCTTGCCGCGCTCCAGGCCGGCCATGAGTTGCTTGACGAGCACGCCGATCAGCGTCGGCACCTGTTGCTTGCCCTGGGCGACGCCGGTGGCCCGGCGGAGGCCTTCGGCCAGGCCCGTCGCGGGGTCGATCAGCAGGATCGTGATCCGGTACAGCGTCTTGGGCCGGGCGATGGCGGGGCCGGCGGGGGGATCCTTGCCCGCGACCTTGACGAGTTGCGTGGGCACGTGGGCCGCGGCCGGCGTCTCCTCGCCCTCGAGCCGCATGCGCGGGAACTTCTGGATGAGGGCCAGGACCTGCGGGGCCGTCACCTTCGGTTTGGCGTTCGGCTGGCCGACCTTTGCGGGATCATCGAAGATGTTGAGCCCGAAGGCGCCCAGCGTGACCATGCTCAGGCGCGGCCCATGATAGACGTAGGCCTCGTACCCCTGCGACCGGAGCGAGTCGGCGTACCGCTGGGCGTTGACCATGCGGCCGGGGGCTTCCCAGCTGGCGATGTGGAGCGTGAACAGGCCGTCGGCCTCTTCGAGCGGCCAGGGATTCTTCGGCATCGGCTCGGGCATGGGCACCAGCATGACCCCCGCGAACGGGTACTGGCCCTGGGCGTCGCGGATGACACGGACGCGCTTGAGCATGGCGTCGGCGTCGGCGTCCTTCCAGGAACCGTACCGTCCGACACAAACGCTGGCGTAGTCGGCGCCCTCGACCAGGTGGACGTCGGGCAGGCCCTGGCTGGCCAGTTCCGACGCGATGCGCCGGGCGCTGACCGAGGCTTCGGGGCCCTGGTACTCGACCAGGACAATGGTGAGTTGGCGCGTCTCGGCCGTCCGGCATCCGCCGACAGCCAAGGCGGCGACGGATGCGACGGCCAGCAGCGCCAGACCGGTCAGGCGCCAGGGCTTCGCGTGCTCGCTCATGGGCATCCTCCGTTGCCGGCCGGGTGGTTGCCGACCGGCGCGGCCGCGGCCAAGCGTGTCCCGCCGTGGCCTCGATGCGCCGCGGTTACCGCTTCTTTTTTACCGCGCCGGCCTGGACCTTGGCCAGCCTTTCGCAACCGCCCTGCGCCAGGCGGAGCAGCCGCAGCAGGTCTGCCCGGCGGAAGGTGGCCTCTTCGCCGCTCGTCTGGATTTCGATGAGGCGGCCGTCCGGGGTCATCACCACGTTCATGTCGACGCTGGCCTGGCTGTCCTCGGCGTAGTCGAAGTCCAGGAGGGCCCGGCCGCCGACGAGGCCGCAACTGACGGCGACGACCTGCTCGGCGACGGGGTCCGGGCCGTCGGGCAGGCGCCCGTCCTTTCGTGCCTTGGCGACGGCCCGCGCCAGGGCCACCCACCCGCCGGTAATGGCGGCGGTGCGGGTGCCGCCGTCGGCCTCCAGGACGTCGCAATCGACGGTGATGCTGGTGTCGCCCAGGGCATCGAGGCGGGTGCCCGCCCGCAAGGCCCGGCCGATGAGTCGCTGGATCTCGGTGGCCCGCGAGTTGGCCCGGCCGGGACCCGGCCGGCGGTTCCGCGTGCCGGTCGCGGCCGGCAGCATGCCGTACTCGGCGGTGACCCATCCCTTGCCCCGGCCGCGGAGCCAGGGCGGAACGCCTGCCTCGATGGTGGCGGTGCAGACGACGCGGGTCCGGCCGACCTCGATGAGGGCCGACCCGTGGGCCGTGCCGATGAAGTCGGGCGTAATGCGGACCGGCCGTAACTCGTCGGCCCGGCGTCCGTCGGATCGGGTCATGGGTCGGCTGCCTTTCCGAAGGCTGTCTGCCGCGCCGGTGCGCCTAGCGCGGGTCCTCGTGGCCCGCCGCTAACGCGGGGGGCGCGGGAGTGTCAACTACGGGCCGGCTGCCACTCGCGGAGGGCGTCGGCCAGAATGCCGATGCCTTCGTCCACCTGTTCGCGAGTGATCGTCAGCGGCGGCATGATGCGCAGGACGGTGTCGTGCGTGCAATTGACGTGGAGGCCCTTCTCGAGGCACTTGGCGACCAGCCCGGCGCCGTTCTGGGCGAGTTCCACGCCGATCATGAGGCCGACGCCGCGGACCTCGGCAATGAGCGGCGTCTCCTGCTTGAGTTCGAGCAGCCGCTGCCGCGCGTACGCCCCCATCTGGTTGGCGTTCTCCAGGAGGTTCTCGTCGCGGATGATCTCGAAGACGGCGCAGCCGGCCGCGGCGGCCAAGGCATTGCCGCCGAACGTCGAGGCGTGCGTGCCGGGAATGAGGCTGGCGGCCACATCCTCGCGGGCGCACATGGCGCCGATGGCCGTGCCGCCGCCCAGTTGCTTGGCCATGGTCATGATGTCGGGCACGACGCCCGGCACCTGGTATCCCCACCAGGTTCCGCAGCGGCCGACGCCCGTCTGGACCTCGTCGAACATCAGCAGCATGCCGCGCTCGTCGCACAGGGCCCGAAGGGCCTTGAGCCACTGGGCGTCGGCGATGTTGACGCCGCCCTCGCCCTGGATGGGCTCGACCAGGATGGCGCAGGTCTCCTCGTCGACCAGTTTCTCGACGGCCTCCAGGTCGTTGAGCGGCGCGTACATGAAGCCCGGCACGAGCGGCTGGAACCCCTGGTGATACTTGGGCTGGGCCGTCGCGGTAATCGCGGCGAACGTCCGGCCGTGGAACCCGTTCTCGAACGTGATGATCTTGTACTTGCCGCGCGGCGTGTGGATGCGGGCCAACTTGATGGCGGCCTCGTTGGCCTCGGTGCCGGAATTGCAGAAGAACGTCTTGCCGCCGAAACCCGTCTCGGCGATCCACTGGGCCAGGCGCCCCTGGGGCTCGGTGTACCAGGTGTTCGGCATGTAGATGAGTTCGCCGACCTGCCGGCGGATGGCCTCGACCAGCCGCGGGTGGCAATGCCCCAACCCCGTGACGGCCCAGCCGCTGAACAGGTCCAGGTACCGTTTGCCGTCGGCGTCCCAGATGTACGGGCCCTCGCCGCGGACCGCCACGAGGGACAGCCGCGTGTAGTTGGCGATGACGTAACGGCCGAAGCGGTCGAGGGTCTCCTGGGTCCGGGGACCGGGTTGAGGGACATCGGTCATGATTGGGCTCCTGTGTGTTTTTTTCGCGGCCGTGCCGGGCGCGACGCCTTACGCGTTGTCGGCGACGACCTGCCGGCACCGCTGGCAGAGGTCCTCGGGTTCGCCCTGGCCGACGCTGGGCCGGTAGTTCCAGCACCGTTCGCACCGGGCGTACTCCTGCGCCAGGAGCGTGGCCGAGTGGAACCGCGCCACGCCGGCATCGGCGCCCAGGGCCTTGGGGCCGTCGAGCGTCTCGGCCTCGTCGCCGGCCGCGAGCACGAGTTCGCTCACGAGCAGCAGGTCGGCGATGGTCTCGGCGCCCACCTCGCGCAGGCGCGCCAGTTCCGCCGCGTCGGTTACCGCCAGGGCCACGCGGGCCTCAGTGTGCTTGTCGACGCGTCCGTCGCGGCGGAAGATCTCGAGAACGGCGTACGCGTCGCGCCGCACGTCCTGGAGCCAGTCCCACTTGGCCAGGAGGTCCTCGTCGAGGACCTGGGCGTCGACCTGCGGCCAGGCGGCCAGGTGGACGCTTTCGGCCCGCTCGCCCTCGGCCAGGGCCGGCAGATGCGACCAGACCTCCTCGGCCGTGTGGACCAGTATCGGCGCCACCAGCCGGACCAGCACCTCGGCCACCTTGGCCATGGCCGTCTGGGCGCTGCGCCGGCGCGGCGAATCGGCGGCGTCGCAGTACAGCACGTCTTTCTGCACGTCCAGGTAGAACGCGCTCAGGTCGTTCACGCAGAACACGTGCACCAACTGGTACACGCGGTGGAACTGGAACGCTTCCATCTGGGCCGTGACGTCGGCCACAAGGCGCTCGGTCCGCGCGAGCAGCCAGCGGTCGATCTCCGCCAAGTCGCCCCGTTTAGCGGTGTGCCGCGCGGCGTCGAAGTCCGCCAGGTTCCCCAGGAGGAACCGCACGGTGTTACGGATCTTGCGGTACGCGTCCTGGAGTTTCGATATCAGGCTGTCGGAGGCCCGGATGTCGTACCCGTAATCGACGCTCGAGACCCACAGCCGCACCACGTCGGAACCCAGCCGCTTGACCTCGTCGAGCACGCTGACGGTGTTGCCGACGCTCTTGGACATCTTGCGGCCTTCCTCGTCCACCACGAAACCGTGCGTGATGCACGTGCGGAACGGCGGCTGGCCGCGCGCCACCACACCCATGATGAGGCTCGACTGGAACCACCCGCGATGCTGGTCCGACCCCTCGAGGTACAGTTCGACCGGCATGCCGAGGTCTTCGGCCTCGCACACGCTGGCCCACGAGACGCCCGAGTCGAGCCAGACGTCGAAGACGTCGGTCTCCTTGCGCCAATCCGTGCTGCCGCACGCCGGGCACACGGGCGCCTGGCCGAACACGTCGGCCACCCCGGCCTCGTACCAGGCGCCGCTGCCGTGGGCGCCGTAGAACCGCGCGGCGGCCCGCATCATGTCGCCCGTCAGGAGGGCCCCCCCGCAGCCCTCGCAGTAGAGGGCCGGTATGGGCACGTCCCAGACCTTCTGGCGGCTGATGCACCAGTCGGGCCGGGTCTCGATCATGGCCCGGATCCGCGCCTCGCTCCACGCCGGGACCCACTGGACGCCGCCCACCGCCTCCAACGCCCGGTGCCGCAGGCTCTTGCCCTCGTCGGCCTTGTCGAGCGAAACGAACCACTGCTCGGTGGCGCGGAAGATGACGGGCTCGCGGCACCGCCAGCAGTGCGGGTACCGGTGCGTCGTCTCGCCCGAGGCCACCAGGTGACCGCTCCGGGCTAGGTGGTCGAGGATGACCGGGTTGGCCTCCCAGACCGTCTTGCCGCGGATCCAGTCCGGCACGGTCTCGTCCATGCGGCCCTCGGCGTCGACCGGACTGTAGGTCGGGATGCCGAACTTCAGGCCCATGACGTTGTCCTCGCGGCCGTGCCCCGGGGCGCAGTGCACCAGGCCCGTGCCCTCTTCCAGCGTTACCATGGCGGGGTCGGCCCAGATCTGGCGAAACGCAGCCCCCTGCGGCGGCCCCATGAAGGGGTGCTCGTACGCCAGGCCATCGAGATCCTTGCCGGTCAGGGTGGCCAGCGTCTCGACGTTCTCCAGGCCCGCGGCCGCGCTGGCGCCGGCCACGAGGTCGGCGGCCAGGATGGCCAGTTCCTCCCGCCCCTCGCGCGTGTACCGGACGGCGGCGTACGGATAATCGGGATGGACGGCCACGGCCATGTTGGCCGGCAGCGTCCAGGGCGTGGTCGTCCAGATCATGAGATGGACGGCCTTGCCCGCGAGCGGCTCGGGCAGCCGGGCGGCCGCGTCGGCCGTCAGCGGGAACAGGACGTAGATGCTGGGCCCGATGTCGTCCTCGTACTCCAGTTCGGCCTCGGCCAGCGCGGTGCCACACACCATACACCAGTGGATGGCCCGGAGTTCGCGATGGATGAGCCCGTCGTCGGCCAGGCAGGCCAGGACGTCCATCTGGCGCTGCTCGTACTCGGGCGCGAGCGTCAGGTACGGCTTCTCCCACCGCCCCAGGACGCCCAGCAACTGGAACTGCTTGCTCTGGTGCTCGACGAACTTGCGGGCGTAGGCCTCGCACCGGCGGCGGATCTCGACGGGGGCCATGCCGTCGGCCTTCGAGCCGAGCTCGCGGCGGACGGCGTGCTCGATGGGCTGGCCGTGACAGTCGTAACCCGGAACGTACGGCGAATCGTGCCCCTGCATCGTCTTGTACTTGACGACGATGTCCTTGAGGATCTTGTTGACGGCCGTGCCGATGTGGATGTCGCCGTTGGCGTACGGCGGCCCGTCGTGCAGGACGTACCGTCCGTTCGGATGAGGGGCCTTGCGGATCAGCCCATACAGGTCCATCTGGGCCCAGCGTTGGCGGATGTCGGGCTCGCGCTGGACGAGGTTGGCCTTCATCGGGAAGGCCGTCTGCGGCAGGCTGAGTGTCGTCTTGTAGGCGTTGGCCATGATCTTCCTCGCGTGTCGCTCGAACCGGCTGCGGTCGCCGCTCGGCCCTCCCCGGCGTCCGTGCCGTTGGCGGGAGCGCCTCGTGGTCGCCGCGGCGCCCGGCTCGACCTGCATTGAAAAAGCGATGCCCTGGCGGCGCGTCGGACAGAAGCGTGCCAGGGCCACTTCGTTCACCAGCCGGAAAACTGTTTGCCCCGGGTCGCGCTCCTTATCGGGCAATACCCGCGCGCAGGGGCCTGGCGCCGGCGGCTTCGGCCGTCCGTTGGCGACTTATCGGTCCCATGCGCGGCACTCCTTGCCATCGAGCCCGGGCAACCGGGTGGAAACGATTATGGTATCGACCGGGCGGGCGGCCTGTCAATCACTTTATTCACTCGGCAAGCCCATCGACCCATCGACCTCTACATCCCCCAGGTCGTGCCGACCGGCGAGATCGATCTGGGCACCCAGAACCTGACGGCCGGCGAGCACCGTCTCAGCATCGGCATCGTGGGGGCCAACCCGGCCGCCACCAAGGCCTACATGGTGGGACTGGACTACGCCAGATTGGAGCCCGTTCAGGAGTGACGCCGTATCGTCTCGCCGACGGCCCCCGCGAGCGCCTCCGGCAGCCGCACTGAACCGTCTTCCTGTTGCCCGTTCTCCAGCAGCGCCGCCACGAGGTGCGGCACGGCCACGGCGGCGCCCCCCACGGTGTGGACGAGGCGCGTGCGTCCCTGGGCGTCGCGGCAGCGGGTGTTCGTGCGGCGGGCCTGGTAGTCGGTGAACGTCGAGACCGCCGCCACGTCGAGCCACCGGCCCGTGCCCGGCGCCCACACGTCCAGGTCGACCGTCCTGGCGGCGGCGTGGCTGAGGTGCGGCGCCGGCCGCAGGCGCCGCCGGTACGCCGCGCCGAGCCGCGCGAGGATCGTCTCGGCCGCGGCGATGGCCCGTTCGAGTTCCGCGTCGGCCCGGCCAGGTCGACAGAAGGTGTAGAGTTCCACGGTGGGGAACTCGTGGAGCCTGAGGAGACCCCGCCCGGCCGCGCCCCCGCCGTGCGACTCGCGCCTGAGCGCGTTTCCCGCCGCGACCAGCCGCACCGGCAGCGCCGCGTCGTCGAGCACCTGCCCCGCGTACAGCCCCGCCAGGTGCGGCTCGGCCCGCGGCGCCAGGAACAGGTCGTGGGCGGCGCCGACCGCTCCCTCACGGTCGCGGCTCGGATCCCGATGGTCGCGGCTCGGATCCCGATGGTCGCGGCTCGTTGTCGCCGGGTCGGTGGCGTGAGGCGCGACGGCGTACATCTTGTCTTCGAGCAGCGGCAGGTGGGCCGAGCCGGTCAGGGCGGCGCGCGTTGCGACCGACGGCGCCCGGACCTCCTCGCATCCCCCCTCGCGCGTGTGGACGTCGAGCATCCACTCGACCAGCGCCCGCACCAGCCGCGCGCCCGGGCCGCGCCACACCAGAAAGCCCCGCCCCGCCGTCTCGCCGGCCGTCCGGGCCAGGCCGAGCATCTCGATGAGGTCCCAGTGGGCCAGCGGCGCGAAGGGCTGGTGCCAGGCGGGGTCGCCCACCGCCGGCGCGGCCGGCTCGTCGGGCACGTCGGTCATGGGGAGGTTGGGCAGGACCAGGAGGGCCCGGTCGCGGCGGGCGGCCAGGTCGGCCATCTCGGTCTCGACGGCGTGGAGTTGCCGGGCTACCTCGCGGCCGGCCTGCACCAAGTCGGGGGCGTCGAAGGTATCGGCGTCCCAGTCGGGCCCGGTGCGCAGGGCCGTGCGCCGGCGGGCCACCTCGTCGCTGATGCGGCGGCGACGCACACGCAGGGCCTCGAGCACCTCCTGCCGCGAGGAACGCCGGGCGTCCAGGTCGATGACGGCATCGACCGCCTCGGCCCCGACGCCACGACGCGCCAGGGACGCCTTGACGCGCGCCGGCTCGGCGCGGATGAGGGCAAGATCGAGCATAGCGTCACCGCGTGGGCGGGGCGGCCGGCGTTAGCCTTGCTTGCCCGCGCCGCGCACAACCTGGGCCAGTTCCACCTGGTTCTTGGCGATCTTGCGGTGGGCAAGCACCAGGGCGATGGCCGTGACGATCTGGATACCGATGACCACGCGCAGGAGCAGGGCCACGTCGTCCAGGTTCGTCGCAACTTCTTCCGCAAGCATCAGCATGGGCACCTCCTTGTGGCGGATAGGTGTGGGATGTCTGAGGGCCTAGGTTATCTTTTCGGGCGGCGTCACGCAAGCCCCGCCGTCGCGAAAGGGGGCGCTTGCGGCGGCAGGATGTTTCCACTATCGTGGGCGGCGCATGGGACACGTGCTACGAATCGGCACGCGCGGCTCGCCGCTGGCCCGGTGGCAGGCAGACTGGGTGGCGGCCCGCCTCGGCGAGGCCCACGCGGACCTCGCGGTCCGCATCGAGACGTTCCGGACGGCGGGCGACCGCGACCGGGCGACCCCCCTGGCCCGGATGCCGGGCGCGGGGTTCTTCGTCAAGGAACTCGAACAGGCCCTTCTGGACGGCCGCATCGACCTGGCGGTCCACTCGATGAAGGACGTGCCGACGCAGGTGCCCGAGGGTCTGGAAATCGGGGTCGCCGTGCCCGAGCGGGCCGACGTCCGCGACTGTCT
>Ga0307378_10011747_pt1 | contig 11258 bp, 7 predicted proteins | sample UN1MG_FD_202238 | JGI IMG/M metagenome (GOLD analysis project Ga0307378, IMG submission 202238) | Soil microbial communities from Risofladan, Vaasa, Finland - UN-1 | ecosystem: Environmental > Terrestrial > Soil > Coastal area > Acid sulfate soil | place: Finland: Risofladan, Vaasa | collected...
GATTGGCGGGATTCTGCCCAAACGAAGTCGGATTTCAATTGTTTATTTTCCATGCCAGGCACTTCCAGGATCAAATATCGGAACAATTTAAGGTGATAGACATGGCTGATTTAGTAGTTTTCGCATTTGATAATGAGATAGGGGCTCAAGAGACTCGTGATGCATTGATCCGAATGCAAACGGAACAACTAATCGAACTCGAGGATGCTGCTGTCGTGATCCGCCCACTAGAGGGAAAACCAAAGGTATAGCAGGCAACTAGCCTTACTGGGGCCGGTGTGCTCGGTGGCGCTTTCTGGGGTATGTTAATTGGGTTGTTATTTTTTATACCCTGGCTGGGATTGGCCATCGGCGCCATTCCCGGCGCAGTCGCAGGTGGCCTGACCGATACTGGCGTAGACGATTAGTTCATAAAAGATGTTGGTAATACCATCGAGCCTGGCCATTCGGTCCTCTTCATACTTGTCGGCAAAGTTACCCCTGATAAAGTAGTTGACGAACTTAAGAAATTTAATCCTACTGTTTTACAAACCTCATTGTCAGAGGAAGTTGAGGCTATCCTTAGGGCCACATTTGGTGGCGAAGAAGAGGGTGAAGAAGCGTAGCGGCTACAGAAAAATGCTGGTGATCGCATTGTCTACCTGGCTACATGACCCAGGCAGAACCCTCTCCTTACTGGAGAGGTAGCGACCCGTCAAACTAATCAAATAACGAAACCAGGGGGACAGGGCGAGCGCCAGTGCTTTTTTAAGCGAGGTTCTAGACAAGGCATCCATTTGATTGCTGTAGGGTTGACCATTGATTAATATAACTCCAGGTGGCCAAACCCCAGCATTACGGCGACTCAGGGCAAGCATCGATTATTGAATGAATCTAGGTCAAAGTCGTGATAGTGATGCAGGCAACTTGGTGGGAATCGTCATTCGAGCGCTTAATTGTTCGCGGATATCAAGAACCACAGGTTCACCTGATTCCAAGAATGGTTTCGTCCTTGACAGTTAATGGTACTAATGCTAAAAAGCAGTATAGTTTTAGAGGCTCTCTGGCATCCAGATTGCAGAAATTAGCTTACTTTCGTTGAAAAGAATGAGGCGTTGTCATAAGCAAAAACTAAGAACGGTCCGAGAGGTCAACGATAAGGGTAATAGCCATACATAGTAGGTTGAGATTGGTCTCGGATATCGAGTACAAATAACTTTTTTGGAGGGCATGGAAGCAGGCAGCCCATGTCTTTCGGGCCAAAGCAAAACATTTCGTAACATACCATCAGCGTCGCTCCTATCGCTGAAAGGGTGAGCGTATGTGGGTAATGATGATAAAAGTTAAGAACCCTTGATTGGATAGAAGGACCATTATCATTAGTTTAAGCAGGAGGCTTAAGTATCTGTGAATGTAAAAAAGGAAAGCAAGATCTTACTGACGGCCCTGGCGGTTTTCCCGATCATACTCGGTATTGTGTTGGTTGCGTCAGGCGAATCAGTTCTCGGTGGCTTATTGCTCTTTCTCTTATTCCTGATCCTTGTGGTACTACTATGGCTACCAAGGAACAGATCTGCAAAGAAGAAATGATAGAATTTTATGGTTCAACAAGGTGATGAATGGAGTCCTAAATTGGCACCAGGAGAATCTGGCCTCATATTTATTAACAAAAGCGTTGATAGCTTGATCTGGTGTAAATGGTGGCCTTAGGTCAAGGGAATAGGAGCGCATGACAGGGCTTATTGATTCCTCGATGTGGACGATGGTCATAATAGTAAGTTTGCTCGGCGTATTCACTAAGCTTGCTTACTATAATATTGGAAAACGGGGGAAGGATTCAGCGCTTGAGCACATTCCTCGGGTGACGCCAGAACAGTGGGAACGGCTTGAGGTAGGTTATCAAAAACGTGGTTCAGTCATCCTGCTACTGGCCAGCATCCCGGTAGTCGGATCGGCCATAACGGCCGTGGCTGGCGCATTCGAAACCGGCATGGCAACATTTGTGATTTTGGTGTTGATCAGTAATCTAATTCGAAATTGGTTATTGGTTGTTGTTTTTGGGCAAACGCTAGCATTGCTTCCCATTTCTGGTTGAATATGAATTGATTGCATTCAATAGTAACAAACCTTCATTTCCCAAAATACAACGCAGTTTACAATTTAGACGTAGAGTATTATGAGGTTGATGGGGACAGACAGATCATATCAAGTAGTTGGGGGCTTGCGACACAAACTATGGAAATCTGCCGGTGACCGACGAAATTGAATCCAAGGTTGAACAACTGCCTGCTCCCCCTGAAGAATCTCCACAGTGGGACCGCAGCATAAAGATTCTGGTTGCTGTTGTTTCCTTGATCTTGATTGTGTTCATCGCCTCGCGATTTACGGACCTTATTCTCAGGGTTGTAGCAGCCGGAATTATTGCCTATGTATTGACGCCGCTGATAAATTTTTTGGTTGAAAATACACCGTTAAAGAGGGGAGCGGCGATCCTGCTAACCTATTTTGTTCTGGCTATTGTTTTGATCGGTGCTGCCATTAATCTCGGCGTCAGCACGTTCAGGCAAGTGTCTAATTTGATTGAGAGTGTACCTGATCTGCTTAACAATGTGGTGGATTGGCTGTCAACAACTGACGCGATTGTAATCGGACCATTTAATTTTCATCTGTCGACTTTATGGGGTAGCATCGATTGGGATTCCCTGGGCGACCAGATCATCGCAGCAGTTGTACCCATCCTTAATCAGAGTGGTCGTACAGTGGTAATCGTTTTAAGCTCGACCGCGGAAGTTATCACGGTTATCCTGTTTACCTCAATTATTTCTATCTACCTGGCTTTTGAGATGGGCAGACTAGGAGGGTATGTCAGCCGTGCGGTTTACCAACCAGGTTATAGACATGATACAGAACGCATATTGCGGGAGTTTGACCGAATCTGGCGAGCCTATCTCCGAGGCCAGATCCTTCTTGCAGCCGTGATTTTCCTGGCGGTGTGGGTCGCCTTATCGATCCTTGGTGTTCAAAATGCTTTTGGATTGGGCGTGTTATCCGGTTTGCTTGAATTTCTTCCCGTAATCGGACCCTTCATCGGCACGGCCGCGGCCGTTTTGGTTGCTTTTTTCCAACCTGACAACTACCTCGGTATTGATCCTGTCTATTATGCACTCATTGTTCTTGGCGTGATGCTCCTCATCCAGCAGATTGAGAACAATTTGCTCGTACCGCGGATTGTAGGTGGCGCCCTGGATTTGCATGCTCTGATTGTCATCATCGGTGTATTCATGGGCGCAGCGATGGCCGGTCTCATCGGAGCAATCCTTGCTGCGCCGATAGTGGCCTCGACTAAGTTATTGGGCACATACGCCTGGAGAAAGATGTTCGACTTACCGCCATTTCCGGAAGCAGAGTTGAGCCAACAGGCACCAAAAGAGCCAACGAGATTTCGTTTGAAACGCTTTTGGAAGGGAAAGCAGAAGCCAGAAAGTGAAGAGGTAGAACCCTCATAATCGTTTCCGGTTATATACTTGGGGCTCCTGGTAAATATCTCGCCGAGGATTTTTCATCAAACCCCTCACAACGGGAGAAAAGATCCCGACAACCAGAGCGATCAGTGTGGCCAAGGCCCGCATCATGGGTGCATGCCCCATTCTTCTCTCGTATAATTCCGTATTGGATTTGTTAAACCATGGCTGTCGAAGCTTTTTTCGTTAAATTCATATCGCAGATTCTTCATAGGCACAATAATAATGACCACATCAAATTTACTTCGGAACGTATAGCTCGCGATGTTATTTCTCAGACCGCGACAACTGGCCCGCTACCGGAAGATAGCCGAAGTCCTGGTGCGCCATGGCTTTGGCGCTGTTGTCGCCCAACTTGGTTTAGACAGCGCCTTGAGATTGCCGGCGCGTTTGTTTCGTCGGGAACCGCCGCCGGCTACCCCGCGTACAGCGGCCGTGCATCTGCGGCTTGCCCTGGAGGAGCTAGGTCCAACCTTCATAAAAATTGGACAGATAGCCAGTACCCGCCCGGAAATCTTACCGCCGGCTTATATCAATGAACTGACCAAACTCCAGGATGATGTTCCCCCGGCTCCATGGGAGGAAGTTCAAGCACTGCTGGTAGATGAACTGGGCCAGCCAATAGAGGATGTATTTTTGGCCTTAGATCCATCCCCCATTGCCTCGGCATCCCTGGCCCAAGTGTATGCGGCTCTGTTGCCTGATCGGACGCATGTCGTAGTCAAAGTTCAACGGCCGGGGATCGAAAGAGTCATAGAAACCGACCTCGCTATTATCCTTGACCTGGCTCGCCTGGCCCAGGAAAGATTATCCTGGACACGGCCGTATGATCCCGTCGGTCTTGCCGAAGAGTTTGGCCACGCTCTTCGTTTTGAACTTGACTATATTCGTGAAGGCCGCAATGCGGACCGCTTCCGTGAGAACTTCAGTGAAGAAGAATTCATCTACGTTCCGAAGATCTATTGGGACCGATCATCGCGGCGGGTGTTAATTCAAGAGCGAATTCAAGGCATCAAGGCCGATAACATTGAGGCGATGGACGCGGCCGGTTACGACCGCGAACAGATAGCCCTGAATGCGGCCCGTTTTGTCATTAAAGCCGTGCTGCAAGATGGCTATTTCCATGCCGATCCCCACCCGGGTAACATGGTGATAATGCCAGGGGGAGTTATCGGGCTGATGGATTTCGGCACGGTCGGTTACCTGGATGACACCGATCGAGCAAACTTGATCCGTTTGTATATCGCCATTATTCGTTTCGATGTTGAGTCCATTATCGAGCAACTAGTTCGAATGCGCATCGCCACCTCCGGTGTTGATCAATATGGCTTACAACGAGATCTGCGCCGATTATTGCGCAAGTATTATGGTCTGCCGTTAAAAGAGATCTCGGCCACTGATTTGCTGAGTGAGATACAACCTGTCATCTATGAATACCACCTTAAAATACCAAGCGATTACTGGCTACTGTTAAAAACCCTGGTTGTGATGGAAGGCGTGGGAAAAAGGATCGCTCCTGATTTTGATGTCTTTAAAGTTTCCGGGCCTTACGTCAGCCGTTTTATAATAGGCCTGGCGTCGCCCAAGTTTTGGGGGCCACCTATATTGCGCAGTTCTACGGCCTGGATTGATTTGTTAACCGGTTTTCCAGGCCAAACAATGCGAATTCTGGACAGGGTTGAAAGGGGCAACTTGGAATTTCGAATGAATATTCCTGAAATTCGACATTCGACTACACAGTTAAACCAAATGGCCAATCGAATCATCTTATCGGTATTGGTTGGTACATTGACCATAGCCCTGGCTTTGCTCATCCCATCACTTGATCTCGTTTGGCCCTGGAATTTGCCAACCTGGCTTATTGTGATTGGCTTTATTTTAATGGTTATGCTTTCATTGTGGCTTATATGGTCTATATTGCGCTCAAATCGGCGGTGATTGGACCAAATAGCTGATATGACGATCATCGGCCGTTCTTCCAATTGGTCATACGTACAAAATAATTTGCCTGTTTGTTATAGTCAGGTCTTGCGCACAAATTTGAAAAGAGCATTTTCGGCTAGGCCACATCCAGCGGGAACGCTGAGTGATATGGCCCCTGCCAAAAGGGTCAGTATTAATCGAACAGTGAAGTCGACGACAAAATTCGGATAGCTGTATTGAAAGGATAATAATCCATGCCAGATGAGAGTGAACAACCGGATGCGAGAAATGTTGAAAACGATCCTGGGGAGTCTGAACCTGCTGCAAGCATCGCCAGCATGCCGGAGCCGGACTCCAGAAGTGGCGCGGCTGGAAACAATCCGGAAAATATGGCCTCGTCTACTGGTTTATCTGGGGATAGCGATGTCAGAAGTAACCTCACGTGGTTTTCAACTCAGCGCCAACAACCAACTGCGGATGAGGCGATACCCGGAGTGGCAAACCGGCCGACAAGAAGTGCGACCTTCACCCGCGTAACTCTCGGCAGCGCTCTCCTGACCCTGGATACAATATCCGATCGATTAGAGCAGGCCAGGGAGATCGACCAGGAAGCTGTTCCAACTCCCCGATCGGCTGAAAATGTATTGGTTCCAGTTTCGGAGTGGGAGGAGCAATTTGGAGAGACGCCGGATTTGACTGCTCGCTACCTGGCCCTGGGTATGATGATCGATGTGAGAACAAAGGCCAGCCGGGGCGTAAAGCTGGCGCGGAGCATCGGTGACCTAGCGGCCAATGGAATTAACATCGTCATTGGACCGCTTGGCCGGAGTCGTGCCGTATCCCCTTTTCGACGAAAATTCGATACATCCGTGGAGCGAGGTGAGAGCCAGGTGAATCATTGGATGGCGCTTGGTCGGGTCGAGGACGCGCGAAGCCGGCAAGTCGCCGAAGTGGCCGTCGGTCAAATAGCCGATGAGGCTATGGATGACATTGTTGAAAGCGAACGAATCCAACTATTTATTCAGGAGATAGTATCCGCCCAGAGCATGGGAATAATCGACGAGGCGATAGAGGAAGTGCGAGAGCGTACCCTTAGTACCGACATCTTCCTTGAACGCCCATTTCGCCGAGTACTTCGTCGCCCAAAACGCGATAAAGTACCCCGACCAGACTATGATCCAGAGGTCATCCGGCCGGTCAGACGTGGAAATAGACCATTGCAGGAGCACTCATTGCTGGGTTACTATGCCGGTTTTATGAGTCGGCTGTTCGCGTTTGCTCTGGACATCGCTTTTCTGGCAGCCTTCATGGCGATTTCAAGTTGGCTCTTATCAACGGTCATTGGCTTATTAGGATTAGGGGGTCCATTTAATTCTTTCAGAGAAGCAACGACACCGGCAGACATTTCCGGTACGATATTTGTGACTCTTTATGGTGTGACCGTTGTTGTCGGCTACTTTGTATTGTTCTGGGTCTTGACCGGGCAAACTCTAGGAATGATGATCTTGGGACTGAGAGTGGTAGCCCATGATGGCGACCCTCTAACATTAATTCAGGCCATATTGCGTTTCTTCGGTTTTATGATATCCGCATCCTTTTTATTCATTGGCTTTGCCTGGATATTGATCGATGATCGACGGGAGGGTTGGCCAGATAAAATTGCCCGTTCCTATGTGGTTTATGCCTGGGACGCAAATCCTGATGAATCATTTTTATTTGACTATGTGAGTAGGAACTATTGATCTTATAAACCGTAATAATAAACCGTATAGGCTGACCAGTTTGTTAGCCTAAGGACCAAAAACCTGCCTGTTATTCAGTTTCAGGTTGATACCCTGTCGAAGACAATCATTATAATAGAAGACCCTCGGTTGAATCGAAGGTATCTTTTCAGAAACTGCATAATTATGAATCCGAGTAAAATCATAGCTCTTACACCTATTGCTTGTCTCTAGATGGTAGAGTAATTTTTAAGCATATATGAAACTTCAATCAACAACCTCCATCAAACAAGGTAATTGTTTTCCCTTGGGAGCGACGATTGCTGACGGCGGGGTCAACTTCAGTATCTTTTCAAAGAGTGCTACCCGGGTGGATTTGCTATTATTTGACGAGGTCAATGATGACAGACCGGCCCGGGTTATCAAACTAAGGTCTTCAAGAAACCGCACTTTTCACTACTGGCATGTTTTTATTCCCGGTCTCAAGGCGGGCCAACTTTATGCCTACCGGCTTCATGGACCTGTCGATCTTCAACGCGGTCATCGTTTCGATAGGGATAAACTACTACTCGATCCTTATGGTAAAGGGATTGCCGTTCCAGAAAAGTTCAGCCGGCGTGCTGCAACGCTTCCGGGGGATAACACGGCCAAAGCGATGAAGAGTGTTATTGCCGATCTGGACGCATACGACTGGGAAGGGGACCGGCCCCTGAGCCGGCCCTACACTCAAACGGTTATTTACGAACTAAACGTTGGTGGCTTTACCAGAAATACCAATTCGGGCATTGACCAGATCAGAAGAGGCACCTATGCAGGGTTGGTAGATAAAATCCCTTATTTAAAGGATTTGGGAATAACGGCCGTTGAGCTATTACCGGTATTTCAATTCGATGAGCTAGATGCGCCAGAGGGTCTCACCAATTATTGGGGTTATAGTCCCATAACATTTTTTGCTCCCCATTGCGGATACAGCTCGAATCGGAAGCCTCTGGGCCCTTTAGATGAGTTCAGGGATATGGTGAAGGCGCTCCACCGAGCCGGCATCGAAGTGATTCTGGACGTCGTATATAATCATACAACCGAGAACGACGCCGATGGACCAACCTATTGTTTTAAGGGCATTGAAAATAGCGTTTATTACATCTTAGACCAGGATACGGTCGATTATGCAAACTATAGTGGCACCGGAAATACCTTAAACGCTAACAATACTATCGTACGTAGGCTTATCCTGGATAGCTTGCACTACTGGGTGGAAGAAATGCATGTCGATGGCTTTCGGTTCGACCTCGCCTCTATTCTATCCAGAGGCGAAACGGGTGCGCCCCTGGCGAATCCTCCAACATTATGGGATATTGAGTCCGATCCTCGTTTAGCCGGCACAAAATTAATTGCCGAAGCATGGGATGCGGCCGGTTTGTACCAGGTTGGCAGTTTCATTGGCGATCGCTGGAATGAATGGAACGGACGGTTCCGGGATGATATTCGAGGTTTTGTGAAAGGAGACCCCGGCATGGTCTCTAAGTTACCTGCCCGTTTGTTGGCCAGTCCCGACATTTATGCTCATGAAAACCGCGAACCAGAACAGAGCATCAACTTTGTAACAAGCCACGACGGTTTTACGCTGAACGATCTCGTCTCCTATAACGAAAAGCATAACCAGGCAAATAAAGAAAAAAATAAAGATGGGCACAACGATAACCTGAGTTGGAATTACGGGGTTGAAGGACCTAGTGATGATCCCGAAATTGAAAAAATTCGCTGCCGGCAGATAAAAAATTTTCTAACCATCAATCTTATGTCCCTGGGTACGCCAATGCTCCTGATGGGGGACGAAATGCGCCGAACACAATCGGGAAATAACAATGCCTATTGTCAGGATAATACAATTGGTTGGATGGATTGGGCCCTTTTAGAAAAAAATATAGATATTCACCGTTTCTTGAAGCGGCTAATATCAATAAGACTGACCCTGGACGTTTTGCGCGGAGACCGGCGCATGACGTTATCGGATTTTCTTATGCAAGCCAAGATAAATTGGCATGGAGTAAAGTTGTTTAGGCCGGATTGGGGGCACAATTCTCATAGTCTGGCGCTAACCATTCTCTGCATGAAAAGGACCTGCAGATTTCACTTTATGTTAAATTCATATTGGGAATCTCTCGAATTTGAATTGCCAGAGGTCGTTGACCGGCAATGGAACGGTTGGCGGCGGGTGATCGACACCTCCCGGCCGATGCCGGAAGATATCTGTGATCCAAATACAGCACCTCCGGTGACGGGCAAGACCCATCTAGTAATGGCTCGTTCGATAGTTATGCTGGTAGCCGATGGCCGAGCCGAACCAGGTATATCATAGGGGATAAAAGTCATGACGAAACAGATGGAGATAATCAACTTAGCCAAGGATTATATCCAGTCACGAACAAATGTACGGCCGGAGTTGGCTGTCATTCTTGGCTCTGGCCTTGGAGCCCTGGCTGAGGAAGTTCAGGTCGATGTGATTATTCCCTACAATGAGATCCCTGGTTTTCCGGAGTCAACCGTCGCGGGTCATGCCGGTCAATTGGTACTGGGTAAACTGGCTGGTAAAAATGTTGCCGTGATGCAGGGTCGTGTCCATTATTACGAAGGACAACCCATGGCTGAAATCAAGATTCCTATTCGCACGTTACACGCTTTGGGCGCCAGATCGCTATTAGTGACCAATGCCGCCGGAGGTCTAAACCCCAACTACGAGCCAGGTGATGTGATGCTTATCGTCGATCACATTAACTTGATGGGCTCCAACCCTCTCATCGGTCCTAACGAAGATGATATTGGACCTCGATTCCCCGATATGACCTATGCTTATGCTCCGGATTTACGGGCCCTGGCCATCACCATCGCCAAGAAAAAAGGTATCGCGATTCAACAAGGGGTCTACGCGGCCGTTTCAGGGCCATCTTTCGAAACCCCGGCCGAGAGGCGTTATTTGCGAATTATCGGCGCCGATGCCATCGGCATGTCAACGGTTCCAGAGGTCATTACCGCTAACCATGCCGGGATGAGAATCATTGGCTTCTCGGCGATTACCAACAAAGCGACCGGTGATGCTGATCAGCAACCTGATAGTCATGAAGAAGTATTGGCCATGGCGCTGATCGCAGGTGAAAAGCTGATCCACCTGGTTCGTTACGTCATTGAAGCGATGCCAACCGTAGGCACCCTGGCCCCAGATCAACTGGCCGCTTTAATCGCCGAGAATCCATCTCAAATAGCTAACATTATTGACCACACTTTACTGAAGCCTGATGCTATCAGCAGCCAAATAGAACAGCTTTGTCTGGAAAGCCTTGAATATAGCTTCGCGTCAGTCTGCATTAACCCTATTCACGTAAAACAAGCAGCAACTATTTTGAAGGATGCCAATGTTAAGGTCGGTACTGTAATCGGCTTCCCTCTTGGCGCGATTGCGGTTGATGACAAGGTCAGGGAGACGATTCAATCGATTGAAGATGGCGCCAGCGAAATTGACATGGTTATTAATATTGGTGCTCTCAAGGAGAAGAATGATAGCCTGGTGGAACTGGAAATTGCCAGCGTTGTCCGGGCAGCTCATAGCCGTGGGGTTCTTTGCAAGGTCATTATCGAAGCAGGTTTACTCAACCACGACGAAAAAATACGGGCTTGCCAACTCGCAAAAAAAGCCGGAGCTGATTTTGTAAAAACTTCAACAGGTTTTATGGGAAGCGGTGCTACTGCGGAGGATGTAAGGCTCATGCGTCAGACCGTTGGCTCGGACATGGGTGTCAAAGCCTCTGGGGGCGTCCGAACACTGGCTAGTGCGCAAGAGATGATAAAGTCAGGTGCAAACAGGATTGGGACTAGCGCCAGTGTGGCGATGATGAAAGAGACTAAATAGGGATTGGCGCTAAACGGAATAACGATACTTTTTTCGATCAATAGCTATGGTTTTAATTGCTAAGGTGTAGTATTCTTTTTGGAGCTAATTGACATCTATTTACCTATTGGAGGAAGACCCATGATTGATGAAACAAGAGATGAATTTGAAGAGGCTGCAGCCGAGGTGGAATTGCTGAGCGATTTGGCCGCTCTCGACGCCCTTGAAGAG
>Ga0307378_10011748_pt1 | contig 11258 bp, 5 predicted proteins | sample UN1MG_FD_202238 | JGI IMG/M metagenome (GOLD analysis project Ga0307378, IMG submission 202238) | Soil microbial communities from Risofladan, Vaasa, Finland - UN-1 | ecosystem: Environmental > Terrestrial > Soil > Coastal area > Acid sulfate soil | place: Finland: Risofladan, Vaasa | collected...
CTGAAAAAGGTTTGCTTAATCAAAAGCCCAAAGGACGAGCATTTATCTATTCAGCACAAGTTTCGCGGGACAAAACTCAATCCAGTATGCTCTGTGACTTACTAAATCGAGCCTTTGACGGTTCTGCGAATGCCCTTGTCGCGCATCTGCTTCAGCAGGCTGAACCAAACAGTGAGGAACTGGACGAAATCCACAAAACTATTACCAGGTTTTCTCGAAAGAAAGGTGGTGCATAATGTCAATAGTCGAATTCCTTTCTCAGCCCCTCTGGCAACGGCTTGGCCTGACGTTGGTGCATTTTCTCTGGCAAGGTCTGGCTGTAGTGGCTCTGGTTGGTGTACTTGTTAGAGTGTTCAGGCTAAACCATGGTAATGCTCGCTATGCCGCTTATCTTCTGGCTTTTATAGCGATGATCGTTAGTCCTGTAGTAACTTTCATAGCTATTGATATTCCCATAAGTCCAGACACGGAGCTTGTGACAGGAGCAAGATCAGCCGAGGTCGTTGAAACTTCCTCCTATGCGGCTTTACCTACAGGTGATATGTTGGCGGAAGCCGAGACTTCCAGCCCTGCCATGCCGACATTGGCAGATTCGATTCCCTTGGGCCAGAGAATATCTGACTTGCTGAATGTATCGATGCCCTGGGCTTTGGTGATATGGATGGTTGGGGTTGTCGTGCTGAGTATGCGGTTACTTATGGGATTTGTCGGCGTATACCGCTGGCGTCATCATTTAGAACCATTGCCGGAAAGATTAGTTCAACGGATTGTTTCGCTAAGTGAAGGGCTGGGTATGAGGGGCTTTTCGGGCGTGTTCATATCGCCGACTGTTTTGCAGGCAATGGCTGTGGGCTATATACGGCCGATGGTTCTGCTGCCTGCTGCGATGGTAACACAGATGCAGCCGGAGATGCTCGAAGCGGTGATAGCCCATGAATTAGCCCATATTCGCAGGCTTGATCTGTGGGTAAATCTGGCCCAGCGGGTAACGGAAACGCTGCTGTTTTATCATCCGGCCGTTTGGTGGCTGTCAAAATGCTTGCGGAGCGAACGTGAATTATGCTGTGACGAATTGGCCGTTAAAGCTACCGGCCAGCGTCTGGCCTATGCCACAACTTTGGAAAATGTTGGCCGAGCCAGATTTGTGGCAAAACAACCAATCCTCGCGACAGGTTTGGGGCAGGATAATAAACCGACTCTGAGCCGTGTACGCCATATTTTGGGCCTAACACCTACTCGGCGTAACTGCCCCTTCTGGCTGGCCGGAGTAATCACTGTATTGTTTTTAGTAACTTTGACTATTTCAACAGCATTGGCATTGACCTCAAGGCCAGGCGCAAAAATTGACGTAAAGCATGAGCAAAAAATAAACTTTTCAGTAAAGGTACTTGGCGCAGACAACAAACCTATTGAGCATGCAAGAGTCTTTAGCCATAGGGTAGATAGTAAGCTAAACAATAAGTTCGTTTATAACAGAATTTCTTATGATGGCGGTATAGCAGAATTTAACGATACCAACACAACGCCAGGCCTACATACTATATATGCCTTAACTGAATATACTGATGAGCCTTATGTCGGTGTTACTCAGGTTGAGATAAACGAACCGAATACAGTTGTCGAACTCAAACTGAAAAGAGCTGCTTATCTAACAGGTACGATAACCGATAAGAAAGGCTTGCCTGTTCCTTTGGCTTACGTAACACCTAATCCTATTCTAAAAGATTTCCATGGCAGTTTTAATCATGCGAAATTTAACGGCCATACTGACGAAGCAGGACAATTCAAAATACTTGCCGTATCCGGTTTAAAATACAAATTGCAAATAAATGCGAGAAAAGGTTCTTTCACAATCGAGCCACCAGATCCAAGATGTATACCCGTTATTTCTGGAAAATCCGCTGTGCAAGCTGAGATACAGGAAAAGGAAGATCCAAAAGAATTCTCTAAATTCGCAAGAACGTTGCCTAATGGTGTAACGGTTGAGTTGGTTGGTGTTTGTGAATATCCAAGTGCCGGTAAGCAATGGTGGCGGCCGGATGGAACGCCGTTCACTTTGCCTGCAGGAATCAAAGTTGAAGACAGAATTTCCAAAGCCAGAGTGGGTGATAACGCTTATCAATTCTTGTTTCGCTATAATTCGCAAGAAGACCTCACATGGAATTCATCAGATGCTGGTTTTTTGCATTTTTCAATTGAGGGACATTCAGACACGGATTTCATCAATTTTGTACGTCCGCCAAAAGGCGGCCAAGACGGTCTGGTTGCAAAAGTGGCAATATTCAAAGAACCTTTGGATTCCACTACCGTCCAGGCTAATCTTGCTACAGGTAGCTGGCAAACTCAGGCCGTTAGAGATATTTCTAAAATTGACCAGCTCAATGAAGATTTATACTGGATTACTTCCAAATCAGCCAACTATACGTGGGTGGAGATCTTACACAGAATTGAAGGACAGCAAATCAAAACGATTGCCATTGACAGAGAAGGAAATGAATATGACTCTTCATATTCTTTAGGTTCTTTTAACGGCTGGATGACTCTTTCTCAACTCGATGGACGACGATACGTGGCAAGACTGCGAAAAGATGATCGACTTGTTAAATTCAAACTGCAATCACGACCCTTCTGGTCGTCAGTTATAGGAAATGTCTCGCTTAAGCCAAATTTGAAAACCGATGTGCAAATCGAAGTTGAAGAAAATGCTGGACAGCTTGTGGTTGAAGGGATCCGCGCCAACAGGGACAAGTTTGAGTGCGGGTACCTGGCGTGGAGCAGTAAGCAAATCACTGCTCGTTTTGCAGACAGCAACCGACCGGCCACAGACCTGGAAGGCCAATATGAGCTTTGGTGGGACGGCAACAAGAAGATAGCGACCAAATATGTGCGGGATCAGGTCTACAAGGATCCGGAGGGCAACTTTAGAGTTGAAAAACAGCAAGGCGGTACCAGCTATGACGGTGGTGTTCTGTCATGGAAACCTGATTTTCATTCTGATAATTGGCTTGGACCGGAAATTACACGCTGGAGAGGACTGGGATCGCATGACTGGCTGATTCAGTACGACAGCAAGCTGAAAAACATCAGCAAAGACTGGTCAGTGATTGAGATTAACGGTGTAAAACTCATAAGGACCGTTACAAAGAACACGAATGAAACGGACGTGGACTACAGAGCCTATAGCATCAGAGATTATGACCCATCCAAAGGTTACGGGCTGGTGAATCAAGAATGGTACAATCCAAACGGCAGCCCGCGTCTGAAACATACGGTCAAGCTGTTGGAGGTACTACCCGGCGGATGGTTCCCCGTTGAGGTTGATTCCAAGTCTTTTACGATAACTGACGGGAGAGTATATACTCATAATCATTATGCATTGGATATCGAGCGGTGCAGCTTTAACGACAAGTCGGCTTTGCCGAAGGGCATTTTTAAATTGGGCATGGAAAAGCAACTGAAGTACCAGGAAAAGCTACAGAAATATTTGGCTATGGAGCTGAAGGGATTATCTGTTGTCAAAGAGATTGAGAAGGCCGACAAAGTCAAACTTGGTGCTCGTGAAGCGATTGAGAAGTTCGTTGCAGCGGCGATGGCGGGCGATTTTGAAGAGGCCCGGCAGTTTGCCGATCCGAACGGGGCGGTGGCTAAGCAGGTAGAGGACATGCCTGAAGTGCTAAAAGGACAGAATCTGTGGATAATGGCTGTTGTTGCAGACGATTTCTCGGCGATAGCGGTAAGTTCGGTCATCCTTGGTGGTGACCCCGACAGGACAGGCCCGCTGGTATTCTTGCTGGACAGAGCGCCTCAGGACGGGCGAGACAACTGGTGGGTGCATGATATAGACATCGAGACACCTGATGGAGCTGAGGTAGAGTTGAAGCAGTTTTTAGAAAAGCATCCCAAAGCACAGAAGGTTCCTTAGGAGAATAAACTCGCTGTGCAGCTTAACAATAAGATTTCAAAAGTACAAAAAGCTCTCCTCTAACTGTGTAAGATAAAACACAAGGTGAAGAAACCAGGGGAGTTCGGATTAACACTCGAAGTGCAACACTTTCAATTCCGTCGCTTAAGGTGGAATTATAGAGTATGGGGCGGGAAATGTCAAATGCAAATTAATGCCGTGGCTCTTAACTCGTATTGCGTAGTGAGTATTGCGTATTGCGTGCTATGGATAAGGAATCCCTACAAAATCTGTGTAAATCCTGTCAATCTTGTCCAAAAAGGTCGGCTGGAATTGACGTGAACGGCCCTTCGACAAGATCAGGCAGGCTTGACAATGGTTAAGTAAGCATAGTGTCAAGATAAAAACCGTGGCAGTCCCTATGTTCCCCCTACATTGGGGGGGGCTGGCTCCGCCTGGGGGGCTGCTGAATCCAGGAAGAAACTCCTCCATGCCCTGATTTTGCTGGCAGTCTCCGGACGGACGATTTCATCACGTAGAGAAACGGGCGTCAAACATCTCTCAACAAACCCGTTCAGGCCGTCAGTGAGTATGAAAGCATTCGTATATCCACTTCGATAAAGTGAGTCTCTGGCTTGTACCGGATGGGTCATTCCATTGGAGTAGAGAACGATGGTTCCAATATTCTTGTATGGCATCAGGGCCTGATGAAGGTCCTTCATCGGTATATTCAGTACGTTCGGCAGGTGATAGTCCAGGTATTCAATGACCGGGCGGATATCCACGACGACAAGACCAGGTTCTCGTCGGAGCATCCTATCAGCCAGATCCTCAGGCTCAATGTGATCCTGTGCCATATCGATGGCTTCAAGCAGCTGGGATTCGAATGAAATGACTCCACCCACTAATCCAGTGGGCTGTTCACCTGATGGCAGATCTGAGCCAACCGCAACCAGTACAACAGCTAAGGTCAGCACGGCAACAGATAGAGTCTTCAGAACCGAGGTATTCTTACCAAGTGATTGATCCGTTCTTCGCCTCTCAATCCACTCGCATCCCCAGAACATTATAACGGCTGCTATACTCAACAGGACGTTAAATGCCACTTTGCTCATGCCGAGTGTGTCATAGACAAAAACGACTCCCCCTTGACCCCACTGATAAAGCGGTTTGATCAGGCCGAACATCTCGTTGAAAAGGGCTGAGCCAATAACTGCTCCGAACAGGAATATCAGGGCATCCATCTTTCCGCTTGCCAATCCGGCGGCCGCTGTACCGGGACACCAGCCTCCCATCACAAATCCTACTCCGAAGATCAAGCCTCCCACTACATATGCTCCGTATACAGTGGGCATGAGGTAGATGCTCTCGATAGTAATCCAGCCCATAACAATGCAACAGGTCAGCCCGAGTGCCGCCGTAATCACGGCCGTAAACATCACCTTGATAACGTCCATATCTTTGAAATAAAAGACACCCGTCAGCTTTCTGCTCGATCCGAAACCTGCCCGCTCCAGGAAGAACCCAAAAGCTATGCCGATCAATAGTGAAGCAAGGAATGCCTTTGCGGAATCGAGCGTATCCAATTGATACATTGTGTTAATCATTCCATTGCCTCCTGAAGAATCGTGCTGTGGCATAGCCTCCTACGAATATGCAGATTAGAAACACAAAGCTGCCGGTCAAAAGCAATGCGGTCCCCGACAGAGCCTGACCGCTGGTGCATCCATTCGCAAGGCGGCTCGCAAAGCCGACCAGAACGCCCCCAATCAATGCAAAAGCAATCCTGAGACGAACAGAGCTTTGTTTCCCGCGTTCGACCTGAAGCTTCATTCGATTGGCAAGCAGGGCCGAACATAATCCGCCGATAAAGGTTCCGACCAACATGAATACAAGGTAATACTGCAAGGGATTCTGTCCCCATTTGCCAAAGTATTCACTGGTCAAGGTGTGGGCTTTTGCGATATATAGTTCCATGCAGGCGGCAACACGGGCCAGACCTGAAGACGCTCCCAAACCTGCTCCAAGAACCAGAAAGGAGAGGAGTAACGTCAATCCCAGTCCAATTCCGGCAAGGTAGGGATTCATGTATTTGGTTTTTGTCATGTCCTGGTTTTCCATATCAGCACCCCGCACTTTTCTTCCTGGTTATCGGTTGAGTTCGGGAAGGAGCCGCGGGTGAAGGACTTACTCCCGGCGGTACAGTGCGAATCTGAGGAGTCGTCCCCTGTGGTATCGACATGCCCCCGAAATCGGACTCCATCCAGTAGGATTCCAGACCCTCATATAGCACCTTGATCGGACGTTGTGTCTTCTGCGACAGTATACCCCCAAGGGCCATGGCATAAGAGCCATCCCTGTCCACGATAATCAGGGAGGTCGTCCCCACAAGAAAAGACGGATTAGTGGCCAGTTCGGCTATGTCTACATTCTGTGAATTTGGCAGGCTATAATCGGCAAACATTTCCGCAGGTCGAATATCCACGATTTGAAATGTTCCGGGCAAGTCCATCATCAGTCTCTTGAGTTCCCTGGCACAGATACGTTCGGGAAGAGGAATCATCTTTCGGATCTGAGCCGAAGCTGCTGCCGACCCACCTTTCTCTGCTCCATACGTAGGCAAACCGGCCTCAATCCATGCTTCACCGCCCCCATCAAGACTGGTGACGTTTTTGAAACCCTTCCTCTCAAGGATGCCGATCGCCATGCTTGAGCGGTAAGCCGAATTACAGACAGCCACCACGGGTTGGGATAAATTCAGTTTCGAGGACAGTTCTGACAGCTTGTTAAGAGGCAGATTCAGAACCGTTCCGATTCTCAGTCCCATCCATTCATTTGGTAAGCGAACATCGACGATCATTGGACTGGTGTTAGCCTGCATCCGAGCATAGAGTTCTTGAGGAGATACTAGTTTGTTTATCAGCAGTTGCATACCTGCTTTGGTCCATTCTTCAAAGTTAAGAACTTTGGCGGTATACCCAATCCGATGCAGTCGGTGAACCGCTTCTTTAAGCTGGTCGGCAGTGCCACAAATCACTATGTTCGATCCCCAGGGAACCATAATCCCCGTCCAGGTCTCAAATCTACCGCGTAACCCAATATTCACTGAATTGGTTATGTGTCCTGCTGCAAATGCCTTGCTGTCTCTAAGATCGACTACATAGGATATAGAGGCATCTGTCAGCCCTATCTCCGGGGCGACCGTCGAAAGAGGTTCCTGCCAATTCACGAGAGGAGGGCCCTCTCGATTCATCGCTGCGTTATGCTCGAAATACTGTGGCGGTTCCTGCAATTCAGACAATACCGCCGTAATGAATTCACTCCTGTTCTTGTGCTGGAGGGTGGGATTCGATGTTCTTTCCTCGCCTATCGTCGAAAACGGCTGATCCTTAAGGTGAGCACCGCACAGAGAACCGGCTCCATGAGCTGGAAATACCTTCACAGTATCCGGGAGCTTTGATACCTTTTCAGCCCATGCGTCAAAAAGCATACCCGCCAGTGCCGAAGAAGTTGTGCCTGCCACCAGGTCCGGCCTGCCCACTCCCCCGACAAACAGGAAATCCCCTGTCAGGATCAACTCCGGCGAATCCTTGGTGGGACCAACCGTGGCACTGGTTCCATCCAAGACATGGCCCGGAGTGTCGAGGAATCCGACAAAGGCTGTCCCTACTTGCAGGGTGATACTGTCTGCGATCGGCTCAGTCTTGTATTTGGCCCCACTCTTGAGACTCTGGTAGATCGGACAGTTAAATAGCTTGACCAACTCCATATGCCCTGCAACAAAGTCGGCGTGACTATGGGTCAGGAATATCCCGGAAACGGACAGGTTCTTCTCCTTGACGAGATCTGCATAGAACTGCACGTCTCTGCCTGGATCGACAACCAGGGTTTTCCCGTCGCTGACCAGCAGGTAAGAATAATGAGACAGCACAGGCAGGTTGATCTGGATCAGCTCATAGCCTGTGAACTTGTATGTCTCAACGATTTGAAACTGCGATGCATCAGTGCCGTGGCTGGTCGATTCGGCATCCTTAATTGCACCCATGCTGGGACTGGTAATCAGTAAAGACATCACAGCTACCCATGCAAAATACCGGAAGTTACATTTGTTTTCCATTTTTTTCCCCTTATAAGAATAGTATAACCTATGTGTAACAAGCGACGGATGGATCACTGGGCATGTCCAGGTTATCCCACCAACTTGTCCTTATCGGTTCTCACACATCAGGTTCCGCCACTCATGGTGGAATTATAGAGTGTGGGGCGGGAATTGTCAAGTAAAAATTAATGCCGTCGCTCTTAACTCGTATTGCGTAGTGAGTATTGCGTATTGTGTGCTGTTGATAATCAATCCATACAAAATCTGCCGGCACTCAGTTTTCAGCTAAATGGCTGTAATTCAATGAGTTGTGGGGAATACTTCTGCCTTTTTTTCGGATGGAATGCTTGCAAACGGGCGCCGATTGGGTATAATGGATTAGATTATGTATATGAGGAGCGACACAAATGAATATTGAATATCGAAGTTTGTCATTGGCTATTCGTCATTCGTCATTCGTTATTCTCTTTTGCGTTACGTCTGCCTGGGGCCAGTCGAATACGAGAGAACCGAAAATCGGCTACCTTTACCCGGGCGGCGGGCAGCAGGGCACCGTCATTCAAATTACTGCCGGCGGCCAGTATCTCAACGGGGCAACCGATGTATACATTTCCGGCCGGGGTGTGCATGCCTCTGTCGTCAAATACATCAGGCCCCTTAGAAACCTGCAAAAGGAACAGCGGCAGTTAATCCAGACACGTCTGAAAGAAGTGCGGGACATGCGCCTGGCCGAACTGCCCGGAAGCGGCGGCCGTCCCGGGCGGCAGCAAAAAGCATCCACAAGAAAAACTGTGGACAAGCCCGGGCCATCGGAAAAGGAAAAAGATGCAAAGACCGAAGAAGTAAAAATGCCGGACTACCCGTTATTGTACGACCTGGAGAATAAAAGCCTTCGGGAGCTGGCCCATATTTCGAGCGTTCTCTTTTTCCCCAGGAATAAATTGCAGATGAACCGGCAGCTTGCAGAAATGGTGCTGATCGAAATCACCATCGATCCCGATGCACAGCCCGGCGGCCGAGAATTGCGGCTGGTAACCAAGACCGGCTTGACCAATCCGATGGTCTTCCAGGTGGGATTGCTGCCGGAAGTGCGTGAACTTGAGCCCAACAACCGGCAGGCTTACCCCGAGCTTCCCGGCCTGCGTCGTGTCGCGGGTCGTGTCGAGGGCGTCCCGCCCTCGAATCGCGGGCAGGATGCCCGCGGCACGGACGCCCTCGACACGGCTGAGCCGCTCGACCTGCCCGTGCTGCTGAACGGGCAAATTATGCCGGGCGATGTCGACCGTTTCCGATTTCGTGCGAGAAAGGGACAACAGCTCGTAATAGAAGCTCAGGCCCGGAGCCTGGTCCCGTATCTGGCCGACGCTGTTCCCGGCTGGTTTCAGGCTGTGCTGGCCCTTTACGATGCCGGGGGTAAGGAAGTTGCCTTCGCGGATGATTACCGTTTCAATCCGGACCCCGTCCTCTTCTACAAGATTCCTGAAAATGGCGAATACGAGCTGGAGATTCGCGACTCGATCTATCGCGGACGGGAGGATTTTGTTTACCGAATTGCCGTGAGCGAGCAGCCCTTTATCACGCAGATGTTCCCGCTGGGCGGAAGGGCGGGAGTCGAGACCGTCGCTTCTATTGATGGCTGGAACCTCCCCGGGACCGAACTGCCTTTGGATACCCGGCGTGGCGGCAACAATATCCGAAAGACGGCTTACTATAATCAAAAATGCCTTTCCAATTCCGTTACGTATGCCGTCGATACACTGCCTGAATGCAATGAAACCGAATCCAACAACACCCCTGAGGAATCGCAGCTAATCGAGCTTCCGAAAATCATCAACGGGCGAATCGCCGAGAGCGGCGACGTTGACATGTTCCGTTTTGATGGCCGCGCCGGCGACAAAATCGTTGCTGAGGTTTATGGCCGGCGGTTGAATTCTCCGCTGGACTCGCTCCTGCGGTTGACCGATTCGTCCGGCAACGTGCTGGAATTGAACGACGACCACGTGCTTAAGGATAGTTACCTGCACAGGGATGTGATGGGATTGATCACGCACCACGCCGATTCGTATCTGCTGGCCGAGCTTCCGAAGGACGGTAATTACTACGTTCAGCTTACCGATACGCAGCATCATGGCGGCGGGGCGTACGGCTATCGGCTGCGTATTGCTCCGGCGCAGGGCGATTTCGCATTGCGCGTGACACCTTCGAGTATCGGATTGCGCGCCGGCGGAACCGCTGCGATCTGGGTACACGCATTGAGAAAAGACGGCTTTGACGGCGAGATCGAGGTGGTGTTAAAAGATGCACCGGCAGGCTTCGAACTTTGCGGTGGGCGAATACCCGCCGGACGCAATCGTGTACGTGTCACTTTGACGGTGCCTGTGAAGGCGCCCGCTGAACCGGTTGCTATTCAGTTGGAAGGCCGCGCCAGTAGCGGCGGGCATACCATCAACCGGCTTGCCGTTGCCGCGGATGATGTTATGCAGGCGTACCTGTACCGGCACCTGGTTCCGGCACAGGATTTCCTTGTCTTAATCCAGAAAAGCAGGTGGGGTGTGCCGCCGGTTGAGCTGGCCGGCAACAGTCCGGTCCGGATTCCCGCAGGCGGCTCGGCCAAGGTTAGACTCAAGACCGCCAAACGCGCGAACTTTAAAGGAGTTCAACTGCAACTCAACGAACCGCCTGAAGGATTGACCATGCACGATGTGACCATTGTGCCCAATGGTCTTTCGTTCCAACTCAAAGCCGGGAAGGATGCCGTGCACATTTCCGACAACTTGATAATCGAGGCCTTCAGGGAGTCTGTGGTTAAAAAGAAAGACGGGAAACCCACAACTCAGAAAAGGCGTTATTCGATGGGTTTCTTCCCGGCGATTCCGATTGAAATTGTGCATCAATAAGCATTAAATATGACTAAGACGCAAAGCAATAGCAATCATTCAGAGTTCTATACTTCAACCATGAAGGTGACAGTTATAATACTCACTGCTTTCGGATTCTTCGCATTCTGCGCTACACAGCCGACCTGGGCCGGAGCGAGCCGGATAGTACATGCGGATAACTTTCGCAGGCCGGCTAATGATGATGAGCTGAAATACTGGCTGGAGAATATGGTCTGGTATCACCGCTTTACAAACGCCGAGATTACCGCCGCGACAGGTTTTAATAACATAGAAATTGTTGCCGCAATGGAGAAATTTAACATTCGGCCGGACAATCGAACAGAACCGAATGGCGACTCAACCCTGATTGTGCTGCCGT
>Ga0307378_10011750_pt1 | contig 11256 bp, 12 predicted proteins | sample UN1MG_FD_202238 | JGI IMG/M metagenome (GOLD analysis project Ga0307378, IMG submission 202238) | Soil microbial communities from Risofladan, Vaasa, Finland - UN-1 | ecosystem: Environmental > Terrestrial > Soil > Coastal area > Acid sulfate soil | place: Finland: Risofladan, Vaasa | collected...
TACCTTTTCCCTCCATATTTATCATCTATCTTTGCTAAATTCTCTAAATTACCGGCATAAGTTAACTTATCTACATTGATAATCTTCCCTTCAAAAGAAGTATTCTTAAAAACATAATGGATAAAATTTGAACCGATAAAACCAGCCCCGCCAGTTACAAAAATATTTTTTAATCTTCTCTCCATTATAAATAAACCCCTTTGTCTGTCATTCCTGCTTTTGTTCTCACTTGGTTTGCCTTGATAAAATATTTAAAAAATCAACCAGGGCCTCTTCCCAATCCCTAATTTTTACATTAAATTCTTTTTTAATCTTATCTTTAAATAAAATCGAACGCTTAGGTCTCCTGGTTGCAGTAGGATAATCCTCTGTCTTAATATTTTTTATCTCTACCCTTCTATTACCCCCTATCAAATCTAAACCCTTTGACTTATCATAGATTGCCCGGGCAAATCCATACCAATTAGTAACCCCTTCATTGGTGAAATGATAGATTCCGTAGCCAAAAGAATTATCCTTAATTATCTTCAAAATAACTTCCGCCAAATCAAGAGTATAGGTCGGAGAGCCAAATTGGTCATCCACTACCTTTATCACTTCTCTTTCTTTACACAATCTCAAGATGGTATAGACAAAATTATTCCCCTTTAAGCCATACAACCAGGCTGTCCGTATTATAAAATACTCCTTCAAGCCCCCAATAATTTCCTTCTCCCCAGCTAATTTACTCTCTCCATACGTATTAATGGGATTAGGTTCATCATCCTCAGTATAACCTAAAAACCCTTCTTTTTCTCCACTAAAGACATAATCAGTAGAGATATGAATTAATTTTGCCTGCCTTTCCAAAGAAAGCCTTACGATATTTCTTACCCCATCCCTATTTATCTTAAAGATTATCTCCTTTTCTTCTTCTGCCTTATCCACCTGGGTATATCCTGAGCAATTGATAATCCAATTAATCTTCCTATTTTGCCCATAATTCTCTAAGGCCTTACAATCACAAACATCTACTTCTTTATCACTGGCCAGATAATTTAGCTTATGCCCCTTCAACAGTCTTTCTACTTCATAACCTAACATCCCTTTATTACCGATAAGCCAGATCATAGATTATTCGTCCTCTTTAATAAAGTCTAAATAAAATTCATCCTCTTTATCTTCGTGCCTTATCTCGTCAACTTCTGCTTTTCTATCCCAGCCCCGATATAATCTATCCGGATAATTTAAGACCATCCCCTCTTCATCTTTAGAAATGTTTTTGTAACCATGAACAATGCCGGGAGGAACGATTACCTTTACCGGGTTATCTTTACCCCCTACCACTTCCATAGAATTCCCGTAAGTATCACTTTCCTTCCGATTATCCCAGAGCTTTATCTTGAGATTGCCTGGTCCCATAAAACAGAATATATCGGTCTGCTTAAGATGTTCATGAGGACCTCGGGCTATCCCCGGCTTGGTGTAGGAGACATAGCTCATTACCGGCTGTAAATTATCTGGCAAATTATCTATTCTGAAGGTCTCCACTAAAAAACCTCTCTCATCAGTAAACCTATTTAGGTTTTCAATTATTGTCCCTTTAATTTCCCCTTCTCTAAAAATCATCATTTACCCTACTTTTCATCTTATAATCTTTTAATACTTCCCTTAAATATTTACTATAATCATTTTCAGGTAATCTACCTATTATCTCTTGAAACTGTTTTTCATCTATATAGCTCATCCTAAAAGCCACTTCTTCAATACAGCCAATCTTTAATCCCTGTCGTCTTTCAATGGTAGCAATATAATTAGAGGCATCCATCAGGCTATCCGGTGTACCAGTATCTAACCAGGCATAACCTCTTCCCAAAAGTTCTACTTTTAAATTACCTTTCTTAAGGTATTCTAAATTAACATCGGTTATCTCCAACTCCCCTCGAGCTGAAGGTGTTAAATTTTTAGCAATATCTATTACCTTATTATCATAAAAATACAAACCAGGAACCGCATAATTTGATTTGGGATATTTAGGTTTTTCTTCTATGCTTATAACCTTGTTATTTTCGTTAAATTCTACTACCCCATATCTTTGAGGATTAGCTATCCAATAACCGAAGATATAAGCCTCCTCTTTTAACACTGAAATTTTTTGTAAAGTTAAAGAAAAATTATGACCATAGAATATATTATCCCCCAGTATCAGACATACCGAATCTTTGCCGATAAATTCCTCTCCTATTATAAAGGCCTGGGCAATCCCCTCTGGCTTGGGTTGTTCTTTGTAGGAGATATTAAGCCCCATCTCTTTACCTTCACCGAATAAATCTATAAATTTTGGCAAATCCTGTGGAGTAGATATAATTAATATATCTTTAATCCCGGCTAACATTAAAGTAGATAATGGATAATATATCATCGGTTTATCATATACTGGAATTAACTGTTTGCTTATCACTTTAGTTAAAGGGTCTAGCCTACTCCCTGAGCCACCAGCTAAGATTATGCCTTTCATTGATTTCACTCCTTTATGATGATTATTAAGGTTCACGCAGTTTCTCGGTACCAATAAAACCAGCGCCACCCGTTATGAAAACATAGTCCATTACGAAACAAACTCCTTGCCTGTTTTATTTATAACATTCAAAACATTTTTTAAGTAATCCTCGATTCCAAATTTCCCAACAACATGCTTTTGCCCTCACACAGAACACTTTTCATAAAGTTCTTTGTTTTTAATTAGCTTTTCAATCTGAGCTGCAAGCATATCATGATCTCCTGGATTGTATAATAAACCGGCAACATTATTAATGATTATTTCTGGCAACCCGCCCAAATGCCTCAGACCTCGAGCATACGAGAACTATTGCAGCATCCCTAAATACATATTGCTATCGGAAACAAAGCTTTGCCAAACAATTTTATTATCAACATTTAGACACTTTGCCAGAGATTTTAAAAAGTTTATGTATTCATCGCTACCACTTCCCACTATGTTAAGTTCTATATTGTTATTAATTAATAGTAACTTCTGTAAAGCCTTAATAGCATCTCCTTGACCTTTTCCAGGACGCAACTCACCTGATATAAGCAATTTAATTACTTTTTTCTTTACAATGCATTGTTCATATCTAATTTTCCCTATTAAACTATTTTGAATATTAAATTTAAAACCATTATATATAACAATAAGCTTGCTTTTTTCAATCTTCTTTTCAAGCTTCTTTTTTACTGCTATTGAATTACATATTACTTTTACTGATGCTTTATTAATGAAAGCCATACTTAGATTAGCACCAAAGACATATTCTAAATTCATATCTTCATGTATAAACTCCCGAGCATGCCATATATGAAGTTTTCTTAATAGTAAAGAAATCATTGCACCAAAAGGGATAGCTAAAGTATTTGAATAAATAATATCCGGTCTAATATTTTTAATTAATACATTTTTTATTGTAATTAAGCTTGCCAAAATGAACTACCCCGCAGCAAGCTGACGGGGTATCTTCAATCAGGTCTGTTTCTATCTTATCGCAGCAAGCTGCGGGGAATTAGACCCTAACAGAGATTAAATAGAAAACATGCTGCTCCTTTAATAATTCTGTTTTTTTCCCCAATCCACCAATAATAACGATGTATTATCACTTGAACTCCGGCATTTGTCAGTAAATCATATAAAGGACAATTTGTTGGTAATAATACTACTGTTTTAACACACCCTTTAGCATCTAAACCTTCTACTAGAGAGAATAAAGAACGTTCCGCTCCATATAAGTCACTTGAATGGGATACAAACAAAACAAACTTTTACTAATGGGTTTAAATCTCCACTCACATATTCAATATTTGAAAAAGATTTTAAGATTTTCTGTAAATTTCTCTCAGGAACAACATGTAATAAATTTATTGTTTTATCCAAATTTAAGATATTTGTGTTATTAACAATATACCAATAAAATAATTTATGATAAGTAAGGAAAAAGGGAGAACACCATGCTACTATCAATAGGATTATTGTTGCTATTTAAGGCTTTTCCCTGGATTTAAGTGTAGTTTATTTATTGTCTTTTACCAGATTCCAAATGAAAAAGGATACGAAAGATACAGCAAAAGAGACAATACCAAAAGTATCCTCTCTCGGCCAGGGAGCAAAATGGGTTAATTGAATAGTTAGAGTTTCGGGATGTACCAAAGCGACTGCGACTATATATAACCACCCGAGTAGACCAAAAATAAATAAGGTAAAAGATACTGCTTGAACTATTTTTCTCATAATGATATTCTATATTATATCATTTAAAAAAACAATAATTATTCAAATCTTATTTTTAATTTATAACTATAAGATAATTTTAGGTATCAAAATGAAAAAAACAATCTCTAAATTTTACAACTATTTGGCAAATGACTCTTTATATAGAAATTCAATTTATCTGATGTTAAGCACGGGAGTGATGGCTGTATTCGGTTTCTTCTTTTGGATGATAAATGCACGTCTATACTCTGTCGAACAAGTAGGAATCGGGACAACCCTTATTTCTATAATGACATTAATTTCGAGTTTTAGTCTTTTAGGACTGGGAAACAGCTTAATTAAGTATCTCCCTACTTCTGATAAAAAAAATAAAAAGATAAATACTTCGTTTATGCTTGTCGGATTAACCTCAATATTCATTTCAATATTTTATCTTGTCTTTTTAAAAACATTCTCTCCAAGATTATTATTTGTCAGAGAAAGCATTATTTTTTCTTTACTGTTTATATTATTTATAGTCTTCTCTTCACTGAATCTAATATCGGAAAGTGTTTTTATAGCCTACCGCTCATCAAAATTCGTGTTAATAAAAAACACTGCTTCCAGCATTACTAAACTAATTCTCCCGATATTTCTAGTAGCACTTGGAGCCTATGGCATAGTTGTGTCTATGGGAATAGCGATGGGCATCGCTTTTTTAATAAGTCTGGTATTTCTTATCTTACTTTTCAATTACTCACCTAAACCAATTATTGACAGAAGTATCTTGAAGAGAATGACTAAATTTTCTATTGGAAATTATACTGCAGAGCTTATAGGAGGATTGTCAGCTATGGTTCTACCAATACTTATAACAAATTCAATCGGAGCGAAGTTTTCGGCGTATTTTTATTTGGACATGATGATTGCAAACCTTCTCTATGTTATCCCAGTGGCAACCTCTCAATCTTTATTTGCGGAAGGCTCTTACAGCGAAAGAGAATTAAAAGTGCATTTAAAAAAAGCGATAAAAATAATTTCTATAATTATTATCCCTGCAATTATTGTAATTTTTTTATTTGGAAATTACATTTTGTTGGCATTTGGAAAGGAATATTCTTATGGGGGATTTATCCTATTAAAGCTTTTATCGTTTTCAGGAATATTTATTTCAATAAATGCTATCGGGGGTGCAATCCTAAAGATAAAATTATAATTTCTTGCATCTATATAAAATTTCTTCTTTATTCAAACCATACTTTTTAATTTCTTTAATACTCAAAACATTTTAATATCGAATAAGTCAACTTTAAAACCAACGTTTTCTAATCTATTTTTATAGTTCTTACCATGTATTCTAACATGATCTTTTTGCCCAAAATATTTTTCTCTACCTTCAGGAGTTGTAATTGAAAAATATTCAAAGGTTTCTTTTAAAGTCTTAGAAATAGGCACTTGCAAGATGGCAATCCTTTCTGGTTTTAAAACTGTAAATAATTCACTCATTGCTTTCTGGTCATCTTCAATATGTTCTAAGACATGACTGCAAATAATAACATCAAAAAAGTTATCTTTAAAATTCAAATCTGTGATATCAAGTCGAATATCGCAATTCATTAATGGATTTAAATCTCCACTAATATATTCAATATGGGAAAAAGATTTTAATATTTTTTGTAATTTTTTCTCAGGAGCAACATGTAACAACCTTATATTTTTTATGAATCTAAAATACTAGATTTCTTAGCTATATACCTATAAACAAATCTCTCTATCTGTGGAATAACATCGAGGACATAAAGTATAATGATATCCCCTCCCCCAATAAGATTTATTGCAATATCATTTTTCAATCCAATAGGAAGAAGTCTCCTAAGATGACCCTTTCAGAAGATACATTTATATTTAAAATCGAATAAAAACAAGGATCGTAAATAATTATATAAAAATGATATTTTACTATGATATCTTCTTGGTATTATTCTTTTAATAATTATTTTAATTCTTTTCATTTGATTACTTTTCTTTTTCCAATATAAAAAAGCTATGATAAGGATTTTAAATATTCTATTTGTTTTGTAATGAAGATTTTAAGTTTGAATCGATTGATTTTTTTTATTAATTTACTTTTCTATATTTCTATGTCCTCATTAATACTTTGTCATATATTTCTTCTAATCTTTGGACTTGCTTTTTTATGTCGTAATTTACCTCGATATGTTCTCTTCCGCTCACTCCCATTTTACCCCATATATTAGGATTGAAAACAAGAAATTCTAATCGCTCAACTAAAACATCTACATCCCTTTCTGGTACTAAATATCCACTTTTTCCGTCAATAACAATCTCGGGTATATCACAATGAGTAGTAGAAAGGATTGGCATTCCTGATGCTGACGCTTCTATAATAGATACTGGAGCACCTCCTTCAGTATCACCGGTAGATGCATGAATACTGGGATGAAGGAATATATGATGTTTATATAATTCTTTTAAAAATACGGGGTATGGTTGATATCCAAGCATATCTACATAATCTCTTAGATTATATTTTTTAATCATATCCAAAACCTTCTTTTTCTCAAGTTCTTCCGCTGGGCTTCCTCCTGAATTACCAATTACTGTCAATTTCAATCTTAACTCTGGATTTTTTTGCTTAATCAAACCAAAAACCTCTACTGCATAAGGAATTCCCTTTTTCTCTCTAAAACTTGATGATATTAAAATTCTTATTTCTTTGTCTTTACCGAGTTTTCTTGGCATAAATTTAATCTGTTCAAGATCAATTCCCAAATGCTGAACAATAATTTTTCCCTCTGGACATCCAAGTTTAACCAAACATTTTTTCATATGATTCCCTTCTACTAGAAAAAGTTCTCCTTCTCGAAATAATTTTCTATATTTCCTCTTCCATTCTGGATGTTGATTTGGAAGCAAACTTAAATCGTAACCATAAAATGTAGTAATTAAAGGTAGTCCAAATAATTTTTTACTCTTTAAGAAACCATAACCTGAAGGTCCAAAATGTGCATGAACAAGATTAGGTTTGTCTTTTATTAAATTAAACATAAAAAAAGGATAAAAATTAAATATTTCATTCCATCCTTTATTAAAAAAATTATGCAAGTCGCTTATTCCAGGTTTTAAATCCAGTGATCTAATATTTTCTATAGGATATATATCTAAATTTTCTTTTCTAGTAGCATACACAATGGGACGATATTTTTTCAGATTTTTTATCTGCCCATATATCCAGGTTTCTGTTATTGGCAAATATGACTCTGCTATATAATGAATAACTTTTCTCATAGTTTTATAATTTATCTCCATCAATAAACATTCGATTAAATAATTCAAAAGTTAAAAGCAAACCTATAATTTGAGAATTGTTTTCTTTGCTAGACATATGCTTATCTATAATGCCTTTAACAAAATTAGCATTAAAATAATCCCTTCTTAATGCTCTCTTGCTTAATATTATGTCGTAAATATATTGTCTTAATTCTTTATTATTGCGCATCCAATTATTATAATCTGCAAAATCTCTATTATCTTTAAATATGGGGGGCAAACCCATTCTTCGAAGTAATCTATTTAATCTTGATTTGCCACCTACATAATAATGGCGTACTTTTTGGGTAATTTTATGAGATCCTATTGGTAAACCCGTTCTTTGCCAGGGAATATCTTCGTAGACTCCAGGAAAAAATTTAAGTAACATTTTATCATAAATATAAGAATTAAATCGTAATTTGTTTGGCATACTATATAAAAATTCAAGAAAATCATTATCAAAAAAAGGTGTACGGTTTTCCAGTTTTGTTTGGGCACAAATACTACCCATCAAAGCAAATCTTCTACCTTGATTATTAATAAAAAAATAATCATTGTATTGAGGATCACTAATAGTTTCCTTAATATTTTTCCTTAAAGATTTTTTTGAAACATTCTTAATTAAATTAAATACATTTTTACTATAAAAATTTTCTTCACTTTTAGTGTTAATATTTCCTCTGTTCATACTTTTAAAAACAATATCGTAATATTCATTCATTTTCGTGTTAGCTAAAACATCTTTAATAAGGAAATCTCCTTTTACCATTTCAGCTAAAACTCCACTTATATTTACATCAATATATTTCTTCGCCTCATTAAGGACTTGCCAACTATGTTGATGAATTACATTATAGTGACCATCGGTAACATAAACTGTTTTTTCAATACCCGAAAACCATTTTTTTGCATTCATTTCCACAAAATGATGTTTTATCCCTAATCTTTCACACACTTTTTTAGCAATTTTATAATCATCACACCCTCTTATACCCCAAGTTATAGCCTTCACGGGATAATATTTCGTATCTATTGCAGACACTATTGCTCTTGAATCTAATCCACCGCTTAAAGTCAACCCTATTCTTTTTTTTCCGTGCATTCTTCTCTCAACAGCTTGAATCCAGAGTTTACCCAATTTTTCTACTATTTCATCCTCATCCATTGTTCCTGTTTTCTCAATCTGATTCCAATTCCAATATTGCTTTATTTCTATCCTATTGTTATAATAAGTAAAGATAGAGGCAGGCGGGAGTAATTTGATTCCTTCTATGAGTGTTTTATCCCCCAATACATAACCAAAAGAAAAAAACTCTGCCATAGCTTCTAACCCTACCGCTCTTATAAAACTTTTATCCTGCAAAATTGCCTTAATTTCCGAGGCAAATAGAAGATAATTACCTCTATCACACCAATATAGTGGTTCAAACCCATATCTGTCATTGCAAATAATCAATTTATGGTTTTTAAGGTTATAAATCATAAATAAAAAAATACCATTTAAATCTTTTAATTTATTCTCAAACTCTTTTCCATACTCTTCGTATAAATGCAAAATAAATTCTGGGTCATTATTAACTAAAAATCTATGTCCTTTTAGAATTAATTCTTCTTTTAAATCCTTATAACCATAAATTTCCCCTTCCATCATAATACAAAGATTTTTATCCTCATTAAACATTGGTTGTGATTCTGGGTTTAAAGTCCCTAAACTAGCCCTACCTAATCCAATTGATTCATCTAAAAATGTATCTATTTTATACCAATCTTCATATTTTATGACCTTACACATTCTTGCTAATAGATCCTCTATATTAAGAGCATTCTCTTGTTTTTTTAAAATACCTGTAAGCCCTGGCATATTAATTTCCTTTCATTTGTTTAATTTAAATTCTGATTTCTTTAATACTATCACTATCTATTATCCAAATAGCAAATATATAAAACAGAACTCCCATTATTATTGAACCTATAAGAGATAGGATATCTTTTAAAGAAATGATAATGAGTGAATTTAATTGTGGCCGTTGACAAGCTATTGTTAAAAATACTTTCCCCATTGTCCCGTTAATGAACTACCCCGCAGCAAGCTGACGGGGTATCTCCAATCAGGTCTGTTTCTATCTTATCGCAGCAAGCTGCGGGGAATTAGACCCTAACATAGATTAAATTTCAAAGCAGTTCCAAATAAGTCTATTTTCGATTTATTATACAAAGTATTTTTATGGTCAAGTCCAATGTGTTCAGTAACATAGGGTTGTGTAATATTTTTGTATGGTTTTTCTCCACAACCAATGTCAATTAGCTTGCCTCTGGTGTATTTTTGAATTCCCTCTTGCAATTTACAACATACAGTTTCATTCACAAGAAAATTATTAATCATAATTTACCTTACTTCTATTAACGAATCCATAATAAGAAGCCTTCAAATTATGAATCTCGTATTCTAATTCTTTTTTTAGATTACCCCTTATGATGTCAAAGAAATGTTTTTTAAGTATCTCGGCTCCAAGTTTTGATACTTCATAATCAAGCGTTTCTTCTGTATCATTTTCCTTAATTATCAAGGATTTATTATAAATTATTTTTCCTTCGTCAATCTTTTCTGTAACGATATGCATGGTAACTCCGGTAAACTTTTCTCTATTCCTTATAATCCAATTTGAAGGCATTGGCCCTCTATAAGAAGGAAGGAGAGAGGGATGAAAATTGACTAAAATTCTAAATCTAGATATTAAATCTTTTCTAAATATTTGATTAAACCCAGTAATTATACCTATTGATTCATATGGGATTTGTTTTATAAAAAGTTTTGAATTAATATTTTTAATAAACTTAAAATTAATCTTATTCTTCTTTAATAATTTAGAACATTTTGATTTTGAGAAAAATATATTTTCCAAAAAATAAATGTATTTTATAATCTTTGTTTTAATAAAATCATCAGTTAATATTCTGAAATGTTTGGCGCTCAATATTACAGTTAAGTTAATTTTTTCATATTTATTACATAGTTTTATTATGGTTTTTAGGTATTCATATCCTAAATTGTCATTACAGAATAAATATAGATTACAGTTTTTGTTTAATTTTTTTTGCACAGTAATATCCATATTCAATTAATTTACAAAATAAAAATTCTTTATGAATTATATTGGACCACATTTTTTTAGTACTAAATCTATTTTTAAAATTTACAACTCCCTCGTGTCCTCCACTTGGGTTAAAATCAAACCACCAATAATTTTTTTTACAAGCATCCTTAATAATTTCACAATAAAGCAAATTATTTGGCCTCTTAGGAAAATACTCTTCTAGTGCCGCTGCATGCCAACCAACTACATGATGATTATGATAAAAACATAATGTACCGGCTATAGGCTTACCTTCAAAATATGCCAGCCATAACTTTATATCAGGACTATGTTTCTTAAAAAAAGCTTTAAATAAATTTATTGAATATCGGCTTGAAACTGTATCACCCCATCTTCTTATAGAATCCTTGTAAATCTCAAAATATTGCTCCCACTCTTTCCACGATCCAGATTCCTTAATAGTAACTCCTACTTTGCTTGCTTTGCGTATTGCAGAAATATTTCCTTTACTCCACAATTTTTTAATATAATCAAATCCATCTTTTAAATTAAGATATTGTGTAAAATCATGTTTTGTATTATCTGCATCAATATTTTTTAAGTTCGGAT
>Ga0307378_10011751_pt1 | contig 11255 bp, 7 predicted proteins | sample UN1MG_FD_202238 | JGI IMG/M metagenome (GOLD analysis project Ga0307378, IMG submission 202238) | Soil microbial communities from Risofladan, Vaasa, Finland - UN-1 | ecosystem: Environmental > Terrestrial > Soil > Coastal area > Acid sulfate soil | place: Finland: Risofladan, Vaasa | collected...
TCGCGTTTTGGATACTGCCACCATCCAATTGAATGCACGCGAATCGGCCGGCAGGGAACGCTTGACCTGTGTATCAGATGTTGGAGTCGCCCTTCCAGGGCTCCAGGAATATTGGCTGGCACGTGTTCCTGGGGTGGAGCGAAGCGAAACCCCAGGTATCAGCGGAAAAAATGATTAGGCCCCGTAGGGGCCGCTTGGCAGACCGCTCGATTTCTGCACATTATTCAAGATTCCATTCCTTACAAGCCCGAAGGGCGGCAGACTTTAGCCCACGGCGTCAGCCGTGGGAACGGATTGCCCTCCTAATCATGAGCCTCCGCAGGAAGGCGACAGAAAATCGTCAGATGTATGGCAGACAGGGAATGTTGATCAGAGGTTTGCGCGTGAACGAATACTCGTGTTATATCTAAAGTCCCCACCGGGGACGGCTATTGGTTAGCCCAGGGTGCAGCGAGCTGCCTGTCCGCAGGCAGGAGCGAAACCCTGGGAACGTCGCCTCTCACATTTTATAAGCCCCGGCAGGGGCGGCTTTTTCAAGATTCAGAATCCATACCGCAACGCGGCATAGACGCTCGTGTTGTCTTCAAACTGGCCGAAGAAGGTGTGGTCGTCGGCGCCCGTGAAGATGTTCGCGCCCAGCTCGACGGTCCAGTGGTCGTCGATCTTATAGTTGGCGCTCGGGCGGAAATGGGCGTCGTTTTCGTTGGGCGAGTAGAAGGTAAACAGCGACAGCCGGAGGTTCTGCTGCCACGACAGCTTGGTCAGCCGCAGCGTGAAGACGTGCCAGTTGGCGTCTTTCGCTTTCTGGCCGGGCGGCAGCGTGTTGGTGTAGCTTGCGTGGTTCATCATGTGCTCGAGGTAATACTGCATTGCGACGGTAAAATCGCGTGCTATCTGCGGGACATCCTGCTCGTATCCGATGAGCGCGCGGAATTCGCTGTTTCGCACGAGCGGGTCGGTGCCGTTGCGGTCCTGCTCCGAATTGTAGTAGCCGATTTCGATGTTACCGATGCCCCTGCGCACCGGCCCGCGCACGCTGGCGCCATACACCGACAGCCTCGGGAAGGTCGCCTTCTGCGCGATCGGGTCCTGCCCCGCGGGGCTTTTCCAGCGGCCGTGATAGCCATACAAGGCCGCTTCGTAGGCTCCGAAATTCCGATACAGCCGCGCCGCCAGCTCGTCGTCGTTGAACCAGCGGTCGGGCACGTCGGCCTGCACGATGGCGTTTCTCCCCGCGACACCGCCCAGGTTGGCGTTGTAGTAGGATGCCCGCTCGCCGGAGATGTAGCGGTCGGGGTCGAAGCGCGGCGTGTAGACTATGTCGAGATTCGCGTGCGCGCCGAAGATGGAAACCTTGGCGGCGTCGGACGGCGCTTTCAGGTAATCCATGTCGCGGCCGAGCAGGAATGAAACCCAGTCTTTCGGAAACAGATCGTTGATGAAGCGGAGGTCGCCCGTGCCCCAGGTGAGCACCTGGCGGCCGATTTTGACGTCGATGAACGAGCCGAGCGGGAAATACGCGTTGGCCCCGCGCAGGTCGATCCATCCGCGTCCCTGCTCGAGGTCGATGCCCGGGCTGTCGAGCACAGGGTCGTAGAGGAAATCGGCCACGATTCCGATTCCGCCGCGTGCTCCGCGCCTGTCAAGCTCGACGTGCAGGCGGCTTTCGCCCAGCGTTGCATCCTTCTGGCGGTGTGCTTGCTGCGTGCGCAGGCCGCCGCGCGTTTCCCAGAAGCCGCCGAACTCGAACGGCAGGCGAAGCGGCTCGCGCGGCTCGACTTCGGGCGGCGCGGAATCATTGTCCAAGCCGTCGGGCAATGCGGGTTCATCGCCCGCGAGGCCGTCGGGCAGTGCGGGGCCATCGTCCAGGCCCGCCGGCAGGGCCGGTTCGTCGCCCAGGCCGGCGGGCAGTGCGGGTTCGTCGTCTAATCCGGCGGACAGTGCGGGTTCGTCGCCGGCGAGGCCGTCGGGCAGGGGCGGTTCCTCTGCTGCCGCACCTGCAGCCAGAACAACGAAGAATGCCAGAACGGCGGCAATACGAGCCGGTTTCACAGCCATCGGTCGTGCTCCATGCGTTTGCGCAAAATCGTCCTCGATGACGCTCACCGCAGGTATTTTATCGGTGCGCGGCGGAGATAGCGTTCCGTGAAAACGTCGTCGGGCAGCTCGATGTTGAACCGCACGTCGCTGTATTCGACTTCGGTGTGGCCGCCGATGCGGGTGTCGCTCATGCGAGCCTTGGTGATCACGGAATAGTCCTGGACGCTGTCGAATTTCAGCGCCTGATATTCGCGGTACTTCTCGTCGTTCTTGTCGTAGTATTCCGTCTTGATCACGAGGAATGTCTTCTTGTGAATCCACATCTTGTAGAATGAGAATTCGACAGCGTCGGGGTTTTTGGGGGTGTTCTTGAGCACGTAATAGTTGTCGGTGGTCTCAACGAGTTCGTGGGTGTCTTCGTCCTTGTTTCGGCCGGAGACGTCTTCGTAGAAGAAGTGCGAGCCGGCGAAGCTTGTGCGTTCTTCGCTGGATGCAATGGGCTTGGCGAGGTCGAGCGCGGGCAGGTACAGCTTGCGGTCGTCTTCGCCGTTTATGTGCTTGTGCACGAGGAATGCCATTTTGCGGACGTCTGCGGGCCGGTGGAAGTATACGTAGAACTTCTGGTCGCCCAGCCACAGGTCGTCCTCGTCGGGCTGGTCCTCGGGAACGTCGTCGCGGCGGAGGATGGTCAGCTCGCGCTCGCGCGTGCGTTCCTGCGAGTCGGTGATTGTCATTTTGACGTCGGCGCGGCCCGTTGCGCCCTGGTAGTATGAAACGCGCAGGGCGTTGTCCACTATCTGGTCCACGGTGAAGTCGTCTGCGGCCAGTGCAACAGCGGCTGCACCTGCGATCAGCGCCAGTGCGAGTGCGGTCGTAGCGATGCGGTTCATTGTTCGTCTCCTTCGGTTAATGGAAGCTGCATCCTGCAGCGTTTGCTCTTGCCGATGAAATAGCACGCCTGGGCGAGGACGATCACGGCCACTATGCTGATCCACGTCAGGCTTGTCCAGCCCACGTTCACGAATTCGGCCACGTTGATGGCGATTATGGCCACTACCGCAACTGCTGATACGATGCACGTTACGCAGTTGCACATCAGGCAGCATTTCTTCGTGCGCGGAAACAGGTATGGCTCGAGCAGCCTCATAAGCGACGGCAGTATCAGCAGCGAAGCAAGACCTGCTGTCAGCAGGATGGCGGCTATGAACATGCCGACGGTCTTGTATGGCATCAGCGGAGCGGCGATCAGCGGCAGGAATCCGACGCCGATAACGACGACGTTGCGTGCGATGGCGCGGGCAGGCTCGCCGAATACCGCCCCCACCGATTCGCGCCACGAGCCTTTCTGCTGGTATATCTGGCGGCTGCGCGACAGGAAGTGGATTGCGTAATCGATGGCAAGGCCGAGGCTCAGCGACGAGAGCACCGCGACGGGCATGTCGTAGTCCTTGCCGGCGATCCCGATCGCGCCGTAGATCATCGCTATGGTCACCGTCAGCGGCACCATCGAGAGCAGCCCCCACAGCGCCGACCGGTACAGGATGGTCATCAGCAGGAAAACGATCAGGAAGCTTCCGAGAAACGCCCGCAGCATTCCGGCCACCATCTTCTGCTGCCATATGACGTTGATGTAGGTCAGGCCGAACCAGCGATGGCTGAGTTCGACGCCGGCCGGCGCCGGTGTGGCCTGGATGAAAGCATCTACCGCGTCCACCACACGCTTCATGTCGCGGTTGTTGCCGCTGCGAAGCTGCACCCACACCACCGCCTTGCGGTAGTCGGGCGTGATGAAATGCCACAGGTCCTGCGGGCGGTTGCTCTGCTGGAAACTCAGCAGAAGCTGGGCCGACTCGGCAGCCGAGGCCGGGATGCGGTAGTCCTGCGACTCGCCGGAAATGTATTCGCGGCGGACGGTCTGCACGATGTCTGCAACCGAATTCGATTTGCCGACAAGCCTTGCCTCGTGGCCGGCGCCGGTCTCGCCATCGCGGCGGATTTCCAGCAGGGCTTCCTGCAGATTCCTCACGTATGCGAGCACGTCGGGCCGCTTGAATGCCTGGTCGCGCAAGCTTTCTGTGGCGATGAACGAGAGGGCTTCGTCCCACGCGTCATAGCCGTCGTCGGTCTCCTGCTCGAACTGCCTGTCGGCCGCATAGGTATCGATGGCGGTCAGCAGGATTTTTTCGGATTCCGCGTTTGCGCCCAGTTTCTCCACTTCGCCCTGAATCTCGGCGAACGCGGCCTTGAGGGCGGGCGCATCGGCCTCCTGTGCTCGCCGTGACAGCCGCTGCACCAGGTCCCGCCCGTATTGCTGGGGCGTCTGGTCGGGCATCTCAGTCTCGAGCGCCAGGTAGCCCATGTATGTGCCGCCGAAATGCGCGTTGAGCACGTCGTCGGCCTTGCGGATCGGATGCGACCGCACGAACCACTTGATCGGGTTGTCGTTGATCCTGACAAGCGAGATTCCCCACGCGGCAATCAGCGAAGCCACCAGCACGCAGGCCATTACAGTCTTGGCCCTCCGGTAGGTCAAGCGGCCGGTTTGCGCCATCAGCCGCGACAGCGCGGAATGCTCGGATGGTTCCTTCTCGTGGTGGCTCGAGCCGAAATTCTGCAGCGATTTCTCGCTGACGAACATCACGAACGCCGGCACGAAGGTGAGCGTCCACACCCACGCCAACGCCACGCCGAGGGCTATGAAGATGCCGAAAACCTGCACCGGCGGGATGGGCGTGAGCGCGAGCGACGCGAAGCCAACGGCCGTGGTTATCGAGGTATACAGCATCGGCCAGAAAAGCGTGTCCATCACGTGTATGATTGTCGCCGCGCGGTCGCGAGTCTGCTGGTAGCGGTCGAAGAAATCAGACAGGATGTGCACCGCGTCGAGCACGGCGATGGGCATAATGAAGATCGGGATCATCGAGCTCATGATGTGAACGGTGTTGCCGCTGATCACCAGCAGGCCCATAGTTGTTATCACGCACACGATTGCGACGATCATCGGCGAGACGATCAGCGTCAGCTTGCGGAAGAACAGCAGCATCAGCAGGAAGATCACCAGCATAGCGATCGGTGCGGAGATCGCCATCTGCTTGAACATCTCCACGCCGAAGGTGTCTTCCGCGACGGGCAGCCCCGTAATGTGATATTCTTCGCTGCCGCCAAGCTCGGCGATCTTCGCGCGCAGCTTCTCGGAAACCTTGTAACTGAGATGCTTCGACGTCAGCGGCAGATACAAAGCCACGGCCTTGCCGTCTTCCGAAACAAGCGTGCCGTTGAGGAACGGAATGCGGCGTGCCTTCTCGCGGATGGCGTCTGCTTCTTCCTGCGTCGCGGGCGCCTTCCGCATCAGCCATTCGTAGCGGATGCCGTTGTCGTTGTAGACGTTGTCGACCGTTGACGGCGATATCATGTCGATGGGAATAACGCCCTCGGCTCGGCGGGGATCGTCCGGGGCGAGCGTCAGGCCGAGTAGCTTCCCGCCGCGAAGCTCGCCGGCGTATGCAGTCAGTTTTTCGATTCTGCCGAGCGTTTCGGGGTTGAACACCCCGGCGGGGTGCTCCTCATTCACCACGCCCACGACCAGCATATCGTAAAGCGACATCTCCTTCTTCATGCTGTCGTGGAAAACGCGGACGTCTTCGTCTTCCGGCAGCATGTTTTCGGGGTCGGTATCGACCTTCAGCGAATTGAGCGAGCTGAACGTATCGGGCCAGAGCGTAGGCAGGGCCGCCAGTAACGCCACCAGAAGCGTCACTTGCACCATAATGAACGTGACCAGTTTCGGCCGTTTGACCGAGAATCCGGCGATCGCTGCACCTATTCCCATAGTTTCCTTTCCGAGGATTTATGTAAAGACTCGAATCTCAGGGGGCAAGTTTGCCCTGCATCAGCCTGTTGTGACTGCTCGGTTCCTGTATGTTCTCAGGTCCTCGTCAGTCATTTGCTCAGGCGGCACCAGCCGATAGTGTTTTTCATCGGCAATTGCCAAGCCGTCGGGGCCATCTTCGAAAGACAGAAGTGCAATCAGGTTGTTCGACATGAATTGAGCAGCTATCGGGCGGCAGACAAGCTCGGGGAACTTGTCTGCACATAGGGCGACATCCTGTTCGATCTGTACGATTCCGAGTTTGTCATTCCCCCCTTTTGCCTGGACGGGAAATACATAGTGAGCACCGCGGCGGTCAACACCCACGTAAACCTCGTCGACTTCCACCTGGCCCATCTCCGGAACAGTTGTACGAAGGTGATTTTGAAGCGAATAGCATGTTACACCGGAGAAAATGTCTATCAAACGGTTATAGCGCACTTTCGCCAGCAAGGCTTGTTCATCAGTGAGTGCATATCGCTCGATAATACCTGGAGTGGAGTCCGGCACTTTCGTTTCTGAAAGGAGAGCATTGGGAGTAATGTTTGACATTCTGGTGAGCGAAAAGGCATACTTGCCCTTCCCCTTCGGGCGGATCACCCACTCCATACCCTCAGGCGCGCGGCTTTCGATCGACTCTGGCAGCCTGTTCCTGTATCGGAAGGAATAGACGACATCTCCGAGGTTCTTGGGCACCTTGATTCCCAACTCATCCGCAATGCTGATGAATTCTTCGCGGTCAAAAGCCACCTCTCTGTCGCCTTCCTTGTAATATCGTTCGAATACAGCTTCCAGAAGCCTGCCGTACCTGTTGATCATCTTGGCCATATATAGGACCCCTGTTTTAGCCTGCCCAGCGCAAGACTACGACCTCTTCTCGCAGTTGTTCCCGCGTGGTAGTGGAGAGGCGAGTGCGGAAGAGGTCTACGGCTTCAACACTGTAGCCTAGAGAGGATGCGATATCTGCCAGTAGTTGGCCGGTGCGGATCATCACGCGAAGGTACGATGCCTGGTCGCCAACCACGTAGCCCAGATATGCGCCACGCTTAAGAAATGGGCGCAGCTCTGCAAGGTGGCGGAGCATTCCGCCGAAATAGAGCTTGGTCACCCTGCTGTACATCCGCTCGAATCCCGAAGTCTTGCCCATCGCGATTCGCCGCCTCTCGATCTCGTCTGCTATGCGCTGTATCTCGCTATGATCCAGCACCCACGCGTCGTCGATGTCGTTCTTATAGACGTTGCGCGTGTTGGATCGGAGAAGGCCCTGCTTAAGGTTTCTCAGTTCATTCTTGTTGCGTATGAATCCAAGCAGTACAGACTCAAGCCGGGTCGTTCGCGTGTAATCTTTCTCATTCGGATAAGGTGGTGAAGTGAAGACTGCATCTATGCTCTCAGGTTCGAGTAAAGCCGATAGATGCCTGGAATCAGCGTGGTGGACAACAGATGCGGCCCCGGCAGCGTCCGCACCACGAATATCTTCTGCAACTGTTTCCACTTCTGCCAGCCAGCTTTCGACAACGGGAGCATCAAGCTTCTTGGTCTTGCGCACACCAACTTCAGGACCAAAATGCAGGTTGCTGCTCGAATAGACGAGAGACTTGGCCAGAGCAAGCTTCTCGTGAGCATGCAAATGGATATCCGAGTTGTTGCTGATTACGTCCAGCAGGACCAATGTCTTATGAAGAGGCCTCGGGCTGATCGAGTTCTTCAGGAGCAGCGAAAGGGATTCCTCGGGGAGGCTGCGTAGCTCGGGCTCAACATTGGATTCGATCGCGGTCTGGGCGTTTGCGGCAACTTCGGAGGCATGTTTAAGCAATTCATCCGGATCGATACTCCAGTTCACTTTCACCGAACTTGCAAAATGAGCCATGGGATTTGCTTCGATTCCGATACTGGATATCCCGCCGAGTTTTGCCTCGACAAGCGTGGTGCCGGTACCGCAGAATGGATCCAGAATTGTATCGCCGGGTTCCACTCCAAACTTCGATAGGTATTGCTGAACCAGATGCGGAGGAAAGGAGAGTACGAAACGATACCAGTCATGAAACTGCCTGTCGGTCTCGCTCAACTTGTTGGCTGTGGCGTTCTTCATCGGAATCCTCAGCTTCTTTCTGCTATTGGAGCACTCAACAAGTGCTGCTCCTTTCGGCAGTTACTAGCCTCCTGCGGCTGGCTGCTGAAAACATTATACGAAGACCCAGATTCAGTTCAAGCGCACTCCCCGCCGCCCTGTCAAGCTGCCGCCGCTACCTCGACAGCGGGCATGTTCCGGTCGGGCACGAATTTGTTTGCGGCGTGCTGTTTCGCGCCGCGAAGGTCGAGATTATCTTGGCCGTCTTGTCGGACCCGCACTTTTCGCAGACGTGTGGTTCGGTCGAACCTGCCCGCTCGAGAAACTCGGTCACATGCTTGCACTCGTTGCATCGGTATTCATACATTGGCATCAGCGTATCTCCTTGCCCTGGTTGCCCCCGTGATAGGGCGGGCTTCAAACCCGCCCTCCCCATCTGGTCGTTGTCTTGAACATAGGGCGGGTTTGAAACCCGCCCCTACCTGGTTCACTTGCCGAAGTAGTTCTTGCTCCACCAGGCGAAATAGCCCCAATCGGTGTCCGAGCGGTAGCCGTCCACCTGCTCGTCGTCGCCGGTCTCGACGTCTTCCAGCGGGACATCCGGAATGACGCCGTCCAGCAGCAACCGGCACGCGGCGTTTACTCGTATGAAGCGGACGCGGGCGGCTGGATCGCCTGGGTTGCGGTCGGGATGGCTTTCGAGGCTGCAGCGCCGCCAGGCGCTCCTTATCTCTTCGGGGCCGGCCGAATCTTTCACGCCCAGCAGCGCCCTCGCTGCCTTCTCGAGCTCGAGCCGCCGGCGGAGTTCGTCGTGCCACGAAATGTTGTCGTTCGGATCCCTGCGCATGGTTCACCTGCCGTTATGTTTCGCACACTGCCCTTTTTCTTCGCGCTCGCGTCGGACATCCTCCTTCGTCCGCGTGAGCACATGCCGCTTCCCCTCCAGCGCGCCCAGCAGCCGGTCGACAAGCTCCGGCTGGGTCAAGTAATAGCAGCGGACGGCTCCCTCCTGCACGTAGTTCACCAGTTGAGCGTTGCGCAGCACCGTCAGATGCTGAGAAACGTTCACCTGCGAAACGGGCAGGAGTTGCTCGATGCTGCCGACACATCGCGGCGACCGCCGCAGCTCGTCGAGTATCCGCAGCCGCGTTGGGTGTGCTATCGCTCGCAGCATTTCAGCGGCCGCGGTTGCCGTTCGCTGTTGCATTGTTCGCCTCCGTCGCCGGGCGTGGTCTGATCGCTATTATCACCTGCTCCGTATATAAGCACGCTCGAATGTATTATGCCGACTCGGGTTCCATTTGTCAAGGAGTTTTTCTGCCGAGTTTTCAGCAACAGGCGCCGGGACCCCGCCATCCGCACGAATGCGAATCCATCGCGGACGCGGCCATTCACACCGACCGGGGCGGCGTGGCCGGCATGTGCCGATGCGGTGTAATATGTTGTAAACCACGGCCATATGGGCTGTTTTGACATTGCCCCGTGGGAGCAAATCCATACAATAAGCATTGCGTGAATCCGCATGCAGAAGCATCACTTTTCTGGAGGCCAGATGGACGAGTACAGAACATTTCGACTGGCATCTGCCATTCCATGGTACCTTTTCATACCGCTCGCGATAATGATACTGCTGCTCGTTGTGCGGCTGTATCGGGCGGAGCGAGCCCTTTTAACGCGGCGGATGGGTCGTGCGCTGACTATCCTGCGGATGTTGCTGCCCCTGTTGCTGCTGCTGCTGCTGCTCGAACCGGTGCTGTCGATTCACTGGTTCGACACCGAGAAGGGCCGCCTTATCCTGCTGCTGGACGGTTCGCTGAGCATGAAGGCCACCGACGAAGCACGCCCGCCGGACGAGAAGGTGCGCCTGGCCGATGCCATGGGCATGCTCCCGAAAAAGGCCCGCGACCTAGCCGCCCGGAAACTGGCCGAGCAGGCAGCGGCGGCCGCCAAAACTGCTGCAGCCTCGGCCGATGCGGGCAACCAGCTCGACAAGCTTGCACCGGTCAGGGCACTGCGCGAGCAACGCGACCGCCACGAGCAGGCATTCGACGCAGCGCGCGATATATTGCGCGAGCTTGACAAGTTCCTCGCCTCCGGCCGCCCGCCCGAGATCGATGCCCCCGTGCGGACACAGGCCGATAAGCTCAAGCAGCACATCGCGGCACACAAGGAGCTTGAGCCGGCCATACGCCGATTGGCCGACAAGCCGGCCCCGCTTCCGCAGATAGCTGAATGGGACGCCGCAGCCGCGGCACGATTGTCAGAAACTGCCGCAGAACTCGTGGCGGCGCAGGATGCCGCAGACCGATTGCTGGCACGCTCCGACGACAAGGCCGTCCGCGAAGCGATCAGCCAGCTCGACGACATGACCCGCGCGGACCTGATGGCACGGCTGCTGAAAAACAACGGCGTCGGCCTGATCGAAGAACTCGGCGACCAATTCCACCTCGAGTGCTATCGCAGCACAGGCCACCAACTGGACAACATCAAGCCCGACCGCGCAGTTGCGGAATCCGGCAAGCTTGCGTTTGCGGTGGACGGCAAGGTCACCGACCTCGGCCAGGCGGTGCGTATTGCGGCCGAGCAGACCGGTAGCGACCTCCAGACGGCGGCGCTCGTGATGCTGACGGACGGGCAGAGCAACTCGGGCGACGATCCGGAGATGGCGGCGCGGGTTCTAGCCGGAACGAACGTGCCGCTGTTCACCATCGGCATCGGCAGCGGCGAGCCGCCGCGAGACATCGCCATAGCCGACCTCGAGACCAGCCGGGTGGTCTACCTGGGCGACGAGGTACACGTGGGCGCCGTGCTGAAGTACGACGGATTCCACGGCACGAGCGCCAAGCTGTTCATCGAGGAAGACGGCACGACGCTCGCCGAGCGGCGCGTAACGTTCCCCGCCGACCGGCGCCGTACGAACTGCGACCTGGCATTCGTGCCCGAGAAAACCGGGCTGCACTCCTACCGGGCGGTGGTGCCGGTACAAAGCGGCGAACTGATCGAGGAAAACAACGTCCGCGAATTCAAGGTGCGCGTGATCGACGAGAAAATCAGAGTGCTGTACGTGGAGGGCGAGCCGCGTTGGGAATACCGTTTCCTCAAGAACCTGCTTCTGCGCGACAAGACGATGGAAATCAACCGCATCATGCTCACGCGCGATGCGGCCGACCTCCCGCGCGGCAAGGCCGACGGCCAGTTTCCCGAGTCGAAGGACGAGCTGTTCAAATACGACGTGCTGATCCTCGGCGATCTTCCGGCGGAGCGGTTCTTCCCGTC
>Ga0307378_10011752_pt1 | contig 11254 bp, 17 predicted proteins | sample UN1MG_FD_202238 | JGI IMG/M metagenome (GOLD analysis project Ga0307378, IMG submission 202238) | Soil microbial communities from Risofladan, Vaasa, Finland - UN-1 | ecosystem: Environmental > Terrestrial > Soil > Coastal area > Acid sulfate soil | place: Finland: Risofladan, Vaasa | collected...
GAACTTACGCCCGTCACACATAAAATATTTTTTACTGAAGTCCGCTTTTTTAAGTTTCATAATACCATATTATTGCGTAAATAGATGAGAGAAATATACCTGCTGAGGTAAAAAATAAATGTTCTATTAAATTGTATTCTGCAAAATGAATTATCAAGTAATACCAGAAACACGCCTGACCGGTGATACAGAGATTACAACTCCCAAGTGGCTTGTTCAGCCAATCAGGTAGTCTCATTATCAACTTCCGATACCACGCAAATATCTGATCCGTGTCCCCAAGAAAAGAGAACATCGAAACTATCAGGCTGACCTTTATTATATCATACACAATCGGCATAATAATCTTCCCCCTCCATACAAATGGCAAAATCTGTTTGTATCTCAATGGCAAAATAATCATACGGCGACATCAGATATTGTGTCTGCGGTTCGTTATATGTATATTTGCCGAATATGCTGTTATCCCTTACTACCTGACTGATGACCTCAAACCTTACCTGCATCAAGGGAGGATAGTTAACCGGAAAATCAGGGATACTTCTTATAATATCGACCATCTTATGGGTTGAAGCTGTACATGGTGAATCAGTCTTACAATCATCACCGTATAGCTTTGCAACATTTATCCAGCACACCAATCGTAAACGACTCTGATAATGCCGAAAGTTACCCTGTGCCCTCACGAAACTAACCCCTCCGTCCTCAAAATAGATAACAGTATTATAGGCTGAATTAGGAGTGAGATCATTATATGCACCCTGCTTGCAGTCATCAGCCGTTACACAACAGGCAACCGGATAGGATTTCTGGACATTATTGATAGTCATGTATTGTGTACTGACCAGCCCCGCAATCTTATCTATCCAATCCAGAGTTTCTATATGATCCTTTAATATGTTTGCTATTGCCTGATTCATTTGAAAATATTCAAGATCGGTTGATTAAACAACTCTTTTAACTCATTTATCTCTGCTTCGGAGAGGTCAAGTATCTCCCCGCCTCCTTTATTCTTATTGCGCTCGGTGTTATAATAGAGCTTATCCTTTTCCTCTTTTTTTAATGCACCGATAATGACTGTACCCTTATCGTGATCCGAAGAAGAACTTATCAAATGAATATCGCCCCACATGGCACCCGTAAAAGTAAAATCCACCTTATCACCCTTTCCAACACCAAGTGACATATTTCTTAATTCCTTATAACCACCTTCCAGAACGGCAAGCCGGTACATATCCTCACCACGTTTAAGTGTTACCCACTGATGCTCCCTGTTTTTTTGTTTGCCAAAGAACTTATTACAATCTTTGCTTCTGAATGACTTACAACCCACAAGCATATCATCAGTTGAATAAGCAGGGAAACTTTGACCTTTAGCATCCTTACCCTCCTCCTGTACACGCTGCTTGATACGGGCCAGAGCGGTCTGTCCAATCTTTACCATAGTTGTACCAAGACTTGCCTCAACCTGTCTTATGTCATCATCAAACTTTGGGATAAAATCACTAAGTTCATTCATAACATCTGACTTTGAACACTAAAACCATACGGGTCACGGCATTTCAGGCACTCATTACGGCCTTCCTCCCAGTTATTGGCAATAAAATCTATCATCTCCTGATATTTGGCAGCATAAAACTCCTTATTGGCGTTCCATTGCTCGTTACCTAAAAGGGTGCGTCTTGAGACCTCCTCCGAGTCCATCACATGGATAGACAGGAATTCGCCTGTCTTATATAGGATGGCATACGCAATGGCGAAGTCTATCTCATTGGCTCCCGTGAAATCCGAATACTCATTACATAAAGAAGAGATAATATCGCAGGTAAAATCACCATGCAGTATCAAGCCACGGGCATTTATTGTCACATTCCAGTCATCCCTGTCAGCCAGATCATCACCACAGACACCGGCAACCATTGCCCATTCAGTCCATTTCTCCCTTGAGGCACGGAAGCATGGTTCTGGAATATTAAAACACCATCTATAACCTCCACAATTGCAACTGACCTTATTATCATAACAATTTCCGGCTGTGGTGTAGAGAAAATAATAATTCCTGTCCAGGGAAAGTGTGAGTGGTGTGATAGCTGTATATGTCGGTTTTCCTGCAACCGAATTTATCGGATAGGTATATAGGAGATCATATTCATCATAGATATTAATATTTACCACACCGGTGACATTCAGAATGATATTAAATCCTCTTAAAACATAAGAACCACCAATAATATCAGAATACATCCTCAATCCCTGATAGGTGCATCCCGTTAATATACTGGTAAATGATTTTCCACCTATGTCACCCTTGAATCTCTGCCGGACAGGCTCCATATTCTTCAGGATAGCGGAAACTATATCCACTTTGAAGGTTCTTATAGCATTATCGAAGGAATTACCGTATTTCTCCCATGTGTCATAATTACCTCCGAGTGAAGCCACGAATCCCTGTGGAAATCCTGGCAGTTCATCCAGAAACAATCCAGAATCGGATTCTGCATAAGATTCTATCCATTCATCATCAATACAATCATTCTCTTTTCTTGAGAAGCCAATTATAGTTTGAAAACAGGAAGGGATGCTCATAATATAAAAGTTAAAAGGACACCCGTAAATTACGAATGTCCTTAATTTTTACATAAAACAATAAGTTACTAATTAGTCACCTGTCCCGCACTCGAATACCAATATGCCAGTTCTGTCAGTACATGGCAGTGGATTAAGTGCGAACAATCCATGAAGCTGAATTTTGTATGCTTCATAAAACTCATTCCCGGAGCAACTTTTCTGCATGAAGATGTCATACTCGACACCCGGCAGATTGTTTGAAGATTCACTCCAAATATAGATATTTGCTTCCGGGTTAACGGCATTAATAGCGTTCCTCGGATACCATGATTTAGTGATCAGGGCAGCAGCCCCCCTATGAAGAAGGAAGGTCTGGTTGGGAGCAATCGTCTCAACATTCTCCGGGTCCTGATACATCCTTAATGTACCTACCTTTTTGAACGCACCCTTGCCATTTGCATTAGCAGCATCAAGTGGAACACTCCACAAAAGCTGATAAAGGTTATTACCTGTTATCCCATAGGTCTGACGAAACTTATTCAGTCTTATTACCTGATCGAAATATCCATATACGCTGGCATCCCAATATTGCGCAGGGATAAAGGTCGTAGTTCCTACAACAGTCATACCCCCTCCGGTGAAGGCATTAACACCTGCATTAGCGGCTATCTGTGCAAGAATATATTGGGTCACATAAGTGTCCATTGCGTTTTTAGCAAGTAACATACCCTTTGCCACAGCCTCTTGTCTCTCAATAGTCTTATCCCTATAAAGACGTTCCGGCACCTGGAATGGCACCTCACGGAGACATTCAAGTTCGTAATCAGTACAGATCGGTTCAATATCTGTCCCTGAGATGGAACAGTCATCAGTACATTCGGTAGTCTCAATGTCACACTTGGTGTCCCATTGAACCCTTACCTCCTTATTTTTGGTACCCGTGATACTCGGCATACTGGTGATCCCTGCCTGTTGCTCCAAAAAAGCAACGCCGGAAACAACATCAGCAATATAGTCATCCTTAAACTTACCGTCACGGAAAATCTCTTCGGCTCTCGCCTGTACGGCGTTTAGATAGCCGCACACTGGTGTTATACTCATTCTTTACCCTTTAAAAAGTTAGTTATTACTATTCTTCTTTCGGGTGTGATGTTAATATCTTTCAGTTCTTTATAAGCCTCATCTTCATCTTTTGGCAATCCGGCTTCGCCACCGCTGGAGTCCGTGTTGCCTGATGATGTACGCTCTACTGCTTTCTGGAAGCTGAAGTATTTATCGGCAATATCTTTGATGAACTCCTTGAATTTACGGTCATAGCCATGTGCATCTTTTAATGCAGAACCATCTTTATCAAGAACGATAAAGTCGCCATCATGCTCCTGGAAATTATAAGAGATAAGTTCATTTAAAAATACCTGTCTCCATTGGGCGGCCTTATAAGGCTCTTCCGGCATTATGGGTTTTAATTCATCAAGAAGCACCGAACCTTTTGTCTTAACCTTGTCCATAAGAACTGTCTTTGTAAACTCAAGGTCTTTAGCCTTTAATTTTTCCTGCCAGTCCTCGTCACGCTTCTTCTGTTCCTTTTCCCATTCAGCTCTTGCCTTTAGCATCTCCGGGTGCTTTGAAATATCTTTCGTTACACCTTTTGTTTCTTCGACTTTAGAAAGAACGATAGAATCAACCAATTCCACTCCCTGTAAATCAGATTCGACCTCATATTTTGTTTTAATCTCCTTCTCCAGTTTTTGGGATGCTTCCTTCAATCCTCTTTTATACTGTGAAGACCTGTCTTCTTTTTGGTTCGTAACCCTTAACGCATCAGCGTCAAAAGCTATCTGCAATGATGTCAACTCTCCGGCCTCGTTATAGAGTGTGGCCAATTCCTCCGCATCGATCTTTAAAGTTTTCGATAGAAACTCATTTAAAATTTTTGATTCTTTCTCAACCACGTTTTTTAGTTTTGATACTCTTTTTTATCTCGAATTTCAACGGGTCTCTGATAGTTGTAATAGGCGTTATCTCTGTTATGATATACCTACGAGCAAAACCAAGTCCCTTTAACTTCGCCATACTCTCATCAGTAAGCCAGTATAGCTTACCCGTCTTTTTGTTCTTTAACTCCCACCTTACGGACATTTCTTTTACGTTTTGGTTTAACCCCTCCTGTGCTTTCCGCAGTTACAGCCTCTTTTTTTTTGACCACAATCACCGGGACTTTTTCTTGTACTTGTTCGGGAGCCTTAACGACCTCCTTTTTCTGCATCCTGATGATCTCAAGATTGGGCGGTAATTTCTGGAGTTCAATCGGAACCTCCGTCCGGGAATCTTTTTCTTTTATTTTCAGGAGACTCAATGCCTTTGCAGACAATCGGTGAATCCTCCCGTTAATCATTACTGATATTAGTCCTGATTTTTCTTTCATAACTTCAAAAATGTAATATAGATTAGTTGTTTAATATTTCATATAACAATAAGTTATTTTTTTAGTTCCGGCCTTAACTTAAAAGCCAGTTCCTCCGGTATGTAACCTAACTGGTGATGACAGCTATAGCCACCACGGTCAAAGAAAGGATCATATCCCGGATAACCCATATAAGACGGTACACTATAAATATCTTTGGCCTTAATCTCCCACCAACCTGGAAACTCGCCATTCGCCAACCCCTTAGTCGGTGTCCAGTCCTTCCACTCCTCTGCCTCTTCTATTGTCCAGACCTTATTATTGTGAGCAGCACAGAAATCTCGTGAGTCATCAATAAGACCACCTTGATAGATAAAATATTTCAGGTCAAATTCATCTGCCAGCTTCTTGTTATACGTTGCGTCATATTGCTGATAGATGTCATAAGCAAACTGCTTCCACTTACGTTCTGATATACCTGGTTTATCTCCGATGCCTGTAACAAAGCCACGCATCTGTTTTACAAACTCCCTTTTCCCTACATTACCCGCCACGGCCTTTGCCATTATCTGTTTAACCTCCGTTGCCCCGAACTGGGATATCAATTCTTCTATCTGGCCGCCCCGGACAAACATACCTCCCTTCAACCCGAACCGTAAATCGGTAATCACCTTTGAGCTCTCAATAATCTTATCGAACCTCTTCAGCATTGCCTCTGTGGCTATTGCCAAAAAATAACTATCGCTTATACCAGAAATAGCGGTTATAGACGAGTTTATTTGTGGAAGCAATACTTTTGCCTGTTCCACTGAGAAAAGCTTAAATACCTTATCCAGACTGGCCGTAAGGCGGTAGTTTTTGGCAGTATCTTGAATGACACCATCGACAATATCCAGTTCGGAGATAACATCGTCAATAATGGCATCCATCAACTTTATCTGAAGCCTTATTATGGAATTATTAAGCTTCGCCGTGTTCCTGTTTATCAGATTTTGTTTCCGATCCAGTATTTCCTTTATCCTTTTTGGTACAGTCATTTTTACCGTAAAATTCGTGTTGCATCCTGTTGTATTGCATCCTTATTGCCATTCTGTCCCATTCGCCCTCATCAATGTCCGTATATTTATAGAAATTAGAAATGGCCTGATCGAGTGTCATCGTTGGGAAGAGCTGTAACTGTCCTTTTATCCAAAAGAAAGCAGCATTATTATAAGCATTCCAGCGATACCACTTGGGCATTATCTTCATGACCTCTTTTTCCCGCATAACCTGTTAAATTTTATTATCTGTCCTTCACTATATTGTCTCTTTAATCTGTAAGACATTGTATTCAAAGTCTGGCTGCCAATATGATCTACCCTTACATTACAGAACATACCATGTCTCAAACCATGTTCCCGTAATTGTATAGCGTAAACATTATCCGAATACCAGAACTCCACTTCCTCATTCAGCTTGCCTATCTTCTCATGGGCTTCCCGTGTGATAAATAAACACCAACCCGTCAGATGAATCGCTATCCCAAAACCTTCATATATATAATCACCCTGCTCAAAACACGATCCGTTAAACCATGCAGAGGCACTGTCAAAGCCGTTATTTTTCATGTCTTCCCCGATCTGATGCCAGCCCTCATGGAAGATTAAATCATTATTCGCAAGGATATGAATATCGCCACTAGCCCTTTCCAACCCTTTATTTAATGCACCATTATAGCCAAACAATCCGTTATATGTTACATAATGATCCACACCTGAGTATTTCGTAGCACTGAAGGTCTCTACCAATACAACATTTAAGGCATTTCCACCTATAATGGCCGAGTTAATGCAATTCTGTGTTATCTGCTTTAACCTTTCCGTGGAACTCCTTGCTACTATGATGAGATCATAATTCATTAAAGGAATTGTCAATATCAATTATTGGCCTTGTTGATGCCTCAACCATTAACTTAAAAGCCTGTTCTAATTCGACCTTATCCGGATAATTTAAAATTGCCGGATTAATGATTCTATCAATTTTACCATCAATATAATGTACTTCTCTAATCCCATAAAATCTTAATGGTTTATAATCTCCTACCAAAAATGTCACTCTTCTGTAATCCCATTTTTTTTTCATAATATATAACTCCTTGCTACTATGATGAGATCATAATTCAATTTCACCACTCATTAATTTTACTGTTTTAATTTCCTTTATTTGTTCCAAACAATCATCTTCCATGGTCTCAGTAATTATAATCGTTTTATTCCCATTACAGACAGGGCAAATGTTTGTTAATGCAGATGTCATAAATCCCGGATTCGGTATTTTTACAAATCCCGTTGTCCCACACCAAGTACATCCTGATAAATAAGTTCTCGTTGTTTTCATAATATATATAAATTAGTTGGTGTTGATTCATTAAGTCCTATATGTCGCATCTCCAAATCCATGAGATAAGCCGGGTTGATGCCACGCCTCCGGTACCAATGTCCTATCATATAATCTCCTTTCCGAAAATGATTCTTGTCTTTACATAAATCCTTTACCATAGGAGAACGAGCCAGTTGAAACGCACCACCGGTATGAGAAACCAACTCAACCCTGTAATCATCAATGACCAGTTTCCTCAACGTCCTCGGCTTGAAATTAGGCAGGATATTCAGGTCAATGGGTGAAACAGCATAGCTGGGATGTTTGTCTAAAAAGTGAACCATCCTTTCAACCAGATTATCAGTAACCGTCTCCACATCGTTATCCAGTTTTAAAATATAATCATAACCATCCAATTTTGAGACTGCCAGACAGAATGCCTCTGTTATCCCGTAATTCTTATCAAGGATTATCCTGTCATAGTTTTTAAGATATTCCAATGTCCCGTCAGTAGAACCATTATCAATAAAGAGATGATAGTCAACAGAAGTCTTGGAATAGAAACTCTCCATTGTGCGCCTTGTCAAATCCAAGCGGTTAAACGTTATTGTTACTGCCGCCACACTCATAACTCATATCCTCCATATTTCACCGATGCCGGTACATGACAGACGTAATATTCCGGTGTCGGTATCCTGGCAAAATTCTTAAACTTCATCAACTGCCTTACAAAATGATAGTCATGTGCATAACCTCCGGCACTCCACCTGACACCCAAATTCTTGTGACAGATATTTGAAGTGCCATGCTTGCTTATCTGATTGATGTCACACTGATTCTCATACCACCTGCCCTTCCATCTGAAATCATTAAACCATACCCAATCATAATTCAGGTGTTCGCTTATCTTCAGAAGATGATTGGTACCGTAAACGTCATCAATATCCAGGTAGATAATATATTCACCTTTTGCCTCCTCAATGCCTTTGTTCCTCGGTCCCCCGGAAAACAGTTTACCTCTCGGAATAAGAAAGCTCCTTACATTATCAGCATCCCTGATTATCTCCATAGTTCTCTCACATCCATCGGCAACGACAACTATCTCAAAGTCCGTATAACTCTGTTTCTGTGCCGAAGCCACTGCCCTTATTAGTTTCTGTTCCTTATTATGAGCAGAACTGGCATAGTTTACAAGCAACGATGGTATGATAATGCTAAACTTCACTGTTTTACATTTTTAAGCCAGTATTGATAAATTTCTTCAATACTGTCAAACCAAATTTCTTCTGTTTTAGGAATAGTATAATAATGTAAAATATTACTGTTATATGATTTGTATTCTTTTCCAACATCCATCAAACACCACTCCATAAACTCCGTTATATGAGAAGTTATTTCTTTGGCAGCAATATCCATGTTAAAACATTGATTATCATAATCAACATTCCATTCAATCATATCATATATCTGTCTTTCCATTATTCCTTATTAAAATTAGTTTTCTCTTCCTGTGCCATATAGAGGTCCATCTCAACCTTTTTCTCGTCAGCAATACGCTTTATGTATTCATCAGTCTTGGCCTGGACTTTCTTCACTATAAGGTCATAACTCAGGTCATAGAGCCACGGATCGGTATTCTCTACCTCAAGGTCCTGAAAGATACTCTCAAGGTTCTCCCATAGCGTGCTGCTGTATTTCGGGACATTATCCTGACTGATGATAAACCGTATATTGGCTTCAGAATAACCTCTGAATGGATTTATTTGATTCTTAATACGCATCTCCTTCAAAGCCTCTGGCCTGTCTGAATATAGTATCTCATTTATGTCATCCTCAATAGCTGCAATAGTAGAGGTGCTCGCCCCTGCGCTTTTTGCTACCTGTAATTCTTCCATAAGTTCCCTGAGTGTCTTGAACTTGAAGTCATTCGGGAATTTATGTTGTACAATCAATCCCTCACCCAAATCCGTAAAGGTGGCAATATCCTTGACCACAAACTCCCATGTGATAGAATAGCTCCTCGCAAACGGGTAAAGAGTATCATTCAGGTTATCAGTCTCAAGAATCTTCTCTGTTGCTGTGGTAGATACTTCGCTCCTTGTATAGAGGTCAGCATTGAACATTTTCGCATGGACTTTCTTTTCCAGATTCTCAAGGTAATCAGAGTCAAACTGTAATAACTCAATGGGCGGTCCTTTGTAGACAAGCATTTTTTCCAAATCCCATAACGGTTGACTTATGTCACGTGGTAATTTTAAATATATTATATGTTGTGTACCTGCGTGTGCTGGAGCTATATCTGTTCCTTTACAAACAGGACAAATATGACCATCAAGTGTTTTGCCATTAATACATCCCTTTTCACCACCCGGACATGGAGGTCCATAAGCAAACCTCTGCGGGAAAGCAACCATAGCACAGGACAGATCGAGTTCGGAATCTATCTTCAGGGTCTTTTCAAGCAGTTCCAATACACAATGAAAGACCGAAACAAATGTCCTGCCCTTAGTCTGTGCATCCCGCAGAAAGCCAAACCTCGAAGCCGGTACTTTGTCAGTTTTAGGCTGGAAGTAGGATAATTTATAATACTTACTTTTTATCTTCAACGCCTCCACGCTCTGCGCAACCTCAGAGAGTACAATAGTATCAGGACCGAGATACATAGTGAACTTAAATCCGTCCCTCTCCGTCTCACCATCCATGAATTTAATTGGCAGTTTCACAACCAGATATTGTAATATCTCATTATGATACTCAAACATAATGGCCTCTGCTGATGAAGCAATAAATGGATAGGGTTTCGCCTTTTCTTTCTTGTTATCGAAATTGGAAAACTCCGTTATGAGAAAGGCGTTAGGGTCAATGTAGTTATAATCAATAAAGGCATACTCAAGATATTCCTCCAGCGATTTGTCACCCCAATATTTCCCTATATATTTCTCCAACTCCAGCTTCTTACTTTCTGCGTCACCCTCATAGTCTATCTTCCGCACAATAGGCTGTTTCCTTGCCGCCTTCTCGAAAGGTAGTTTTGTTGAGTTCAGTGTTGAAGGAATGATGCTCCTGTAAATTTTCTTTATCTGAGCAAACTCATCCTCTGTTACCCTTGTCTCAATCCTGTGAAGCAGGTCTTCTATCCCGTCACCCGTCTTTAGCTTGTAATAGTGATCCCTAAGTTTCGTTACCCTGTCGTGATCCTGGTGGACAATCTCCTCCCCAATAATCTCCTTTAATAATTTCAATCCTTCTTTTTTATCCATCTCTTTTAATGTTAACCATCCAACAACCTTCAAATACATAGTTTTTGTTTACCCTGTCTCCGAAGATTTCATCAACAGCCCTTACGACTCCTTCATAAGTTGGATAGTCATGTCCGGCAATCACTCCCGTTACTTTGGGAAGCCATGCCAGAATATCCTTCTTTACATTATCATAATCATGCGAAGCATCTATGAATACAGCATCGACAGAATCAAATTGCTTTGAAGCCTCAACACTGTCGCCAATGATTATGGTACATTTTAAATCGCCCATATTCTTTTTGAATTCATCAAATGCCCCCTCACTCTGATCTTTAAAATGATCCACCCCCGTTACTTTTATGTCTTTCCCTGAATTCTTTATCTCTTGACATAAATATTTAAGAGACTCACCTTCTAATACACCGACCTCGACAATATGACTGCCCGACAGAAGCCTCTGAACGAGATCCCTGTAAAATATCGGGAATGTAAAAAATCCTTTAGCCATTGTAATATGATTTAAACAGTTCTACTGCCATATATTCAAACAAATCGCCGAAGTGACCGTATTTCTGGTATTTTTCACCTGTCTCATTATCTTTTACGATATGCTTATCCTTACCTCCGTCTAATGCCTGTTTGCAATACATCAGATCATTAATAAGATAATGACAATTCTCAT
>Ga0307378_10011753_pt1 | contig 11254 bp, 11 predicted proteins | sample UN1MG_FD_202238 | JGI IMG/M metagenome (GOLD analysis project Ga0307378, IMG submission 202238) | Soil microbial communities from Risofladan, Vaasa, Finland - UN-1 | ecosystem: Environmental > Terrestrial > Soil > Coastal area > Acid sulfate soil | place: Finland: Risofladan, Vaasa | collected...
ATGATTTATCTTGAGAAAAAATGTAACTTATTGGGAATGAAAAATTTATTCTACTCTTTGATGTCCGGCACTATAAATAACCTGGAATTAATGGGGACAGATTTGAAATCTGTCCCCATTAATTAAATAACTTGGCGCAGATTTAAAGCGCAGTGTACTAAAAACCGAAGAGTAGATATGACCCCAAAATTGATATAATTTCCCCAGGACTTTTCGGGTAGGCTTTGAGTAAGGTTTTTAAATACATAAAAAATCATCGCTCATATTTATAAGACAACAGACCTTTTAAAAGGCCCCAAATCAAGAAATTCCCGCGAAGGCGTGAATCCATAATCAGTTCTGGATTCCCGCCTTCGTGGGAATGACAAAGAATGAATAATGACAAAGAATGAATGTGGTGTGAATGTGGTGTGAATGTGGTGGCTAATAAATATGAGCGAGAATCATAATATAAATAAGCATAATATTCGGAAAATTTTCCTATTTATCAGATAGAAAGGATGATATCCATGAGAAAAAGCTCTTTTATTTGCCTACTTTTAGGGCTTCTCATCCTTTATCACCATCCTGTGGCATGGGGTGAGGAAGTACACCAACTTGAGCCTATTATTATCACTGCTGACCGGATCCCTCAGCCTATAACTAAATCTACCAGTTCAGTTACCCTCATTACTCAGGAAGAGCTGGGCAAGCATTCCCCTGCCCGAATTGACGAAATTCTACGGGGAACCCCGGGCATCTCTACCAACAGCTCCGGCACTATGGGCGAAACCGTCACGATCCGGTTGCGCGGGAGCAATAGCAATCAGACGCTGGTCTTGATTGATGGTATGAAGGTCAATTCTCCCTGGGATGGTGCATACGGGGAATGGAGCAATACGGGTCTAGAAGATGTTGGCCGGATTGAGATCATCAGAGGTACTCAAAGCGAACTATATGGCTCGGAAGCCATAGGAGGGGTAGTGCATCTTTTTACCAAAGAAGGGAAGGAGGCCCAGGGCACTACGTTATCTTTAGGTAGGGGAAACTTCGAAACCTTGAAGGAATCTCTTGAATTTGTCGGAGGAGGGAAAAGCGTACAGTATTTTTTTTCGGCAAACCAGGCAAATTCAGAGGGACAGTATGATAATGACGATGCTTACCGGAATACGGGCCTTAGCGCAAGGATCAACTGGCAGGCCAGTCAGGATTTCTCCCTCAAAGCGGTCTGCCGTTACAGAGACAATCAAAAAGAGCTGGCTGTAAATCCTGATGAATTTTTCTTTATGGACCCCAAAGGACACCAGATGACTTTCTTCTGGGACAATGATGGAATCCAGTACGATCATTTCTTCCTGCAGACTCTGGCGGCAGAGGGAGACCCCTGTCCTTGGTGGCATTACCGGCTGAATGCAGGATACTTGAAGGACCATTCTCGAACCGAAAAGGATTTATTCTTCACTACTACGAATCTCTTTATCAACGATATCTCAAGTAATCGGTTTTCAGTGGGAACACAGCATGATTTTTCCTGGCCCGCCTTGTCCAATACCTCTTCAATGGTCGCTAACGCCAGCCTGGGGGTAGAATATGAACTGGAGGCTGTTGATGGAGGGATGGAGTTTTCCGGGGACCCTAATACCGTAATAACACCAATCATCCCCATGCTCTTTAATACCGTCGATAAGAGCCGCAACAATCTATCCCTGTTTTTTCAGAATCGGATTGAGGCGCATCCCCTGACCTTTACCGCCGGGCTCCGGTGGGATAATAACTCAGCCTATGGAGATGTCTTTAGCCCCCGCATAAGTGAATCCCTGTGTATAGATCCGACAAAAACCTGTTTAAAGGCCAGTTGGTCCCAAGGATTTCGCGCCCCTGCCTTTCAGGAACTATATTATCCCGTACTGGGAAATCCAAACCTTAAACCCGAAAAAAGCACTGGTTTTGAAGTGGGATTTGAGCAACCCATCATTCCGGACAAACTGTCTGTCGGATGCACCTATTTCCACACCACAGTTGAAGATCTTATTTATAAGAGTATCAACGGGGCCAGCAATATCAATGCTGCCACTGTCGAGGGAATCGAAAGTGAGATCGCCTGGAATCCTCTCCCCACACTTGAGTTTAAGGTTGACTACACATGGCTCGATTCAGAGGACAAGGATAAGGAGCACGAGCTGAGCGACCGTCCACATAACACCTGGAAGATAGCTGCCGACTACACCCAGGGCAGGTTCTCCGTGCATCCGGTCATCAACTTAGTCAGCAGCGAATACTCCAATTTTCCCGCACTGGACCTTCAAGGGGACCCATTCAAAGAGCGCAACCCCGGCTATGCACGGGTGGACATAACCTTTCAATACGAAATCTCCCTTAACTCCATATCGGGAAGCCGTTGGCAATGGTATACCCGAATCAATAACCTGTTTGATGAGGAATATTGCGAAGTCCAGGGTTTCCCAGCCCCTGGGGTTAACTTTTTGACCGGTATTAAGGGAACGTTTTGATCTGTACAAGGACAGAAGTCAGAATTAAAGGACAGGAGTCAGAATCCGGAATTCAGAAGTCAGAATAAAAGGACAGGAGTCAGAATCCAGAAGTCAGAAGTCAGGATAAAAGGACAGGAGTCAGAATTCGTATACGTCTACAAGTGTAAGTATCTCCCGTCATTCCCGCGGAGGCGGGAATCCAGTCTTTGTGATAACAACTACTTCTGGATTCCCGCCTTCGCGGGAATGACAGGATTGAGGCCTTTTTGGCTGAATATCTACCCTTGTAGACTTATCCGTCAGAATTAAAGCAGTGAATACAGGCCAGTGAAAAACTGACCCCTGTCTTTTCTCCTGACTCCTGACTCCTGAATTCTGAATTCTGAATTTTTCTTTTAAAGAGGTATCCGGCAATTAATCGCAGATCTACCCAAATTTCCCATAAATTAATAGTTCTCCTGGTGCTCTCTGCCCTCGGGCCTCTTCTTATCTATGGAGTCCTCTCTATCTATACTTCCAGAAAGGCCTATTTTGAATCCGTTTCTGAGGGGAACAGGATGGTTGCCATCGAAACGGCAGAGCAGATTGAGCTTTACGTAGATAACACTCTCGATATTCTGCAGGGGATAGCTAACAATATTAATCGAATTTATCTGAACAATTGGCAGAAAGAGATTGTAATCAGAAATTACGTTATCAACTTTGCTGAATTCAGGAAGATATGCGTCGTCGATCGTAATGGCAAGGAGATAGCCACCAGCAGCCTGGATGAAAAATTATTGGACAGATCAAATGAAGAGTTTTTCAAAGAGGCCGTGCAGCAGGGGAAGCCCTATTTCTCCGAAGTTTTTATTTCTGACAATCTGGTGCCCTCGATGATTATTGCCATTCCAATCAAGGGGGTAAATATCGTTGACGGAGTTGTCGTTGGGGAAATCGATCTATCTGCCATGTGGAACCTGGTGGACAGAATCAAAATCGGAAAGAAGGGAATCGTTTTTGTGGTTTGCAGGCATGGTATGCTCATTGCTCACGGAGATAACGAGCGAAAATCGGACGTTTTCAAACAAAGGAACATGCTTAACCTGGCGGTTGTCAAATCCGTATTAAAGGGGGAAACCGCCACCATGACCTATATGAACGAGGCTGGCATCGAAGTATTAGGGATCGGGCATCTCTTGAAGTCATTGGGCTGGGGAGTGATCACTGAGCAGCCTACCAATGAAGCATATATGGAAGCCACCGCAATGACCCGGTACTTGTCCGCACTCATAATACTTTTTCTGGGGCTTATGATTACTATTGGCGCTATCGGAGGGAGACGGTTAACCCAGCCCATCTATGAATTGATCGATGCAACCGGAGCCATTGCATCAGGGGACCTCACCAGGAAGGTACGTCTCTCTTCCGGGGATGAACTCGAGAAATTGGCCAGTTCATTTAACCTGATGACCGAAAAACTGATCAAACTCCAGGATGATATCCGGCTCAATGAGCGGTTATCAATGTTTGCCAGAATAGCTGCCGGTTTGGTTCATGATTTGAAGCATCCGATCAAGAATATTGAAAACAGCAGCAAACTTATCTTACGGCTCTACGATGATCAAGAGTACCGCGAGGTCTTCCACGAAACGGTTCAACGGGAATTCAGCAATATTAACCGGTTCCTGAACGACCTGCACAATCTTACTCATCCAACTCCCATAGCACTCATAGATTTACCTTTCGAGTCTGTTATCAAGGATATAATTGATCTTTACAAGGAAGAAACCAGGCAGAAGGGAATTGAACTGCGGCTCATTTCTCAAGCCCGGGATTTGCGGATATCGGCTGACAGATTCTTGTTTGAGAGAATCATCAAAAACCTTATGACCAATGCCATAGAGGCTATGCCCAATGGAGGCACCCTGCGTATTATTACCCTTATCAAAGACGAAAGACTCCATGAACAGCAAGGCTCGGTAAGGATATTCGTGGAAGATACCGGGGCAGGAATACCCAAAGAGCGAATAGATACCATCTTTACTGACTATATCACTACCAAGAAAAGGGGCCTGGGCCTGGGCCTGGCTATAACCAAAAAAAATGTCTCAGAGCTTGGAGGTGATATAACGGTGCAGAGTGAAGTAGGGAAAGGGACCGTCTTTACTCTGTCTTTTCCTCTGAGTATCGCATAAGCCTAGATACCTGTCCTCACCCTTCGCTGAAACTCAAGGTAGATATTTTTCATGGCCTCAGAGGGAGTACCTTTTTCCTGATAAAGTACAAGGGGAGGGAGGACACGTAACCCCACCTGCCGGTTCTTACATGCCTCGATTAAAAAATGCCGGGATTCTTCCCACAGATAGGGGTGGAGTAATTGCAGGGTCTTAGGCTCGAGATGGTGCTTTTTGAGGAAGGGGATGAGCTCGGCCAGCCTGAAGGAGGGCAGCACAAAGTAGGCCCTGCCTCCATTCTTCAACAGGATGCCGGCTACGGAAATAAAAGTTTCCAGAGAAGTAAAAATCTCGTGCCTTGCCCTGGCCCGGCATGGGTTTGGATTGACCCGCCCGGAATTCATGGCCCGGTAAGGGGGATTGGAGATAATCACGTCAAATGAATTCGGCTGAAAGAGCTGAGGGAGGTTTTGCAAATCCTCATGCATGACCTTCAGCCGTTGATCTACTCTATTGATAATACTGTTTCGAAGTGCCTGGTCCGCTAAACGAGACTGAATTTCTACAGCGAGAAACATCGATTCCTGGTTGATTTTACTTAGCAGTAAAGCAATAACACCGTTTCCAGTTCCCAGGTCTACAACGTGATCATGCCTTTTTATCCTGGCAAAATAGGCGAGTAAGACAGAATCAACAGAAAAGCGGTAGCCGAATCGATCCTGAATAATGCATATCCCTTTATCAAATAAAGAATCCGTAGTTTCATCTTTCATCACCATTACCATTGGATATTTCCTTTGATATTTCTCTGATACAAGGGCTTTTAAACGCATACGTCTACAAGTGTAAGTATTTGCCGTCATTCCCGCGAAGGCTGGAATCCAGTCTTTATGATAACAACTACTTCTGGATTCCCGCCTTCGCGGGAATGACGGGATTGAGGCCTTTTTCGCTGAATACCTACACTTGTAGACTTATCCGCTTTTAAACTAACAGCCTACAGATCAGGTAGATAGGCTGTTGTAGGCTAACAGCCTAACAGCCTACAGCCTAAACAAGCTGAGTAGTTCCAATTGTACCATAGTTCTCATCAGTTTTAGAATACCCCTTTCTCCCGTGTCTTTAATTCTGGTAATTTTGGGGAATTCAGAATTACTACCGCATCTCATCATCAGAAAACCTTTTCATGTCCTTGACAAGAAAGTGATTTCCTTATATTATTCCTACTAAATAAAAACTTGAACATAAGTAAGACAGGGCCTGAACATAAACTCATGGGGAAACATGGGGGAGGAGAAGCTATTGGTACTCGCGGTCATTGATGGGCACGGAGGCGGCATCGGAACCTATATTATCAAAAGGCTACGGGAAGATGGCGTTCTGAACAGCCTCGAAATTATTGCCTTGGGAACGAACTCTCTGGCCACTTCGGCCATGATGAAAGCCCGCGCAAATCGGGGAGCTTCCGGAGAAAATGCCATTGCTTATGTTGCGCCGCAGGTAGACATCATTGCCGGATCATTTACTATTGTCATGGCCAATTCAATGCTCGGAGAATTAACACCCAGAATGGCCGAAGCCATTGCCAACAGCAGCGCTTTGAAGCTCCTGCTACCTCTTCCCACAGAGAAAATTTCTTTAATTGGCTATCAATATGAGCCCTTGCCTCACCTTACTGATAAACTTATTCAAAAAATCAAGGAAGTAATAAAGTAAATAGTAAAGGAAACAGCGTAATCAACCAGGGTAAAACAGCAAAAGGAGAAAAATCGTGTGTGAAGCGAATGCTTATATCGAGCACGAAGGGAAAGAACAGCTTTACATGGAATCAGTGGATATCATCAAGCCTGAAGCGGATAATAGACTGTTGATCATGGATATCTTTGGCGATCAGAAAATTTTGCACGGAAAAATTAAAAAGATATCGTTGCTTAACCACAAGATTTTGCTGGAAGAGATCAAATAAGAAATAAGGTAACTACTCAGGTAGATAGGCTGTAGGCATTTAGGCTATAGGAAAAGACAACGACTAACAGCCTACAAGCCTGCATTACTAACAGCCTATAGCCTAAACAACCTGAGAAGTTACGAAATAAGATAAGGTGTCATTCTCTTCATAAAAAGTTTCGTCAACCGTTATTCACGTCTGTTGCGGGAATCCTGTTTTTTCAAAAATTTCTGGTGGAAGCGGCTTCCATCCGCTTTCAAGGCAGGGTTTTGAGCCCATGCCATAGTGGAAGCGCCATCTTGGCGCTTCCACTATAGTTTACAAGAAAAGTGCTCTCCAATTTTCCCTTGGGAGGAATAGTCATTCCGGGGATTGCTCTCACTCTGGCCATCTTGATAGTGGCCACATTTTTGTTCATCAGCGGCTGGCTACGCCCTGATCTGGTTGCGTTACTGGTGCTCATTTCGCTCAGTGCCCTTGGAATCATCACGCAGCAGGAGGCTTTCGGCGGGTTCAGCAGCTCGGCAGTTATCCTGCTCCTGTCCGCATTTGTCATCTCCAGTGCCATCCAGGAAACAGGACTTGGCGAGCGGCTAAGCGCATTTTTGCTGCGGGTGTCCGGTCGGAGCGAGAAGGGGTTTTTGTTTGCATTGACCTTCAGTGCGGCTTTCCTTTCGCTCTTTATGAATAACATCGCAGCGGCAGCAGTGCTGATGCCCTCGGCCATGATTGCCATGCGCCGGATAAAGGCCGATCCAACGAAAATGCTTCTGCCAATGGCCTTTGCCACGGAATTGGCCGGAATGGCGACCCTTTTGACCACATCCAACCTGGTCATGGCCTCTGTCCTGCATAATCAGGGGCTCCCCAGCTTCGGGCTGCTCGAATTTCTGCCAATCGGCTGCCCTATCGCCCTGCTCGGCTTAGGTCTCATGTTTTTTTTAGCTCCCCGCCTTCTCAGGGCCAGATCTGAGAACGCCTTATTGCCGGAGGATGGTGAAGGCAAACCCTCTGCTTCACTCTCACAGCTCTACAATCTTCAGCAGGAGCTGGCTGTGGCGCTTGTACTACCCAACTCACGTCTCGTCAATCGCACACTGAGCAGTTGCAACTTGCGCCAAAAATTAGGACTAAACGTAGTTGCCATTATCCGCAATAGTAAACAGGTGATTCGTACGCCCGGCCCTCATGAACAGGTACGGGCACGTGATCGTCTGGTATTCACTCCCCTGCGTACCACAGAGGAGGAACTGATGGCGTTTGGACTGGAATTACAACCGAACGCTGACTTGAGTGAGCGATTAGTTTGCGATCTTACCTGCCTGGTCGAAGCCGTTATCACGCCGCGATCATCACTGTCCGAAAAAACCTTACAGCAGATTCAATTCCATGAGCGATACGGCCTGAATGTACTGGCGATCTGGCAGAATGGAAAGATAATACGCGAGGGGTTGGAAGAAGTATCCTTGCGCTTTGGCGATGCACTGCTGTTGCAAGGGCCACGTCCACGCATCAAGCTGCTTCGAAGCAACCCAGACTTACTCGTGCTGGGGGAGGAGACTCCGATATCGCAGCGCCGCAGCAAGGGGTGGCTTGCGCTGGGAATTATTGCGGCAGCTCTTGTCATTGCTGCCACCGATTGGCTCCCCGTTGCACAGACAATCTTCATCGGAGCCGTGCTGCTGATTCTGACCCGCTGCCTCAGCATGGAAGAGGCTTATGCAGCCATTGACTGGTCCTCTATCCTGCTCGTAGGGGGCATGTTGCCCGTTGGAGTAGCGCTCAATAAGACGGGCGCTGCTGCCAGGGTTGCAGAGCTTTTGGTGAGCGCTTTGGGTCATCTTGGCCCAAAGGCATTATTGGCAGGATTTTTTGGATTTACCGTCGTCCTCACACAGCTTATTCCCGGCGGTGCAGCCACACCTCTCGTGGTCGGCCCTCTTGCCATCAGTACGGCACTACGTATTGGCGCCAACCCCAGAACATTCGCCATGGCCGTGGCACTTGCCACTTCCACTTCTTTTCTCACCCCATTTGCCCACCCAGTCAATGTATTAGTCATGGGTCCAGGTAACTATCAATTCCGTGATTATGTGCTTTTGGGGCTGCCGCTGGTCATCCTGACCCTCATTTTATCTATGATTCTTTTGCCGTGCATCTATCCGTTGTGATATGAGGGGCTTATAGGTAGGGGATGGAGGATGGGGGGATAGAGAGATAGAGGGATAGAGAGATTTCCTCCAGTCCCTAGTATTACAACGAGACTTCCGAAAGGAACCCGACTGTGACACTATGTTCCATAGGTATTTTAAGACCATTGGTCATTTTGTCTATCTTGAAAAGCCGCTTCAATAGAGGGCTCCAAGTAAAGTCTCGTTGTAATACTAAGTACCCTCGCTGAAAGTCTGTCTGGTTCACTCGACCACCATATGAAGGTGTGTGTATCCAATAATAGCTTCATACTGTTCCCATCCAAAATTTATCTGGTAATGGGTCATCAAAATCGTCACTTACCCAAATCTTGCCCCTGTTTAATCCAGCAATACGTGTTTGGAGATGTGGTAAAATAGGGACTATTTTCGCTACCGGTTTATCATCCTCGGCAATAATCACTTCATTACCTGCTGTAACCAGTGACAATAACTTGGGTAATTGTTTTTGTGCCTCACCAATGTTTACTGTCTTGGTCATCACTATTCACTTCCCTTTTTAATGTTGGTTTATTCATTGTTAAACATATTAACTAAAACAAGTATATCATGATTGCTCATATTTCAATAGCCATCAGAGTATAGCTATTCAGAAAAATTCCGACCTGTGGAATATGAAGAAGAGATCGTCAGGAATGCTAGAGCATATCAGGTAGATGGAGAACATTTGTTTCTTGACTTTATTGATGTCCATTGAATATGATGAGTTTATCATCTTTTCATATTTTCCCATCATTCCCGGCAGACGGGGCATTGCATGAGGATAGCAAGGGATACATGGGTTTTTTACTTGAGGCTTTCAGGACATCGATCCATTTAATTCTTTCTTTTGACCCGGAAATCTACGCCATTGTGCTGCGATCCCTTGAATTTTCCCTGTGGGCTACGGACCTGCCTGTTCTGTTGGTTCTGTTTGGTTCTGTTTGGTGTGCCCGCCGGTTTTCTGGTGGGATCACAGTCCTTCAGGGGCAAGTCTTTGCTTATCACCCTGCTGAATACGACCATGGCCTTACCCTCGCATGCTACTAACTCTTCTCCATGCATAATAGGTAGGAGCATCCGACACTAAAATATCTTTTTGATACTGAACATATACCCATTTTGAAGCATTTGGCGTATAATAATAAATAAACCAATTTTCTTGCTTGGGTAGCCATTAAGTATTTTCAAGGAGATGATAATGCAAGCACATCGGGTAGAAACAACAATAGACAAGGATAAGATCTTAGTAATTAAAGATATACCTTTTCAACCTGGTGACAGGGTTGAAGTAATTATCTTGGAACGTTCACCAGAGGTTAAGCAGGCTAAGCGATACCCTCTACGGGGAAAGCCTATACGCTATGAGCAGCCAACAGAACCTGTAGCCGTAGAGGATTGGGAGGTTATGAAGTGATTCTCCTTGATACGCATATCTGGATCTGGTGGATTCATGGAGACAAAAATCTTACCGAGTCCCACCAAAAGTGGTTACAAGAATATGAAGAGATAGGACTTGGAGTAAGCGTTATCTCATGCTGGGAGGTTGCTAAATTGGTTGAATACAACCGGCTCGTGCTACCTCTGTCCCATAGTTGAGTGGTTTGAGCAGGCGCTTGCCTATCCTGGTATCCGCCTTATCGATTTAACCCCTCGTATAGCCATTGAAGCCACGCAACTGCCGCCCGGATTCCATCGTGATCCAGCAGATCAAATAATTGTTGCTACAGCCAGAGTCTATCAATGCCCCTTATTAACGGCAGATTTAAAAATCCTCGCCTACTCTCACGTGAAGACCTTGAAATAAAAGTAAATGGTCAATCAGGATAACCAGATCAATAAGTTGCCAATCATGATGCCTCCTGAAATCTGCTATTGATGGCAATCAGGTGGACAGTGACATTACTTTCAAAAGTGGTGAAAGAAGCAGCTCAGTGCTGAAAGGATTTACCCTGCAAAATGGAGACTGGCTGACAATCTGTCGGAGAGGTTAATGAATACAGCATAAATGACTCTGCTTGTCTACTGGTATCCTGCCAAATATTCTTTATATATAGTGATAGGGAACATCTGGTTCGTCCCTTCACCCCTTGACTTTATGAATACCCATGAATTATGATGAGTTTGCTATTTTGCTATTGTTACTGCGTTGTTACTGCGTTACTGCCGATTGGAAAACATTACGCGAGGGATACATGGGTTTTTTACTTGAGGCTTTCAGGACATCGATCCATTTAATTCTTTCTTTTGACCCGGAAATCTACGCCATTGTGCTGCGATCCCTTGAATTTTCCCTGTGGGCTACGGTCCTGGCTGTTCTGTTTGATTCTGTTTGGTTCTGTTTGGTGTGCCCGCCGGTTTTCTGGTGGGATCACAGTCCTTCAGGGGCAAGTCTTTGCTTATATCACCCTGCTGAATACGACCATTATACATGGCGTTACCCTCGCATGCGCATTCTACTAACTCTTCTCCATGCATAATAGGTAGGAG
>Ga0307378_10011757_pt1 | contig 11252 bp, 11 predicted proteins | sample UN1MG_FD_202238 | JGI IMG/M metagenome (GOLD analysis project Ga0307378, IMG submission 202238) | Soil microbial communities from Risofladan, Vaasa, Finland - UN-1 | ecosystem: Environmental > Terrestrial > Soil > Coastal area > Acid sulfate soil | place: Finland: Risofladan, Vaasa | collected...
GAGAACTGCTGAAAGAGAAATGTGTGGGCTGTGGCTATTGTATCGCAGCATGTGAAGCAGGCGTATTGCATTTGGAAGAGGGTGCGAAAGAGCAGTTGCAGCTCCGAATTGCAGAAGTTGCAAATGCCGTCCTGAAAAACCTACCTTACTCCGATTTCATCTTTGTCAATTTCCTCATTGATATCACTCCTTTTTGTGATTGTGAAGACCGATCACCAGAGTATATGTGCCCAGATATAGGCATTTTAGCCTCTCAAGACATCGTTGCAATTGACCAGGCTACCATTGATCTGATCGGTAAGCAGTCGTTTGAAGGAGACCCTACCATTCAAGTTAGAGAAGCACATAGATGGGGATTGGGCGAGTTGCAATATGAGCTTTGCCGGATTTAGATTTTTAAAACACCTGGACACAGACAGCCCGGGAAGTCAATCGGTGCTCATCACTACAGCGCGAGGGAACGAGGTAATCGAAGGGTTATGCGGTATCAAAGAGAACTTTGAACCCCGAATTATCCCGCCGGCATATCATACCGATCTGCTCGAGGTATATGATAGCTTAACACGGTTAAGAGGTATTGCCGACCACATCACATTATCTCCGGTCACGAAACGCTGTGATTCAAAGTGCTCACGTGACCTCTCCCGCCCTCAAGCCTTAACCTGAGCAGAAGTAAAGAAAACTAAATTATTTAAGCACCAATTTTCTTTCCGACGAAATAATGGAGTATACCACCTTTTTAAGGGATAAACTCTATCCTTCCCTTTAAAATTTAGACGCTCACTACTTTAAAGCTGCTCATGTATATCCGCTTCGATTTTCTTGCTCAACGATTTTTAGGTGATAGAGGCCTGCGCTTTCCAAGTTGGGGAAAAGTTGAAGTACGAAACACCCCACACATCTGTGGTTCACCTCATTTTTGTAGCGAATTACTTCCCTTTTCGGTGTAATCTAAGTAAATTCAGATAATATCCCTTAGACCCGGGTCTTCTATGTGGGAATATTTTTTCGCTTACAAATCTGACATCTTCAACTGAGTAAAATGCATGTGGATTGTATCGTTTGATTATACCAATAATATTGGGAAGATCATGACGATCTATAATAACATAAATGATCTTTACTCGCCCCTCAATGCCTTCTGCATCAGTACTCGTAACTCCATAGCCTTCAGATTTAAGAACCTCTACCAATTTAGATGCACCCTTTCTGGTAATAATTCGAATAATTTCGATCCCTATTAACAATTTACCATCTATGTAGATGCCAACAAAAGTCCCAATAGCAAAACCACCAGCATAGGCAATATAATAAATAATATTTGCTAAATGTTGAAAAATTTGCCCGATTGCAAGAAGCCAAATTATTACTTCAAAAAAACCAACTAGTGGAGCAAGATATTTAAAGCCTTTAGAAATAAAGATAACACGAATTGTGCCAAAACTAACATCTAAAACCCGCGCAATAAATATAAACAGTGGCAGAAGAACCAATGCATATATTTCCGAACCGAAAAATGATAGATAGACCATATTATCGTCGTCTTACCCCTTTTGTTGCATGATAACATATTTATTTTTCACGTCATCTCAATATATCTCTTCAGCATCTTATCTACCGTTTCACGATTCAAGAACCCATTCATACTCTCAGTCTCAAACAACCTTTCTGGAAACTCTAAATTCTCGTATTCAAACCCACAAGCACACTTTATCTCCTGCCCTATATCGAATATCTCGCCCCCTATTTCAAAAAGCTCTTCCTCACTCTTATCTATCCCGATTGCGCGCAGCCCTTCTGAAATGAGCTTGAGGTCATAAACACTTATCGTGAATAAACACAGCCCCAGAGAATTCATCAAGCATCGCTTTTTCTCGTCTGAAATGAGTTCGTCAACAGCAGCCTCCGGTGAGTAGTTCTTAAAGTCCAGAAACCAGGCATTATTATCCATGTGTGAATGCCGCTGTCCCACTGCCTGACCCACCAGTAGTGCATATCCTGTATGATAGCCTGCAATTGCGTTTTTACCAAGAGTAAGAGCGAAATCTTTTCCACCGTAGATCGAAGCAGCCTCCTCTGTCCCTTTCCTCAAATCATTATAAATCCCCTCTCCCTCCACAAGTTTATCTATCGTCTTTAGATAGTTTTCCGTCACTCCGAACTGTAAAGGGACTGGAAGCTCTATCAACCCCTTCTCATAAGCTTCCGTTGCCCATGCTAATAAGTTCCCGGTGGCTATGGCATCCAGGCCGTATTCCTCAACTCGTTCTAATAGCTTTAGAACCTCCTCCGCCTCTCCAATTCCCAATAAAGGTCCAAAAGAGTATATGAGCTCATAATCGTACGCTATCTTTGGCGAATTGGATTTCCGTTTTGCTACATTGATACACCGTATCGGACATCCTGTGCATGTCTCTTGCTTTACCAAAAGAGTTGCAAAAGCATCTTCTGTTATGCCTTTGACATCAAACCTGTTGGCTTGGAGGTTTTTCGTAGGTAAACCACCGACTTCATTCATTATAGAGGTATTTTCTGAAGTGCCATATCCCTGACTGTATTTTTTAAGGTCGTTATCCTCTCTTATCCTCTTGAGTATCTCCGGATAATAGCTACTTTTTACTCGAGCTCGCTTTTTTCCTGAAATTGTTAGTGCTTTTAATCTTTTTGAGCCGAATAACGCTCCCAAGCCCAATCTCCCAAAGTGTCTATACGCGTCCACAACCACACAGGCGAAGGGAATCCGCTGCTCTCCAGCCTCGCCAATATATAATTTACTTTTACCACTCAATCTTTCGTTAACTTCATAGCATGAAAGCCCCCAAAGCTCCTCAGCTTCTTTTATTGCTATGTCTGAGTCGTCTATTTGTATAAACACCGGTTTTTCAGACGCACCTTGGATAACGACCGCATCCAATCCTACAGACGCCATCGCAAACGCGAGTTTCCCGCCTGCATGACTCTCGCCCAGCTCTCCCGTGAGCGGTGACTTAAAAGCTGCGACAACTTTCGTTGCACACGGGTAAATACCAGTAAAGAACCCCTTTGCGAATATTATGGGTAGCTCTGGCCGGAGTGCATCTTCTCGCAATACGTCTTTATATTCATTCAAAAGCTTAAAAGCCAACCCTGACCCTCCGAAATATCTTGATAAGTCGGTCCTATCCTTTATTTCCGTATGAGCTTCGTTTAAATCTATATACGCTACTTTTATCCCCTTTAAACGCATATTACGAGTTGATTCGTTCATAGAATATCGCATCCTTACCAAGCTCCATTTACACGCTTCGATATGCCCGTAAATAACCCCTACAGTACCGGTCTCTGCCAATGACAGCTTCACATGCCCTTATCATCTCAATTATGCCTTCTTCAAAAGGATTCAAAATCGCCGAATCAAGGTATCGAAACGAGAGAGCAAGGAAAGCATTTTCTATGTTTGCCGGACGGGGGAGACCGTATGACACATTTGTTAATCCAATCGTGGTTTTCACGCCCATACGTTTCAAATTCTCCAATGTTTTCAACGTTATCAATCCATTCACGTCGTTTATCGAGATTGGCAGAACAAGCGGGTCGAAATAAACATCCATAATGCCTTTCCCTCCACATCGTTCAGAAATCTTCTGACATACTTGTGTCCTCTCTTCAGAAGTATCTGGAATCCCTCGATCATCCATGCACAATGCTATACATTTCGCACCATAATCTTTTATGAGTGGGAGAAACTCTGAAAGCCTTTTATCTTCTCCACTTATCGAATTAACCATTACTTCACCCTTGCATGCTGATAACGCAGATTTAAGAATATCTTCGTCGCTGGTATCTATGCACAGGTTAACGTCAGCACCGAGCGAATCCTCTGTGGTTTCTATAAGCCACACCATATCTGCTTTCTCTTCAGTAAATAAATCTAGATAATCACAATCTCTCGCCTGACTCTCTGCTAACCTGCGTATATAAGAGTCATCCCTTCGCTTTATCGCCCTTCTTACTTCTCCCACTCTAGAATTTATCCTATCACCTATTACAATCATTTCAAAACCCCAAATTCTTCACGAACTTATCTGAAAAGGAGGGATGTGAGGCGAGATCTATCCATTTCGACTCTCGGGCTATACGTTCAGCCTCTCTTTTTTTACCATATAAAGCGAGTTTTATACCTTCTAAAACTGCATCCTTCTTGAATATCGCATTTCGTAGCCCAATAGAGGAAAGGCTCTCCGCACGTGCCTTACCAAAAGAGCCGGTAACAACTGTCTTTTTCCTCGGCCCTGAATTGAGTTCTTCCTCGAGTATTTTCATGCCTGTGACAATTGCGGCTTTTGCAAGCTGTACCTTGCGGACATCGTGCTGAGTGAGGTAAATCCCGTCATGAATATGGAATATGCCCGATTTCAACCTTCCACTCTTTTCCAATATCCCTCTTTTAAGCAATTCCGCAACCAAATCGATTATTCCCGAGCCACATATTCCTCTTGCTTTCGCTTTTTTCTCACCTTTTATCTTAACGACCGGCTCGCTTTTCCCAGTTATCCAAACCTGCTCTATCGCACCATCTACTGCAGGCATACCACATGCTATGCCAACGCCCTCAAATGCGGGACCTGCTGCGGTAGAGGTTGTTACCATCTCCTCCTTTGACCCTAATACAATCTCTCCGTTCGTTCCCAAGTCTATTCCCATCTCCAACTCTTCATGTTCATGTATCCCGGTTGACAGTATCAGAGCAACAGTATCTCCCCCGACCCATCCGCTTATCAGCGGTAATAAGAATACCTCACACCCCTTATCTACCTCCATTCCCACGTTACGAGCATTCATTTGCACGGGGTTCTTGAATTCTGGCTCGTAGGGATATTCCCCAAGTCCGGTAGGTGATAGTCCAAGGAGGATGTGCTCCATGCACGGATTCCCTGCTATTCCTATCTCTTCTACACGCTCTAAATGCAGCTTTCTTATCGTCTCGTTCAGTTGTTTCACAAGCTTTGAGCGCATCTTCTCAAGCAAATTTGCATCTCTATTTATCGCTGCTATGCGTGATACTACATCACTCCCGTATATTACCTGTGGATTTATCGAAACCTGAGAGCCTATGTTTTTTCCTGTGGCGTCGAAAAAAGCCGCCTTTATTATCGTTGTCCCGATATCAAACGCTATTTTGGTAGCTTCCGAAAAGTTTCGCTCCTCTCCTCCCTCTTCCCCTACATTGACAATTACATCCCCGTGTAATTCGAAATCACACCCACGCTTGTATTCCCCACCTATCTCAAATAAACTCCAGCAACCGTTACATCCATCTCCTTTACAATTCAAGAATCCAATTTTAATCGCCGCTTCTCTAAGCGTACTCCCCTCATCTACTTGAACACTCTCTCCATCTGGAAGAAACGTTACTTTTGTCATTATTCTACACGAAGAATTGCGAGAAGTCCGTGAGCTGCACCCATACCCCGCTGAAGTCTCATTTCCAGATTTCGAAGCGCGTATCCTAGCTGTGGTTCTAGCACGTTCTCACGGTAATTGCTATCTTCTATCCCCCTAACATTCGAGACCATTTGTTCGAGTTTTTTCAGCTCGGGCATTCCAATTTCTCTTTCACTATCTCTGCCTGACTCTATCACACCGCGCACCAAAGCATTCCATTGTGTTGAAAAATCATCAAAAAAACTGTTTAAGGCGGGAAAATCTTCTTGCGGATGATAGGTTATGAGCAAGTCCTCTAAATTTGTGCGAACATTCGGTTCAAAAAGAGAATTTATCGCCAAACGAAGGGGTTTACAATAGTCATTATATTCGGAAGTATCCATGTGTCGTCCAACGAAAATAGACCGATCAAATATTTCTTCTACTTTAATCCTATTACTTGCCGCTCTTATCATCTTAAAAACATTCTCAGGGGGCATTAATCTAAGCGGAAAACTCTCTTCACCACTCTCGGGTAAATAAGAAATCCTATAATCCATCCATTCCTCGCCCCATAAACGCTGCCATTCGTACGAGTATGCACCCAACCAATCACAAAGTACAAAGCAATCATCGCTGCAATCCGCTATATCTCCTAAAAGCCGAATAGTTTGTTCATCGTTATTATGCGAGAGCGATCCGTATGAGGTGAAATAGAAGTCATATTCTTCCTCGAAAGGAAGTCCGCTACTGAAATCTGCCACTTCAAAAGAGGCTTTTCCCTTATCCTTGTAAATCCTTCCTGCTTCTTTGATGAAGTTCTCGTTTATATCAAATCCCTTGTATTCAATTTTATCAGAGAGCGCTGCCAGCAATCCATAACCATCTCCAAATCCGCAGCCCATGTCAAGAACTTTTATCCTCCCCTTTTTCTGCTCTATCGCCTCAATGTAAGGCCGTACAAAGATGCGTATTAGCTCATCCTCCCAGAATATACGAACATTATCGTATTTCCCTGTAAGGCCGTCTCTTCCCGTGTAGTATCCGCTGTTTAAAGCTTCGTTATAAGCTATTTTAATGGCTATTTCAACCACCTTTTGCAACTTTTACAGCTTCAAATGCATCCTTACAATAAATTGCACCTATTTGCTCTGCGTATTCCGCAGATACCGCGGCACCGCCTACTAAAACTTTTGCATCCACGCCGTGTATTCTCATTTTCTCAACTACCTCGCCCATTCTCTGCATAGTGGTGGTGAGCAAAGCAGAGAGCCCAACAAGCTTTGCATCCTCTTCTTTCACCGTTTTCACAATTGTTTCCGCAGGAACGTTAACGCCTAAGTCTATAACATCGAACCCCCCTCCTTTGAGAAAAAGAGCCACTATGTTTTTGCCTATATCGTGTAAATCCCCTTCTACAGTTGCTATTACAAATTTATCCATGCTCTCGCCTGTTGATGCAAGATGCGGCTCAAGAACTTTCATTCCTGCCGAAACCGCCTCTGCAGATGCCATCATATCAGGTATGAAAAACTCACCACTCTCATACCGCGTACCCACCACATCCATTGCCTCGTTGATGCATTCTATTATTTCTTTTGGCTTTAATCCTCCTTCCAAAGCCTCTCCTACAAGCTCTTCTACCCCTAGTTCTCCGACACTCCCACCTTCAAAGTCCTCATCTTCCTTATTCCGCCTCCCTTTTATCACATTCTCTTGTATATGCTCCATCGTTTCTTCGATAATTTTCATCCCCTCCTCATTTTATCCTATCCAAAACATCAAACTCTTGAAATATCACATCCTTCATATCTGCAGGGATCTCCTCTACCGGCGCAGAGAGCAATTCTTCCTTCCGCATTCGCGCTTTTAGCAGTGTCTCATTCCCATCTCCTCCAAAAGGGTAAAACGGAATAAACTCATCAGCACGCAAGTATTTCCGCGTAGATCTCGTAAACATCTTGTGAGACGTGCTCATCACTTCCCTTATCTCTTTCACACCTTGTCCAATCTCCGCTTCTATCTTTTGCTCCCTGAGCAGGGACTTGATGATCCCAATGTGGACATCATCCAATATAGCTTGCTCCGGCGAAAACGTATTGGAGCCCTCAAGCAATCCAAACGCATAGTGTATGTACTGTGCACCACTGAGTGCGATAAATAGATGGGATAACTGCTTATTCACCGATGCCTCTATTCCAGGGAACTTGGAATCGGCAATGCCTGCCGTTGAATAGCACGGTATTTTATAGAAACGAGCCATTTGAACCCCACCTATGTTATACTGGTTTGTTTCTGGTGCACCATACATATTATCCAGGTTATCCATCCTCACGCGCAACGGAACACTTCCATACAGCACCGGCGTGTGCTTGCGTACTAACTGTGCAAGTGTCATTCCTGTCAAAATTTCCGCGTTCAACTGTGCAAGCATTCCTGCCTCTTGTAGCGGCGCAGTGGAACCCCCCTGTGGCGAAGCTGATATAGATACCGGATAACCGCGCTTCGCGATCTCTATCAAGTTCTGTGTGGTATCGTCAACGAGCTGTAAAGGACTTTTAGTCACACACGTGATAAAAGAGATTATCGGCTCGTTACTTCCACGACCACCAGAAATAATTTCCGCCATTCGTATCACATCATCTAATTTTTCCACATTTGTCAAACCCGCCATAACATGCTTCTTCGTATTGCTTAACGAGGCGTAGAACTTGTTCACGTCTTTATTATTCTCTGTAATGTCTTCATCCTGTATATTCACCGTGCGGATAAAGAAGTCAACATTCTGCAAGTGCTCGCAGAGGTGTGCTGCCTGACAGAGGTCTTGAACAGTCCCTCTTCTTCGCTTAAAAACAGGAAAGCTGCTTCTAATGCCAGTTTTCTCGCTTACAAAATCCTCTACATCCATATCCAGAATTACATTCGCTTCTGAGCCAGTGCCAAATCTCACCCTTGGCTCTTTGCCATCCAGAATTAGACTATTCTCTTTCTCTCTCGCACCCAATTTTACCACTGAAGGCGCGTGCTTTACACTTTCCTCCACAAGCTCCTCAGGAATACTTATTCGCCAATAGGAACCGTGAGAAGAAACCTCCGCTCCGTTCTCTTTGAATATGTCTGTCGCTTCTCTATTGTAAGATACTATTCCAGGATCTCGTAAAATGGAAAGGGAAGCGTTATGTATCCTTTCGAGCTGCTCTCGCTCCAATCTCTCATATGGCTTTACCAAAACTCCTTCTCTCATTTTTCACGCTCAAATCATCCAAAAATTGTAGATATTCATCACATACCCGTTCTGCCCTAAAGCCAATCCAATCCTCGGGGAGAAGCTCTTGTGGGAGATGAGGATCAACAGAGATGATACGGGAAAAGGACTCATTCAATTCGACGCCTTTTAAGAATGCATAACTTGGGTCTACGCGCTCTACTTTTCCCACACTCGTTTTTAATGCTTCCAATTCTTCACCACAAATCGAGATAAAGTTCTTGTATTCCCTCTCCAACCACTTAAGATCCCAAATTTTGGGAACTAACTCCTTTATGTTCTTGTCGCTTTTGTATTGTGCAGAAAAAAATTCGACATACTCTTCAATTCCGTATTCACTTACTGTCTCTTTTACATCCCCCCCCTTATCATAAGGTGAGATCATAACAGAGGTGTGAAGGGTACCATAGCCAAGAAAAAGAAGCTTCTTTCTCAAAGCGTCCCGGCTGTATCGTAATCGCTCAGGTATATCGAAGGTTACGATATGCCACCGGCCATCCCAGTCCCGCTCCCTCATGAGCAGCTTGTATTCTTTTAATGTTATTGTATCCTTTCCGAGGTCAGTAAGGGAATAGAACGCTTTTTTACCGCTCTTTACACTTTCTATAAATTCTTCTTTCTTTAACCTCGATAAGGAGGTTCTTACTGACGCCTCGGACTCGCTAAAGCTCCTGAGTATTTTTATCAGCCTTTCAACTGGTACTTCCCCCTCTCTTAACAAAAGGCATAGGATCGCCTTGTCCATCGAGACCATAATTATACATTGTGTAGTTGTTTATAAATAAATTATCGACCACTAACGTAATGTAATACATACATTAATAATACTTAAACTTTTCGATTTTTGGTTGGTGAATCTGATGGAGAATGGGCCTCCATAATGAGAGGTTATCTATAACATTAGCTGTGGAGTACAGATATTATTTCGTCAATCTATGCCTTCAGATGGCATGGTAAAACTGACGAATGAAGACATAAAATGGCTGGTAATCCGTGTGTGTTCGGGATTTTTTACAGTGAAGAAAGCGGCGCGGGTTTATGGGGTAACTGAGCGCCGTGTTCAGCAGTTGGTCAGGAGGTACCGTGATACCGGCGTGATACCGAGATTGAGTCCAAATAGAAGGCCGAAGACGTCTCTCACCGAGGAACAGAAGGTGGTGATCGATGAAGTCTGGAAAGAGACGCGTTTTGGTGCTAGACTCCTCTTTTACGAGCTCAGGAGGCGAGGACAGAGCATACCGCACAACAAGATCCACCAGTATCTGCAGGCTACGGGGCGAACAACGCCAAATCCACGGAAACAGAGGAGAAGAAAGCGGTGCCGATACGAACGGGAGTATTCAGGGAGTTTGATACACGGAGATTGGCATCGGACCACCGAAAACCATCCTTACGCAATTATTTGGCTCGACGATGCGTCGCGAATGGCACTCGCGGGCGGTGAATTCGAGCGAGCAACCCATGTGGAATCAATCGCACAATTCAAAGCGGCACAGAATAGAGCCCTGGAGCTCAATATCCCGATTAGGGAGGTTAATACGGACAGAGACTCAAGGTTCTGCTCCAACAAGAATTTAGGGACCTCTGCGTTCGAGCACTACTTGAACTGCGAAGGGATAAGGCACGTACCGCCGCGAAAGGGGAATCCCCAGACCAACGGTAAGTTAGAACGCCTCTGGCTCGAGTACGATCGGCATCGGTGGCGATTCGAGTCGATCGAAGCCTTTTTATCGTGGTACAACAACAGGATACACGGCGCACTTGATTATAGCAACGGCGAAACACCAAATGAAGCGTTCTTGCGAAGAGCACCTCCAGAAGCAATTCTCGGTCAATTCATGAAGGGTGATGAAGGGCATGAATGAGATCAGGAATACGCAGCGAAATAATAATCGTACTCAACATCTATAACATTAGCGGAAAAGTTTTTTATTGTGTATAAAGTATAACATCCTTCCATTTTTCCCTCTCCTAAGGACATTATGGAAGAAGTGGGTGTCACACCACCAGAACAAATTGGCTGTTTCTCTCTCTCGGTCTCAATTCTCAGTAAAGGACATCTTCACCGACAACCACAATTGGGACCGGTATTATCTTTTCCACAAGCGGGAGGTAAGGCGGGTAGAGCGAGAAGAAGTGGCGAAGATGATGAGCTGCAAAGGTCCAGATAGAGGCTGTTACGTTTATCACTGTCCAAACTGCGAGGAGTACCGTACCATTTCCTTTGGCTGCAACAGCAGATTGTGCTCAGAGTGCGGGAAGCGGTACACCGATCAGTGGGCGAAGCGGCTCAGCCGTGCGATGTTCGATGTGCCGCATCGGCATGCCGTGCTGACCCTCCCCGACAGATTACGAGGGGTGCTCAAAGAGAATCGAGACCGGTGGAAGGTGGTGATGGACTCAGCCATAAAGGCGCTCAATGACACGTTATCACACGCGCTGAGGAAAGAGGTATTAGCAGGAGCGATTGTCGTCTTGCATCCATACGGCAGGCATTTGGGCTTCAATCTGCACATCCACCTCCTGATAACCGAAGGGGGATTTGACAGATCGAAGAAGTTCATCCACGAGAGGTACATTCCTT